>Ga0265318_10002383_pt1 | contig 10060 bp, 10 predicted proteins | sample 4821metaG_FD_192431 | JGI IMG/M metagenome (GOLD analysis project Ga0265318, IMG submission 192431) | Rhizosphere microbial communities from Carex aquatilis grown in University of Washington, Seatle, WA, United States - 4-8-21 metaG | ecosystem: Host-associated > Plants > Roots > Rhizosphere >... | reverse complement strand
TGTTCGCCGTCCCGGCCACGCACCGGCGCGTCTGGGACTTCAGCCGCGAGGGGATCCGCCGCTCGCTGTCCGAGAGCCTCGTCCGGCTCGGGCTCGACCGCTTGGACATCGTCTACCTCCACGACCCCGACGACCACTGGCAGGCCGTCCTCGAGAGCGGCTACCCGGCGCTCGACGAGTTGCGCGCCGAAGGAGCCGTGGGCGCCATCGGGGCAGGCATGAACCAGGCGCCGATGCTCGCCGACCTCGTCCGTCACACGGACGTCGATGTCGTCATGCTCGCGGGCCGATACACGCTCCTCGAGCAGGAGGCCGCGGACGATCTGCTCCCGCTCTGCGAAGAGCGCGGAGTCGCGGTCGTCGCGGCAGGAGTCTTCAACAGCGGCCTGCTGGCGCAGCCTCGACCCGGCGAAGACGCCAGGTACGACTACGGCAGCGCCCCGCCGGAGCTCATCGAGCGGGCGCGGGCGATCGCGGCGGTGTGTGAGCGGCACGGCACGACGCTGCCTGCAGCCGCGATCGCATTCCCGCTGGCGCACCCGGCCGTGGTCAGCGTCTGCATCGGTGCGCGCTCGGCACAGCAGATTGCGCGAAACGCCGAGCTGTATGGGCAGGCCGTCTCCTCCGACCTGTGGAGCGAGCTGAAGTCCGAGGGGCTCCTCCGCGAGGACGCGCCGGTTCCCGCCTGATGCCATACGTCGCGCTCCACTCGGTGCTCAAGCCCGGTCGAGAAGCGGGCTACGACGTCGCGCACGAGCGGATACCCGACGACCTCGTCGAGGCCACCCGGCGAGTCGGCATCCGCGACTGGTACATCTGGAGGAGCGGCCGCAACCTCTTCCACCTCGTCGAGTGCGACGACCTGGAGGCCGCCCTTGGTGAGCTCGAGCACGACCCGGCGAACGAGCGGTGGCAGACATTCATCGGCGACTACGTCGACCACTTCGAGCTCGCGGCGTCGGGTGACTCGACGCTGCCGCTCGTCTGGCGCATGCAAGACCAGACGGGAGTTGACACGCCGTGACGAACAATGATCATATGATCGTACGATGAGCGCGGTCTACTACCACGGCGGGGGCCGTTTCACGGTCGGGGACGGCTCCAGCCAGGAGCCGGGCCCGGACGAGGTGCGCCTCGACGTCGCCTATTGCGGCGTGTGCGGGACCGACCTGCACATCGCACACGGGGCGATGGACGCCCGCGTGCAGACCCCGCAGGTGATCGGCCACGAGATGTCGGGAACGGTCGCCGAGGTGGGCGAGCGAGTCGCCGGCTTTCGCGTCGGCGACGCGGTCGTGGTGCGGCCACTCGACACGCGCGGCGAGACGCCGGCCGACCGCGGGTTCAGCCACATCGGCCGCAACCTGAAGTTCCTCGGCATCGACGCGCCGGGTGCGCTGCAGGCGTCGTGGACGGTTCCGGCGTTCACGCTGCACCACCTTCCGCCCGGAGTCGACCTGCGCCTCGGCGCGCTCGCCGAGCCGTTGGCGGTCGCGTGCCACGACGTCCGGCGCGGAGAGGTCGCGCCCGGCGAGACGGCGCTCGTCATCGGCGGCGGACCGATCGGATTGCTCATCGCGCTCGTCGCGCGCGCGCGGCAAGCGCGCGTCCTCGTGATCGAGCCCGACGAGGGAAGACGCGCGCTTGCGCGCGAGTTCGGGCTCGATGCCTTCGATCCGCAGGATGACCTGACGCGCGCGATCGGTGACACGGGCGCCGAGGTCGTGTTCGAAGTGTCCGGATCTGCGGCGGGGATCCTTGCCGCAACGAAGCACGCGTCGATCCGGGGACGCGTCGTCGTCGTCGCGATCTTCCCCGAGCCGAAGCCGGTGGCGTTGTTCGACCTGTTCTGGAAGGAGCTGGAGGTGCGCGGCGCACGCGTATACGAGCCCGAGGACTTCGAGGCGGCGATCGACCTCATCGCGGGCGGCTCGCTCGAGCTGGAACGGGTGATCACCGGCGTCGAGCCGCTCGAGCGTGTGCCGGCGCTCTTCGACGAGCTTCGTGCGGGCCGTTCGGCGATGAAGATCCTGGTCGACTGCCGCGCGTGAGCGGTTCGTTCGATCTCGCCGGTCGCACGGCTCTCGTCACCGGCTGCCGCCGGGGGATCGGCAAGGCGGCGGCGGTCGCGCTGGCAGCCGCCGGGGCGGATGTGGTCGGGGTCAGCGCGTCGCTCGAGCCCGGGAGTGAGGTCGCCGCGGCGGTCGAGGCGCTCGGGCGCGACTTCCGCTCGTACCGGTGCGACTTCGCCGATCGCGATGCCGTGTACGAGCTCATCGACTCCGTTCGCCGCGACGTCGGCGCAGTCGACGTCCTCGTGAACAACGCAGGCACGATCGCGCGCGCACCAGCTGCCGAGCATTCGGACGAGCTGTGGGACCGCGTACTTGACGTGAACCTGACCGCGCCGTTTGTCTTGTCGCGCGAGCTCGGGCAGGACATGCTCGCGCGCGGTCGCGGCAAGATCGTCTTCGTCGCGTCGCTGCTGTCGTTCCAGGGCGGCATCACGGTCCCGGGCTATACAGCGAGCAAGTCGGGAATCGCCGGACTGACGAAGGCGCTCGCCAACGAATGGGCGGGCGCAGGCGTCAACGTCAACGCCGTCGCTCCCGGGTACGTCGCGACCGACAACACGCAGGCGTTGCGCGACGATCCGGTGCGCCGCGAGCAGATCCTCCAGCGCATTCCCGCGGGAAGGTGGGCGGAGCCGGAGGACATCGCGGGCGCAATCGTCTTCCTCAGCTCGCCTGCGGCCGACTACGTGCACGGGGTGGTGCTTCCCGTCGACGGCGGGTGGCTCGGCCGGTGAGCCCGATCGAGGATGCGCTCGGACGGTCGCGCGTGCTGCCGGTGGTCACTGTCGACGACGCGGCGGTCGTCGACGAGCTGTGCGCAGCGCTGCTCGACGGTGGCATCGCCTGCATCGAGATCACGTTCCGCACCGACGCGGCGCTCGCAGCGATCGAGCGCGCCGCCGAGGTCGACGGCATGCACGTCGGCGCCGGAACGGTGCTGACCGTCGAGCAGGCGCATTCGGCGGCACGTGCAGGCGCGAGCTTCGCGGTCGCGCCGGGGACGGACGACGACGTCGTCAGCGCGTGCGCCGACGCCGAGCTACCGTTCTTTCCCGGCATTGCGACGCCCTCCGAGCTCGGGCACGCCCAACGGCTCGGTTGCTCGACCGTGAAGGTCTTCCCGGCTTCCACGCTCGGCGGGCCTGCGTTTCTGCGCGCTGTGGCGGCGACGTTCCCGCACATGCGGTTCATCCCTACGGGGGGCGTGGACGCGGACTCGCTCGCGGCGTATCTCGCGGTCCCGTCGGTGCTCGCCTGCGGCGGCAGCTGGATCTGCGAGCCGGCGCTCGTGCGCGAGAGACGCTTCGACGAGATCACGAGGCGTGCGCGCGCTGCGGTCGAGGCGGCCGCATGATGCATCTGCGCCCCAGCGAGGAGTGCCGATACGACCTCCTGTCCCTCGGCGAGGTGATGCTGCGCCTCGACCCTGGCGAGGGTCGCATCGCGACCACGCGCACGTTCCAGGCGTGGGAGGGCGGGGGCGAGTACAACGTTGCGCGCGGGCTGCGCCGCTGCTTCGGCCTGCGCACCGGCGTCGTCACCGCGCTCGCCGACAACCCGGTCGGACGGCTGATCGAGGACCTCATGCTGCAGGGCGGCGTGGAGCCGGTGCGTCTCCTCTGGCGCGCCTACGACGGCATCGGTCTCGAGGTGCGCAACGGGCTGAACTTCACCGAGCGCGGCTTCGGCGTTCGCGGGGCGGTCGGCTGCTCTGACCGCGCCAACTCGGCCGCGTCGCAGCTGAAGCCCGGCGACGTCGACTGGGACGGTGTGTTCGGCGTCGACGGCGTCCGCTGGTTCCACACCGGCGGCGTCTTCGCGGCGCTCTCCGACACGACCGCGCAGGTCGCGCTCGAAGCAGCTGAGGCAGCACGCCGTCACGGCACGGTGGTCTCCTACGACCTCAACTACCGGCCGTCGCTTTGGAAGGGGCGCGGTGGGGCGGAGGCGGCAGCAGAGGTCAACCGCGAGCTCGTTCGCCACGTCGACGTGCTGTTCGGCAATGAGGAGGACTTCTCGGCCGGGCTCGGCTACCACGTCGAAGGAATGGACGACGACCTGCTCGAGCTCGAGGTCGCGCACTACGAGCATCTGCTCCAGCGCGTGCTCGACGAGCTGCCGCAGCTCGCGGCCGTCGCATCGACGCTGCGCCAGGCGCGGACCGCGACGATCAACGACTGGACGGCCGTCTGCCGAACACCCTCGGGGTTCCACGTCGGGCCGAGGCTCGACGGACTCGAGATCTTCGACCGCGTGGGCGGCGGCGACTCGTTCGCGTCCGGACTGATCTACGGGCTGCTCGAAGGCTTCGACATCGTGCAGGCGCTCGCGTACGGCGTCGCGCACGGTGCGCTCGCGATGACGACGCCGGGCGACACGTCGATGGCGACGCTCGCGGAGGTCGAACGCGTCGTCGCGGGAGGCGGCGCGCGCGTGATCCGATGATCGTCGACGCGCACCAGCACTTCTGGGACCCCGCGCGCGCGGAATACTCTTGGCTGACGGACGATGTCGCGCCGCTCCGCCGGCGCTTCGGCGTGGAGGATCTCGAGCCACTCCTCCGCGAGCACGGCGTGACGGGCACGGTCGTCGTGCAGGCGCGCCAGTCGCTCGACGAGACGCGGGACCTGCTCGCGATCGCGGCGTCGACGCCGTTCGTGCTCGGCGTCGTCGGGTGGGTCGACCTCACCGGCGACGTCGCCGCGCAGCTCGCGGAGTTCGAGGACGTTCGCCTCGTCGGCATCCGCCACCTCGTGCACGACGAGGCCGATCCCGAATGGCTCTTGCGCGACGACGTGCAGCGCGGAGTCGCGGCAGTCGGCGCTGCGGGGCTCGTCTACGACCTGCTCGTGCGCGTGCGCGAGCTGCCGGCGGCGATCGAGACGGCGCGTAGGCACACGGGCATGCGTTTCGTGCTCGACCACGTGGCGAAGCCGCCGGCCGACGCGTCCGCGCATCGGACGTGGGAACGCGGTCTCGCCGAGCTCGCCGGATGCGCGAATGTCGTGTGCAAGATCTCGGGTCTCTTCACCGAGGCCGAGCCGGCGGCCACAGCCGCACTTGCGCTTCGGCTGTTCGGGCCGGAGCGTTGCATGTGGGGCTCCGACTGGCCGGTGACCCTGCTCGCGGCCGGATACGGCGACGGCCTCGCGCTCGTGGGCGACGATCCGCGCGTCCTCGGCGAGACGGCGGTCGCAACCTACGGGCTCCAGTTGCCGTAGGTCGCGTCGATCTCGGACCAGAGTGCGTCGGGCACGGAAACGTCGAGCAGCCTCACGTCCTCCGCGATCTCGGCAGCCGAGCCCGAGTGTCGATTGGAGGTCGAACGTGGTCATATGATGGTCGTACGTTACTGTTGGGGCCGTGTCGACTTCCTCCGACCCTAGGATGACCGGCATGGAAGGCGGCCACCGCGCCCGCACCGCCGTCGCCGACGGCAGGCCGCCGTGGCGGCCGGCCCGCTTCGCCTCGTTCGTCGTCGAGGAGCTGGCCGAGTCGATCGTCAGCGGCGCCCTCGCCGAGGGCGACGTCCTGCCCACCGAGCCCGCGCTCTGCGAGCGGTTCGGCTTCAGCCGTACGGTCGTCCGCGAGGGGCTGAAGATGCTCGAGGAACGAGGGCTCGTCCGTGTCGAGCAGGGACGCGGCACCACGGTCCAGCCGCGGAGCGCCTGGAACCTGCTCGACCCGGTCGTGCTCCGCATCGCCCTGGCCCACGATCACGACATGTCGCTCCTCGACGACCTGATCGCCGTCCGCGTCGTGCTCGAGCGCGAGATGGCCAGGGCCGCGGGCGGCCGTCTGACGGCGGACGAGCTGGCCGCTCTCGCCGAGAACCTCGAACGACTGAACGAGTCCTACGACGACTACGAGCGGTTCCGCTCGTTCGACCTCGCCTTCCACGCCATCGTCATGAAGGCGTCGGGTAACGAGGTCGGGCTGACGATCGTCCGCGCGATCCACCGGCACGGCGGCATCACGCCGCTCCTGGCGGCGGGCGCCTCGCGCGAGGCCCTCGAGCAGACGGCGCGCGAGCACCGCGACATCTACGACGCTCTGGCCGCCGGCGACGGGACGCTCGCCGGCGACCGGATCGCCGAGCACATCGAATCCGCCTGGGCGGAGAGGAAATTCAGCCCAAGGTCTTGACAGCGGGTGATCATTCGTATGATGATCACCCGCAGTGCACATCGCAGCTGTCGACGTTGACCTGATTCCCCTCCCGGCGGTCTCGCCGCCATTCGCTTGGCGGCGGGGCCTCCGCGGCTCCGCTCCGGCCCGGACGACGGCCGTCCTCCGGATCACGACCGACGACGGCGCTGTGGGCGAGGCCTACCACGAGTGGAGCGGGCCGATGCTCGGCGACATCGTCGACCGCGTCCTCCGGGAGGAGCTCGTCGGCGAGCGCGCCGACCGCCGCGAATGGCTCTGGCACCGTCTGTGGGAGCTCGACCGCACCGAGGAGTTCCCGATCTGGCTCTTCGGCATCGTCGACGTCGCCCTCTGGGACCTCGAGGGTCGCGTCCTCGGCGTGCCGGTGCACCGTCTCCTCGGCACGTACCGCGACATGATCCCGGCCTACGCCTCGACCACGACGTTCTCGACGATCGAGGAATACCTCGACGTCGCCGACCAGTGCCTCGAGCTCGGCTACCCGGCGATCAAGCTCCACGGCTGGGGCGACCACAAGGCCGACGCGGTCCTCTGTCAGCGGCTACGCGATCACGTCGGGCCCGACGTCGAGCTCATGTACGACGGGTCGGCCGCCTTCGACCTGCCGAGCGCCGTCTATCTCGGCGACGCGCTGAGCGAGGCCAAGTACCTCTGGTACGAGGAGCCGATGCGAGAGTTCAACGTGACCGCCTATCGCTGGCTCTCCGAGCGCGTCGATGTCGCTCTACTCGTCGGCGAGACTTCCGACGGAAGTCATCTCAACACCGCGGACTTCATCGCATCCGGCTGCGCGACGTACGTGCGGACGAGTGCGAACCATCGCGGCGGCATGACAGGTGCGATGCGCATCGCGCATCTCGCCGATTCGTTCCGGCTGCGGGCCGAAGTGCACGGCCCCACCGAGCCGGCCGTGCATCTCTGCATGGCGATCCCCAACTGCACCTACTACGAGTCCCTCGTCATCTCCAACCCGGTGACCCGAGAGCCTCGGGTCGGGCCGGATGGTCTCGTGCACGCTCCGACCGAGCCGGGGATCGCGCTCCCGGATGTCGTGCACGAGCACCGAGCTGGAACTGTCGGCTGACCATGAAGGGCTGGGTCCACACAAGGAGGAGCGCAGAAATGAAGATGCACCGTAGGGCGTTCACGGTTGTTGCGCTCGTCGCGGCAGTCGCGGCCGCGCTGGTCTCGGCGTCGACGAGCGGCGCGAGCCGGCACGCCGGAGTTTCCGGGTCGATCACCGTCTGGGTGGACGCGGTCCGCCTGCCGGTCGCGAAGCTGTACGCCAAGACGCACCCGAATGTCCACGTGAACATCGTCACCTTCGACGGCGACGGCAACGGCGCGACGACGATGCAGACGAAGATCCAGCTGTGGAACCGCACCGGGCACGGCTGGCCGGACGTGATCTTCAGCGAGCAGGCCAACGACCCGGTGTGGATGGGGCAGAAGCCGTTCGACTTCGCGCTCGACCTCAACGGCGTCTTCCCGAAGAACCTCCTCAAGAGCTGGCCTGCGCCGTCGATCGCGCAGTGCACCGTCAACGGCCACCTGGTCTGCCTCCAGGACAACCTGGCGCAGGAGGTGCTCTACGTCAACCAGAAGCTGATGACCCAGTTCGGCTACGCCGTCCCGACGACGTGGCAGGAGTGGGCGGCGCTCGGCGAGAAGGTCGCCGCACAGCATCCCGGCTACATCATCGGGAACATCGGCGACTCGTACGGCGCCTGGCTCTACCTCTGGGCCGACAAGTGCCCGATCTCGCAGGTCGTCGGGCCGAGCACCGTCAGGATCAACTCGGGCGACGTGCACTGCACGCGCATGGCGAGCCTGCTCGATCCGCTCATCAAGAGCGGCGTGGTCCCGCCGGAGAGCGTCTTCACCGCTGACTTCGCCACCAAGTGGGGCGGCGACAGCGACAAGATCCTGCTCATGCCGGGGCCGGTCTGGTACGCGAAGGACATCTTCAGCGGCACGCTGCATGTCCCAGCCGGCGAGCTGACGGCGGCTCTGCCCCTGCGCTGGAACAGTGAGCCGCTCGTGACCGGCCAGGTCGGCGGCGGCCCGTGGATCGTCTCCAAGCACACGAAGAACGTGGCGGCTTCCGTCGACTTCGTGAAGTGGGCGACGACCTCGCCGGCGGTCAAGTCGAAGGTCGGTGCCCTGTCGCCGGGCTACCCGTCGTACGGGCCTGCCGCGGTCTCGTGGTTGGCTTCGCTGAACAAGGACCCCTACTTCGCCGCCTCCGAGGCGCCGGCGATGAAGGCGGCCGCGAACCTGATCTGGAAGGGCTGGAGCATGGTCACGTATCCGGATCAGCCCGTCTGGTCGAACACGGTCGTGACGCAGCTCGTCGCCGGCAAGTCGCTGAGCTCCCTGATGCCGGCGTTCGGCGACGGGCTCGCACAGAACGCGCAGGCGGCGGGATACAAGGTCGTTCGGAAGTAGGACTTGGCCTCGCCTGTCTTCACCTCGGAATACGCGGGGGCCACGCGGAAGCGTGGCCCCCGCGCCCTGCGCGGCCTGCCGTTCGTCCTTCCGTATCTCCCGCTACTGATCGTCTTCGGCATCGCACCGACGATCTACGCGCTCGACCTCGCGTTCACCAATGTCGGCGGCGGGTGGGTCGGCTTCCACAACTTCGTGCGGACGTATCACGACTTCCGCTTCGTCTCCGCGTTCAAGCACGTCCTCGTGTACACGTCCGTCTGGCTCGGCGCGCTCATGGTCTTCGTCGTCGGCCTCGCGCTCCTCCTCCACGGCCGCGCAAACAAGGTCTCGGCGACCTTCCGCTTCCTCTTCTACATGCCGGGCGCCCTGGCCGGCTCCGCGGCTGTCCTCGTCTGGCTGTTCATGCTCGACCCGAGCGTCAGCCCCGGCTCCTTCCTGCTGCACCACGTGCTCGGAGCAGACATCTTCGCCCAGTCGATCGCCCCGGGAAACCTGCCGTTCATCTTCGCGATGATCGCGTTCTGGACCGGTGCCGGCGGCTGGATCGTCGTCATGTACGGCGCGCTCAACACGATCCCGCAAGACCTCGAGGAGGCCGCCCGCATCGACGGAGCCGGGCCGATCGCGATCGCGCTCCGCCTGAAGCTTCCGCTGATCCGCAAGTGGATCGCGTACATGGTGATCCTCTCGTTTGCGACGGGAACGCAGCTCTTCGTCGAGCCGCAGATCGTGCAGACCGCAAGCTTCGGCCTCGTCCCCGACACGTGGTCCGCGAACCAGCTCGCCTATCAGCTCGCGTTCCGTTACGCGGACTTCAACGGCGCCGCGGCCATCGCCGTCGACCTGCTCATGATCGGTCTCGCCGGCGCGGTGCTGATCGTCACGCGCAGCGGTCTCTTCAGGACGGACGACTGATGCGGCTCCGTGCGCTCGGGCTCGGCGCGAGGCTCGCGATCCTCATGACGTTCGCCGTCTTCTTCGTCGCGCCCGTCCTCTGGCTTGTCCTCGCGCCGACGAAGAGCGACAAGGCGCTCATCACGAACAGCCCCTTCTCGTTCGGTGACTTCCACCACGTCGCGCTCGCGTGGAAGCACCTGGACGCGTTCAGCAGCCACATCTATCGGCGCTGGATCGGCAACACGCTCTTCTACGCGTTCAGCGCGACGGCGATCACGCTCGTGGCCGCCGTGCCGGCGGGGTACGGCCTCGCGATCGGGAAGTTCCCCGGCCGGAAGCTCGTGCTCTCGTTGACGCTCGTGGTGATGATCGTGCCCGCGGCCGCGCTCGTGCTTCCGATCTTCCTCGAGCTGAACGCCGTGCATCTGATCGGCAGCTCGCTCTCGGTGATCCTGCCTTTCTCGTTC
>Ga0265318_10002382_pt1 | contig 10067 bp, 8 predicted proteins | sample 4821metaG_FD_192431 | JGI IMG/M metagenome (GOLD analysis project Ga0265318, IMG submission 192431) | Rhizosphere microbial communities from Carex aquatilis grown in University of Washington, Seatle, WA, United States - 4-8-21 metaG | ecosystem: Host-associated > Plants > Roots > Rhizosphere >... | reverse complement strand
CAAATAATTTTTTTGACGTAATGCAATCCACTAAAATTCAATAAGAAAGATATTTTGCTACAAATTGATGTTTAATCCAAAGCCAAGTATCTGACTTGAGTGGAAATTCTTTAAGCGTTTGTTGTCGCTTGTTTGCGTCGAGAATTAGAGAAAGAGTGAGGCTTTGGTTTGCTGGAATGCAATTTGTTTTGAATGCTGCAATATTTTTTTCTACTGAGTCAAGTGTACATTGTGGCATTTGCTGCGCGTCAATTAACCAAACTGTGTCGCTTTGCGCGAATAAATCTGTTTTTACTAATTTCTTTAGCTCGTCGTATAGAGTTGTATTTCCTGCACTTGCACCTTGTGCGTTGTTTTCGCTTGTTCCTATAGACTCAATAGACGAGAAGGGAGATTGTGCGTTTGAGAAGAAAAGTTTTTCTTTCATGAGCGATACTGATGCGGCGCTGTCATAATTATAACTAGCACTTGCAGTCGCAGGGCCGTTTTGAGTAATTACGAATACTTCTCCGTCTGTAGTTAGAGTTAGAAAAGATTGTTGTTCACTCGTCAAAAAATACGCTTGTAATTGGAAGTAAGAACCCATAAATCCGATAAGGAGTATTACAAGGAAAACGAGTGACATAATTCTGAGTGCGTAGCTAAAGAGGCGAAATATTAGTCCGCCGCATAGAACTAGAATGATTACAATAACGATTATCGTGAATAAATCCATCTTAATGCCTACAATTTGTCTATAACTGGTATTTAGCTGGTATTATTCAATAAAAAGCTATGCCTCGTTGTATAAAGAATTAGAGCTGTCGCTATCGTGTGATAATAATATTTTATTTGACGCCAAAGTTGGCGCCCAGACCAGGGATTAATTTCTCGAGTATAAATGGTAAGGCAACGCCCATTCCTGCACCCATCCAGAGCATTATACAGATATCAAAGAAGCAGGCGTACATTGTTCCGCCTTCAATAAGTTTGATAATAATTCCACTACAAAATGCGTGTATGATGACCATTAGGCCGATGATGAATAAAATGTGGTCGAGATCAAAAGTAAATCCTGACGTTGGCGCAATTGAACCTACGAGACTTACTAAATCATTTCCAGCTCCTCCTCCACTAGATGGGCTTGAGAGAATATTTGAAAGCAACTGAGTGATTTGTGCTGCGACATATGCTGACATGGCAAAACCAAGCATTCCGCCGTAAAGTGCGCCGCGTAGTGCTGAACTAAGTTGGAGTCGAAGTTTTCTAAGTGATAAAAGTTTATGGAAATTTACGGAAATGATTTCGCCAATTTTTTCTGCGCTTCCGCCAAGAGATACTGCGTCGGCAAAAATATTTGTAAATTGCATAACGAGATTGCTTCCAGTTTCTGCGCCGAATAGTTTCCAAGATTTTTGTTTATTATTTCCAGTTCGTAGACGTCTGTAGAGAGAGATGACCATTGTATTAAGTGGCCCAAAATCGTGGACTTGTAATGCATATAAACTCGATACAATTGCGCCTTGTCGAACTTCAATACCCGAACCGAGTGCTCGAATGAATGGTGGGAATGCTTTGTCGCGTTTGAAAACTTCTTCTTCTTCTTGTTGTGCAATGACGCCGACGTAAAATAGTGGAATCATTGCGATTGAAAAACTAACAATGAATGATGTGAAATTGAACCAAACTAAAATGATGAGAACGATTGTGAAAATTGGCATTGCATACATCATTGCCTTCTCAACTTTTCGCATTCCTTCGTCTTTGTGTTCAAGGTCATGACAAAGTTTGTCTGCCGGAATAAAATTGTAAACGAAAATAACAAAAAAAACGTCGACGAGAACAACTGCAAGCATAATCCAGTGGATTGCCGAACTAATGTCGGTTTGTGCAATAATTGGTAAAAGAAGTCCGATGCTCATCATGAACGCCATTGCCATAGTGAGTGAGAGAAAGATTTCCTGAATCGTTCTAATTTTTTCTAGAGATTTTTTGTATTCAACACCATAGTCATCCATAACTGATACTTGCTCATCGTTAAGAAAGACTTGGAGCGACTGACCAAAATCCATCATGATTGCAAATCTGTCTAAAAAGTCGCTTAGTAATTTTGATGGGACGAGTTTACTCACCTTTCTACATGCAGTTGCAAAACCAAGATTCCAAGATTTTGCAAGGTAAATGATTTTTCTAGAAACGTCTGATAATTCTCCGAATCCTTCTTTTTCGGCAATTTTTTTGAAGAGAATATTACGCTGAATGTCAAGAGTTGAAATTGCACCAGCGTAAGTGATGAATAGGTGCATATTTTGATCAATATCTATTTTTTTGAATTCGTATTGTGTCAAGGGATAGCCAATCATAACTGACATACCGACGACAAAAACTCCTGCAACAATTAGTATTGGAACGACTGGAAGAAATATTATTGTGAGTAATGAACCAACAAACAAAAGGCTTGTAATAGGTAGGGCGTATTTTAGAATGAGTTCTTCAACATTTTGAAAACCCATTACGACGACAATTTTGTTGAGTAATGATCCTTCTACCATTTTACTTGACAGTTATTTAGTAATATTTAGTTTCTAGCGTGTATTTGATTTTTATTTAGGTGGTAATTTTATTCTATTGTGCATTTAGTATTGGTCCGCCAACACGTTCAAGTTTGAATGGAAGTGCATCAACGCCACCGAAGTGGAACTTTTTGATTACTTCCCACACGTCAAAGTAATTGAAAATTCCTTCTTCTACCATTCTAGTGAGAATTTTTGTTCGCAAGTCGAGTTCTTTGTAGATTTCACGAGTATCGGTGAGACCCATCATTTTTGCGACTTTGGCTTCAAGAATATAACTGTTGAATAAACCGCGGAATGTGTGTTTGTCTGTCGTTGGTTCCCACTCAAATACTTGACGCGTGACCATTTTGTTTTCTGGCGCATAGTAACGCTCAATTTCTGTCAAGGAGAGAACGCGACGTAGAGATCTTCCGTTTTGGAAAACGGCTTGCTGAATTAGGCAGAGGTTTAGGTTATCGACGAATGTAATTGGAACGTTAATAGGTTCACCAGTGATACGCTGAATCATCGTCGTGACGTTACCTGCGTGGAAAGTTGACATAACTGGGTGACCCGTCTGCATGGCTTGGAATGCGATATTACCTTCTTGACCTCGGATTTCACCGACGATGATATAGTTTGGACGGCTTCTCAGTGATGCGATTAGTAGACGTTGGTATGTGATGTCTGTTGGCTTACCTGCTTCTCTCGTCAACAGATGTTGCCAACAGTCGTGCGGCATGGTAACTTCGGGAGTGTTTTCTACAGTGTAAACTTTGTCTGTCGGTTTGATGAACGCAGAGATTGCGTTTAGCGTTGTTGTTTTTCCTGACGCAGTTTCTCCGCAAACAAATAGGTTCATTCCGTGTTCTAGTGCTATCCAGAGATACGCTGCGAGTTGCGCCGACATTGTTTGCCAGTTGATAATTTGTGTAATTGATGTAGGAACTTCTGAGAATTTACGCAAAGTGAAACTTGTACCTTCTAGAGAAATGTCACGGCCATAGATAAAGTTCGCACGTGAACCGTCCGGCATCATTGCGTCTACTACTGAGTTTGCGTCGCTGGTTGGACGCTCGACACGCTCACTCATTTCAATGACGAATTTGTTGAGCGAAATGTCGTCGTGAAATTCAATATTGGTATAAACCATATTGAAAACTTTGTGAATCATTTTAATTTTGCCGACACCTGTGCAGTGGATATCTTCTAGATTTGGGTCCAAGAATACTGGTTCTAGTTTTCCGTAACCGACGCGATTTCTCAGAATTAGATATTTGATTGTGTCGTATTCTATTTGTGAGAGGACGATTCTTGGGTTGACGATTTTTGTTAATGCACTTTCTGTGTCTCCATTTACTGCGACTTTCTCAAATAGTTTTTCTAGAACTGGGCCAATTTCTCGAACATCATGTGGAACTGGTAGAGAGCTTGCAACCTCAATCATTTTTTCCATTATCATGTCATATTTTGCAATGTTCGCTGGATCTACATGTGGCTCAATGACGTGATAATTTATCAAACCGTTTTTGTCTTTGTAGATATGAATGAAGATTGGGTCGCCGACTGGATAAATGAGATTTGGAAATTTAATTTTACGAAGTGCCGGAGTACAGTCAGGATAGAATGTCGGCATAGGCTCAGTTCTCGACCATTCTGTAATGTATTTTTTTACGTGCTCGAAATTTTTAATAGCATCATTTAAACTTAATGTTCGCTCACGTTTTACTCTTACTACCATTTTTTGTTACTTCTTTGACACGAGTGAATGTTGCACCTTGGCGAATATCAGCAGACGACGCGATTCATGCAGCGTCGGATGCGCTCGCTCCACGAGGGACGAGTGGAAACTCGCCGTGCAGCATACTTTGTGATTTTGATAATTAACTTAAGCTTGCGAGTTCAATTGCAAGTCCTTGACCTGGAATGACTTTGAAGGGCGTCGCCGTTATTACTTCTCCTGACGATTTTTTGAATCGTATAACGCTAATGATACGTAAAAGATTTCCAAGTACCATTTTTGCTTCGACTTGCAAGTAAACGTCGACAACTGATCGTAAGATTGACAATAGTGTTGGATTGAGTTGTTCATGATCGACACAAAAAATAATTGTTTTATTCATCGAGTTTATTTTTTTGATGAAGCTGACTAACTCAAAACTGTTTTCTTTCGTTGAATCGTCATTGACTAATAAAAATGAAAGAGTGTCAATGACGACAATGTCTGATTGGAATATTTTTTTGGATCGCAGAAGGTCGCTCATAAAACTCTTTTTGAGTTTTACTTTCCCAATTTGCGGGAAGAGCGGTATGAATATGACTTTTTCGTCAAGAATTTTATCCGTAACTTTGTAATTCAAAGAATCCATTTGCTCGACGAATCCTCTTAGGTTGAGTTCGCTACTGATGTATGTTATAGTGTGACCGTGCTCAAGCATTCCGTAAGCGAGTCGTTGTGCGAGAATTGATTTTCCTGCGCCGTCCTTTCCTTCGATAAGTACGAGCGAGTTTTCAGGGATTCCGCCACCGAAATTTCTATTCAGCTCGTCACGAGCAAGTTGGATTGATAGTACGCGACTCATTTTAGTTCTTTCTTGTTCTTTATTTGTCTTCTTTTATTTTTTAATTAAACAACTTAAACAACCATAGTTGTGCTTACAGTTGCGCCTTCTTGTGTTGCATAAGTTACAGTGTAAGTTCCTGATGGAAGAGTTTGGTATGCGTCAATTTCAAGAATTTCTTTTGGATCAAAATTGTAAAGTCCTCCAGAATAAACGCCTTTTCGATAGAGTGCTTGAATATCTGAATCAGTTTTTGCTACATTGTAGAATGCGAATTCGTCTATCATGCCTGCATAATAATCGTTTAACGAACTCGCGTTTCTTCCAAGATTGAATTGTGATGCTGCGTCAGATCTAAATGCAGCGTTTACTGTCTGATTATTTATTGAAGTGCCGTTGAGATAGAAACGCATTGTTTGTCCTGCAGCAATTCCGACGTACACAATTCCGACGTGACTCCATTGATTGAGAGGGACAGCTGTTGTGCAATTATATATTTGGTTTGCGTTGGGACTTTGTACAATTAAGTTTCCTGAAGCGTTGATGTAAATTCTATATCCTGTAGCGGCTGCATCTTTTGATATTATTGTTCGAGTATTGTTGCCATTTGCCGTCGGGTATATCCAGAACGACCATGTGTACGATGTTGTATTTGTAAATGCGTTCTGAGCTGTGTTTGTTCTGTTTGCATATGCATTTGTTCCGTTAAAATAGTAGGCACGATCAAACTTACCTGATGCGTTGAGGTAAATGTTATTCGGTGTTAATTCATTGGCTGCAACATTTGCGTAGTCTTCTGTCAGAGTTCCACCAGACTGACTCCATTGGGTATCGTTGTTAAAATGATATAGAAGAAGCAGACTTGCCTGTTCGTTATTCACATTATCGCCAAATCTTATTTCTCCGCATCTATATCCGCTATACTCGTAACATGCAAAAAATTTTCTACTTGTGTAATTTCTTAAGAATTTTATACCGTTAATATATAGATCAGAATTATTTATCTGAAAGGATGTGGAGCCAGTGTTTCGTATTTCAAGATTTGTTGTGTTCCAAGTTGTATTATAGTAAACTTGAACTATCTGCAATTGGGATGCCGTTTGTTTTTCTAACTGCTTTTTTTGATAAGAATATAATTCAGTTTGCAATTTGTTTTGTGATTGTTGCACGTTGTAAAGTTGTACGAAGAGGAGCATGAATATAATAACTAGAAATACTTGTCCTACGACCGATGCAAATCCCATAGCGCCTCTTTTTTATTTATTAAAATTGATGATAAAATTTAAAAATTTTTTTTGAAATTTTTAGTACGATAAATTATGCTGTGAAGTCTAATGAGTCTTCAGTCAGATATTGTGTTATGACTCGAAGTGTATAAACTGAACCTGTGTTAAGTACAATTGAAAGATTTCCAGAAATTACTTCGTTTGGATCCCAAATATTTGAATTTGTATTTGTTCCAACTTGTGTATCTGGTTGAACTGTTACATTTCGCGATGTTGACGCATTTCCAATCCACGTTATTCCAACGTAGATACTGAGTTTATCTATTCGCAGAGATGTAGTTCCAGTATTTCTGGCATAGAATGTAACTAAATGGGAAGTGCTATTGAATGTTGCAGTTTCAATATTAATTGCAGTTTTGATTTGATAAGAAAGCGCACTTTGTTGCGTTGTCATTGCGCCACTTGCTGTTGTGATTTGATTATTGAATGCAACAATGAGCATTGCAGAGGCACCAAGAACTGCGATGAACATAATTGCCTGCGATGCTATGCCATCAAATCCCATTTGTATCCTCTTTGATTCGAGAGACTAACTGAAAGTATGTCAGTATACTTTTTAGGCTACTCGTCTAGAAGTGTATATAAGTTGCTTTATAAATATTTGTTTTATTATACTGGAGAACCGAATAGGTCAAATGTCTGATTTTTTAGGCTTTAGAAGGAGACTTAGTATCAGTCATATGCATTTGCAATGACTTCTTTAGAAGAACTTTAACAGCTTCTTGAGGTCCTTTTGCTTCACTATACGCTTGCGCAAGCGCATCATCTTTTATTACTGAGCGAATCCATTTGCTCATTTTTTCTTTTCCGGCGGCAAAATCTGTATCGTTTGTTTTTTTGACTTCTTCGATTATTACAGAAAGATTATCTTGATCACTTGCTGCCAATGTTGAATCTACTGCTGAGTCTTCTGCGGCTTTTTTGTTGCTCGCAATTGTTTTTGCTGCGCTTGCTGTTGTGTCGTTAGTTACAGTTGTTGTTGCAGTAGTGGGTGCAGGCGTAGAGTTAGCTACTGAAGATGTCGGAATTTCTTTTTTCTTTGGATCGTCAAGATGTTCTATGAACGGATTGTATTGATTTATTACAATTTCATAGAGACTAATGAATTTATCCAGGTTTTTGTTAATCGTTTCAAGTTCAGCTTCTTGTTTTTTGACTTTGTCTTTTATACTTTGGATATCGTCAAATGTTGACGAAAGTCTTCCAGTGAGTTTGTTTTCTGTATCAGTAATGCGTTGCTCTGTAAGTTGATTTTTTTTAATAACTTCTTTCATCTCATCCATGATGAGCTTAATCATAGTTTGATCAACTGGACTTTTTGACGATGAACTACTTTGTGCAGGTGAAGACATAACTGGAGTCGCCTCTTTCATAGCGACGGGAGATTGATTAGGTTGAGACGGCGCAACAGCTCCATATTGGGGTTGTGCGCTTGACGTTGACGCGCCTGGGCCAGTTTGATTAACTGACATTGATGAATTTTGTTGCATCGCCATTTGTGGACTTGCAGATGAGTTCATTGCATTAGCGCGATTTGTTGGTGCGTGCGCTGCGTGGATAACTAGATTGAGCAATTCATCCATGAGTCTTTTATCTGGATTTGGAATTGGTTCAACTAACTCGTGAATTAGGAGTTGTGCAGTAGAAACAATTTGTTCAAGGTCAATTGTTGGGTCTGGATTTGTCGCAAGAGCGTAAATGAGGGAGACAATGTCGTTAACAATAACTTGATTTGGTTTATCTAAAGAGCGAACTAATTCAGAAATAATCTTTCTTGCGCGAGTCGCAGGTTCATCTCCGTGACTATATTCGTTGAGCAATTTCTGTTGCCAGCTATCTGTCGTGTGCTCGACAACACCTTTGATCTTCTCAACGATCCTCATTTTTCCTCTTTTTTTAAAATAAAAAGTACTTTTATTGCTAAATTATGAAATTATATTGCATCACTTCAACAAGTTACGCTTGTGAATTGAACAGTCAGCGTGTGTTTATATACATTTGGAGAAAAAATGAAAAAATCTGGCACAGTTTTATGGCCAGAGTGTTTGTACTTGTTTTGTCAAGACTTGCGGGATGTAGACGATGATGTCTTCAATTTGTCCGCCTTTTGGAATGAATTGAATATCAACTTGTTGGTCGATACCAATTCCTTTTACAAGGGAGAGTTTTATTCTCAAAGACATAATTTCGCCTAATTCCAAGATTGTGTTTTGGTTTCCAAGTCTTACTCTGTAACAGTATCTATAATCTGTGACGAGATTTGTCCAGTCACAAAGATTGTCTACATCGGTCTGTATCTTGAAAATTGAAAAGTTCTGAGCCGTACTTATCTGGTTAACACCGTTTGAATGACCTTGTAATGTAAGGAATCCGTACATTGATGAGAGTATATCTGAAGTGTTGTAGTAAATTGGAACCTGGGTCATATTTACAATCTGTGATGAGTTGGAAAAGTTAATTCCAAGTGGGTAAATGAAAGATTGTGTAATAAGTCCCGTCGTCGATATTATTGTAATATTAAGTCCCGATAGATTATCAGGCGACGAGTTTCCAGTAACCAATGAAATATATGATGAAGAATAATCGTTTGGATCATAATTCATATTATATGACATTAAGTGCTGCGATGAATTAAGGAATGTAATTGACTCTGAGTGTGCGTTTTGTTGTAATGTACTTTCAACAATCGTTGGCAAGAAATTACTTGCAGTTGTTGCTGTAACACCTAGAGTGAGTAGTTGAACGTCACTAGAACCTGCGCGTGGACGCAACGTGACTTCGAATTCGTTTACTTGTTGTATACTAGTATTAATGTAGCCAACAACTGACAGAATTTCTACACCCGTAACAATTCTCTCACGAGTTTCTGCACCTACTGCTAGTGCTCTTTGTTGAAGGACACCCTGTGTTCTCAATAGAACTCCTGCTGCAATAGCTGCGACGATGATCATGGCAATGAAAATAATAAGCGTCTCAATGCCCATAACTGCTTTTTTTCGTGATCGGCTGTGAAGAAGTGTAATTCTGTTCACCTCATTTTTTTATTTATTTTTTACTTAAATTATAGTTGTTTCGTGAAGTCATATCCTGACCACGTTGTTGTGCTTCTTCAATTCTTTTTTATATAGTATATAAACTTTTCGACGGAGATTTTTTGTATTTTTTGTTGTTTTGCATATTTTGTGCTCTATTAATAGTATATGTTGCGAAATTTCGGATACTATTTTCTAGTCACAACAAAGTTATATAAATGAATATTTAAAGAATTCACGTTGGGTTTGCAGACGTGATTTATGTCTGTAGTTAAGGCAATTTAGTTAATGATTAACTGCAAAAGTTAATCGCCGTATAATCGCTGTTAATTAAACTCGCTCAAAAAAAGGGGTAATTAGTCATTGGCAACAAATAATCCGCTCGATTCATCAAATACGTCTTCTAATGCTGCTGCGGCTGCGCAAGCAGCAGAATATACTCGTCTCGCTCAAAAATTTAAAAAATTGCAGGAGCTTCAAGAACAATTAGAAAAATCTAAAGCAACTGAAGGTTCTGCGCTTAATCCACTTAATCAGAATGCTGCGAAAGAAATGGCGGCCGATAATTCTAATCCGCTACAAAAAACAAATCTTGCGTCTGCAGCAATTCCGCTCTCTCAAGTCGAGAAAGATCTGGCTCCAAAAAATAAAATT
>Ga0265318_10002378_pt1 | contig 10079 bp, 11 predicted proteins | sample 4821metaG_FD_192431 | JGI IMG/M metagenome (GOLD analysis project Ga0265318, IMG submission 192431) | Rhizosphere microbial communities from Carex aquatilis grown in University of Washington, Seatle, WA, United States - 4-8-21 metaG | ecosystem: Host-associated > Plants > Roots > Rhizosphere >... | reverse complement strand
CTTGCCAGTTGGCGCGGGGGACCCTGTTTTGGACCTTCGGTCAGTCAATTCCAATCACAGCAACGTCAGTTCAAACCACGATCGCAAGGCGGCCCTTTCTGGCCGACCTGTGTACCGGACAGATACATAGATCCATATGAGCATTAGCATCACACCTAAGGACCTCCTCGATGCGGGCGTCCACTTCGGGCACCAGACGAAGCGCTGGAACCCCCGTTCGAAGCCCTTCATCTTCGACCATCGCCAGGGCATCACGATCATCGACCTCGCCAAGACCCACGATGCGCTCGAGAAGGCGTGCGCCTTCATCGAGAACGCCGTCGCCAACGGCGGGACCATACTGCTGGTCGGCACAAAGCGGCAGGCCAAGGACATCGTCCGCGAGGCGGCGGCCGCGACCGGCATGCCCTTTTCCGTGGACCGCTGGCTCGGCGGCACGCTCACCAATTACGAGACCGTCAAGAAGTCGATCGCCAAGTACAAGAGGTACCAGGCGATGGAGACCAGCGGCGAGATGTCGAAGCTCCCACGCAAGGAGGAGTCCGCCATCAAGCGCGAGATGAGCCGGATGCAGCGCAATTTCAACGGGATAGCGGAGATGGGCGGGCTGCCCGCCGCCCTCTTCATCGTCGACGTCGGCCACGAGAAGATCGCCGTCGCGGAGGCCGCGCGGTGCGGCATCCCGTCGGTCGCGCTCGTGGACACGAATTCGGACCCGACGCTCGTCACCTATCCGATCCCGGGCAACGACGACGCGGTGAAATCCGTCCGGATCATCGTCGAGACGATCGTCACGGCCATCCAGTCGGGCCTTTCCCAGCGCGACTCGCGCCGCGCCCAGCGCGGCGCCGACGCAAAGGCCTCGGTCCAGGCCGAGGTCGAGCCGCCCGCGCCCGACCTTGCGGCCGGCGAAGTGGACCTTTCCAAGATCGACATCCCGATCGACATCGCAGCCGTCGAGGGTGACACCACGGTGAAACGCAAGCCGGTGCGCCCCCGCAAGGCCCCGGTCAAGGCCGAATGACATGAGCACCCCCATCACAGCCAAAATGGTCAATGACCTGCGCATCCAGACGGGCGCGGGCCTGCTTGACTGCAAGAAGGCGCTCGTTGAATCCGACGCGAATGTGGAGGAGGCGATAACGATCCTTCGCAAGAAGGGAGCGGCGTCGGCCGCCAAGAAGGCCGACCGCACGACCAAGGAGGGCCTGATCGAGAGCTACATCCACGTCGGCGGAAAGGTCGGCGTCATGATCGAGGTCAACTGCGAGACGGACTTCGTCGCCCGCAACGACGGGTTCAAGGCGTTCGTGAGGGACCTCTGCCTCCAGATTGCCGCCACGAGCCCGCTTCACGTTTCGCGCGACCAGGTCCCCGAGTCGGAGATCGCAAAGGAGCGCGAGATCGCTGCCGCCCAGGTGCAGGGCAAGCCGCCCGCGGCCGCCCAGAAGATCGTCGATGGCAAGCTCGAGAAGTTCTATTCGACCGTCTGCCTCATCGACCAGTCCTTCGTGAAGGCCCCGGAGAAGACGGTGAAGGAGTTACTCACCGAGACGATTGCCAAGACGGGCGAGAACATCCAGATCCGCAGGTTCGTCCGCTTCCAGCTCGGATCCTGACGCCGGAAAGGGGTTCACCCCATGACGGTCACCCGGCTACAGGTGGTCTCCCGCGGGCTCCGGAACCGGTGCCCCAACTGCGGGGGCGCTACGCTGTTCCGTGAGGGGACATGGTTCGACGTCAACAAGAGCTGCCCGAACTGCGGCCAGCGTTTCGAACGCGACGAGGGGTTCTTCATAGGGTCCATGTCGCTCAACTACGGCGTGACCCTCGTGTGCTTCCTGACGCCCGTGATGCTTCTCGCCTACAAGGGCGTGATCGGGACCACGGCAGCCATCGTGCTGGCGGGCGTGGGATCGGTCGGGTTTCCCATGCTATTCTACCGCTCTTCCAGGAGCTGGTGGCTGATGCAGTACTACGTCTTGTTTCCGCAACACCTTGCGGCCAACAAGGGCGCCGACGGAGCGCAGGGCGGGGACGAGAACATCTGAGGCCTTGAAACCATCCCTCTTGACCTGAAGGGGGAATCGGGGCATGCAGGTCGACTTTCCGCAGCTTGGAGCCCCCATGGAGAGGTGGCAGAGTGGTCGAATGCGCCTGACTCGAAATCAGGTGTGCCGTAAGGTACCGGGGGTTCGAATCCCTCCCTCTCCGCCAAATTCGCGAAAGCTATCCCCCAACAGGGCCGGAAAGCCGCCGCGTCCCGCATCGGCAGCCTAGGCGATGCTTGGCGGTTCGAATCACGAAATGCCCGAGCGATGCCGGGCGCCATCCACCTCAGCTCACGACTTCTTTCGAAAGTCGAAATAGGCGAGATTGACGTTCCCCTTGTCCACGATGTGCACGGTCAGGACGTTCCTTCCTGCTGGGAGCACGACCTCCGCGGCTTGCGACAGATTCCAGTGATGCCAGTTGCGCCAGAGAACCGTTTCCGCGGGGTCGAACGTCGAAGTGATCTGAATCTCTGGCACGAGGGGGCGGAAGTTCAGGCCCAGGGCAAGGGTCGCGCCACGATTCGACGTATAGAGGATGTCGAAAACGTAGGTTCCCGCTTCCGCGACTTCGACCGTCAGATTGAACCACTCGCCGGGCTCGGTCCAGCCGACGTAGAGTAGCCCATCGGGAGGCTGCACTCGATTGAAGGGGTTCTTGTCAATATTCTCGCGGTACTTTGTATAGGAGGTGTCCACCCCCTCGTCCTTCCGGAATTCGTTCAGATAGGTGCCGTTCAAAGGATTCAGGTGACCGCTTCCGTGGTTCTCGGGATCGGTGTCGTGATAGGCGATCCCCTCGCCGCCCAGGTCGAAATAGGCGCACATGACGCGGCCGGGTATCTTCTGCGGGCCCCCGTTGTAGCGCGAATCGTGGAACGGAACACCGCAGTATCCCGCGGGAATGCCCGCCGGACATGCGAGCACCGCCGCGAACCACGCAAACATCGCGGGGCGCGGGCCAAGTTTCATAGGACCGGGGTACTGCACCGCTCCGCATTGTCAACCCGACCGGGAAACCCAAAAACGGCGGCATTCCCCGCACTTGAATGCGCCCCGAGGGTTCGAACCCGTCCCTCTCCGGCAATTTGTGGCCCGGTTCGCCGGGCCAGCGCCTAGCGCGCCTTCTTCGGAAGCCTCCTTGAGAGGATGAAGGCGATCCCGCTGAATGCCAGGGCCTCAAAGACGCTGGTCCATTCGTTGCCTTGGGCGCCGGTGGGGTCCGCGATCGCCCTGGGTATGTGAAGGACGAGCAGCCAGACGAATATGATCGAGCCCAGCAGGCCGGCCGCAAGGCGCGCCTGGATCCTGAGCAGCATGCCCGCGCCTGCCGCGATCAGGGCGGCGCCGCAGAAATACGTCCAGAAGACGTGCCCGGGTATCCAAAAGGGAACCAGCGAGGCCACGAATTCAACGTAGATGAAGTGGTCAATCCCGAAGACCGCAACGGTGACGGCAATGCCGAGGCAACCAAAGGCCACGAAGAATCTGTCCAGGGAGGATCCATTTGCCCGGGGCGCGGTGCCGGCGACGACAAAGGCGCCGCCGGACAGGGTCAGGGCCTTGAATACGTTTGTCCATGCGCCCAGGGATCGGAAATTCCCGGCGAGCTGGACGGGTATGTCCCTGAGCACGATCGCGGCGAGGAGCGCCGAACCCAGGAGGATGGCGGCCGGCCGTGCCTTTCCGCCGAGGGCCATGGCGGCCCCGGATAGGGCGAGGCCGGCGCCGCACGCGCAGGTCAAGAAAACGTGGCCGGGAATCCCTTCGGGATAGGAGGGAAGAATGACCGCGACAAAGTCCGCATTGACGAAATGCTGCACGCCGATCGCGGCCATGCCGACGGCGTAGAAGACGCGGCCTAGCGCGGCAATTCTGTCCGTCGTCCCGTCGATCATCGGCGATTCACGACCCGGGGTCCTCCGGCCTGGGGCTGGGGTGATTCAAGGTGCATTCGGCGTCGTTTCGGCTGCCATGTGAACACCCGTGCGGCCAGTATCCCTTCAACAGGGCCTCAGAATAGGCTCGCTAGGGAATTAGGGTGGGAATTGAAGGGTACCGGCGCCGGCTGGTGTTATACCGGGCAGATTCCAAAACCTCATGAATAGCCCTCGAATCCTGGCTTTTTGCCTGTTTTCGCTCACCAGTCCCTTCGCTTTCGCGCAGATCGGGCTTCCGGCCTACGTCCCGATCAAGATCGACCAGACCACGGAGGCGGTGTTTCCACGCAAGCTGGTTGCCGTCGGCATGAAGAGTGGCGCCGCCAGCGTGGCCATAGCCGTTGACGACAATGGCCGGCTGACCGACTACCTCGTCACGGCCTACTCCCATCCCGCCTTTGCCGAGTCGGCGGTTGAGGCCGTAAAAAAGTGGAAATTTGAGCCGGCCCAGGTACATGGATCGCGGCGTAACTCAAAGTCTGACATCACGTTCCGCTTCGAGCTCGAGGGTATCGTCGTGGTGACCCTAACCCCGCTCAGCTATAGTGAGCTGGTGCGCCTCAAGATCGCGCCGGAGAGCGAGGCCTACAGCGCGTGCACGCTCGCGCAGCTGGACCGCATCCCAAATCCGACCAAGATCGTGAATCCGGCATACCCTAACCAGCTGGCGCGCAGCAGCTTGGGTGGACGCATCCATGTGGAATTCTACATAGATGAGACCGGGCGCGTGAGGATGCCGTCCGTGAGCCGCGAGACGAATGAGGCGAACGAGGAGCTGTCGGCGGCCGCCATCATGGCTGTCGCTCAGTGGCAGTTCGACCCGCCGACGATGAAGGGGAGGCCCGTGCTCGTGCTGGCGCAGCAGGACTTCAACTTCAAGCCCGCGACCCCGTAACGGCGGGGGCCCGCTTCAGTTCCGCGATGTCTCCCGAAAGAACCCCGCCAGAGACTTTCTGAGCTGCTGGCGGGCGCGGTACAGGCGGGTCTCGACCCCGCGCTCGGAGCAGTGGGTGATCGAGGCGATTTCCCGGTACGACAGGTGCTCGTAGTGGTGGAGCAGCACCGAGACCTTCAGGTCGTGCGGCAGGGCGTCTATCGCCTCCTTGAGCGCGTCCAGCGACTCGTCGCGCGCAAGCATGACGTCCGGGCTGGCCTCGGAGGCGGCCGGGTCCATGTACTCCTCCGCGCGGTGGCCGTTTGACCCGCCGTCGGCTGGCGGGACGCCAAAGGCGACAGTCGGATGCCTCCGCTTCCACCGGTGGTGGTTGCGGCAGAGGTTCGTGAGCGTGGTGAAAAGCCAGGCGGGGAGATTGGTGTCTGGCCTGAGGCGGCTGCGCCCCTGGTAGAGCCGGACAAAGGTGTCGGCCACCATATCCTGGGCGTCGGCCGAGTTCTGGACGTAGCGGTACGCGAAGCTCAGCAGCGGCCGCTGCCAGCGCTGGATCAGGCGATTGAGCGCCGACGCATCTCCCCTCTGCAGTTCGAGAAGATGCTCGCTTCCGGTGGCGGGGTCAGAGGACACGTGGCGCGGGGCTGCGCTCAGTTTGTCAGTGAGCTGTCTTTCGGCGCTGTGACTGCGACTATTCCAAAATACCTTTCACGCTGCAGGGGAGTCATCTCGTTGGCCGCGGCCATGACCAGCCGGCGCGTCGAGTCAAGGCACTCGCGGTTGACGGTGCGCCGGACCTCGACGAAATGCGCGAATTCGATGAAGTCGACGCGGTCGGCCGTGCGCCGCGTGGTCTCGAAGGCGGCGAACTCCGCCTGCATCTGCGCGACCTGGGTGGCGAGCGCGCGCAGGCGCGGGCTCGAGGCCTGGTGAAGCTCCTTGATGCGGGCGAACTGCGCGTCGCTCAGGCCGAGCTCGTACCTCATCCAGCCGAGCTGCCCGTCAAGCGTGTCGGCATCGGAGGGCTGGTGGAGCCTGAAATAGACCATGTGCGCGGCCACGCCGACGAACAGGCCGAGCAGGAGAACAAGGCCGCCGCGCCTCATGGCAGCTTGGCGATCGTGTCCGCCTTCAGCAGCGGATCGATCAGTTGAAGGTAGCTGCGCGCGAGCTGCGCGCTGTGCGCGCGCTGCTCGCGGTTGACACGGACCTCGGCCACGAAGAGTCCGAGGAGAGCGCAGCTGACCACGAAGAGCACGGCGAAGGGCGGCCGCGCGAGCCACGCGTCGATTCCGGCCCAAAACCCCTCGCCGCGGCTCTTCTCCGCCTTTTCAATGCGGCGCCAGACCTCGGGAGCGAGGTTGGGATGGGATTCGTCCGGCTCCTTCCAGCTGTCCAGGAGGGGGTCGAGGGGATCGAGGGGATCGGGTGGGATGGACATGGTTCCGAGGATGATTCGACGGCAACCGGTATAACACCATCCGGGTGCAATGTCCTCCAAAAATTCGCATCCGGCTTGTGGGCCTTGCCGTGCGCCAGCCCGGCCAGGCGGCCGCGGGATCCCGGGAAACGTGACAATCCCCGGGACTTGTGTCTTTGTGGCTGTCCGGGCCAAATCCGCCCGTCTCACCTGAAATGACGCCAAGCAGCCAAACCCTTGCCATCGAAGGATCAGCAGCCTCGCCTGGCTGCCAGTGTCCCTCGGAGACCCGGCCAGGCAAATGCGGCCGGGCACTCCCCGTTCGGGCGACCTAGGGGGACCCGGGACTGCTCGACCCCGCCTCGTGAGCGCAAGTCATTTCCTTAAAAGGTGTTACGGGGCGGCGTCATGTCCTGATCCGAAGGACGAATGAACGCCGGAAACCTGCTTTTTATCGCCGCACTGGCCATGTCTGCGGGTCTCGTCGCGGGGCGCTTTGCGCGGCGCGTTTGGCTGGCGTCGACAATCGTCGGGGCGATCGCGGCGCTGGCGGCGGCGGTCTACGTGCTGTCCGGCGGCGGCGAGTTGGAGTGGCGGAGCGCCATTCGCCTGGGCGGGGAGCCGCTGCACATGCGCTTGGACGCGATAAGCGCGATGTTCCTTGCCCTGTTGAGCGTTGTCGGAGGGGCCGGCGCGGTTTACGCCTGCGAATACTGGCCGGAAAAGGCGCATCCGCGCTCGGCTCGCGCCGGCCGAGTGTGGTGGAGCGTGATCATGATGAGCTTGGGCGTGGTGATGCTCTCGTCAAACGGGCTGCATTTCCTCATCGCCTGGGAGCTTTTCACGGTGAGCAGCTATTTCCTGATCACCCTCGACCGGCACAACAGCGAAGCGCGCAGCGCGGGCTGGCTTTACCTCGCGGCCTCGCATGCGGCCACACTCTGCCTTTTCGCATTCTTTGCCACGATGGCCGCCCGCACGGGAAGCTGGGAGCTCGGCCCGATGGGCGAGCGCTCGGACCTGGCGCCCCTCTTCTGGCTCGCCTTGGCGGGCTTCGGCGTGAAGGCCGGCATGTTCCCGCTGCACATCTGGCTGCCGTCGGCTCACGCGAACGCCCCGAGCCATGTTTCGGCGATCATGTCCGGAGTTTCCTTAAAGGCGGGCATCTATGGTCTCGTGCGTTTCAGCGGGTGGCTGCCCCTGCCGGCCGGCGCCGGCTGGGTCGTGGCCTTCCTGGGAGTGGCGAGCGCGGTGCTTGGGGTCGCCTTCGCGCTCGGTCAGCACGATCTGAAGCGGCTGCTTGCCTACCACAGCGTGGAGAACATCGGTATCATACTCATCGGGCTGGGATTTGCGCTTGTGGCAAGGGCGCACGGCAATGCGGCATGGGGTCTTCTGGCGCTGGCGGGAGGGCTCCTGCACGTCTGGAACCATGGTCTTTTCAAGGCGCTGCTCTTCCTTGGAGCAGGCTCGGTCCTGCACGCGACGGGAACTCGCGAGATGAGCCTCCTGGGGGGCCTGTGGCGCGCGATGCCTTGGACCGCCGGACTGTTCGCGCTCGGTGCGGTTGCCATTTCGGGCCTGCCGCCGCTCAACGGATTCGTCAGCGAATGGCTTGTGTTCCTGGGGCTCTTCGACGCGGTGAACTCCCCGGGAAACGTCGCGCTTGCCTCCGTTCCCGCCCTGGTCCTCCTGGGCATGACGGGCGCGCTTGCGCTGGCCTGCTTCGTGAAGGTGTGCGGCGTCGTGTTCCTTGGCCAGCCGCGCTCGGCGGCCGCCGAGCACGCTCACGAAAGCGGGCGGTTCATGCTCGGACCGATGGCCGTGCTGGCGACGGCCTGCCTTGCGATCGGATTGGCGCCGGCCGTCTTTTTTATGGCGGTGGCGCGAGCGGCGGGGGAGTGGAATCCCGCTTGGAGCGGCCTTGCTGGGCCGATGTCGCTCAGGACGCTCGGTTCTGCCAATGCCGGGCTGATTCTCGCTGCGGCGCTCGCGGCGTCATTGCTCTGGTGGCGCGCCCGCCGGACGGGAATGAGACGCGCGCCGACGTGGGATTGCGGCTATTCAAGTCCGACTGCGAGGATGCAGTACACAGCGGGTTCATTCGCGGCCATCATCAACGAGTGGTTTGCGTGGATCCTTCGCCCGTCGCGGGACGAACACCGCCCCGAGGAGACGTTTCCAGCCGGTGCGAGCCTCGAGGAGCGGACGCCGGAAACCGTGCTCGAGCATCTGGTCGAGCCCGCCGGCGAGGTTGTCCTGAAGATATCCGGCTTTGCGCGGCGCCTGCAGCACGGGCGCCTCCAATCGTACCTGCTGTACATCGTGATAGGCCTCATCGCGCTGGCGGTGATGGTGCTCAACGGGGGCGGCAGATAGGACCTAGGAAAGATGATCGCCTAGGCCGGCGCCGATGCTGCAGGATTTGGCCCTTACCAATGTATCTGAACCTCATCCAGATCGCCGAGTCGTTTGGAGTCTCGGAGAAAGTCGTTGAAGACTGGATCCGGCGGGAGGGCCTCCCGCACACGCCAGACGGCGGCAGGCTCCTTTTCGACCGGGCGCAGGTCGCCAACTGGGCGGCGGTGCGCGGGCTTGCGGCGAAGGCCGGCTTCCTCGCGCCGGTCGCGCCTGCCTTTGCCACGGGCTTCGCGCTCGAGCCGCTGCTCCGTTCCGGGGGCGTCTGGCGCGACGTGGCTGCGGCGGGTGTGCTGGAGGTTTTCGCGCGAATCGTCTCCGCCCTGCCCGGCGCCACCCCTCCGCTCCGCCAGTACCTCGGCCAGCGCCTCTGCGCGAAGGGCGGAGTCAACATGGCCCCTGTGGGAGGCGGTTTCGCCCTGCCTCACCCCAGCACCCGGATCGCCCTCGGCCGCGATTCCGGCACGGTCGCGCTTATTCTCCTGCGCGACGCCCTTGACCTGACCGAGCCGCAGGCCGATGCCGTTCCGATCACGCGCCTCTTCTTCTTCATAGCGCCAACTCCCCGCGCCCATCTCGACATTTTGGGGAGGCTGAGCCGTGGCCTTGCGCGGGGACCCCTGCGCGAGCAGGTGATTCGGGGGGCGACCGATGAGGAGATATTCAGGGCCGCGGCCGAGGCCGACCGGCCGGCGCCGGGAGCAACCGGTGGAGAAGTGGCCTCGTGACGCCGGGTGCGTTTCTGCTGGCGGCCGCGCTGTGCCTCGCCGCGGGCGCGGTCCTCGGCCGCGGGAATCCGCGGCTGTGGCTTGCGCTGACGCTGGGCGCCATGGCGGCGACGCTCACAGCTTCCCTTATTGTCTGCGAGGGCGCCGTGGACTGGGAATGGCGTAGCCCGCTGGCACCCGGGGGGGAGCCGCTCCACCTGCGCCTGGATGGGCTCAGCGCGCTCTTCCTCGCGCTTCTGAGCGTAGTCGGAGGCGCGAGCGCCGTCTTTTCACGCGGGTACTGGACCGACGAGGAACATCCCGATTCGGCGCCGAGCAGCCGGATGTGGACGAGCTTGCTCCTGGCCGCCATGGGATCCGTGCTGCTGGCGTCGAATGGGCTGCACCTTCTCATCGCGTGGGAGCTGTTCACGGTCAGCGCGTATTTTCTGATCACGCTGGACCGGCGGCACCGTGACGTGCGGGCTGCGGGCTGGCTCTATCTTGGCGCCTCGCATGCAGGCACAATGTGCCTTTTCGCATTCTTCGCGGCGCTGTCGGCGCGGACGGGAAGCTGGGACCTTGGCCCGGTGCGCGAGCAGGCCGGCCTGGCGCCGTTGTTCTGGCTGGCGCTCTTCGGGTTCGGCGTGAAGT
>Ga0265318_10002375_pt1 | contig 10095 bp, 12 predicted proteins | sample 4821metaG_FD_192431 | JGI IMG/M metagenome (GOLD analysis project Ga0265318, IMG submission 192431) | Rhizosphere microbial communities from Carex aquatilis grown in University of Washington, Seatle, WA, United States - 4-8-21 metaG | ecosystem: Host-associated > Plants > Roots > Rhizosphere >... | reverse complement strand
TGCGGGCTCACGGTCGCCCCCCTGGTCGCGGGCAACGCCGTCATCATGAAGCCCGCGGAGCAGACGACCGTGGTCGCCGCCGCGCTCATGGACATCCTGACCGAGGCGGGCGTCCCGGCCGGCGTCCTTAACTTCGTGCCGGGCCTGGGCGAGGACGTCGGCGCGCGCCTGGTCTCCCATCCCGGGATCGACTTCATCGCCTTCACCGGGTCGCGCGCGGTCGGCTGCAGGATCTGGGAGGCCGCCGGCAGGACGCACCCCGGGCAGGCCAACCTTAAGAAGGTGGTCTGCGAGATGGGCGGCAAGAATGCCCTCATCATCGACAACGACGCCGACCTGGACGAGGCGATCCCCGCCGCGCTCTACAGCGCTTTCGGGTTCTCCGGCCAGAAATGCTCCGCGCTCTCGCGGCTCATCGTGCTGGACGGCGTCTACGACCACTTCGTCGCCCGCTTCGTGGCGGCGTGCGCCTCCATCCCCGTAGGCGACCCGGCTGAGCCCGGCACGCTTGTCGGCCCCGTCATCGACGCGGAGGCGCAGGGCAAGATACTCGGCCTCATCGAGCGGGGGCAAAGGGAGGCGCGGATGGCCTTCCAGGCGCCACTTCCCGCGGGGCTCACCGGCACCTACGTGCCGCCCACGGTGTTCGCGGACGTCCCCCCCTCGGCGGCGATCGCCCGCGAGGAGATCTTCGGGCCGGTCGTCGCGATCCTGCGCGCCAAGGACCTGGGCGAGGCCCTGCGCATCGCGATGGACGTCGACTACGCGCTCACGGGCGGCCTCTTCTCGCGCAGCCCGAGCGCGCTCGAGCGCGCGCAGCGCGAGTACCGGGTCGGCAACCTCTACCTGAACCGCGGCATCACCGGGGCGATCGTCCAGCGCCACCCCTTCGGCGGCTTCGCGATGTCGGGCGGGGGCACCAAGGCGGGCGGGAAGGGCTACCTCGAGAACTTCCTCTTCCCGCGCGCGATCGCGGAGAACGTCATGCGCCGCGGGTTCACGCCACCGCCAGGGGAGCAGGGTTAGAGAGTTGTGTAGAGGCGGTAGAGGACCTGCGTCCCGAACTCCTCCCAGCCCCTCGAGGCCACCTGGTCGTAGAGCTTCCTCGCGCAGTCGAGCCCGGGCAGCGCGAGCCCCATCTCGTCCGCGGCGGCGACGGCGATCCCGATATCCTTCCTGATGTGCTTCACGTAGAAGCCCGGGGCGAAGTCGCCCGCGAGGGCGCGGGGGCCGAGGTGGGTGAGGGCCCAGCTTCCGGCCGCGCCGCCGCTGATGCTCCCGTGGACGCGGGACGGGTCGAGACCCGCCCGCTTGGCGTAGGCGAGGGCCTCGACCCAGGCCACCATGCCGACGGCGCACGCGATCTGGTTCGCCATCTTGCAGTGCTGGCCGGCCCCCGCGGGGCCCTGGAGCGCGATGTTTTTCCCGATTACCGCGAGGATCGGCTGCGCCCGCTCGAAGGCCGCAGGATCGCCGCCGACCATGATCACGAGGCGCGCCTCGCGGGCGCCGATGTCGCCGCCCGAGACGGGCGCGTCGAGCGCGGCCTGGCCCTTCGCAGAGGCGGCCGCGGAGATCCTGCGGGCGAGGATCGGGCTCGACGTCGTCATGTCGATGAGGAGCGCGCCCTTCGGCGCCCGCTCGACGATGCCGCCCTTCCCGAGGTAGCTCTCCTCAACGTCATGCGGGAACCCGAGCATGGTGATGACGACCCCGGCGTTCGCCGCGGCCTCCCCGGCCGAGTCGTGCCAGCGCGCGCCCACGTCGAGGAGCGGCTTCGCCTTCTCCCTGGTCCTGTTGAAGACGTGCAGCGCGTGGCCGGCGGCCATCAGGTGCCCGGCCATGCTGCGGCCCATCACTCCGGTCCCTATGAAGGCGATGGCCGGCTTCTCGGGCATGGCGGCGCTCAGCGGTCCCAGCTCTCCGACGAGTCCCGGATCAGCTGGTCCAGGACCGGGAAGTGGAGCTCCCCGTAGTTCATCGCGTAGCGCAGCTTGCCGTCCCGGAACACCCAGGTCGTCGGGATCCACGAGATCGGCAGGCCGAGGAGCTCCGTCACCTTCTCGTCCCTCTTTCGCGAGCCGTTCGGGTGCAGGAGGAGCTGGAAGTTCTTCTGGGCGCCCACGCCGTTGGCCTCGAGGAGCTCCCGCCCGTCCGCGGGATTCCATATGGTCACGAAGACGAAGTTTGTATCGGGGTGGGCGGCGATGAACCCGCTCCACCCGCCGTTCGCGAGCTCCGCCTTGCAGTTCGGGCACCACGGCGCCCAGAAGTGCACCACGGTGACGCGCTCGGACTTCACCGCGTCGGCGAGCTGCCGCTCGATCGCCGCTGCCGGCGCGTCGGCCGCGCGGCCGACCGCGCACAGGAGCGCCGCCAGGACGGGGATCAGGATTCTGCGAGGCATCCCCGGACCATGGCACATTTCCCGCGCAAAGGCCACGCCTAGCCGACGCCGACCCACGAGAGGCCGGCCCGTATCCAGAGCGGGCACGTGAGCAGGCCGGCGGCCGTCGTCGAGAGGACGACCTGCACGGCCGTGAGCGGCTGGCCGCCGTAGTAGCGCGCCATGATGATCGGGAACACGGCCGCGGGCATCGCGGCCTGGACGACCAGGACCCGCTTGAGCTCGACCGAGCACGGGAGCCAGCGGGCGAAGCAGAGCATGAGGACCGGCATGATCCCGAGGCGCACCGCGCACGCCGCCAGGGCGACGTTCCGGTGGAGCAGCCTCGAGGGCTCGTCGAGGTGGTCGGCGAGGTTGGCGCCCGTCATGATGAGGCCGATCGGGACGGCGCACACGCCGAGCGACCGGGCCAGGCTCCCCACGACCTCCGGGACGAGGGGGGCGAGTCCCGAGAGGTTGATCGCGACCGCTGCGAGGAGCGTGACCAGCATGGGCGAGACGAGCCTCTTCCACCCGGCGCGGGGCGACGAGCCCGTGAGGATGAGGAGACCGACGGACCAGAGCGCAAAGTCCACCCCCATGTTGTGCACCAGCACGACTCCCTGCGCCCGCGCGCCCCAGATTGCGCCGACGATCGGGAGCGGCAGGTAGCTGTAGTTTCCGATGCCCGCGGAGACCGCGAAGGTCCGCAGCCCCGTCCCCTTCGCGAGCCCTATCGCGCGCGCGGCGAGGTAGGCCACCCCGAATCCCGCGGCGGTCGTCGCGAACCCCGCGAGCGGGGGTAGCAGCAGGTTGCCCGGGTCGCGCAGCGAGGCGTTGCCGACGATCGTGTCGAACACGAGGCAGGGCATGCACACGTACACGACGAGGCGCAGCAGGCTCGTCTCGGCTGCCCCCTCGACCCAGTGGCAACGGCGAAGGGCCACGCCGACCGCGATCAGCGCGAATACGGGAAGGATGAGTCTAAAGAGCTCCCCAATGGTCATCTCGCGTGAGCGAGGGATGACGCAATCGAGCGCGAACGCACGCAGAAAAACCCGCGGCCCATGCCGCCCCGCCTAGTTTGCGGGAGTCGGCGTCGGGGCTGCGGCCGGCCCGGCCTGCTGCGTGTGGATCGGGCGCGTGTCGAAGATCTTCTGCTGCTCGGGCGTGAGCGCCGCGCGTATCCTGCCGCGCGTCGCCTCGGTGATCGCCTTCACCTTCCCCCGCTTGTCCTCGCGCGCGATCGCGTCGTCCTTGCGGATCGCCATGACCTGGCCGTCGAAGTCGGCGATGATGGCGCCCACCTCCTTCTGCTGGTCGGGCGTGAGGGAGAGCCTCTCGGTCAGCTCGCCGAGGACGAACATGGGGTGCATGCGCCTGTGGTGGGCCGGCGGCTGCGCCGGGGAACCCGTGCCGGGCGCGGCGCCCGGGCCTGCGGGTTCCTGCTGCGGCTCAGGGGGGGCGGAGGTCGTGTCGGCGCGAGCCGGGGCCAGGGTGAGGGCGAGTCCCGCGCAAAGCAGCGGGAGGGAGAGGGCGCGTGATGTTTTCATTTTGGAGTAAGCAGTATGACGGCCGCGGCCGCCCTTGGTTACCTGATTTTGCCCCGATGGACTTGCCCCGGGCGGCGCGAGCGCGCAGCGTTCCCGCCGATGATTGAGGTTGAGGCGCTTACCAAGCAATACGGCAGCTTCACGGCCGTCCGGAACCTGTCGCTCACCGTGAAGCCGGGCGAGGTGCTGGGCCTCGTCGGCCCCAACGGGGCCGGCAAGACGACCACGCTGCGCTGCCTCGCGGGGATCATCCCGCCCTCCGGCGGCACGGTCCGCATCGCGGGCCACGACCTGTCGGCCGACCCCGTGGCCGCGAAGCGCCAGCTCGCGTTCTTCCCGGACGAGCCGCGCCTGTTCGACTACCTGACCGTCCGCCAGCACCTGACTTTCGTCGCGAGGATCTACGGCGTCGCCGACAGCGAGGCCATCGCGAGGCCGCTCCTCGAGGAGCTCGAGCTTGCGGAGAAGGCCGACGTGCTGCCCGGGGAGCTTTCCCGCGGCATGAAGCAGAAGCTCGTGATCGCGTGCGGGCTCCTGCACTCGCCGCGGGTGATGTTCTTCGACGAGCCGCTGACGGGGCTCGACCCCCTCGGCATCCGGCGCATGAAGGACTCCATCGTGCGGCGCGCGCGCGAGGGTGCGGCGGTCGTCCTCAGCTCCCACCTGCTTCACCTCCTCCAGGAGGTGTGCACGAACGTCCTCATCCTCAAGAAGGGGGAGAAGGTGGCCGACGGCACGCTGGCGGAGGTCGCGGCACAGTTCAGCAACGGCGAGGCCAACGTGAGCCTCGAGGAGATCTTCATCCGCGCGACCGGCGGGTCGGAGACCTGAAGGCGCCCCGCCCTCCCGCATGATCGGCGCCCTCCTCTACCTGCGGCTCACGACGCTGCGCAACCTCGTCGTCCAACGCCTGGGCCGCCTGCGCCAGCCGAAGTACCTCATCGGCGCGGCGTCGGCCGCGGCGTACCTGTATTTCTTCGTTGTCAGGCAGATGGGCGGCGCCCGCGCGGGCTTTTCCCCGCAGGGCGGCCAGACCGCCGGGGTCCTCGGCGCCGGCCTGGTCGGCGCGCTGCTCTGCCTCATCGGCCTCGTCCGGGTCGCTTACGCGTGGATGTCGCCGCCCGAGAAGGCCGGGCTCGCGTTCTCGGAGGCGGAGATCGCGTTCCTCTTCCCCGCCCCGGTGCCGAGGAGGTCCCTCATCCACTACCGGCTGCTGAGCACCCAGGCCGCCATCCTCTTCTCGGCCGTGCTCATCACGGCTTTCTTCAGCCGATCGGGCTCCTTCGGCGGCCACCGGGCGCTGCACGCGGCCGGCTGGTGGATCATCCTCGCGACGATCGACCTGCACGTGAACGGCACGAACCTCATGCTCTCCGTCCTGAGGGAGAGGAGCCGGCACTTCCTGCTCTGGAGGCTGGCGGCCGTGGCGGCGATCGTCGCATACGTCGTCGCGGTCTATTTCTCGTCGGTCGGGTTCGTGGGAGCCTTCCTCTCGGACCCCGGCGGCATCGGCGCCGGTGCCGACCGGCTGGTCGGGCAGCTGCAGCAGTCGCCGGCCTTCCACTGGCTCACGCTTCCGTTCCGGATCGTCCTCGGCCCGTACCTCGCGACCGGCTACCGGGAGTTCGCCGCGGCGCTCCCCCCGGCCCTGGCCGTCGTCGGCCTCCACTACTACTGGGTGGCCAGCTCCAACGCCCGGTTTGAGGAGGGCTCGATGGCGATCGCGGCGAGGCGCTCCGCCATGCGCTCGGCCATGCAGCGCGGCGAATCGCCGAGGCTCGGCGGGTCCAGGCTGAAGCCCCTGTCGGGCCCGTTCCCGCTGCCGCCGCGCGGGCTGCCCGAGGTCGCCTTCCTCTGGAAGAACCTCCTCTCGCTGCGGAGCGCGGTCTTCGGGCGCAGGACGGTCGGGATCGTCGTCGGCCTGGCGGTCTGGATGTACGTCATCTCCGGGCCCTTCCTCAGGATGCGCACCTCGCCCGAGGGCGGGGCCACCTTCGGGCTCTTCGTGCTCCTCTGCTGCGCCGTCGCCGCCGGCTACACCCTCATCCTCGGCCCGCAGATCGCCAGGCAGGACCTGCGCAGCGACCTGCCGAACGCGGACCTCCTGAAGACCTTCCCCCTTGAGGGATGGAGGCTCGCGCTGGGCGAGCTCCTGGCGCCCGCGGCCATCCTTACCACGCTCCTTTGGGTCATCATCCTCGCCGCGGCGGCCTGCCTCGACCCGGGAAGGAGCCTCGGGTGGCTGACGCCGGGCGTGCGCGGGACGGCGACCGTCTGCCTGGGGCTCGTCGCGCCCCTCCTCTGCCTGATCCAGCTCATCGTGCCCAACACGGTGATGATCCTGATGCCCGCGTGGTACCAGGCGACGCGGTCCAGGACGGGCGGCATCGAGATGTTCGGGCAGCGCCTGCTCTTCGGCGTGCTCCAGCTCCTGTTCGCGCTCCTGGTCGCCGTGCCGGCGGCGGGCGCCGCGGCCCTCGTCTACTTCTCGTCCTCCTGGGTGCTGGGGACCTCGGCCGGCATCGTCCTGGCGACAGCGGCGGCGCTCCTGATCCTCGCGGGGGAGGCGGCGGTGGGCGTGTGGTTCCTGGGCGAGAGGTTCGAGGCGTTCGACCTCTCGACAGAGGCGCGATGAAGGCCTCGAGGCTAGAGCGGATCGCCTCCGAGGCGGTCGCAGCCACCCAGCGCGAGCTGCCCACGGACATCCGGGGGGCCGCGCGCGCCGTGCCGGTCCACTTCGAGTCCGCGCCGGGGCCGGACGTCCTCGCCGAGGGCTTCGAGCCGGACCTCCTCGGGCTCTTCACGGGCCGCCCCCACGGGGAGGAGCCGGGGGCGGGCGACGCCGCGCCCGCGCAGATCCACATCTACACGGCCAACCTCTGGGACTTCGCCGGCGAGGACGTCGGGGCCTACCGGGAGGAGGTCCGCCTCACCTACCTGCACGAGCTCGGCCACTTCCTGGGCTGGGACGAGGACCAGCTGGCGGCCCGCGGCCTGGACTAGGCCCCGCGGACGGCCGGAACTTACCCCACTCCGCGCTTTCCAAGTCGTCCTCACCCTGTTTTGATCCCTCGGCGGTCCCCTGCGGGCCCGCGACCGCCTCCTCTATGAATCACGCCATCAAGAAACTCCTCCTTTTGCCCCTCGTCGCGATCCTGGGCGCCACGTCCCTGCACGCCAATGACTCGAGCACGCCGCGGTCCGACCTCGTCGTCCGCGTCGAGACCTGCGAGGCGATCGTGCGGGAGTTCATGGCCAACCCCGCGACCGCCATCCCGCAGGGCGTGTGGCAGAAGGCCCGGGCGGTGATGATCCTGAGCCAGTTCAAGGCGGGCTTCATCTTCGGCGTAAAGGGCGGCTACGGGGTCATCATGGTCAAGAAGCCGAACGGGCGCTGGAGCCTGCCGGTCCTGATCGACGCCAGCGAGGCGAGCCTGGGGCTGCAGATCGGGGCTAAGACGGTCGACACCGTCTGCATCCTGACGGACGACGCGACCCCGCGGCTGCTCTTCACGAGCCGCTTCAACATCGGCGTCGACGCGAAGGCCGTCGCGGGCCCGAGCTCGGCCGAGTACGAGAACAACGCCAAGGACACCTTCATCGCCCCCGTCCTCGTCTACTCGCGCTCCGTCGGCCTCTACGCGGGCGCCACGGTCAAGGCGGGGCACGTCCAGCGCAACGACATCGCCAACTTCACCCTCTACAACACGAGCTACACGATGCCGGAGCTGCTCTACAGCGACTGGGTGACGCCCCCCGGCGAGGTGCAGCCGCTCATGGCGTACGTGGCCCAGCTGGCCCCCTGAGGAACCCGACGAGGGCGTCGAAGGCCAGGTCGGCCACGCGCCTCTGCACGGCGACCCGGGAGAGACCCGGGACGGTCACGCAGCCGCTGGCGTAGTCAAAGCTCCCGTGGGGCTTCCTGCGGGCCACGGCCCACCAGGCGAACGGCACCTTCACGCCCTGCGGCCCCGACGCCTGCGCGTAGCCGGTCGTGGCGACGCCGACCTTCGCCCTGAAGAGGTCGCAGGCGCCCCGGGCCATCTCCCGGGCCACGGCCTCCGAGACGCTGTTCACGGCCTGCGCCCTCGCGCGCCCCACGTGGAGGTGACGCACCTTCTGCTCCAGCGCGTAGGCGGTGATGCCGCCCAGGAAGAACTCCGACGCCCCCTCGATCGCGGTTATCCTGGCCTGGAGCCATCCGCCCGTGAGGCTCTCCGCGACGGCGAGCGTGAGCCCCGGCTCCCGGAGCATGAGCGCCTTCAGGTCCCTCGCGGGCATGGCGCTCAACGGGCCGGGGCCTCGCCCAGCCTCTTCAGGTTCGCGAGCCCCTCCTCGAAGTCGGGCCCCACGAGCTTGTTCATGAACACGCCGAACCAGCGGTAGAGGGGGTTGTGCCCGAGGTCGCCGTCCATCGCCATGGTCACCCGCGTCCCGCCGCCCGGCTCCGGCGCAAGCGCCATCGTCCCGCGGGAGACCATGCCGACGTCCGCGAACTCCATCCTGTACTCGAAGTCGTCCGTCGGGTGGACCTTGGAGATCGTCATCTTGCCGTCGCCCTGGCTCTTGCTCTTCCACTGGCTCCAGGCGCCGACCTCCGTCGTCGCCGGGGAGTACTCGATCTGCATCCCGGGGTCCCTCGCGAACCACACGCCCCACCGGCGCCAGGCCTTCAGGTCCCCGACGAGCGGGAATATCCTCGCGGGCCCGGCGTTGATGACGGTCGAGCGCTCCACCCTGTAGTGCCCCGGCAGGATGAACCCGACCAGGACGAGGATGACCCACACCCCGAACAGGGTGCCGAAGACCTTTATGACGAGCCTCACGCCCGCGATAGTGCGGCCGCCGGGCGGCGGTGGCCAACCGATAAATGCCGGGGGTCAGCCGATCTCGAGCCCGACGGGGCAGTGGTCGCTGCCCATCACCCCGGGGCTGATCCACGCCCTCTTGAGCGCCCCCTTGAGCTTCTGCGCGGCCACAAAGTAGTCGACGCGCCACCCGACGTTGCGGGCCCTGCAGTCGCCCATCTGGCTCCACCAGGAGTAGTGCCCGGGTCCCTTCTCGAATTCCCGGAACGTGTCGACGAAGCCCGCGTCGAGAAGCCTGCCGAAGCTTCGCCTCTCCTCGTCCGTGAAACCCGCGTTGCGCCGGTTCGTCCTGGGGTTCGCCAGGTCGATGTCCTCGTGGGCGACGTTCAGGTCGCCGCAGAAGACCGCGGGCTTACCCTTCGCCTGGAGCCCCTTCAGGTACCTGCGGAACGCCGGGTCCCACTTCCCGACCCTGTAGTCGAGCCGGGTGAGCCCGCGCTGGGAGTTGGGCTGGTATACGTTCACGAGCCAGAAGTCCGGGAATTCCGCGGCGAGCACGCGGCCCTCCGTGTCGTGGACCGCGGCGCCGATGCCATTCCAGATGTTCTTGGGCTTCACGCGGGTGAGGACCGCGGTGCCGCTGTAGCCCTTCTTTTCCGCGCTGTTCCAAAACATCTCATAGCCCTTCGGCCACGTGACGTGCTGGACGTCGCCGGGGTGGGCCTTCGTCTCCTGGAGGCAGTATACGTCAGCGTCGCACTCCGCGATGAAGTCGAGGAGGCCCTTCTTCAGGGCGGCCCTCACCCCGTTGACGTTCCAGGAGATGATCTTCAACGATCAGCGCCAGACGGCGAGTATGGCCCCGATGACCGTGAACTGGACGACGTCGTGGCCCCCGACGATCAGGAAATGCTTGAGTGAGCGCATCTCGAAGATCGAGTTTGTCGCCTGACGGGAGGCTACGAGGCCCGCGCCGACAAAGAGCCCGAGCTCGGCCCCCTTGAGCGGGCTCGAGCAATGGTGCGCCGCGACCAGCACCGCGAGCGCGAGCGTGGAGACGACGGTGCAGAGGAAGCCGCCGCCCATCATGAGCGGTATCTTCCCCTTGCTGGCGGCCTGCGCCTGCTCGGGGGTCATCCTCATCTCCGCCATCCACGCCTTGGAGAACAGCATCGGGGAATACCAGACGGCGCCTATGGCGAACGCGGCGATGGAGACGACGAGGACCGCGAGGGGGCTCAGGCTTGTGAGTGCGTGTATCATGGTTTTTTGGGGTTGAGGGGGACGGGCCGAACGTAGCCGGGCGCGCCATTGAAAAAAAGCGCAATCGGGGGGCTGTACATGACAC
>Ga0265318_10002371_pt1 | contig 10100 bp, 8 predicted proteins | sample 4821metaG_FD_192431 | JGI IMG/M metagenome (GOLD analysis project Ga0265318, IMG submission 192431) | Rhizosphere microbial communities from Carex aquatilis grown in University of Washington, Seatle, WA, United States - 4-8-21 metaG | ecosystem: Host-associated > Plants > Roots > Rhizosphere >... | reverse complement strand
GAAATCGTCGGCTGGCCGTTCAGCGCCGGCCACTTGCCCTATCTGAACTGGATCGACGACGTCACACCAGACTGATGTGCAGCGCCTTCGGACCGCGCACCGCCAGCCCGCGCTTCCATTCCGGCTCTTCCAGAAACGCGATCTCGCGCGTGCGCGCCAGCAGCGCAGAAAACACCGTCTCCAGCGTCATCCGGGCCAGATGGTTGCCCAGGCAGAGATGCGCGCCATAACCGAAAGCCAGGTGACGGTTGGGTTCCCGGCCCACATCAAAATGATCGGGATCGGCGAAGGCAGCGGGATCGCGATTGGCGGCGCCATAGAGCAGGCCGAAACTCGTGCCTTTGAGGAAGCTGCGTCCCGCCAGTTCCATATCCTCTGCCGCATGGCGATGGAAGAAAGGCAGCGGCGGCTCGAAGCGGAATATCTCCTGCACCGCGCCCGGCAATAGCGCGGGATCGGCGCGTAGCCGGGCCATCTGGTCGGGAAAGCGCAGCAGCGCCGCCATGCCTGACGACATCGCGTCAATGCTGGAACCCTGCCCCGCCATCATCAGCAGCATGGCGGTGGAGACGAACTCGTCATGGGAGAGCGTTCCCGCATCCTCCGCCGCCGCCAGGCGGGTGATAAGGTCATCGCGCGGGCGCGTCCGCCGTTCGGCGGCCAGCGATTTCAGATATCGGTAAAATTCACCGGTGGTCTTTTCCGCCAGCGCCTTCCTTTCGTCGCTGCGGTCCACATCGAAAAACTGGACGATATCTTCCGACCAACCGCACAGCAGGGCGCAATCCTCGTCCGGCGCGCCCAGCAACCGGCCGATGACAAACCCGGGAACATGGGCGGCGAAATCCGCCACGAAATCGATCTCGCCCTGCGCCAGAACCTTGTCCAGCAGCGCGGCGACAAAGCTCTCCGTCGCCGCCTTGAGCCGGGTGATCACCGGCGCGCTCATCTCGCGCATCACCAGTTTTCGCAGCCGGTCATGCACCGGCCCGTCGCTGTCCAGCAGGCTGAACTGCACAAAACGGCTGTGCAGCTTCATGTCGTGCCAGTTGGCCGCCCGCCGCCGCGCCGCCAGTTCCTCTTGCGGAAAAACCCTTTCAGGCGAGCGCACCAGCCGTTTGTCGAGCGCCCCCGCCGCCACCCAGTCAAAACGCGGCAGCAGCCACAGGCTTAAGCCCTCGTCCCAGACCGGCGCGTCTTCCCGGCGCAGCCGGGCATAGACCGCGTAAGGATCGCGGGCGAATTCGTCCGACAGGGGCTCAAGGCGCATCGCCTGACGATACCCCGAAACGCTGAGCCGAACCTATTGCCCGCCGGTGGGCGCCTGGATGGCGCCGAAAGCCTGCTGCAGCGCCTGCGGGCTTCCCGTGAAGCTGCCGCGCGGCGGTTTGGCCAATGCCATCATGGCGCGATAAATCTCGTCGGCATGATCGCCATTGAGCGCCAGGCCGGCGAGATATTGCAGCCGCATGTCATAGTCATGGTTGATGGCGGCGTCGGCCAGCCAGGGTTTCAGATCGGCGTCGCTGCCGGCATAGGTTGCGAACAGGCTGGCCGCTGAGGGGATGGATGCGTTCTGCAGCGAGGCCAGCACCGGCGCATATCCGGCCGATGCCAGCTTGGCGTTGATGGCGTCCAGATCGACCGGCTTGTTGTCCTTCTGCCCCACCAGCACCACGTCATAGCCCTGCCCGCCATTGGTGTTGGCGAAGACCATGCCGCCGGGGAAGACCTGGAAGAAGGTGGCGATCTCGCTTTTCACCGAAGGCGCGTCGCTTTCATAGAGCGGCACCCATTGGGTGACGATGCCGCCTTCGTTGAGATGGGCCTTCACCATCTCGAAATATTCCTTGGAATAGAGCGCGGCGCTGCCCTTGACGAAGGGATGGATGGGATCGGAGGTGATGATGTCGAATTTCTCCGGCGTCGTCAGCACGAAGTGGCGGGCGTCGTCATAGTGGATCTCGGTGCGCTTGTCCGACGCCACGCCGTAATTTTCCGCCGCGAACCATTTGCTGGTGGTGGGCGGGATCAGCGGCTCCAGTTCGCAGATCACGATGTGCTTGATGGTGGGATAGCGCGTGAAGCTGCCGGCGGTGACGCCGGCGCCGAATCCCACGATCAGCACCGATTGCGGATTCTTGTGCATCAGGGCGGGGATATGGCCCAGCATGCGCTGCAGCTTCATGTCCACGCCCAGGCTGGACGCTTCGACCTTGCCGGCGACATGGAATTGCAGCGCGCCGTTGGAGTTCCAGCGCGAGATGGCGATGGAGGTGTTGCGGCCCTCCCCCGTGTAGAGAATGGTGGAATAGCCGAACTCGGTGGCGATGCGCCGGCCATAGGCGATCAGTTCGCCCGGCACCGGCCCCATGCCCCAGGCCAGGATGCCCAGGCCGAACAGCGCGAAGGTCATCAGGGCCGCACCATGCCAGCTGTCTTCCTTGAGCAGCGGCGGCAACAGCATCGCCAGGCCGCCGAGCACCGCCACGCCAACGAGCAGCCTTTGGCTGCCCAGCGTTCCCAGCCAGGGCACCAGCACGATGCTGACCAGCAGCGCGCCGGCGATGGCGCCCAGCGTGTTGGCGGCATAGAGCCCGCCCACGGTGCGGCCGGGATCGCTGCCGGCGCCCGCCGCGCCGAAGGCCAGCGGAAAGGCCGCGCCCCAGAACAGCGAAGGCGGCAGGATGGCGAAGATCGTGCGCGCCATGTCGATCTCGAAGGTGTAGCGCGGCGCCTGGGACAACAGCGGATCGACCGGCCAATAAGGCAAATGGAAGGAAATGGCATAAGCGGTCCAGGCGATACCCAGCGCCGCCAGCATCTGGCACCAGCCCAGGGCGGCGCGCGGCTCGATCCGCTTGACCAGTGACGACGCTACCGCCGTGCCGATGGCCAGTCCCGCCAGGAACACCGCCAGGATGATGGAGAAGGAATAGACGGTGGCGCCGAACATCAGACCCATCAGCCTGGTCCAGACCACTTCGGCGCCCAGCGCCGATGCGCCGGAACAGAAGATGGCGATGATTACCGGCCAGTCGCGAGGCCCACGCGGCGCTTCCACCGCTTCGCTCATCGTCACCGGACCGCGCGAAAGCAGGAAGCTCAATCCCGCCACCGCCAGGTTGATGGCGGCCGCGGCGAAAGTGGCGATGCGAATGTCATAGACCCGCAGCAGCCAGAAACCGGCCAGCAGGCAACCGACCACCGCGCCCGCGGTGTTGGCGCCATAAAGCAATCCCCACCAGGATGGCTTGAGATCGGCGCCATTGCGGGCCCAGCGCACGATGGCAGGCAACGAAGCGCCCATCAGCATCGTCGGCGGCAAGAGCGCGACGGCGCAGACCACGCCCCGCAACAGCATGCCGGCGACGCCGTCCTGCGCGCCGGAGATGTAAAGCCGGTCGATCAGCGGGATCAGCACCAGCTCGATCAGGCCGCAAAGCGCGATGCCGCCTTCGATGGCGGCATAAACCAGCAGCGGATGGCGGCGGGCACGCGGCAGCAGGCGCGGCAACAGATAACTGCCCAGGCAGAGCCCGCCCATGAAGGTGGCGAGCAGGATGCCCAGCGACACGGCGGTGGAGCCGATGGCGAGCTGCAGCAGGTGATACCAGACGATCTCATAGATCAGCGCCGAGCAGCCGCTGCCCGCGAACAGCAACAGAAGCAGCAGGCGCTGTGAATCAAGGCCGGTTTCGGCGCGTTCGTTCGTCATTGCACTCCCCGTCGCGTCCCGCGGCTGGGGAGCGTTGTTTGCGCTTTCCTAGCACAGGGTCGGCGCGGCGCATGTGCCGCCGCTCTCACCCGGACAGGGAATTTTACATAAACCCCGCTGCGACAGGCTGACTCATCCGCCTGCGGACTGATTCGTTGACATTAACCATTTGATGGAGTTATTAATACTTCATTAACCTTGGTTTTGGCCGTTTGCCGGAATACCGGAGGCACAAAACCAGGCGGGTCATGCGGGTGGCTTCAGGAAGGCGGATCGCTTTTCGAAAGGATGCCAGCCATGACCATCTCTCCCCTTTTCGCGGCCGCCACGGTACCGGTTCCGGCCCTCTCTCCCGACGCGCGCCTGCACCTGCTCAATATCGAGCATGATGACCTCGACGCCGCCATCGCCGCACTTGCCTTGAGCGGCAGCGCCGACGATCTCACCATCAGCCGGCTGAAAAAGCGCAAGCTGCAGCTCAAGGATGAAATCACCGCGCTTTTCGCAAAAGCGTCGTAGCGGCCAGGTGGAATTGCGCTAGAAGCAGGGTTCCGCGTCTTTATCGGATCGCCCTTGTCCCGCGCCCTGGCCGACTATGTGCAGGTTTATGACGGCGTCCTGCCGCAGGCGCGTTGCCAGGCGCTGATTGAACGCTTCGAGGCCGAGCCGCAGGCGCAGGAGCGCACCGCCGCCGACAAGGCCTACCGCTTTGTCGAACTGAATGTCAGCCACCACTGGCCGGAGGTGGAGCAGGAAATCTTCGCCCTGATGATGGCCGGCTTCCGCCGCTACTGGGAGACGCTCGAAGTCGGCCCCTTCTGGCCCAGGCAGGTGGATGTGGAGCGCCTGCGCCTCAAGCGCTATCTGCCCGGCGGTGAGGACAGGTTCCCACCCCATGTCGACGTCATGGCTGCGGAAGAAAGCCGCCGCTTCATGACCGCCATCCTTTATCTCAACGAACCGGGCAGCGGCGAGACCGTGTTTCCCGGGCTGGACCTCACCGTGACGCCGGCGCCGGGGCGGATGCTGGTGTTCCCGCCGCTCTGGCTGTTTCCCCATGCCGGCCTGCCGCCCAGGGACCGGGCGAAGTACATCCTGCACCGCTATCTCTGGTATCCGGGCGGCTGAGCCGATAGGCTCGTTTGAGGTGAGCCAGCAGACTCATCGTTCAACGGGGACTTGGGAGACTTTCCATGAAAATGTCATTCGCGGCGTCGGCTTTGGCGCTGGGTGTTGTTATGTCCGGCTGCGCCATGAACCCGCAGTCCCCGCCCGGCGTCATCGTCTCGGATGACTTCGAATCCACCGCCGTCGGCGCGATCCCGGCCGGCTTCACCAAGACCGGCGAACTCGGCGTCGAGGAAGGCGTCGCCCATAGCGGCAAGCATGCCCTGATGATCCAGCCGGGCGTCAGGGGCGGACGCAGCATCGATCTTGCGCCCGACAAGGTGGCGGCGCTGGGCGGCGAGCATTGGGGCCGGCTCTATTACAAGATCAAGATGCCCGCGCCGATGCCGACCGGAAACCTTATTCACGCCACCATCGTCCATGGCAGGGCCGTCAGCCCGTCGGCGAAGGATGTGGTCGATACGCGCCTGGCTACCTTCCTTTACTATCCCACCGGCCTGTTCAAATACATGTACAACGTCCAGCCGCCGAACGGCCGGCGGGAATTCGGCCCACAATCCACAACCCAGCAGAAATTCGACGACAACTGGAATCTGCTGGAATGGCATGTCGACTATGCCACGCAGACCTACCAGTTCTTCGTCAACGGCAAGGAAGTCACCGACATCGGCCAGCACAAGGGCGCCGGCAACTATGAAGGCATCGAAATCCCCGCCGCCTTCCAGACCCTTTCGATCGGCTTCACCAACTACCAGGCCGCTACCGGCGAAGGCTTCACGGTCTATATCGACGACATCGCCGTCGGCAAGCAGAGGCTCGGCCCGGTGCCTGGGGCAGCGAGGTAAGTCTGTCATCGACCCCTTGGGGGGCCTCCCTGAATATGATAAGCTGAGCTACTTGTTGCGTGCTGGTCCTCTTAAGACAGAGTTGTCCATGCGCCTTCCCGTTGTTTCGGCATTGCCATGTTGGCCATTCTGAACGGCACGGCCCTCGGCCGAAGCGCCCGGCAGCGACGGCTGGTTGCGCTCCAGGCCTCGCCTCGCCCCAACACACCGAAGCGGTTGGTCCGCAATACAGAGCTAGCATTGGGATCACGCCGGGTATGGCCGGCAGACAAGCGGTCTTCATTGCAAGCAACCAACACTGGTCGCGCGGCGGCGCCATGAGGCGGGACATCTCCCTGGAATCCTGGCGCGGAAAACGTGTCCGTCTTTCGCTGCGCCTCAAGGCCGAGGAAGGCGCTCAGGCCTGGACGGGTCTGGAAATTGTCAAAACCGACCGCAACGGCATCACGCCAGCCAACCAGTCCAACATTGCCAGCGGCGACGGCTGGGAGGCGCACCATTTGTCTTGGAGGTTCTGGATAACGCCTCCCAGATCTCCCTTCTGGCCGGGATTCGTGGTCAGGGACGCGTTTGGGTGGATAGCGTCACGCTGGAAACGGTGGGACGCGACGTGCCGGCAACGGAGACGCGGCGGGTACTCAACGCGGCACCGCCTGGCTGTTATCGTACTGACTTTTTTTACTGCTTCTACAGATTTTCCGGCAAAGACGGAGGTTTCCCATGCGCATTCATGCTCTCGCCGGTTTCTTCATTTTCGTAATTTTCGGCAGCGCAGTCGGGGCGGTCCCTGCCCCTGACGGCTGGCATCTGACCAGCGGTCTTTACAAGAATGACACCGATACCGTGTGGGCTCCAAAACCGACATCTCCTATCGCTTCGGTGCACGCTGTCCCCTCGTCAAACAGCGTATTATCTTTGCTGTCGCGGATGTTGCCAACGGCTAGATGATCGCCAAGAGGATAGTTTTTCGCCCGCGAAATGGTAGCCCTCGATGCCGATAGGCAGATCCCTGTTCTAAAAAAGAACAGGGAAAATATCAGGGAGTTTTTCGAAAAAGATCGTCCCCGGGCAAGGACACAAAGTTGCCAATGGAGGCGGTCGTAAGTCGACGCGGCATGCCGATAAACGAACGGCCCAGAAAGACTTTGGGGGTCAAATCACCGGAAGAGAGATTTGCCGCCGGTGTTGCGTCGACCCCTTGAGACCACCGCCAAAAGCGGACATTGGCAGAGAACGAATGCTCCGGCACGGCTGGGCTTCTGGCGCTAAAGTTTGCGCCAAATCAGGCGCAGCCTGGCGGTTGGAACGACCTTTGGGAACTTCGTAGCCCTTGTATGGGGCATCTCATCGCCCTTGTTGGCGCAGCCACTCCAAGTGCTCCTGCCAAACGCGGTCGATGTGTTCGTTCACCGCAAGCGCGTAAAATGTAGCCGCGACTGCCAACGCGATGAAGAAACAGACAGCCAAAATTCCAATTCGGTGTGAGGCCTTCTTTTTACTACGGCGACGCTCTGATCTGCGGAAGATGGGATTTTCCATGACAGCAATTCCCCCCTTGGATTGTGCCAATGCAGTCGCAGGGAGGACCGCGAATTTGCCCTCCCTGCGACGGCATGTTCAGAGGCTGTGCGAGATGCCAGCAAAGAAACCGCGGCGCGCGCCGAATTGCGGCGCCCCGACGCCGACGCCAGTGCCGTCGCGGATTTCATACTTCTCGTCACCGACATTGATCACGTCGAATCGGATGGTGAAGCCCTTCGCGAATCCGTCGGTGAAGTGATGCGATGCCCCCAGATTGACGGTGAAATAGCCCGAGACCGAATCGCCATTCGGGGTGGCGCCGTCCTTTCTCAAGCCGGAACCATAGAGAAAGTCCGCAGAAAGGTTGGTGCCGGACCAGTTGTATGTTGCGCCGCCGGACAAGGTGACGATCTGCTGATGATCCAGCGGAATATAATGCGTGGCGATGTAAGCTAGATCGCCCGGGTCGAACTGAAACTCGCTCGAGACGATCTGCCTGCCTGAGGCGCGTTCATAAGACGCGTTGAGATAGGAAGCGAAATTGCCGCTGTTGTACGACATGGTGAACTCGCCGCCATATTGCCGGCCAGCCTGGTAGTTGAATGGAGTCAGGATGATCGGAGCGCCGAACTGGCCTTCATCCAGCAGGTCCGAGTCCGACTTGAAGTAGCTGTCCAACCCGACCGAGATTTCATCGGTCAGCTTGTGCGTGACACCGACATCATAATAATCGGCTCGCTCTGCCTTTGGCGTGGTGTCGGTGTGGTCTGCCGCCGACGTCGTGTTGTCGAACAGGGCGACATCCTGGCTTGCCACAAGCTCATAGGGCGGTGGCGAGAAGTAGCGCGAATAGCCGAGATGAACGGCTGTCGTATCGTCGCCGCCCGGCTTCCAGACAAAGCCGGCGCGCGGGCTGACCTGGTTCTCCTTGCCGAACGCGCTGTATTCGTCATAGCGCACGCCGTAATTGAAGGTCAGGCCGGTCGCGAGCGTCCATTCGTCCTGAAGATAGACACCGACATTCCAGGCATGTTTCGTGCTGTCATCCGCGATGGACAACGGCGTATCCGAAGTCTGGCAGGTCTGCGTTGGATCGGTGCAGAGCGGGTTGGGATTGGGGCTACCTGCGCCGCCCGGCGCCGTCGGCAGAACCAGCGAGGTGGTTGCGCTGACCAGATCGTCAGCCTGGAACAGCACGCCAAAGCGAATGACGTGCGAGCTGCCCCAATGGTAGGCGCCTTCCGCCTGCACGCCATAGGCCTCGTCGCGTTTGTAGGCTGTCTGCGCCAGGCCGTCATAAAGGACATCGCCGACATTGGCCCCGGGCGTGAAATAGAGACTCGAATACCGGCCGAAAAACGAGATTTGGGTATCGAGATTCCCGTCAGAGCGCAGATAGCTGAGAATGGCGTAGTCCGTGGTCTCGCGCTGGCGCTCATCCAGGCTGGCGGACGGGAAAGCCGTCAGGCCATTCGCCCTCAGGACGAAATCGCCGCTGCCGGGATCCTGCGGCCCCAAGCCGACAATGCCGTCAAGACCGCCGGGTTGAAGGCCCGTCTGGTTGGGCACCTGGAACATGTCGTTGGAGACGCCGATGATCGCGGTGAGGCCGGAATTCTGATCGAGGATGTCCTGCACGAACAGGAAACCGTGATACTGTTTGGTGCGGTCGTGCTGGGGATCGATGCTGCCATCGGGCGATTCAATGCCCAATGTATTAGTGGTGTAGTCGCCGGAGACGAAATAATTGAATGACCCAGCCGAGCCGCCATAGCTGAAAGACGGCGTCAGCGTGCTGTGGCTGCCGCCATAAATGCCCACCTCGCCGCCGGGTTCAAACAGCCCGGTCTTGGTCTGCATGTCAACGATGCCGCCGGTCTGGTTGCCATATTCGGCCGGCAGAGCGCCGTCGATGACCCGGACATTCTCCGCGAGGCGCGGATTGAGAGTCTGGCCGAACACCGAAATGCCTTCGGGCAGGATGATGCCGTTCAGCCGGTATTGCAGGCCGTTATGCTCGCCGCGGATGTGCAGCTGGCCGAAGGAATCCTGGGCGACGCCGGGCGCCTGCAGGATGACCGAGTTCAGTTGCAGATTGTCGCCGCCGGGCTGGTTGGCGATCTCCTGCGCGGTCAGCGTGTAGGTGGAGGCCCCCGTCTGGGTCTGGATGCCGTTTCGGGCGTCAGAGAGTTTCTGGGCCGTTGCGTTGATTGTCTCTACTTCCTGGGCGAACGCGGAAGACGTCGAAAGAAGCGCGGCCGTAGCGGCGCCGGCAAGCAGCAAATAGCGATACATCGCCTGAATTCCTCTTTGGTTCACCGGCCGCGGTTTCGCGCGCGGGTGAATGGTCACGGAAGGCATCGCGCGCCGGCTTTACAGCCGCGCGTTTCTGCCAGACTCAAAGATGTGGAATTTCAGGCTTGAGGAGGTCCGCGCCCTAACCAACTATGCGAGACCGTATCGAAGGCGGATCGTGTATCTGTCTCAATCTCGACGCGAGAGACGGTGGTTACGAGCAGCAGCGGGGCGAGCCAAGCAGGAGCGACGAACTGACCTGCGTGGATGAGCTGCTGGCAGATAGGGCAGTTTGCAGGATTGTCGTTCAGCGGCAGCTTGATCGGGGTGGGCTGTCTCTGGCCATTGCTCATGGCCTTCGTCACCGCGCTGGTTGCTTCTGTCTCATGCCCTGGGTTGTGAAAGTGGGATTGGGTAACAACCCCTTGCACGATAAGGGTAAATGCCATGAGCGCGGCCAGCAGAACGTGGCCGGACATCGACCGCCTGCTAAAGCCAATGCTTGAAAATCCTGACGCGGTCATAGCTCGAACCAGTTTGCGGGAATGGTTATAAACCAAAACTTGGCACCTCGTCACCTCATCCGGATCGGG
>Ga0265318_10002369_pt1 | contig 10102 bp, 5 predicted proteins | sample 4821metaG_FD_192431 | JGI IMG/M metagenome (GOLD analysis project Ga0265318, IMG submission 192431) | Rhizosphere microbial communities from Carex aquatilis grown in University of Washington, Seatle, WA, United States - 4-8-21 metaG | ecosystem: Host-associated > Plants > Roots > Rhizosphere >... | reverse complement strand
GGCGCGGCGCCGGTGCCGGCGGCGAGGGCCTTGTGGCTGTGCAGGAAGGGCAGACACCCCATCCCGACCCCGAGGGTCTTCAGCAGGTCACGTCGACGGACTTCCCAGTCGTGCATCGGCTTCATTGCAGGACCTCTCCGGGGGCGGGGGATCGGTGGGAGAACGCGTCGGTGGAGGCGATGGACACCAGGAGCTCGCGCATGTCGAACGAGGCGGCGCGGAAGGTTGCCTGCGCCTTCTGCAGCGACGCCAGATCGCCGTCGCCCTCGCGGCGCCGCAGGACGTAGCGCATCCACTGCGTCGCCACGCAGTCCCGCACCTGATCGTTCTGGGCGAGATCGCCCGCGAGGTCGATGGCGTTCTTGAAGGTGACGGGCGTGGTGCCGATGGTCAGGCTCCCGCTGGCATCGACCGGCTGTCCGTTGTCGGTGGTGCGGTAGCCGCCGAGCCCGTCGTAGTTCTCGAACGCGAACCCGATGGGCTCGAAGAGCGCGTGGCACCCGGCGCAGGGGTTCATCGCGTGCTGGGCGAAGCGCTGGCGGGTGGTCTGGCCGGCGGTCGCCGGCGGCGGCGGGACCACCTGCACGTTGTCGGGCAGGTTGACCTCCTTGCAGAACAGCCGCCGGTAGACCTGGGCCCCGCGCCGCACCGGGAAGGACCCGTCCACGTCGCCGTGCATGGTCTGGAAGCTGGCCTGCGTGAGGATCCCGGCGCGCTGACCGGCCGGGAAGGTCACCTGCTGCAGGGCCGTGCCGGTCACCCCCGAGATCCCGTAGATCTTGGCCAGCGTCCCGTCGACGAAGGACTTCTGCGAGGTCAGCAGATCCGTGAGGCTGCCGGTGGCGTTGGGGCCGAGGAAGAGGTCCGAAACGAAGGCCCCGGTCTCGGCGAGCATCGACTGCGCGACCTGCGGTGTGAAGTTGAGGCTGGCGTCCTTGAGCGCGGAGGGCAGCTGGGTCAGGCTCAGCCACTGGGTGGCGAAGTCGCCGTAGGCGTCCTTGGCCTTGGGGTCGATGATCATCCGCCGGACCTCTTGCTGGATCTGGTCGGGGGTCTGGAGCTGATCGGCGTCGGCCAGCTGGAAGAGGCGGGCGTCGGGCATGGTGGCCCAGAAGGCGTAGGAGAGCCGCGAGGCCATCTCCTGCGAGTTGAAGCGGACCAGCGTGGCGCCGGCCGTGACCTCCTTGATGGCCGGGGTGGTGGGGCCGAGCTCCCAGCGGTAGAGGAAGTTCGGGGACTGGATGATGGCCATGGTCACGCCGCGGATGGCCTCGGAGAAGGTCGAGCCGATGGTCGGGCCCATCTGCAGGGTGTAGAGCGCCATGAGGCGGGTCACCTCGTCGTCGACCAGCGGGCGGCGGAAGGCGCGGCGGCCGAAGGTCGTGATGAACTGCTTGGCGCAGGTGTCGGCCGCAGTCGGGGTGGCGATGCACGGGACCTGGGTGGCGAGGCTCGCCATGGCCGCCGTGGTCATGGCGTCCGACTTGTCGAGCAGCAGCCGGGCATCCGGGGCGCTGGTGATGGCGGCGCCGGTCAGGAAGCCCGAGGTGCCGGCCTGTTGATCCACCGGCAGGTCATCGGTGGTGACCGGGGTGGTCATGCCGAGCAGATCGCGGATGGTGTTCTTGTACTCGGTGAGGGAGAGCCGCCGCGGCGCCTCGACCCCCGGCAGGCTCGGGGGCAGCGTCGTGGTCGCGGAGGAGGGGGTGGTGCCGGTCGGTGTCGACGAGCTGCTGCCTGGCGCTCCGCTCGCCTGGGCTCCGCCTGGGGTCGTCGCCGTGGAGCCCCCGCCGGGGGAGCCCGGGCCGACTGCGGAGCCCACCGACGCGTTGGTGCCCGAGCCGGAGCTGCCGGAGCCCGAGCCTGGATTGGGCGTCGGACCCGAGATCGAGCCCTTGCACCCGATGCTCGAGCTCGCGAGCAACGCGGCGAGGGTCGTTCCCAGCGTCAAACCAAGGGTTGACGCAAGAGGTGACGATCGGCCGATGCAGTTGGTGCGAAAGTCGGAGCCGCGCATTGGGTCACCCTCCCGGCAGACGAAGACATTCGAGACGCCCCAGCGCGCATGGCCGGTTCGTCGTATGGACACGAGGGCAGAACGGGCGCTGTACCTTCAGCCAATCTCGAAAGGCGATGGACCTGGCCGCGGGGGCACCTACACTCATGACCGGTATGCGTATCTTCCGGGGGCCGAGGGGATGCGCGCGGCGCGTTCATGGCGCGCCGCGCCTTGTCGTACGCGCATCAATCGCCACCCCGTGGCTCGGCTCGCCCTGGCCGCGGCCGCTTGTGGGGCCGGCATCGGTTGCGTGTGTGATCTGGGTCTTCGGCGTCGCCTCTTCGTGCTCGCGCGGTGCAGCGTCGCTGGCCTCGGCGGACGCGCTGCCGGCCGGGGATTGCGGGCAAGCGAGCTGTGATGCTGGCTGCGCTTCCGGAGATTCGGGCTGTCTGGCGCCGCCCGGACACGATCTCGTCCCGGTCGCGCGGATTCGTTTCAACGACGTGCTGCCCACCGGCCCCGACGACTACCCCTACACGCCGGACGCGCTGCCCGCCGAGCCACCCGCCCCGCACTCGACGGTGTACCTCTCGGCGGCCTCCAGCTTCGATCCCGAGGGTCACCCGGTCACGTTCTTTTGGAACGTGCGAGATCACTCCGGCGCCTACCTGCCACTCGCTCCCGACGCCTCGGCGGCCCAGGTCTCGTTCTCCCCGGACTTCCTCGGTGACTACACCATCGCCCTCGAGGTGATCGAGGCGGACGGGCTCCATCAGCTCGCTCAGGTGGCCTTCAGCCTCACGGTGGCCCCTCGTCCCTGTGCGCCCGATGGGGTCGCGGCCCCGTGCTCCGACATGCTGGCGGTCCCCGGTGGCAGCTTCACGGCGGGCTCGGCCGACGGCGTTGGTTTCGCGAACGAGCACCCGGCCCACCCGGCCACCGTGGCGCCATTCTTGCTTGACAAGTACGAGGTCACGGTCGGGCGGTTTCGCAAGTTCCTGGCGACCTTCTCAGGCGACGGTTATCCCGACGGGACCGGCGCCCATCCCTTGATCCCGGGGAGCGGGTGGCAGTCGGTGTGGAACGGCCAGACCAGCGGGGACTACCAGCGATCCTTGAGCGAATGTGGCGGCCCATGGACGGACACGGTCGGCGACTCCGAAGCTCGCCCCGTGACCTGCGTGACCTGGTACCAGGCGTTCGCCTTCTGCATCTCCGAAGGAAAACGCCTGCCCACCGAGGCGGAATGGGAGTTTGCCGCGGTTGGCGGAGACGAACAGCGCACCTATCCCTGGGGCGAAGCGCTCCCGACGCCCGCGCTCGCGGTCTACGGGTGCAAGTTCGACGGCGTGGACGGCTGCAGCGTGGCCGATCTCCCGGTCGCTGGCAGCACGCCCGCGGGCGCGGGCCGCTGGGGACACCTCGATCTCGCGGGCAGCGTCTGGGAGTGGACCCTCGATGTCTACGACGCGTCCTACAGCGGCGCGCCCTGTGACAACTGCGCGGACCTGACCGAGACCCCCGAGGATGGCCGGGTCTTCCGGGGTGGGGCCTACATTTTCGAGGACATGGGGATCGAGAGCGACCTGCGCGGTGCCTCGCGCCTCGGCTTCGACGCCAAGTTCCCCGACCCCACCCGGGGCCTGCGCTGCGCCCAGAGCATGCCCTGAGGGCTCCCCGCCAACCCCGCGCACGTTTACGTGTACGTTCACGCTTTACGTGGTCGTGGCCGACCCCCGTGATCGTGGCCGTGCACCTGAACGCCCCCGTGATCGTGAGCGTGATCGCCCCGACCGCAAGAGCGACAACACGCAGGGGGACTGGGAAGGCGGTTGCCACAAAACCGCTGCAGTCAGCGGAACCCTCACCCGCCGCCTTCCGCCGCGGCCTTCTCCCGCTTGCGCGGGCGAGGCAGGAAGCCTGTCCATCCCACGCGACTCTCGATCACGTCCACGGGGGCCGTTCGCGTGCACGTACACGGCCATGACCACGGGGGTCGTACACGGCCACGTACACGTACACGTAAAGGAACACGGGTTCAGCTGACCCGCGCTCAACCACCAAAAGAAAACGGCCCGCGGAGAGGGGGCACTCGCCCCGACTCCACGAGCCGTCGTCTTCGGCTGCTCGCTCTGACCGCCGAGCGGGCTCTTGGCGCTAGGCCATGAGCTCGGGCAGCGGACCGCCGTCGGCCATGCCCAGCGTGTCCTGCATGAGCCCATGCGCCTGCATGATCGAGATGAGGACACGTCCAGTCACCGGGCCCCCCATCGGACCAACCAGAGGTCGCGGGTTCGTGGGCTGGACGACGTAGTTGATGTGGCGCCCGTCGATCTTCATCTTGGCATTTCCACCGCCGGCCACCAGCACCGGCATGTCCCAGTGGTTGTGGGTCGCGCCGTCGCTGATGTCGCTCGAGAGGTAGAAGGTCGTGTGATCGAGCAGCGTCCCGTCGCCTTCCTGGATCTTGTCCATCCCTGACAGCAGCGTCGCCACCTGGGTCATCTCCCAGGTCCCGATCTTCTGCAACGATGCCAGCTTGCCAGCGTCGCCATCGTGATGGGACGTGGCGTGGTGAGGCGTCCCGGTCCCGTTGTTGAGGAAGGAGTAATCGTTGTTGCTGGTCCCGTTGCCGAGCATGAAGGTCATCGACCGGGTCATGTCGCACTGGAAGGCCAGCCGCATCAGGTCGATGAACATCGGCATGTGGCTCTCCAGGATGGTGCTCGGCGTGACGCCGCGGTCGAAGTTCAGGGTCTCGCCAGCCATCGGACGGGCGTTTGGCGTGCAACTGGCGGTGAGGGCGCTCATCGAGGTGTTCTGGATCTGGAGCTCGAGCGCGCGGACCGAGGTGCTGAATTGATCCAGCTTCTGCTTGTCCGTGGTGCTGAGCTTCGGGACCAGAGAATCGGCCTGAGCCTTGACGAGGTCGAGGATGCTGGTCTGATCGGCCTTGAGCTGGGCCGCCGCCATGCTCGCCGCGGAAGGAGCTCCCGTGGTGACCGGCGCCGGGGGAGTGAAGCCCTTGAACAGCTTGTCCCAGAGCAGCCCTGGGTCGTAGATGTTCGGCTGGGGGGCTCCCTTGATCCACGAGGCGGCACGCGAGAAGGTGCAGTCGACCCGATCGCACAGCCCATTGTCACCCTGGAGGCCGAGCTGCAAGGACGGAAACTTCGGCTGCGGCTGGCCCGTCGGGTTCAGGTAAGGCAACAGCAGCTGATCGACGCTGGTTCGGGCGGTCGAGGTCAGGTTGCCAAAGACCGACAGGAAGTTGAGGAACAGTCCGGTGCCGGCCCCGTGGTCACCCGGAGGACGTCCCACCTGCGCGATGGCCTGGCAGTCGGTGCCCGACACGATCAGCATCTTGTTCCGGATCACCTCGAGCGGCATCGAGATTGGGGTCGCCACCCAGTTCTTGACCCCAGCCTGAGTGCCGAGGACCGGGGTCCACGCCGGCATGTTGAGGCCATTTGGAATGAACCAGGCCAGGAAACGCCGGGGCGCGCTGACGGCAGCGGCGCCTGCGCGTCGAGTCCACAAGGCCGACTCGAGGAAGGGCAGTGCCATCGAAACACCGCCGGCACCCTTCAGGACCAGTCGGCGCGAAATCTTTGGACCCATGTGGTTCTCCCGTTTCGAATTGGTCGCCATTTACGGACCCTCCCCGCGGCTCGTGAGAAATGCATCGCTGGTCGCGACCGCCTTGAGAAGGCTAGGCCAGGTGCCCTGGGTGCCGGCCAAGGGGGCCGCCACGGTCTTGAGATAGGCGCGGGCATCGGGCGTGTCGAACGTCCGGCCGATGCCGTACGTCATCACTTGCTTGGTGAGGCACCAGGTCAACCGCGGATCCTTGGCCACCGCGTTCGCGAGGTCGAAGGGACCGCTGATGGGCGTTCCATCCGGCAACATCGACGATGCGTCGATCGCCACCCCGTTGTCCTTGGTGCGGTACGCGCCGATCGCGTCGTAGTTCTCGAACGCGAGGCCGAGCGGATCGATGAGGCTGTGGCAGCCCGAGCAGTAGGGCTGCGCGCGGTGGATGGCGAGCACCTGCCGCACGGTGCCGGTGCCCTCCGCGGGGAGCTCGGGGATGCCCGGAGGGGGGGCCGGAGTTCCGTCACACAGCAGGTTCTCGAGGACCCACACGCCGCGCTTGACCGGCGAGGTCCGCTGCGGCAGCGAGGTGATCGTGAGGAAGGTCTCCTGGGTCAGGAACCCCATCCGCTGCATGTTCCCTGCCAGGCTGACCTTCGAGAAGGTGCCCGCCGCCCCGCCCGGGGCAGGAAGCCCGTAGTGCGTGGCGAGACGCGCGTTCACGAAGGTGTAGTTGGCGGTCAACAGAGCCGAGAGGGGCTGCTTGTCGGAGACCAGCGAGGCGAAGAACATCGTGGTCTCCGTCGGGGTGGAGAGCCGCAGGTTGTCGTCGTAGGTCATGCCGAACAGCGTGTCGTCCGGAGCCACGAGCGCGGTGTCGCGAATCGAGAGCCACCGTCCCGCGAAGTTGTCCACCAGGGCCTGAGCGCGGACCGGGTCGGTCATCAGGCGGTCGATCTGGGCGCTGTAGTCGGCGCCCGCGGTCGCCAGCTTGCCCGCCGCCGCCGCCGCCATGAGCTGCGTGTCAGGCATGGTCGTGCCGAGGAAGTACGACAGCCGGGTGGCCAGCTCGTAGTCGTTGAGCTTGGTCGGGGTGGGGGAGGCGGGATTGCCAGAGAGCTCGAGCCGGAACAGGAAGTTCGGCGAGAGCAGCACGGCCTGGATCGCCGCCGAGAGACCGGGTTGCGGATCGGCGTGCGCCGTGGCGATGGTGTTGGCCACCGTCACCACCTGCGTGACCTCGGCCGCGGTGACCGGGCGCCGGTAGGCGCTGGTCATGAACGGCGTGAGGATGGTCGTCAAGCAGGTCGAGAAGTTCGCGAGGGTCGGGGTGCAGGTCAGGATGCGGGTGCGGATGGGGTCGGTGGCCGGACGGGCCAGGAACTCCGCCGCCAGGCCCTGGGCCGCGCTTTGCGCCTGGGCGAACAGGAAGTCCGAATACACCAGCGTCTGGCCATTGGTGTCGAAGAGCTCGTTGACGTCATCGTCGGGGAACATGTACGTCACGCTCGGCTTCGACATGGTGCCGATCAGATCGCGGGCCGTGTTGTCGTACTCGGGGTTGTTGAGGCGGCGCAAGACGACGCGGCCCGAGTCAACCCCGGTCGAGGCCGGCAGGTTGTCCCAGAAGCCGGCCGACTTCGCTCCAACGACGGGGGTGGGGGGGGCATTCCCTGCCATCATCCCGGGGGCAGTGGTCGGCATGCTGCCGGACATCCCGGTCGGCGCCGAGCTGGAGCCGGTCGGGGTCGTGGACCCTCCGCCCGTCGTGCTTCCGCTCGTCGTGTTTCCGTTGCTGGTGCCGCCACCCGCCGTGGAGCCTCCAGGCTTGGTGGGCGCGTTGGGTCCGACCGCTCCGGTGCAACCGGTGGCCAGGCCAAGCGTGCCCAGGGCAACCGCCACCATTCCGAGGCGCTTGCCGAGTAGCATCCAATCACCCGGGTCGGCCAGACTGGCGCGACCGTTGCGACCCGATTCATTCCGCATCAAAGTCCCTCCCAATTGTGTTCTTCAGCCGGGGCTCTCGAGGAACGCAAAGGCGCGACCGAACCTCGAAGGGCCTGGAGAAACTAACAGCTCTTCGCGGGCGCCGTCCTTACGGCGCACGCGCAAGGTTTGGGGCCTTCCTCACATCACCCGGGGCCACCCAGGCGGACGAATGGTCGAGCAATTCCGCGCATTTTGGAAGGTTCTCGGAAAGGCCGCTCGAGCCCGTTCGGGGGATGTCGAGCCTCGCATGCAGGCGCCTCGGATCCGGTCTGATCCTCCTTTGATTCTCGCCCGGGCCTCGACGCCGCCGGCCCGCGTAAGCTCTTGTTTTTCCGGAGATTGTGGCGCCCTCGGTCGAGAGTGGTGAGGCCCGATCCCGGCCACCTGCAGCGCTCCAGGGCCGGCATCTGGGGGGCACTTTGGTGTGCCAGGAGCGGCCCGCGGCGACTCTAGAGACGAACATGTACGACCGATCTTCTTCTTGCCCCATCTCCTCCCCTGTGTGGCCCCTCCGCTCCGAGCCACATCATATTCCCCACATTCGAAACCCCTCCGCGCCGTGCGTCCGTGCGCTGGTTCCGGTGTTCGCCCTGATCGCGGGCCTGGCGTCTTCCTGCGCCAAGGATCCGCCCTCCACGGCGGTCGAATACAGTGGGTCGGTCGGCACGGGCCCCGACTGGAACGCCGACGTGGACCACGTCGCGTTCACCATCGACCCCGGGCACCGCGGCCGCCCGATCTCTCCGTTGATTTACGGCTACAACGCGATCTCGGATCCGGGCGCGCGCGGCGTCGGGGCGTTGCGCGCCGGTGGCAATCGCTTCACCGCCTACAACTGGGAGAACAATGCATCGAACGCCGGCAACGACTACATGTTCCAGAACGACGGCTATCTGGTCAGGGGGTCTTCCAGCCCCGAGAGCCCGGGTGAAGCCATCCGTCCCACGCTGGTGACGGCAGGCCAGATCGGTGCGACGGCCATCGTCACGATTCCGATCGTGGACTACGTCTCGGCGGACAAGCAGCCGCCCGGGAACGTGATGAGCTCCGGCAGCGACTACCTCGCGACTCGGTTCAAGCAGAACAAGCCCACCCGGGGGACCGCGCCCGTCGCGGGGGTCGCTCCCGACATCACCGACGCGTTCGTCTACGAGGACGAGTTCGTGGCCTGGGTGGGCGCGGAGTTCCCTGGCCTCCCGGTGGCGTTCTCGCTCGACAACGAGCCCGATCTGTGGAGCCAGACCCACAAGGAGGTTCACCCCGCGGCGCTCACCTACGACGAGCTCGTCATGCGCAACATCGAGTACGCCGCGGCCATCAAGGCGGTGCGCCCCGACGCCCCGGTGCTCGGCTTCGTCAGCTACGGGTGGCAGGGTTACCTGTCGCTGCAGGCCGCGCCCGACGCCGGGCCGAAGGGGAACTTCATCGATTACTACCTGAAGCAGATGAAGGCCGCCGAGAGCACCCACGGCCGGCGGCTGGTGGACACCCTCGACCTGCACTGGTACCCCGAGGCGACCGGCATTGGCGCCGGGGGCGCCACGGTTCGTATCACCGGCGCCGACACCAGCCCCGGCGTGGTGGAGGCACGCGTCCAGGCACCGCGCTCGCTGTGGGATCCCGGGTACCTCGAGCAGAGCTGGGTCGCGGGGTCGGCGGGCGGGCCCATCGCGCTCGTGCCCCGCATCGAGGGGCAGATCGCGCGCGACTACCCCGGCACCAAGCTCGGCTTCAGCGAATGGAACTATGGCGGTGGCAACGACATCAGCGGCGCGGTGGCGACCGCCGACGTGCTCGGGATCTTCGGGCGGGAGGGGGTCGGCCTCGCCAACGTGTGGCCGAGCGGCTCGGAGCCATTCACCGAGACCGCCGTGGCGATCTACCGGAGCTACGACGGGGCGGGCGCGCGCTTCGGTGACACCGCCGTCAGCGCCGTCACCAGCAGCATTCGCTCGTCGTCGGTCTACGCGGCGGTGGATGCGGCCAATCCGGGGCGGCTCGTGATCGTGGCCATCAACAAGCGGACCATCCCCACCACCGCCACCATCGCCATCTCGGGGGATCCCACCCGCACGTCGGCGGCGGTCTGGGTGGTCTCGGGCTCGAGCCCGGCGATCGCGGTCGCACCCGCCCTCTCTGCCAGTCAGCCCGGGACCTTCACCTACGAGATGCCCGCGCTGTCGGTGAGCGTGATCGTACCGTCCTGAGCGTCGAGTTCAATGCCGTTCGGTGAGCGTCCGATTGGAGGACGGCATTACGGCTAGCGTCGGCTTCCGAGGGGGTCCGCCAGCTGGCGGGTCGCGGGCCGTGGGCCGACGCTCGGGCCGGTGCCAGGGGAGCGCGGGCGTGGGTCCGAGGATGCCTCTCGGAGCCGGTGCGGCTTGGCGACCACCCCGGTGGTCGGCGCCCGCTCCCCGACCAGCTCCGCGGCGGCCGCTGGCAACACCGTCGACCGCGCGTCGGAGCGCCGCGGACCCGAGTCGAGGGGAGTGGGATCGGAGGCCACGGCCGGCGACACCC
>Ga0265318_10002365_pt1 | contig 10117 bp, 6 predicted proteins | sample 4821metaG_FD_192431 | JGI IMG/M metagenome (GOLD analysis project Ga0265318, IMG submission 192431) | Rhizosphere microbial communities from Carex aquatilis grown in University of Washington, Seatle, WA, United States - 4-8-21 metaG | ecosystem: Host-associated > Plants > Roots > Rhizosphere >... | reverse complement strand
GCTGGCCTTTTGCCGCCGGCCCAGGCGGTTCGACGCTGGTGACGCGAACGTCAAAGAAACTGCCCCAGCCGGAAATGTTGGTGAGCATCTTCCACACGACACTGACGGGCGCCTCGACAATCTCGGTGGGACAAGCTGCGTAATGCGTCGTCGTAATGGGGAGTGAGTTTCGTTGGTGGTTGGCCGAACGTCCTAATGATCCGCGGCGACGGATGGCGCTCGTCCTGCCCCAGCAGGAGGTGTGACAGACGGAGACGTCGGATGCGGTAGCTGGTTCGGCATCAAGGTTTTCTTAGCACTGCCACAGACTGCCCGATAGTTCCAAATGACCCCATTACCGCCCCGTTGTCCCAACGGATTTCCTCCGGTATTGGAAAATGTAGCTCATCACCGCCGAATATGCTCACAATCTCGAGACCCGAGTGCGCAGCCCATGATGAAATCGCGTCCCGATCTATGAACTGATTCAAATGTTGCCCTGGAGCAGCGTTGTCCACGGTGGAGATAAGTGTGCACCAGTGTATCGGGACTCGAAATTCGAGAAACGAAAACACAAGGCGCCTGCCCGATTTCAATACGCGGGCCGTCTCGCGGAAATATCTGAAAGTGTCCTCGTGAAGCAGGTGAGTAAAGACGGAGACAAAACAGACAAAATCTGCCGCTTCGCTCTTACATGGAATGCAACGGCCCTCGGTAACGACAAACGTCCAATCTGGCCGATTTGAGAGTTTCGAAGCGTAATCGATCAAGCGCTCGACGATGTCGCATCCAATATACTTAATTGCCTTGAAGGGAGCTAGTTGTACAGACAACCGCCCGCTACCGCAGCCAACATCGACCACGAGATGCCCATCAGCCAATCCCAGCGACCTAAGTAGGTGATATGTCAGCTTCCCGACAGCCACAAAATCCCCTCTGACCGCCTCACGCAATGCCTCATCCGTTTCCAATCGCCTTTCCAGCGCGGCAACGTGCTGTCGATATGCGTCGTTGGATAGCTTGACTGCGGTTGGCATTGGCTCGATTGCCGAACGTCCCAATGATCCGCGGCGACGGATGACGCGGGTCCTGACCCAGCAGGACGCGTGACAGACGGAGACGTCAGATCCGGTAGTTGGTCAAGCGGGTTTGAGGTCGGTCTCATACAAATTGGTCTCCAATGCCTGACCTGGAATCTTCAACGAACGCACGTGAACAAATCCCAAACGCTCCAACAATCGGATAGACCGAGTATTCTTCGGGGTTACAATTCCGTAGACACAACGTAGGTTCAGTTTGCGGCGAGCATAATCGAGAGTCGCATTCGCAGCCTCCGCCGCAAAACCCCTTGACCAAAACCTTTGCAAGAACGCAAACCCGAGATCCGGACAATCAAGTGTGTCACGCTTCACTAAGCCGCAGATCCCGATCGGGCATGATGCTTCTTTCAACTCCACCAGGTAGAGTCCAAACCCGTGGCATGCATAGCTCGCCACATATTTCTCTTCGATATAATGAATCGCGTCGGCAACCGCGCGAACACCACGATCGCCGATGTTGTCAATATACGATGGCTCGTTCATAAGCTCGAGTACGAAGTTCGCGTCTTCAGAAGAAGCTTGCCGTAGCAAGAGTCTGGGCGTGTCAAAAACAGGGCACATTTTTTCGCCTAAGGTCTTAATAATCCGCGGCGACGGACGGCGCGCCTCCTGCCTCAGCAGGAGGCGTGACAGACGGAGACGTCGGATCCGGTAGTTGGTTAGCCTCGTTTACGATTGGAGTCTCTTCTTAAAACGCACGATCGTGATAATTTCGATTTGTTCGGCCGAAATCTGATAAATGATACGATCCGGCTCCTGGTGAACTTCCCGAAGGGGCTGCTCGGGATATTCATGGACCGGATGCCCCTGTGTCGGATGTACGGCCATCTTCTCAACACGCTCGACGATACTTGCGACCATCCGGGCGGCGTAATATTCTAAATCTCACGCGATGAACCGCTTGATGGCGCGGAGTTCCTTGGTATGCGTTCAATTCCCGCAGGATGATGTGGTTCTTGAATGTCAGGGGTCACTTGACCCCTGACAGTCAAAAGAGCAAAGCTGGGATTCCTACTTCGGCGCGCGTCCGCTGTCCAAATGAGAATCTGATCCCCGGGCATCGTCTCTTGAGTGGCGCACCGTAACCGGGGCCGGTTCGGCGAGCACATCGGCTACTGTTCGCAGCAAAACGTCGGGCTGGACTGGCTTGGTAAGGATTCGCTCTGCTCCGAGGCGTTTCGCGGTCGGCAGGTAGACCTCCTTGCTAAACCTATGGCCGCCAGATATAGCGATAACACGGGGCCTGGGCTCCGTTTGCCGCAGCTCGTCGATCAGCTTCAGACCATCCATGTCGGCCATCACGAGGTCCGTGATGACCAAATCGTGGAGTTTGGCCTGATAAAGCGCGAGTCCGGCCTTTCCGTCGTCAGCCGTATCCACTGTGTAACCGGCCGACATCAACAGCGACGCTGTCGAGATACAAAAATCGTCGTCGTCGTCGATTAGCAGGATAGAGGTCATTAGGAGAATCAGGCTCTAGGCGGTCATGGAGAGCCCGATCCGGTTCCGGAGAGGGCACGTTGCACGATCTTCAATAGGCCCTGGGCTTCGAATGGCTTGGCAAGAAGCAGGGCTCGAATCGTGCTGATGCGCTCATCCGATTTCGACGCTTCGCCGGTCATAATTACTACAGGCAAAGCGGGTTTAATTTTCCGGAGAGCGTCGATTAGATCCAGGCCCCCTACAATGGGCATATCTAAATCGGTGACAAGGAGTCGCACATCAGAAATGCGGCGCATAAAAGCCGCAATTGCCTCTGCTCCGTTGCCCTCTGCGATTACCCGATAGCCACCGATGTCGGTAAGGATTCTTGTCCCTATACTGAGGATGGTTGCCTCGTCGTCGACAAGAAGGATCAGGTCGCCGTGGCCTCGTGGCACTGGGTCATCGCTTGCCGCCGTGATAATGGTAGATTCTCCCGCCGCAGCTGGCAGGTAGATGGTGAACACCGTGCCATGGTCGTGAAGTTTTTGGATGGAGGTATGCACAGCCAAAAAGCCATCGTGATGGCTCACAATAGCGCGCACCGTGGATAGACCAAGGCCGGTGCCCTTGCCCTTGGTGGTGAAGAAAGGGGCCCACATCTTCTCCAGCACCTCGGGCGCGATGCCCGTGCCGGTGTCGCGCACGTCGACTGCGAGAAAATTGCCAGACCTTCCGCCCTCGATCTTTTCAGCCTGGGCATCATTGAGCACATGGTTCTCAGCAGCCACCGTGATTATGCCGCCCTCCGGCATTGCATCACGTGCGTTGACGCACAGGTTCAGGAAAACCTGATGCATCTGCGTCGGATCGGCCATTATGGGCCAAAGGTCATTGGGCAGATGGGCCTCGACCTGGATGGATTTCGGAAAGCTGGACCGGGAAAGCTCGACTACGTCCAGCAGCACGTGCCGCATTTGCGTGAGCTGCTTCCCGCCGGTTGTCCCACGGGCAAAGGAAAGCATCTGGTGGACGAGAGCGGCGCCGCGGGCTGCGCAGTGTTCGATGATGTCCAGCATGTGCAACCCGGCCGGATTGAAAACGTCCTGCCGCAGCAGCGGTCCCGCCATGGTGATCGGAGCAAGGGCATTGTTGAAGTCGTGTGCGATTCCTGCAGCGAGCATCCCAAGGTTTTCTAACCGTTGCGCACGCAGGGACTCCTCCTCTAACCGCCTTATCTCGGAAATGTCGGTGGCGATGGTGAGCCGCGCCTTCGGACGGCCAGCCTCGTCGCGGATGAGGCTCATGTGGTACATAGCTATGATTTCGCGGCCATCGCATGTAAGAAAGGGCACCGCACCCTCCCAAGACCCGGTCTTCCAAGTTGCGCTGCGAGCGCGCCCGATGGCTTCCATCCCTTCGGGAGAGAAAACACTTTCGGCCGTATGGCCGAAGAGATCCTCCTTCTTGCAACCATGGAGACGTACAGCCCCTTCGTTGCAATACGTCACAACATTGGAAATGTCGGAAATGAGGACAGCCACCGGCGCTTGGTCGATGACCTCGGCTAGTTCGCGAATGCGCGCTTCAGCCTGCTTGCGCTCGGTGATGTCGCGTACGGTGGCTTGGACCATCGCCGCCTCCCCCCGCTTCATTCGAGTCAGGAGCACGTCGGCGGGAAACTCCTCGCCGCTGATCCGTCGGTGCGTCCACTCGAAGAAATGGGAGCCCTCGCGCATGGCCGTCTCAATCATCTCCTTTGCTTTCTCGGCAGATGCACGCCCGTCCGGTTGCCGATCGGGAGACAGTTCCCATGGCCTGTGAGAGATGAATTCCTCCTCGTTCTTCGCCCCCAACATTTTCATGGCAGCCGGGTTTCCCGCAGTGAACCTCCAGGCAGGAGGCTCAAGGATCATGATGGCGTCCTGAGAGCTTTCGTAGAGGCGCCGGAACTTCTCTTCGCTCTCCTGGAGCGCCATTTCGGCCCGCTTGCGTGCGCGCCGCTCCACCACCTCGTTCAACTCGCGTTCCACGGCGGGAACCAAGCGTGGCAGATTGCCTTTCATGATGTAATCCTGGGCGCCCGCTTTCATGGCCGCCACGGCCAGATCCTCGCCGATCGTGCCGGACACGATTATGAAAGGCACGTCTTTGCCGCTCGCCTTGAGCAGTTCCAGCGCGGCGAGTCCGCTGAAGTGCGGCATTTTGTAGTCGGCGATGACAATGTCCCACGGCTGGCGGTCGAGCGCAGCGCGCATCGCTTCGGCCGTTTCCACGCGCTCGCTCGTCACGTCGTAGCCGCCGCCGCGCAACTGGCGAAGCACCAGCAATGCGTCGTCTTCCGAGTCTTCGACGATCAGGCAGCGAAGCGGCTTGTTCATGGCATCTCTGCGCACGCTGGCGGAGGTTCGTTGAGCAATAGCCAGTAGCATCCCAACTGGCGGACGGACTCGGCAAATTGGTTGAAATCCACGGGCTTGCGCACGAAGCTGTTGGCGCCCAAGGCGTACCCATTCACGATGTCCTTCTCCTCATCCGACGATGTGAGGATGACTACAGACAGCAGTTTGGTCCGCGGATCGCTGCGTATGCGGCGCAGCACCTCCAGACCGTCCATTTTCGGCAGCTTTAGGTCCAATAGGATGAGCTGGGGTTGTTCGCGTAGGTCGCGGCCGGCGTGCGCTCCGGTGCCAAACAGGTAGTCGAGCGCCTCGACACCGTCGTGGGCCTCCACGATTTGGTTGGCGACGTTGTGGCCCTTCAGCGCCCGGAGCGTAAGCGCCAAGTCGTCCGGGTTATCTTCAACTACCAGGATGGTTTTGAGTTTATTCATGAGTCAGTTCCTTCCTTTTTCCTCTAGCGTGAAATAGACGGTGGCGCCATGTCCGACGGTGCCCTCGGCCCATGCGCGGCCCCCGTGCCGATGTATAATCCGCTGCACAAGTGCCAGCCCGATGCCAGTGCCTTCTAACTCCTGGGTGCTGTGCAGGCGCTGGAAGGCGCCAAAGAGCTTGTCGACATAGGTCATGTCGAAGCCCGCCCCGTTGTCGCGCACAAAGAAAATACGCTGGCCGTCCCGCTCCTGCGCGCCGACCTCGATGCGTGCCTGCGCACACCGGCCCGTGAACTTCCAGGCATTGCCCAGCAGGTTGTTCAGCACCACCCGTAACATTGGCCGATCGGCACGGACCGCCAGGTCTGGGGCCACAACCAGCCCGACCTGGCGTTCCGGCTGCGACTTCTGAAATTCCGCGCCAATCTCCTCCGCCATCGCCGTCAGATCCACACTTTCGCGCAGCATTTTCGCCCGCGTTACCCGGGACAGGTTCAGCAGATCGTCAATCAGCTGCGCCATCCGCTGGCTGCCGGCCCTGATGCGGCGCAGGTAGCCCTGGGCCGTTTCGTCCAGCTTCCCGGCGCTATCTTCCAGCAGCGCCATACTGAAGCCGTCCATGGCCCTCAGCGGTGCTCGCAAATCATGCGAAACCGAGTAGCTGAATGCCTCCAGCTCTTTGTTGGACGCCTCAAGTGCGGTGGTGCGGTCGCGCACTCGCTGCTCCAGCCCGGTGTTGAGCTCGCGGATTTCCTCTTCCGCCCGTTTGCGCTCGGTGATGTCCGTGTTCGAGCCGAACCATTTCACGGTGTGCCCTGTCGCGTCATGCAATCGTATCGCCTGCGTATCGAACCACCGGTATTCACCATCATGGCGGCGGATTCTGAACTCCACCCGAAAGTCAGAACAGGAAGCGACCGCCGCCTCCCACGCAGCCACAGCGGGCGCGCGGTCGTCAGGGTGGAGTTGTGCCAGCCAGCCGAAACCGTGCTGCTGGGCCTCAGGCACACCCGTGAACTCGACCCATTGGCGGTTGAGATAATCGCACGGGCCGTCGGGCTGGCACGTCCATACCAATTGGGGCAGCGACTCCGCGAGTTGGCGGAAGCGTGACTCGGATTCGCGCAGCGCTCCCTCGGCCCGCTTGCGCTCGGTGATGTCCCAGAAGATTCCCAGCACACCCACGATCGACCCGCTCTCACTTCTGACTGGCGTTTTGATCGTGTTGACCCAGGTCTCTCTGCCTCCCACAAGGTACTTCTCTTCAAGTTCTTCAGTCCGTCCGGTCTCCATGATCCTGACGTCGTCGGCATGATACTTGGCGGCGAGTTCAGGCGTAAACAATTGGGAGTCTATCTTGCCCACCACGTCCTCGGGCCGGAACCCAAAGTCACGAGCGAGATTCTCGCTGATCATGACCCACTTGCAGTTCCGGTCCTTCATTAGGATCTTCTGGGGAATGTTCTCAATTAGGGTCCGGAACTTGGCCTCGCTCTCGCGCAGCATTTCCTCCGCCTGTTTGCGCTCGGTGATGTCGCTACAAGTGCCGATCCATTCCAGAATGCTACCGTCATCCGTCATTACCGGCGCGCCGCGCGCAGTGAAGTAGCGATAAACGCCGTCATGCCGTCGCAGGCGGTATTCGGTCAGATAGCCGGTCTTGGCTGCCACCGCCTCTTGCCAAACCTTGATCGTGCGCTCGGCGTCATCCGGGTGCAGCGTCGCCGCCCAGCCGGAGCCGCTGATTTCCTCGTCACTCTGGCCCGTGTAAGCCTGAAAACTGGGCATCGGACCGCAGACCTGTCCTTGGGCATCGGTGTACCAGATGATTTGCGACGTGGCGACCGCCAGGGAGCGAAAGCGCTTTTCGCTCTCGCGCAGCGCCGCCTCCGCCTGCTTGCGCTCGGTGATGTCCTGGCCTTGGGCGATGGTGGCCACGGAGGTCTTGCCGTCCGCTAGAAAGACCGCGGCGGAGCTCCAGAGCACGGTCCGAAACGATCCATCGCGATGGAGGATGGAGATCTCGACCGTCTTCCAGCGTTCACCCCCGGTGGTCTTTCGGATCAGAGCCATCGAGCTGTCTACCAAGGCGGGCGGGAAGAGAATATCCAACGACTGCCCGATGACCTCCCCGACTTTTCTTCCGGTCAAGGACTCAAAGGCGTGATTGAAGCGGCTGATTTTGAACTGCAGGTCCCAGACGATGATGGGGGCGTTCGCGTAGTTGAAGAGGTTTTCAAGATACTCATTGGTTTCCCGAATCGTCTCGGTCGCGGCGGCCCTTTCCCGGTAGAAGCGGACAGACTGCTGCCGCCAGAAAAGGGTGATACCGGCCCCCGCGCCGAACAGCAGAGCGCCGATGACAATCACCACGAATCTCAACTGCTCGCGCAGCGGCGCATACACTTCAGCGGCGTCCATGCGAGCGACCAAAAACCAAGGCGAATCGGGAATGGCGCGCAGGGCTGCCACCACCGGCACGCCCCGATAGTCAGTGCCCTCTATGATGCCTTCCTTTCCCAAGGCGGCCTGAGCCGCCGGCAGTAATGTTCTGTCAAGAGATTCGCGCAGCGTGAGCGCGGTGTTTTTTTGAAACCGGAGTTCATTCAAAAAGACGACCTCATTGCCTTCCCGGCGGACGAGCAGCGTCTCGGCGGTCGAGCTGGGCGTGGGCCAGCGCTGTATCATGGGATAGAGGTAGGTGGCGGGGTCAATGCGCAGAAAGAAAGTGGCCAGCAGCCGGTTTGGGTTCTGTTCGTCGAAAACCGGGACCATGACCCCCATGCGGACCTGCTGGTCCCGTTCACTGCGGTAAAGATCTTGAAGCGTCACCCGGCCCAACCGCGTGCCTTCTGAAACGTTCCTTGCCACAGAAGTGGAAACTGCCGGCAGTCCGGCGGGCAATGAAAGGCGAGAAACGCCTTGAGCGTCCAGCAGGCGGATCTCGTCATACCGATTGTCGGCTTGATATTTGCCGAACCAGACCTGGAGCTGCTGTTTCGAGTCCATGTCCTCCGGCTTTTCCAGAAGACGCCGCACCAAGGCGGTGAGGGGGGCGTTCTGAAACAATATAGAACCGTCGCCCAAGCGTTCATGACGCCACTGCACCAGCTCGCTCACCTTCAGTTCGGCAATGGCGGTGAGCTGGCGTTCGATCGCCGCACGGTAACTCTTCTCGTAATTCTGGTAATAGAAGTAGCCGGTTGCAGCGATGCCCGCGGCCAAGCAAGCAAAGATCAGGCCGAGCACCCATTCCGCTGTGTGCGCATCTTGACGACTGAATTTGGATGATTCTCCAGACATTCTTCACGCTCCATCTTTGTGTCCTGCACCCAGTATTGGTCCCGCCTCCAACCCACCAACGGTCTCCGGATCCTCCGCCATACGCCGCGTTTTCTTCCGCACTATGCCTTCATGCAATGTCTCTGTCTCAACCCCATGGACATAGACATAGCTTAGCGGTTTGATCTTTCGTCGCATCATAAAGGAGGTATTTTCCCGATACCCGCGTATGCGAGTGAGACGAACAGACAAACTCCCGCCATAATTATGATCCGCCGAAACCATTTTATGGGGAACGATTCGGTTGCAACGCACCTCGCGCTGATTGCTCGGCGATTGTCTCCGCCAGTTGCTGATGCAGTGTGCTCATAACTTTCGCGTCTTCCTCAGGGCGTCTCTGGCACCCATAGGAACCTGCCATAACTGTCCCTTATGTTATGTTACCGTGACATTAGAAGTATCACAACCCATTTATGGCCGCTACATTCAAGTGGCTCAAGACACACTTGTTACAGTCGGAATGAGCCCTACCGGAGCCACTGATGCGCTGAGCGATTTTCACCTGAGGGCAAGTGTTCAAATTTCAGGCTACGGTTTCTCGTAGCCTCTGACGATGGATGGCATGCGCCAGTGTTAAATCGGTTAGCGGCTGCACGACCGATCGCGATAGACCGTTCGAGGCCGAATACCGGAGTGAATGTTGGCGCGGCTAGGCATCCTGAGGACCGGAGGAACAGGCAGTCATGTTAAGGTATATTGAGAGGCTAGATTAGACATGGTATTAAGACAACGGATACATAATAACAATCTTGTCGGCGAACTAATTAACCGCACGTTCGGCCGGGTGATTGCTCCGGTAGCACCCACCGATGAAATCGGGCTTCTGAAGAGGGAAATTGAGGAGCTGCGTCAGATGAACCACCTGCTGGCGTTGAAGGTCGAAAAGCTTGAGCGGCAACTGTGGAGCCCAAAGTCCGAGCGATACGTCCCGGATGATACCGGGCAGCAAAAGCTGTTTGCCGAGCCGAAGGTCGAACCGGTGCCCGCAGAGCCAGCGGCGGTGAGCCCCTCTCGCACGGGGCAAGCCAGTCGGATTCGCAAAGGGCCCAAGCCGCTGGATCCGTCGCTGCCGAGGCAGAGGATCCAGGTGCCCGATCCGGATCTGAAGGAACTCGTCTGCCCTGAGAGCGGCAGGCCGAGGCAACCGGCGTTCGTAGAGCGGATCGAGGTGCTGGCCCGCAAGGCGGCGGAGTATTACGTGAAGGTCTATGAGCGGACCGTGTTCACGAGCCCCTTGAAGACGGCGCCGGTGTACTCGCCCTGGCCGGATGACGTTCTCTCGCGGGCGCGGACCCACGCGAGCGTGGTGGCCCACATCGCCTGCGCCCACTATGCTGACCACCTGCCTTATTTTCGAATCGAGCGGCAGTTGGCTCGCGTGGGCGTGGACCTGCCCCGCAACTGCCAGGTCTCGCTGATGCGTCAGCTTGAGGAAGGGGTG
>Ga0265318_10002362_pt1 | contig 10121 bp, 10 predicted proteins | sample 4821metaG_FD_192431 | JGI IMG/M metagenome (GOLD analysis project Ga0265318, IMG submission 192431) | Rhizosphere microbial communities from Carex aquatilis grown in University of Washington, Seatle, WA, United States - 4-8-21 metaG | ecosystem: Host-associated > Plants > Roots > Rhizosphere >... | reverse complement strand
GTGCTGGGAGGGAGCTTGTCCCCCCTGGAGGGGCGCGGCCCCCAGGACCTGACCCTGGACGCGCTGGTGGCCCGGGTGAAAAAATACCAAAACCTGAAGGAAATCATCGTGGCCACGGACCCGACCGTGGAGGGCGACTCCACCGCCCTTTACATCCAGCAATTATTAAAGGGACTGAACGTGAAAGTCACCCGCCTCGCGCGGGGATTGCCATCGGGCGGGGATGTGGAGTATGTTGACGAGGTGACCCTCCTGAAAGCCCTGGAGGGGCGCCGGGAAATATAATTAAACTCAATGGAGCCTCCGTGAATATTAAAACTCTTCTTCTTGTTTTCCTTCTCCCCGCCGCGGCCTTCGCCCAAACGACGGCTTGCCAGGGCCTGCTGACCCTCTCCAAAAATTCCTATTCGCCCAAAACCGACTCCTCCCCCCTTTCCCTGACCACCACCCATTGCCTGGACGGCCGCTATCGGATCAACATCTTCAATGCCGCGGGTGAACATATCCTCACTTTAAAGGATATAGCCGCCCAGCCGGCCGGGACCTACAGCTGGCCCTGGGACGGAACGAACAAATCCGGCGAGGACGTCGCCAGCGGGGTTTATATCATTCGTTTCACCGAACCCCAGGGAAACCACAAGGCCCGGGTGATCCTGGTCCGGTAACAGGGGAAAATCCCCGTCTCGGAGATCCGCCATGAACTATCGAACACTCGTCATCCTCTTGGGGTTCCCAGCCCTCCTCCCGGCCCAAACGCCCATTCCGTCGCCTAACCCCCCCCACCATGCCAAAAGCGCGGCCAAGGTTAAAACGCCCGCCCTTGGCTCCCGCTTTTCACTCCCGCCCTTAAGGGTCCCTGAGACCCAAACCCGTTTGATGGACCAGGCCTATTACGACAACCTCAATCTTTTCCTCTCGACGAATTATTCCATGGGGAAAAATCCCCAGGCTTCAGGGGATCCGCTATTGGGAATCGCGGGGAGTGTCGCCTCGGGGGTTTGCGCGGGGGTGGCGGCGGTCCAATGGCTCGACGCCCAGGGGAAGAACAGCAAGAAAACCAACGACAAGCCCGCGAACCCTGCCGCCAAGGCCCTTTAAGGATCCGGATTCTTTTCAACACCAGGAATCCGCCGGCTTCTGTCAACCGCACCCACATCCTGCGCCAATTTCGGATCGTGATCCAAAAGGATATTGGCACAATGCCGAACGCCTTCAACCTTAAGATTTTCGGATTGCCCTCTCCCGCAAGGGGCTGGGGAACGATGGGTAGGTGTTGGTTGCGCCGGAACATTGGGCTTCGGGGAGAGAGGACAGCGGAGGACGGACAGCGGTTTTTTTACTGGATGAGCGAATGCAGGTCCGACACTTCATGGGCCTGGGACACCAGCTGGCTTCCCACCCGGCAGACCCAAACGGCCGGGTCCAGGCTCCCCATGGTCCGCAATTGGGCCGGCGTATAGGGGCCTTCCCACTCGTTGTTTTTGAAGATCATGTAGGAGTGGGGGGTGTCGGATACGGGCGAGAACTTGAGGAACTCATCCTTCTCGTCCGCCTGGGATAAGGCCTTCGCCTTGGGGTTTTCCACCGCGGATTTATTCAGGTCCAGGGAAGGCACCCTGAAAAGTTTCGTGAAAATATCCTCTTTCTCCGGCGCCTTGACGGCCGGCGCCTCGGCGGCCTTGACCGGCGCGGCGGCCGGCGCCGCCGGAACTTCCTTTTCCGCCTCCACCTTGAGCTTGCGGATCTCCTCGAGCAATTGCTTGGCCTTGGCCTTGTCCGGGGCCGGTTTGGCCATCTCGTTCTCGAACTCGAAGCGTTTGACGTGCAGGGGATAGGATTTGTGGATGAGCTTGAAGAACCTTTCCAATTCCGGGTCGCCCGGCGTCAGCTGAAGGGCCATCACATTGAGGGCGATGGAATAGGCCATCTCCGCGTTGTCGGATTTGTGGTCGGGATTCTGCACCACATAGTCGTCGAACTTGCGGATGGCGTTGAGGAAAACCTGGTAGGCCTTGCGGTTATCCCTGGCCTCCAGGTAATACTTCCCCGCCAGGTAATGGCATTGGAGGTCGAAGCTGTCGGACTTCTCGAAGGCGGCGAAAAGGGCCAAGGCCTCGGTGATATGGCTGGCCACCACCTCGTTTTTCGTGAAACGGTTCAGCAGGCAAAATTTGATGAATTGGGCCTTGAGCCCCTGGTCGCCGGGATTGGCCTCCAGGGCCCGCTTGAAGCGCTTGTACTCGGTCAAATAATCCGAGCTTTTTCCGAAGAGGGAAGAAAAAACCATCAAGTCCTTCTTAAGTTGGATTTACAAATACAAGGAAGCGGGATTAAAACCATTTCCAAGGCAGGAACATCCGGGCGATCCAATGGGGCTTTTTAAAATCCTTCCCCTCGGGCTCCTCAAAGCTCAGCACCAACCCTGGATTTCGGGAGGCCTCGGGGCCGGTGGGCCCCTCGGCCGCCGGGACCGGCTCCTCCGCCTTGGCGGATTTGGATTTCCTGGCGGCCTTGACCACCGGCAGGGGCTCCGCCGGCTTACCGCCCTTGGCCCTGCCGAAACCGGTTTGGACGGCCTGCTCGACGGTCGGGAAGGCTTTTAAGATCGTGTCGAATTCCAGCAGCTCAAACACCTCGGCCACCTCGGGGCCCATCGCGACCAGAAAAAGATTTCCCTTTTGGCCGCGGATCCTCTTGATCTCGCCCACGAAGATGCCCCATCCGGCGCTGCTGACGTAATTGACTTCCTTGAGGTCGATGATCAGGTTGAATTTTTTCTCGCCCAAAAGGGTTTGGAAGGTCCTCTCGAATTCCGGCGCGGTGGTGGTGTCGATAAAACCCTTCACCGAGATTAAATAGATGTCCTTGTGCAGGGGATGGGTGGAGGCGGTTACGGAGATATTGGCCATGGTTCCTCTATAAAATATTTTAAATCCGGTCGAAAGAATCGGTATTATTGCCCCGGTTTAGCGTTTCTTCAAGCCTGTTTCTGCATCTTGGGGCTTTGATCGTTTTCCTTGGCCCTTCCGCAAGGCTTTTTACACTCTTAATTCCTTTCGGCCCCTTCACCGGCTTCCCCGGCAAGCCGCCGTCCGTCCAGCGCGGAATTTACATCAGGTATTTTTTCCGCGGACCCCTCATTTTTTTATCCTCGATCACCATGATCGGCCAATGGCGGACCGGGGTTACGCCGTTTCCTCGAACAAAACTTCCGTTTCCAAACGGGATCCGGTCTTGGCCGAGGAATAGATCCCGCTGACCACGGCGGTTTCCGGGGATTCGGGCGCTGCGGCCAGGGCGATATGGCGGTCGGCGACCGCCAGCCCCAAGCTCGGATCAAATCCCCGCCAACCCCCGCCCGGCAGGAAGACCTCGGCCCAGGCATGCAGCTCCTTGCGGGGATTTTGGGGATCGCCCTCGTGATAACCCGTGACGAACCGCGCGGGAATTCCCTGGCTCCGGGCCAGGGCCATGAAGGCCACCGTCAAGTCCCGGCAGGAACCGCGCCCCAGCAGGATGGTTTCCGCCGGGCTCCGCGGGACGCCTTCCAGCCTGGTCTCTTTGCTCAAGCGCTCGTGCAGCCAATGGTTGAGACGGAGCACGAAGGGCAGGACTTCCCCCCCCGCGTCCCGGCGGATGCCCTCGGCGAAACCCAGCAGGCTCAAGTCCCTCACCTGCGGCAGGTATTGGGATAAGCCGGGGCGGGCCTTCACCGCCGCGTCGCCCCAGGGCAGGGCCATGGCGTTCGGCTCGATGAGGAAATCGAAGGGATTCACCCTCGTCGTTTCGACCGTGCTTCGGGCCTCCACCGTCAATTGGGGCGTCTCGCCCAGGAACCAGGCGCGGGTTTCCACGTTGCCGAATTCATCCAGTCCCTGGGACAGCAGGCTCGGCTCCGGCGTCACCGACAAGTGGTGGCTGAAGAGGCGCTGGCTGCCGTCGGCGCGGGGACGGAGCCTGAAAATTTGGCAGTCCAAAGTGGCGGGCGAGGCGTAAAGGTAGCGCAGCTTATGCCGCAAATGGAATAACATCGTAAATACCTCGATGACGGACGAAGCCGCCGCCCATTTTTTTAATCGCTAATTCCCAATCACCCATTACGAATTGCCTTTTTCACCGGCTGCCGGTGGGGATATGGTCCTCCACGACCTTGGCCACCAGGTTGTCCACCCACTCCTGGGGAATCTCGCTCACGGCTTGGCGCAGGCGCTCGCTCCACCAGCGGGAAAGGTCGGCCAAGTCCTCCCGGAGCAGCCTTCCCTCATGCACTTTTTTTTCCTCGCCCCGGCAGATGACCACGTCCAGGGGGAAATCCACGTCCGCGGCGGAGATGCGGGTGGAATCAAAGGCCAGGCACCCGACCTTGAAGGCCCAGGCGATGGAATCCCCGTGCTTGAGGGAGCGGTCCAGCACGGGCCTGCCGTAGCCCGTCTCCCCGATGATGTAATAGGGCCGGGACTCGGTCACCTCCACCCAATTGCCCTGGGGATAGACCAGGTAAAGCTGGTGCTCCTTGTCCCCGGCGAACTTTCCGCCGATCAGGGCGTGGATGTTAAAATCCAGCCGGCTCTCCACCAGGGCCCGGCGGTCCTCCTCGGCGACGCGGCGCACCTGGGCGCCGAAACAATTGGCGACCTTATAAAGCTTGTCGAACTCATGGCCCTTCTCCAGCTCCTCCTCAAAATAGGTGAAGACCTTGTCCCGGACGGACCGGAGACCCGAGGTCATTAAGAACATGGGGTACCCCTGGTGCTGGTAGGTGGAAACCTTCTTCGTGGAAAAAACCTCCGTCCCGCTGGTGATGCGGGTATCGGCCAATCCCACGAGCCCGTCCTTCATTTTCATCGCCAAGCAAAAAGTCATCTCATCCTCCTCGATTTTCTGTCGTCGGAATCCAGTCGACCGTCGACCTCCGTTACTGCTGCTGAGCCGCTTCCTGCTCCGCTCCCTGGCTCGCGGGTCCGTCGAAATAAGTTTTCTGGATCTCCACCCCCACGCCGTTCAACCGGGATTGAAAACTGTCCAGCCAGTGATGCACGCCGGGGGAAAGGACGTCGTCAAAATCCGTGTAGCGCAGTTCGGCGGCCAATTTGCCCAGGGCCTTTTCCGCCGCGTTCTTGAACTGGCCAGGCGCCGTTCCCGTCACGGCCCGGAGGGATTCCTCGGCCTGCCGGAGGGCGAAGGCCAGGCTCCGGGGAAAGGTCGGGTCCAGGATGAGGAATTCGGCCACCCGGGAGCCTTCCGTGGCGCCATGCCGGCGCCGGTACATTTGGAGTCCCGCCGCGCTTTTGAGGACCGCCTCCCACCGGAGGGCGTGGGAGGGCTCTTCGTGGCGGTTCTCCAGCAGCCGGTGGTTCACGTCCACCAAGCGGGAAGTTTGGTCGGCCCTTTCGCATTGGCGGCCCAGCTGCCCGAAGTACCAGCCCTCGTCCCGGGAAAAAGCCGCCTCCAAGGCCCCTTCCAACTGGCGGCCCCCGGCCCGGACGTTATTGACCGCCTCTTCCAAATGGGTCAAGGCTCCCGCCGAGCTGGCAGCCTGTTTCACCTGCAGGTGCAGGCTGTTGATGCCTTCCCAGGCTTCCGTGGGAAGGTATTCGCGCACCGTGCGGGCGTTTTCCCTGGCGGCCTTCACGCATTCCAGGACCGAATTGGGGTTGCCCGAATCGAAAGCCAAAAAACCCAGCACCGCCTCCCTTTGGGCGTCCTCGAAATGGCTGTGGAAATGCTCCCGGTCGCCGGTGGTTTCCACCACCGCCTTCCAGGTGTCCTCCTCGCCTGGCAGGTCCAGGGATAGGTGGAGGTTCACCTCGATGAGGCGGGCCGTGCTCTCGGCCCTCTCCAGGTAGCGGCTCATCCAATAAAGCGCGTTCGTGGCTCGGTTCAACATGAATAAACCTCAAAAAAGGAATGAAAGACAAAACCGGTTCACCACAGGTTCCCTGCGGGAACCACAGAGGCACAGTTAAGGCTGACCACCAGCTCGAAAGATTTTGGGGGGACGGGTCTGAAGCTCGCCCTTTTAAATATCGAATCTTGGGAATCTATTTAAATCCTACCTGTGCCTCTGTGGTCCCAATAGGGACCTGTGGTGAATCGGTGTTTCTTATTTCGCCTCCACGGTGGCGGCGGCCGAAACGGCCTTGTTGTTTTTCGCCGGGTCCTGGGACAGCACCACCCAGGTATCCTTGGATCCGCCGCCTTGGGAGGAATTCACGACCAGCGAACCCTTCTTCAAGGCCACCCTGGTCAATCCCCCCGGCGTCACCCATGTGTCCCGCCCCGACAAAATGTAGGGGCGCAGGTCCACGTGGCGGCCTTCCAATTTTTCCCCCACCAGGACCGGGGCCCGGGACAGGGCCAAGGTGGGCTGGGCGATATAGTTGCGCGGGGCCGCCTTGATGCGCTCGGCGAAGGCTTCCCTTTGCTTGGCGTCCGCATGGGGGCCCACCAGCATGCCGTAACCACCGCTCTCGTTGACCGCCTTCACCACCATCTTGTCCAAATTGGCCAGCACATGGTTCATTTGGGCCGGCTCCCAACAGACATAAGTGGGGACATTGGGAAGAATGGGATCCTCGTCCAGGTAATAGCGGATGATCTGGGGCACGTAGGCGTAAACGGCCTTGTCGTCGGCCACCCCGGTTCCCGGGGCGTTGGCCAGGGCCACCCCTCCCTCGGCCCAGCACTTGAAGAGGCCCGGCACTCCCAGCATGGAATCGGGCCGGAAGGCCTGGGGATCCAGGAAATCGTCATCGACGCGGCGGTAGATCACGTCCACGGGCTGGGGGCCCTGGGTCGTGCGCAATTTCACCCGGCCGGCCTCCACGTAGAGGTCGCAGCCTTCCACTAATTCCACGCCCATCTGCTGGGCCAGGAAGCTGTGCTCGTAATAGGCGCTGTTGAAGGCGCCTGGCGTCAGCACCACCACCCCCGGCCTCTTGGCCGGCGAGAGGGATTGAAGGGTGGACAGCAGGTGCCTGGGATAATCGTCCACCGTGGCGACCGAGACGGACTCGAAAAATTCCGGGAAGGTCCGCTTCATGACCTGGCGGTTCTCGATGGCGTAGCTGACGCCCGAGGGGCAGCGCAGGTTGTCTTCCAGCACGTAGACCGTCCCGTCCTGGTCCCGGACGAGGTCGGATCCGGCGATGTGGCACCAGACGCCCAGGGGCGGCGAGACGCCCTGGCACATTTCCTGGAACCCCTTGCTGGAAAAAACCAGGTCCGGCGGGATCACCTTGTCCCAAAGGATTTTTTTGTCGTGGTAAAGGTCTTGGAGGAATAAATTCAAGGCGTGGATGCGCTGCTTCAATCCCCTTTCCAGCCTTTCCCACTCGGCCTGTTCCATCACCCGGGGCAGGATGTCGAAGGGGAATATTTTCTCCTCGCCCTCGTTGTGGCCGTAAACGTTGAAGGTGATGCCCTTCTTGAGCAGGGACATCTCGGCCAGTTGCTGGCGCCTTTGAAGCTCCGGGAAGCCCAGCCGGACGACTTTTTCCAGGAGGGACTTGGCCGCGGGCCGGGGCGTGCCGGGGGAGAGGAACAACTCGTCATGGAACCCCCCGAGTTCGTAGGATTTAAAGGTTTCCATGGCAGCCTCCCCTGAGACTTGATTTCGTTATTTAGGAAGGATGAAAAAGCATAGAACGTGCCAGGGAATTCCCCCTTCCCCACCACGAAAGCTGGTGGCGGGCCTTGGATTTCCCACCACAGAGGGTGTCAATCCACATCGACAAAATGGTAGCTTTCTTCATTATTACTGGCTCCAACGTTATGGTTTAATCGTTACAATGGCCCCCAGCAACGACCGGGAGCCGCAAAGGGGCGCAAATTTCCGCGGTTAAGGTCATAATCAAAACAAGTGTCCCACCAGGATTAGGAACTGGGATTAACAGGATTGAACGAAGCTGTTAATAAATTTCAAATGCGTAATGGTTGCATGGTTTGGTTTGATCGCGTCAATTCGCGCAAATTCGCAGTAGATTCAGGAGGTTTTCGTGAAAGTTCTTCTTATCGGCGGGACGGGGCTGATCTCCACCGCCATCGTGGACCAGCTGGTCAAGAGGGGCGACGACGTGACGGTCTTCAACCGGGGCGTCAGCGAGTCGCGCATTCCCAAGAGCGTCAAGGTCCTCCATGGCGACCGTTGGAAGACCCAGGACTTCGAGGACACCATGCGCCAGCATACCTTCGACGCGGTCATCGACATGGTGGCCTTCGCCCCCGAGAACGCCGAATCGCTCCTGAGGGCCTTCGTGGGACGGGTCAAGCACCTGGTGGTTTGCTCCACCGTCTGCGTCTATGGCGGCCCCCTGACCAAGCTTCCCGCGACGGACGACGAGCCCCACCGGCCCGTGGGCGACTACGGCAGGAATAAATCGAAGATCGAAAAAATCCTGCTCCGGACCAACGGCGAGAGCGGCTTCAACACCACGGTCCTGAGGCCTTCCTTCACCACCGGCGAGGGAGCCACCGCCTCCGGGATCCTCTTCGACGACAGCCTTCCCAACCGCCTGCGCCAGGGGCTCCCGGTGATCGTGATGGACGACGGAAAAGCGCCCTGGTCCATCGCCCATGTGTCCGACGTGGCGCGCGGATTCGTCAATTGCCTGTTAAACCCCAAGGCCTACGGCCAGGCCTATCACTTGACCAGCGACGAGCTTACGACCTGGAACGGCGTCTTCGAAAAGCTCGCCGAGGCCGTGGGCGGCAAGTTCAACCCCGTCCACATCCCCACCCACTGGCTTTACGAGCAGGCTCCCCACCGCGCCGTGGGGGTCAAGTACATCTACCAATACGGCTCGGTCTTTGACAACAGCAAGGCCGCCAGGGACCTGGACTTCAAGACCACCGTGCCCCTGGTGGAGACCTTCAAGCGCCAGGTCGCCTGGATGGAAAGGGCCGGCAAGCTTAAAAAGGTGAAGGACGAGCCCTTCGAGGATTTGATGATCGAGGCTTACCAGAAAGGCAGGAAGCCGGTATTGCCGGAAGGCATGGACTGGAACCCCTGGGGAAACGGTACGACGGGTTAGCCACCGATGAACGCCGATGGACACCGATAAAGCAAACCAGATTTTGGGGAAACCCAACAACAAGCAACGGCCATTTAGCCACAGATGAACAGGGATGAACTCGGATATGAACTTTTGTTAAAGTCGTTAATACCAAATTCCGTTTACTTTATCCGCGTTCATCGGTGGCCAATAGGCTGTTTTGCTTAAACCCAAGCTCGCTTCATCCGTGTTAATCCCTGTTCATCTGTGGCTATTTTTTCTTCTTTTCCGGTAATATCGATGTGAATCGGTGGCTCAATCTCCGGAGGTGTTTATGTCTTCCAAAATCCACGCTTTGTTCCTCGATGTCGGCGGCGTCCTGCTGACCAACGGCTGGGACCGCAAGTCCCGCAAATTGGCGGCCGAGACCTTCGGTTTCGACTACGCGGAAATGGACGAGCGCCATCACCTGACCTACGACACCTACGAGGTGGGCAAGATCTCGCTGGACACCTACCTGGACCGCATCGTTTTTTTCCAGCCCCGCTCCTTCACCAAGGACCAATTCACCCAATTCATGTTCGACCAATCCCAGCCCTATTCGGAGATGATCCAGTTCTGCAAGGATTTAAAGGCCAAGCACCATTTAAAGGTCGGCGTCATCAGCAACGAGGCCAGGGAATTGACGGAGTACCGCATCGAGAAATTCCACCTGGGCTCCTTCGTGGATTTTTTTGTTTCGTCCTGTTTCGTGCGCTTCCGCAAGCCGGACGAGGACATCTTCAAGCTGGCCCTGGACATGGTGCAGGTGGAACCCTCGGCCTGCGTCTATGTGGACGACCGGCCCTTATTTGTGGAGGTCGCCAGGAAACTGGGGATGTCCTCGATCCAGCACAAGAACCTGGAAGGCACCCGCGAAGCCCTGGAATCCCACGGCCTTTCGCTGAAATGAACGCCTTTTTCTTATCTGTCATTCCGAGGAGCTGAGCCAATCGGCATCGGGCCACCGCAGGCCCGATCAAAGGTTTTTATCCGTGGGAATCTCAGGTTTTGCTGTATCTTCCGCCTCTTGGAAACCTTGACTTTTATATGGAGTGAATTAGACTAACCCTCCCTCAAAGACCACGG
>Ga0265318_10002361_pt1 | contig 10124 bp, 9 predicted proteins | sample 4821metaG_FD_192431 | JGI IMG/M metagenome (GOLD analysis project Ga0265318, IMG submission 192431) | Rhizosphere microbial communities from Carex aquatilis grown in University of Washington, Seatle, WA, United States - 4-8-21 metaG | ecosystem: Host-associated > Plants > Roots > Rhizosphere >... | reverse complement strand
CGTGTCGGCACCGCGTCCGCGAGGCGGAAGGCGCAACTGCTCGCGCTCGAGCCGACGCTTTCGATCGAAGGATTGCGTGGAAACATCGACACGCGGCTGCGCAAGCGCGGCGAGCGCGGGCTCGATGCGGTGGTGCTCGCCGCGTGCGGGCTCGACCGCCTCGGCCTCGGGGCCGAGATCGGGCACCGCTTCGACCCGGACGAGCTTCTGCCGGAGGCGGCGCAGGGTGCGCTTGCGCTGCAGGTGCGCGCCGAAGAGACGTATCTCGTCGCGGCCGCCGACCATGCCGAGACGCGCCGCCGGGTCGAAGCGGAGCGCGCAGCCGTTGCGACCGTCGGCGGCGGCTGTCTCGCGCCGGTCGCGGCGTATCACGATGGGGTGACGCTCGTTGCGCTGATCGCGGCCGAGGACGGCTCGTGGATCGAGCGTCGCAGCGGCGACGATCCCGTGGCGCTCGGGCTCGAGCTCGTACGGCTCTCGCAGCGGTGAGGATCGTCGTGACCCGCTCGGCTGCGCAGGCGGAGCCCCTCGCCACCCGCCTCGAGGCGCTCGGTCACGAGGTCGTGCGCTGCCCGCTCATCCGCGTCGAGCCACTCGGCGATGATCCGATCGACCCTGCGGGCTACGACTGGGTGGTCGTGACGAGCCCGAACGGCGCCGCCGAGCTCGCACGCAGGCTGACCGGTGTGCCGGCGCAGCTCGCGGCGATCGGCCCCGGGACGGCGGAGGCGCTGCGTGAGCTCGGCCTTCGTGTCGACCTCGTCCCGTCGGTGTCGACGCAGGAAGGCCTGCTCGCGGAGCTGCCCCCGGGCCGGGTGCTCCTCGCTGCTGCAGAAGGAGCGCGCACGCTGCTTGTCGACGAGCGCCAGGCCGATTTCGTCGCGCTCTACCGCACGATCGAGCTGCAGCCCGAGACGCCGCCCGACGGCGACGTCGCCTTGCTCGCCTCCGCGTCGGCCGCACGTGCGTTCGCCGCGACGGGCGTCCGCCTGCCGGTCGTCGCGATCGGCCCGCAGACCGCCGCCGCAGCGCGCGAGCTCGGGCTCGACGTCACCGCAGTCGCGGCGTCACACGACCTCGCCGGTCTGCTCGATGTCGTAGCCTCGCTGAGATGATCATCACGTTCCTCACCGACTTCGGCCTGCAGGACGATTTCGTCGGTACGTGCCATGGGGTGATGAAGCGCATCGCGCCCGAGGTCGAGATCATCGACCTGACGCACGGCGTCCGTCCGGGTCGGATCCTCCAGGGCGCGTTGACGCTCGCGAACTCACTTCCGTACATGCCGCTCGGCGTGCATCTCGCGGTGGTCGACCCGGGTGTCGGCGGCGGACGCCGGCCGCTCGCGCTGCGCGACGGCGAAGGGCGGTTCTACGTCGGCCCCGACAACGGCCTGCTGCTGCCGGCGGCCGACCGGTTCGGCGGCGTCGTCGAGGCGCACGAGCTCGCGAACCCTGCCTACGCGCTGCAATCCGTGTCGCGCACGTTTCATGGACGCGACCTGTTCTCTCCCGCTGCGGCGCACCTCGCGCTCGGGGTCTCGCTCGGAGACCTCGGCCCGCCGATCGATGCGGACGCGCTCGTGCGCCTCGAGCTGCCCGTGCCCGAGATCGGCCACGGCCGCATCCAGGCGACGGTGCTCGGCGTCGACCGCTTCGGCAACGTCGCACTCAACCTCACCCGCGAGCATCTCGACCAGGCGGGGATCGTTCCCGGCACGCGTGTCGAGCTCACGAGCCGCGGCGACCGCTACTTCGCCGTCGCCGCGCGAACGTTCAGCGACGCGCGTCCCGGCGACCTGATCGTCTACGAGGACAGCTACCGCAGCCTCGCGGTCGCCGTCGCCCAGGGCAGCGCCGCCGCCCTCCTCGGCGTCGAGGAAGGCAGCGACCTCCTGATCCAGGTCGATGTTCCCTAGGTTGCGCCACAACGCTACGATGGGCGCCGCGTTGCCGTAGGTATGGGGCGAGGTAGCTCAGCTGGTAGAGCACTCGGCTGAAAACCGGGGTGTCGCCGGTTCGAGTCCGGCCCTCGCCATAGCCCCTTCTTCACCGTCTTTCGTCGCGGAGCGGAGCGAAGCGTTATGAGCGCGAGGCCGTCCGGACGGCGGCGAGCCGATCGACGAGCGTGGCGAAGAGGGCGTCCTTGAGGAGGACGGCGTCGGCGCCGGCCTCGCTCACTGCCCGGTGCAGCTCGGGCGCCGGATCGCCGGTCAGAGCGATCAGACAGAGGCTCGGATGGTCCTTGCGCAGGCGTGCCACGGCGGTGACTCCGTCGACGAGCGGCATGTGCAGGTCGATCACCACGGCATCCGGTGCGAGCGCGTCGGCAAGCTCGATCGCGGCCAGGCCGTTCGCTGCGAGGCCGATCACCGTCAGCTCGGGCTGATGCTCGATCAGCGGCCGCAGCGACTCGAGAAAGTCCGCGTCGTCGTCCGCGAGCAGAACGCGCACCGGTGCTTCAGCTCCCCCCTCGAAGAGGCCCATCCAGGCGTTGACGTTAGCCTTGTGGGTGTGAGCATGCAACCACTCGGTGCACATCCACCTGAGCGTGAGGTCGTTGTGATCGGTGCCCCGCTCGACCTCGGGCAAGGACGTCGCGGCGTCGACATGGGTCCGTCGGCGATTCGCTACGCCGAGCTCAGGCAGCACCTGATCGAGAAGATCGGGATCGCGGTCGAGGACGTCGGCAACGTGCACGCGCCGATTCCCGAGTCGACGGAGGTGGGCGACGAACACGCGCGCTTCCTGCCGCAGATCCTCGACCTGTGCGATCTTGTTGCGAAGCTCGTTGCCGACGCGCGACGGAAGGGCGCGACACCGCTCGTGCTCGGCGGCGACCACTCGATCGCGCTCGGCACGCTCGTCGGCATGGCCTCGGCGCACGGTCCGGGCGGCGTCGTCTGGGTCGACGCGCACGGGGATCTGAACACGCCCGAGTCGTCGCCGAGCGGGAACGTGCACGGGATGGTGCTCGCCGCGGCGCTCGGCCTCTGCGGGCCTGCGTTCGAGTACGACGGCTGGACGCTGCCCGCCGTGGAGGCGGGACGCATCTCGCTCGTCGGCGTCCGGTCGCTCGACGACGGCGAGCGTGAGCTGCTCGGCCGGCTGAACGCAAAGGTGTTCACGATGAGCGAGATCGACCGCGTCGGCATCGAGCTCTGTATGCGCGAGGCCCTTGCGCATGCGTCGGGGTCGAACTTCGTCCACGTGAGCCTCGACATGGATGTGATCGACCCGGAGCACGCGCCGGGCGTCGGCACGCCGGTGCGCGGCGGCTTGTCCTATCGCGAGGCGCATCTCGCGATGGAGATCGTTGCCGAGTCGGGGATCGTCGACTCGCTCGACGTCGTCGAGGTCAACCCGGTGCTCGACCGCGAGAACGCAACCGCTGAGCTCGCCGTCGAGCTCGTCGCGTCGGCGCTCGGCGCGCGGATTCTCTAGGTCAGGAAGCGCTCGACCGCGGCAGCGACCTCGTCGTACGCGTCCCACATCACCATGTGCATGCCCGGGACGGCCTGCACCTCGACACGGTCGGCGTACGCCTCGAGGTGCTCGTCGCGCACGAGCCCGAACGCAGGCGCGTAGATGAGGAGGGTCGGCGCCCGGAGCGTCTCGGGCGGCGGCGGGTCGAACGCGACCTCGCCGTAGATCGACACGATCGCGGGCTGGCACGTGCGCCGGCGCAGGCTGCCGTCGGAGAGCCGATCGCAGTGCAGCTCCGCGTCCTCGAGCACGAGCTCGCGCGGCGTGCTGGGTCCGTCGCCGCGAGCGTCGGCATACGCCTCCGGAGACGCGTAGATCGGCTCGGAGAGCTCGTTCTCGGCGTTGTACTGCGCGATGTGCGGCAGGACGTGAATCGCGGGGTCGAGCAGGACGGCACGGCGCAAGCGCTCCGGATGGGTTGCCGCGAGCTCGAGGACGAGCCGGCCGCCGAACGAGTGGCCGACCCAGTCGGCCTCGCCGATCCCGAGTGCGTCCGCTGTCTCGACGAGATCGGCGACGTGCGTCGGGTAGTTCCACGGTGGCTCCCACCCCGAGCGGCCGTGGCCGCGCAGATCGGGGGCGATCACGCGGAACCGCTTCGACCAGTGCTCCTCCGCGAGCCGCTTGAACCGCTCGCCGTGCCCCGTGACGCCGTGCAGGCAGAAGACGGGCGGCGCCTCCGGGTCGCCCCACTCGTGCGTGTGCAGTCTCACTCGCTCTCCCTCGTCTCCTCGCCGTTGCCGGAGGGCTCGTAGTACGTGCGGCCTTTCAGCTCGTCGGGAAGGTAGTCGACCTCGAAGCCGCGCGGGTCGTCGTGCGGATAGACGTAGCCCTTGCCGTTGCCGAGCTGCCGTCCGTAGTAGCTCCCGTCGCGCAGCGACTTCGGCGGCTTGACGTGCCCGTGCTCGCGCACGTCGTCGGCCGCCTTGTTGAGCGCCGTGTAGCTCGCGTTCGACTTCGGTGCGCGCGCGAGGTAGATCGCTGCCTGCGCGAGATTGAGCCGGGCTTCCGGCAGGCCGACGTGCTCGACCGCTTGCGCGGCCGCGACGGCGACGAGCAGGGCGCGCGGATCGGCGTTGCCGATGTCCTCGGACGCGAGCACGATCATTCGACGCGCGATGAAGCGCGCGTCCTCGCCGCCCTCGAGCATCGCAGCGAGGTAGTACACGGCGGCGTCGGGATCGCTCCCGCGCATCGACTTGATGAACGCCGATGTGAAGTCGTAGTGCGCGTCGGCGTTCTTGTCGTAGACGACGGGTCGCTTGCGCGCCGCGTCCTCGACGTGCTCCTCGGAGATCGCGCCGCCTTCCGCGCCCGCCGTATCCGCAGCGAGCTCGAGGATGTTCAGTGCAGACCGTGCATCGCCGCCCGCGCGCCGTGCGATCAGCTCCTCGAGCTCCGGTGAGAGCTCGGCGCCGAGCTCGTCTGCACCGCGCCGGACGACCTCGCGCAGCGCTGCCGGCTCCAGCGACTGGAGCTCGTACACCTGCGTGCGCGAGAGCAGTGCGGAGTTGACCTCGAAGTACGGATTCTCGGTGGTCGCGCCGATCAACGTCAGGAGGCCGTTCTCGACCGCGGGAAGAAGCGCGTCCTGCTGGGCCTTGTTGAAGCGGTGGATCTCGTCGAGGAAGAGGATCGTGCGGCGCCCCGAGCCGCCGAGCCGGTCGCGCGCCCGGGCGAGCACGTCGCGTACGTCCTTCACCGTCGCGGAGACGGCGGAGAGCTCCTCGAACTCCGCGCCGGTGGTCGTCGCGACGATGCGGGCGAGTGTCGTCTTTCCGGTTCCGGGCGGCCCGTAGAAGATCGACGAGCGCACCCGGTCCTCGGAGATCGCGAGCCGCAGCGCCGAGCGTTCGCCGAGCACGTGCTCCTGGCCGACGAACTCGTCGAGGCTGCGCGGCCTCAGCCGTTGCGCGAGCGGCGCCGACCGGCCCATGCGCTCTGAGGCCGCATCCGAGAAGAGATCGCCCATGGCGCAAGTATGCTCCGCGCGTGGCCGAGACCAGCCTGCGCGGCGAGGCGACAGACCTCCTCAGCCGGCTCATCCGGATCGATACGACGAACCCTCCGGGGAACGAGACGGCGGCGGCAGAGCTGCTGCGCGAGTACCTCGAGGCGAGCGGTGTCGAGTGCGAGCTCTACGCGCGCGTGCCGGAGCGGGCGAGTCTCGTCGCCCGGATCCGCGGCAGCGGCGACGGGCCCTCGCTGCTCCTGCTCTCGCACACGGACGTCGTCCTCGCCGATCCGCGCGAGTGGTCGGTGCCGCCGTTCTCGGGCGAGGTGCTGGACGACGGGGCCTGGGGAGAGACCGTCTGGGGGCGGGGTGCGCTCGACATGAAGGGCCAGGTCGCGGCGAACGCCGTTGCGATCGCCTCGCTCGCCCGTGAGGGGTACCGGCCGGCAGGCGACCTGATCTTCGCGGCGACCGCCGACGAGGAGGTCGGCGACGGCTTCGGCCTGCAGTGGCTCTGCGAGGAGCATCCCGACGCGGTGCGCTGCGACTACGCCGTCAACGAGGGCGCCGGCGACCGGCTCGACCTCGGCGGGGGCATCTACTACGTCTGCGCGACCGCCGAGAAGATGACGGCTCCGTTCACCGTGCGCGTGCACGGGCGCTCCGGGCATGCATCGATGCCGGGAATCGCCGACAACGCGCTCGTGAAGGCCGCGCGGCTGATCGAGCGGCTGGCGGAGTATCGGCCCGAGCCGCAGGTGCAGCAGGAGGTCGAGGCGTTCCTGCGGACGGTGCTCGGCGAGGTGCCGCCCGCGGCTTCCGTTCTCGAGCGTGCGCGCGCCGTGCATCCGCTCGCCGCCGAGCTCGTCGAGCCTCTGCTTGCACTGACACTCGCGCCGACGATGATCTCCGCGTCGCAGAAGCGGAACGTCATCCCCGCGCTCTGCGAGATCGTGGTCGACTGCCGTCTCCTGCCGGGCCAGAGCCCGGAGGCCGTCGACGGGATCGTCCGGGAGGTGCTCGGCTCCGACATCGGCTACGACATCGACTGGCTCGAGGCGCAGGGGGGCACGCGCTCCGCGCTCGAGACGCCGCTCTGGGACGCCGTCGCTGCGTTCGTCGCGCAGATCGAATCGGGCGCGAAGGCAGTCCCGGTCTGCTGCGCCGGGTTCACCGACAGCCACTGGCTGCGCGAGGCGTTCGGCACCGTCGCCTACGGCTTCTTCCCCGCCCGCGCGATGCCCGCGGAGGTTGCGGCCCACCTCATCCATTCGGCGGACGAGCGCGTTCCCGTCGACGACCTCGAGCTCGGGGTCGACTGGCTGCGTTTCGCGGCGCGGGCCGTCTGCGGTTGACCGTCGAGCTGGAGTCGCTCACCGACCTCGTGCCCGCCCTCACGGCCGAGGGGTTCTTCGGTCGCGACGACGTGTTCGCGCACGTGTACATCGGCTATCGCGACTCCGACTCGTTGCGGCGCGTCGCCGTTCCGGCACCGCCGGAACCGTGCCCGTTGCCTGCGGTTGCGTACTCGATCGAGCCCGTCGGCTCGCGCCCGCGTCCGGCCGGGAGCTTCACGGTCGGGGACTGGCGCCGGAGCTGGACCGAGGCGGAGTACGCGCACGCGGTCGAGGCCGTGCGCGCGGCGATCGCCGAGGGCGATGTCTACCAGGTCAACCTCGTGCAGCATCTCTGCGCCGATTTCGACGGTGACCCGGCCGGGCTCGCGCACGCGCTCGCGCCGTTGCGGCCGCTCGAGCCGTTGCCACTGTCGGGCGACGGCTGGACGATCGTGTCCGCGTCGCCCGAGCTGCTGCTCTCGCGCCGCGGGCGCATCGTGCGCACGTCGCCGATCAAGGGGACGCGGCCGGCGGGTGTGCCGGTCGAATCGGCGAAGGATGCCGCGGAGCACGTGATGATCGTCGATCTCGAGCGCAACGACCTGTCTCGCGTGTGTGTCCCGGGCAGCGTGCACTGGCCGGAGCTGCTCGTGGAGCATCAGCTCGCCGGCGTGTCGCACCTCGTCGCGACGGTCGAGGGCGAGCTGCGCGAGGACGTGACGCTGACGGAACTCCTCGAGGCCGTCCTGCCCGGCGGCTCGGTGACGGGGTGCCCGAAGCTCGCCGCGCTGGACGTGATCGCGGCGCTCGAGCCGGTCGGGCGCGGCGCCTCGATGGGTGCGCTCGGACGGATCTACCCGAACGGCGACCTGGAGCTCGCGCTGACGATCCGCACCTTCGCCGTGGCGGCCGGGCAGATCCACCTCTGGGTCGGCGGCGGCATCGTCTGGGACTCGGAGCCGGCCGCCGAGGTCGAGGAGTCGTGGGTCAAGGCGCGGCCGCTGCTGCGGGCGATCGGCGCTCCGCTGCAGGCTGCGGCGCTGCGATGACGCTGCTCGCCGTTGCGGAGGTGGGCCTCGGCCCGCTCGATCCGAACGCGCCCGTGTTGCATGCCGACGACGGTGGGGTGCTGCGCGGCCGTGCGGTGTTCGAGACGATTCGCGTCTACGGGGGGCATCCGTTCCGGCTCGAGGCGCATCTCGAGCGGCTGGCCGCCTCGGCTGTGCGGATCGGCCTGCCGCCGGTCGACGCGAACGGGCTGGCGCTTGCGGTGGAGGAGGCGCTCGTGGCCGGTGGGGAGCCCGACGCGGTGCTGCGGCTGCTCTGGACGCCGGGGCGCGAGGGTGAGGGCAAGCCGACCGGGCTCGCGCTCATCTCGACGCTGCCTTCGGGGCACGACGAGCAGCGCGCGCGTGGGCTGCGGCTCGCGGTCGTGCCGTGGTCGCCCGGCGAGTTGATCGCGAGGACGAAGTCGACGAGCTACGCGGAGAACATGGTGGCGCAGGACGAAGCCGCACGACGCGACGCCGACGATGCGCTGTTCGTCGCGCCGGACGGGGTCGTACTCGAGGCGCCGACCTCGAACGTCTGGTGGCGTGAGGAGCGACGGCTGCTGACGCCGTCGCTCGAGCTGCCGATCCTGGCCGGCGTGACGCGTGCGACGCTGCTCGAGCTCACATCTGACCTGGGATACGGCGTCGAGGAGGGCGCGTTTCCGCTCGAGCGGCTGCTTGCCGCGGATGAGGCCTTTCTCAGCTCGTCGATCCGTGAGGTGATGCCTGTGGTCTCGGTCGACGGTGCGCAGATTGCCGACGGCCGTCCGGGCCCGGCGGCGGAGTCGCTCCAGCGCGCTCTGCGGGCGGCCGCCGGATACCCTCTGGACCGATGAGCGAAGAGAAGGTCCGGCTGGGAGGCATGGCATTGCCGAACGGCGTGCTCGTGCACGGCCCGAGCTCGTGGGCGTGCGCGATCCGTCATGCGGACGGGCGGCTCGAAGTTGCGTCGGCGCGGAAGCGCTTTCAGGCGTCGCGGGTCACGAGCCCGCTGTTGCGCGGGCCTGCTCGGCTCGCCGAGGCGCTCGCCCTGTTGCCACAGGTGAAGCGGAAGCTGCCGGCGGCGCAGATGCCGCTGCAGAATCGCCGCGTGCTCGCGACGATGGTCGGCGTGACGGTCGCCATGAAGGGCGTTCGCGAGTCGAGCCGTTTGCGGCCCGCGGCCCAGGAGCTGATCTCGGGGCTGCTTTCGCTGGCGCCTGCAGCGTTTGCGATGCGCGGCTCGGAGCTTGCCTCGTATCACGGCGCCGAGCACATCTCGATCGGCACGTACGAGCACGGCGCGGGCGCGACGAAGGAGCACGAGCGTTGCGGCGGTCATCTGCTCGGCCCGCTCGTCGCGACGTCGGCCGTCGGCAACTTGCTTGCGGGCCTTGCGCCCGAGCGCTCGCGCGGCAGAGCTCGCGCGGCGGCGCAGTTCGGTGCGATCGCGGCGTCGACCGAGATCTTCGGCTGGATGTCACGCCATCCGGACAACCCCGTCGCGCAGGCGCTGGCGAAGCCGGGTCACGAGCTCCAGCACCGCTTCTCGACGGCGGAGCCGTCGGCGGACCAGCTGGAGGTCGCGGAGGCCGCACTCGCCGCCTGCCTCGAGCTCGAGCATGGCGCAGACGCCTAGGACGCGACTCCCGCCCGAGATTTTCGATCTCCCGGTCGAGAAGATGCGCGCCGGCTGGTACACGGATGCGTACTTCAACCACGCGCGCGACGCGCTTCTCCAGGACGGCCGTCATCCGCGCGTTGTGCTGCAGGTGTTCCAGAAGCGGGATGCGTGGCTCGGCGGCATGGACGAGGCGATCGCGATCCTCAAGCTGTGTGCGAGCGGCCTCGACGGGCTCGAGGTGCGCGCGCTCTACGACGGCGATCGGATCGAGCCGTGGGAGCCGGTGTTGACGATCGAGGGTGACTACACCACGTTCGCGCACCTCGAGACGCCGGTGCTCGGCACGCTCGCGCGGCGCACGTTGATCACGACGAACGTCGTGCACGTGCTGCAGGCGGCGAACGGGAAGCCGATCATCTTCATGCCGGCGCGGCACGACCATCACCGTGTGCAGACGGGCGACGGCTATGCGGCGTACGTTGCGGGGCAGGTCGTCGGCGCCGAGATCGGCGTCACGACGGATGAGCAGGCGTCGTGGTGGGGCGGCAGCGGCATCGGCACCGTCCCGCACGCGCTGATCGCTGCGTACGAGGGCGACACGGTGCTCGCCGCACGCAAGTTCGCCGAATGGGCGTCGCCGGACATGAACGTGACTGTGCTCGTCGACTTCGAGAACGACTCGGTGCGCACCGC
>Ga0265318_10002359_pt1 | contig 10127 bp, 9 predicted proteins | sample 4821metaG_FD_192431 | JGI IMG/M metagenome (GOLD analysis project Ga0265318, IMG submission 192431) | Rhizosphere microbial communities from Carex aquatilis grown in University of Washington, Seatle, WA, United States - 4-8-21 metaG | ecosystem: Host-associated > Plants > Roots > Rhizosphere >... | reverse complement strand
GCGGCATCCCTCTTGCTCTCGGGCAGCCGATCCGAACACGGGCGGCGAGGCGAGATGGCATCGAGGACCAATGAACCAATACGGTGACCTCCCGACCGACCGGGAAGCATTCGATTCGCTGGCCGAGCTCGCCCTGAACATGCGCTGGTCGTGGAATCACGCCACGGACGATGTGTGGCGGCAGCTCGATCTAGACCTGTGGGAGGCGACGCAGAACCCCTGGATCGTTCTACAGACCGTGTCGCGCGACAAGGTCCAAAGCGCATGGGAAAGCCCTGCGTTTCGCAAGAATGTGGACAGCCTGATCGACCGGAGGCGGCAGCAGGCCAACGAGGCGGCGTGGTTCCAGAAAACCTATCCGCACAGCGCCGTCACCGGCGTCGCGTACTTCAGCATGGAGTTCATGCTGAGCGAGGCACTGCCCATCTACTCGGGCGGCCTGGGGAACGTCGCCGGCGACCAACTCAAGGCGACGAGCGACCTCGGCGTGCCCGTGGTCGGCGTGGGCCTGCTCTGGCAACAGGGTTACTTTCGCCAGGTGATCGCGGAGGACGGGTCGCAGCAAGCGCTCTTCCCGTACAACGATCCCGGACAGCTGCCGATCCGTCCGTTGCGGAACGCCAACGGGGAGTGGTTGCGCTTGCAAATAGCCCTGCCGGGCGGCGCCGTGTGGTTGCGCGCTTGGCGGGTGCAAGTCGGCCGGGTAGAGCTCTATCTGCTCGATAGCAACGATGCCGCGAATCCCCCGGCGCATCGGGCGATCACGAGCGAGCTTTACGGAGGCGGCCCCGAGATTCGCCTGCAGCAAGAAATCGTGCTCGGCATCGGCGGTTGGCGCCTCCTCGTCGCCCTTGGTTTGAGACCTGAAGTCTGTCACCTCAACGAAGGACACGCCGCGCTGGCCGTGCTCGAGCGCGCCCGAAGCTTCATGGAGGAGTCTCGCCAGCCGTTCGGCGTCGCGCTGGCCGCGACCCGAGCGGGAAACTTGTTCACCACGCACACGGCGGTGGCCGCCGGCTTCGACCGCTTCGCTCCCGACCTCGTTGAGCGCTACCTCGGGGCCTACGCCTCGGCGAGCCTGGGCATCAACGCCGCCGAATTGCTCGCGCTCGGCCGCAAAGATCCGAATGACCCGTCCGAAGCGTTCAACATGGCCTACCTGGCCGTCCGCGGCAGCGGGTCGGTCAACGGCGTCAGTAGGCTGCATGGGCAGGTGAGTCGTCACATCTTTCAGCCCCTCTTTTCGAGGTGGCCGGAAGAGGAGGTCCCCATCGGTCACGTGACCAACGGCGTGCACATGCCGACATGGGACTCGGCGCAGGCCGACGACCTCTGGACCGAAGCGTGCGGAAAGGGTCGATGGCTGGGGACGGCGCAGAGCGTCTCCCAGGGGATCCGGCAGGTCGGCGACGCCCGCTTGTGGCAATTCCGAAGCTCCGCTCGGGAGTCGCTCGTGCGTTATGTGCGCGGCCGGCTGCCCGTAGAGCTGACCGCGTCCGGCGCGTCTTCCGAGGCGGTCGAACGGGCCAAGCACATCTTCGACCCCGACGCGCTGACCCTCGGTTTCGCGCGCCGCTTCGCGACGTACAAGAGGCCGAATCTCCTTCTGCACGATCGGGCGCGTCTGCTGCGTATCCTCTCCAACCCTCAGCGCCCCGTGCAGCTCGTCCTCGCGGGCAAGGCCCATCCAGAGGACGCGGAAGGCCAGGCGCTGGTCCGCGAGTGGGTCGAGTTCATTCGAGAGCCCGAGGCGAGCCCGCACATCGTCTTTCTCAGCGACTACGACATGCTCCTCACCGAGCGCCTCGTTCAGGGAGTCGACGTGTGGATCAACACGCCGCGGCGTCCTTGGGAAGCGAGCGGCACGAGTGGCATGAAAGTGCTCGTGAACGGCGGCCTCAATCTATCGGAATTGGACGGCTGGTGGGCCGAGGCCTATACGCCCGAAGTTGGATGGGCGCTGGGCGACGGCCGCGAGCACGGCAATGACTCGGCCTGGGACGCGGTCGAGGCGGAAGCGCTCTACGCGTTGCTCGAAGAGCACGTCGTCCCGGAGTTCTTCGACCGGGGCGAGACCGGCATTCCCACCGCCTGGGTCAAGCGCATGCGCGAGAGCATGGCAGAGCTCACGCCCCAGTTCTCGACGTCCCGTACCGTGCACGAATACACGGAGAAGCACTACCTTCCGGCTGCCTCCAACTACCGAGCGCGCGTCGCCGACCGCGGCGCTTTGGCGAAGCGAATCGTGGAATGGCAGCGCCGCTTGGACGGCGAGTGGGAGAAAATACGATTCGGCCCTGTCCGTGTCGTGACGAGCGAGGGGCAGCACACCTTCGAGACCGTCGTTCGCTTCGACGATCTCAACCCGGACGCGGTGCGCGTCGAGCTCTACGCCGTGGGCCTGGCTGCCGGCGCCCCGGAGCGACGCGAGATGAAGCGCGAGCGACAGGCGAGCCCGAGCTCGTACGTCTACAGCACGACATTTCCGTCCGCCCGCCCGGCGGCGGACTACACGGCACGCATAGTGCCCTTCTTCGAAGGCGTGGCAGTCCCGCTCGAGGACTGCCGGGTTCTCTGGCAGCGATGAGCCCAACGAATAGCCCCCTCGGTCGCACAGATTCGCGGAGAAAAACCCATGATCGAACGTTGTCTGTCGGCCGAGCAACTCCAGAAACTGAATGCCTATTGGCGGGCCGCGAATTATCTATCGGTCGGGCAGATCTATCTCTACGATAACCCGCTGCTCAAAGAGCCGCTGAAGCTCTCGCACGTCAAGCCGCTCGTGGTCGGACACTGGGGCACGACCCCCGGTCAGAACTTCATCTACGTGCATCTCAATCGCGCGATCAAAAAGCACGACCTCAACATGATCTACATCGCGGGACCGGGCCACGGCGGCCCGGCGCTGGTCGCGAACACCTATCTCGAAGGGACCTATAGCGAGATCTACCCGAACGTCAGCCAGGACGAAGCCGGCCTCAAAAAGCTGTTCACGCAGTTCTCTTTTCCCGGGGGAATCTCGAGCCACGTGGCGCCGACCACCCCCGGCTCGATCCACGAAGGCGGCGAGCTCGGATACTCGCTCAGCCACGCCTTCGGAGCCGCGTTCGACAATCCGGAGCTACTGGTCGCGTGCATCATCGGCGACGGTGAAGCGGAGACGGGCCCTCTCGCGACCGCCTGGCACTCCAACAAGTTCCTGAACGCCGCGAGGGACGGAGCCGTGCTGCCGATCCTTCACCTGAACGGCTACAAGATCAGCAACCCGACCGTGCTCGCGCGCATCGAGCATGAGGAGCTCGAGCAATTCTTGCGCGGCTGCGGGTGGACGCCGTACTTCGTCGAGGGTCACGAACCCGAGACGATGCATCAGCTCATGGCGAGCACCCTCGAGCGGGTGGTCGAAGACATTCGGGGCATCCAGGCCGCCGCGCGCGCGACGAGCGGCGCCGCACGCCCCCGCTGGCCGATGATCGTCCTCCGCTCTCCCAAGGGGTGGACGGGCCCGAAGGTCGTCGATGGCCTCGCGATCGAAGGGACTTTTCGGGCGCATCAAGTGCCCCTGCTCGTAGACGCGGAACACCCGGAGCACGTCGCGGAGCTCGAGCGCTGGATGAAGAGCTACAAGGCCGAAGAGCTCTTCGACGAAAGGGGCCGGCTCATCGCAGAACTGGAATCGCTCGCGCCGACCGGCTTCCGGCGGATGGGGGCCAACCCGCACGCCAATGGCGGCATCCTGCTTCGCGAGCTCCGAATGCCCGACTTCCACGCCCACGCGGTGGACGTGCCGTCACCGGGTGCGGTCGACGGACAGGATACGCTCGTACTCGGCAAGTTCCTCCGTGACGTCACGGAGCTCAACGAAGAACAGCGAAACTTCCGCGTCTTCGGCCCCGACGAGACTCTGTCGAACTTGCTCGGCGCCGTCTTCGAAGTCACCAACCGTCAATGGGATGCTCGAGAAACGGAAAACGACGAGTTCTTGGCGCCCGACGGTCGCGTCCTCGACTCGATGCTGAGCGAGCACCAGTGCGAAGGTTGGCTGGAGGGGTATCTCCTGACCGGACGACACGGCGTCTTCAATAGCTACGAGGCCTTCATTCGCATCGTCGATTCGATGTTCAGCCAGCACGCCAAGTGGTTGAAAGTCACGGCCGAGCTTCCGTGGCGGCGCAAGATCGCGTCGCTGAACTATCTGCTCGCGTCCCATGTCTGGCAGCAAGATCACAACGGGTTCACCCACCAGGATCCCGGGTTTCTCGACCACGTCGTCAACAAGAAGGCGAGCATCGTCCGCGTCTACCTGCCGCCGGACGCAAACTGCCTCCTTTCGGTCTTCGACCACTGCCTGCGGACGCGCCACTACGTCAACGTCGTCGTCGCGGGAAAGCACGCGCTCCCCCAGTGGCTGACCATGGACGCAGCCGTCGTGCACTGCTCGGAGGGAATCGGCATTTGGCAGTGGGCGAGCAACGACAAAGGCGCCGAACCCGACGTCGTCATGGGCTGCTGCGGCGACACGCCGACGCTGGAGGTCCTGGCCGCGGTTTCCATCCTCCGCCAGCACCTTCCCAGACTGAAGGTTCGGGTGGTCAACGTCGTCGATCTCATGAAGCTGCAGTCGCAGAGCGAGCATCCCCACGGGCTCAGCGATACGGACTACGACTCGCTCTTCACGAAGGACAAGCACATCATCTTCGGCTTCCACGGGTACCCGTGGCTCGTTCATCGCCTGACCTACCGCCGGACGAACCGAAATCTGCACGTCCGCGGATACAAGGAGGAAGGCACGATCACGACGGCCTTCGACATGAGAGTCCAGAACGATCTGGATCGCTTCCACCTCGTGCAGGACGTCGTCGACCGGTTGCCTCAGCTCGGCGACCAGGGGGCGTATCTGAAGCAGATGGTTCAGGACAAACTCATCGAGCACAAGCGGTACATCGACAAGCACGGCGAAGACATGCCCGAGATCCGAAATTGGCGGTGGGGCGCGAAGGAACGCTGAGCCCGTGATCGACGAAAGCCGCCCACCCAATCCTGGTGTCGTCGTCGCGGTGCGCGGCGGCGTCGTCGATGTGCGCTTCGATCAGCGTCTTCCTCCAGTTTACTCCGTCCTCTACGCGGAAGAAAACGACCGCGTCGTCATCGAAGTGTTGTCCCAATTGGACGCCCTCCACGTGCGCGGCATCGCCCTCACCACGACGCACGGTCTCGCTCGCGGCATGGCGGTCAAGGACAGCGGCGGGCCGCTCAAGGCGCCGGTCGGCAAGGCCATTCTGTCGCGCATGTTCGACGTGTTCGGGAGCGTGATCGATCGCGGCGCAGCGCTCTCCGAAGTCGAATGGCGCCCGGTGCATCGAGAGCCCCCACCCTTGGCGCGGCGTTCGACGAAATCCGAGATTTTCGAGACGGGAATCAAGGTCATCGACGTGCTCGTGCCGCTCGAGCGCGGTGGAAAGGCGGGCCTCTTCGGCGGTGCAGGGGTGGGGAAAACCGTCTTGCTCACCGAGATGATCCACAACATGGTGGGCCACCACGACGGGGTCAGTCTCTTCTGCGGAATCGGCGAACGCTGTCGGGAGGGCGAAGAGCTCTACCGCGGAATGAGGGACTCGGGCGTCTTGCCGCGGATGGTCATGGTCTTCGGCCAGATGAACGAGCCGCCCGGCGCTCGGTTTCGAGTCGGACACGCCGCCTTGACGATGGCCGAGTACTTTCGAGACGACGAGCACCGGGACGTTCTCTTGCTCGTCGACAACATCTTTCGCTTCATCCAGGCGGGCATGGAAGTGTCCGGGCTGATGGGGCAAATGCCGTCGCGTCTAGGTTACCAACCCACGATGGGCACCGAGCTCTCGAGCTTCGAGGAGCGGATCGCCAACACCGACACCGGCGCGATTACGTCCATCCAGGCGGTCTACGTGCCGGCGGACGACTTCACCGATCCGGCGGCCGTGCACGCGTTCTCGCATCTGTCCGCTTCGATCGTGCTTTCGCGCAAGCGGGCGGGCGAGGGAATGTATCCGGCGATCGATCCACTTCAATCGAGCTCCAAAATGGCGACGCCCGGGATCGTAGGCGAACGACACTACCGTTTGGCCCAGGAGATGAGGCGAACGCTGGCTCAGTACGGGGATTTGAAAGACATCATCGCCATGCTCGGGCTCGAGCAGCTCTCGCCCGAGGACCGCGCGGTGGTGGCGCGCGCTCGCCGTTTGGAGCGCTTCCTCACCCAGCCTTTCTTCACGACCGAGCGGTTCACCGGACTCCAGGGCAAGCTCGTTTCGCTCGACGAGGCGCTCGACGGATGTGAGCGCATTCTGCGCGACGAATTCAAGGACTACCCCGAGAGCGCGCTCTACATGATTGGGGGGGTCGACGAAGCCAAGGCGAAGCGTCCGGCCGGAGCGCCCGGCGCGTCGACAAAGGCGAAACCAGGTTTGGAACCGCGGGCGCAGAAGCCGGAGCCACCGCAAGCCGGGGTCCCCCATGAATCTTAAGATTCTGGTCCCTTTCGCGGTCTTCGCCGAAAAGACGGGCGTGTCGCGCGTCGTTGCCGAAACGCGAGGGGGCTCATTCGGGCTCTTGCCGCATCGGCTCGATTGCGTCGCCGCGCTTGCGCCCGGAATTTTGACGTACGAGATCGGAGCCGAGGGGGACGTCTACGTGGCCGTGGACGACGGAGTCCTCGTCAAGACCGGCGCCGACGTTCTCGTCTCGGTACGCCGAGCGTTCGCGGGGGCCGACCTCGAGCGCCTTCGTCACGCCGTGGACCAAGACTTCGTGAAACTGGGCGACCGCGACAAGAGGATGCGGTCGGTCATGGCAAAGCTGGAGGCCGGGCTTCTCGATCGCCTGGCGGCCTTTCGCCATGACTGACGACCCGTCCCCGAAGGGCTCACGGTCCTTCGCCGAGCAGGTCGGGGCGAAGGCGGCACGCAAGCTCGGGGCGCAGCGGCATCCGGCGCAGGCGTGGCTCGGCCTGGGCATGATGGGCCTCGTCGGCTGGTCGGTGGCGATTCCCACGTTGTTGGGTGCCGCGCTCGGGCTCTGGTTGGACGACCGATTCTCGGGGCACTCGTGGACGCTGGCGCTACTCGTGGCTGGGCTCGTCCTCGGATGTCTCAACGCTTGGCACTGGGTGGCGGCGCAAGACAAGGCCATGCGCGACCATCGGGAAGACCACGATGCATGAAGCGCCGGCGCTGATCCTGGCCGGGGTGATGGGCGCGCTCCTCGGCGCGTTCTATTACGGCGGGCTTTGGCTCACGGTCCGAACGGCCGTACCGTCGAAGCACGCGGCGCTGCTGTTTCTCCCGAGCACCCTCTTGCGAACTGGACTCGCCGTGACCGGCTTCTTCCTCGTCTCGCACTCGCATTGGGCGCGGCTTTTGCCGTGTCTCGTTGGATTCTTTCTGGCGAGCGTGGCCTTCACGCGGTGGGCGCCCGCGCCCATCGCAAAACCGAACCATCGCAGGGAGGGGGGGACCGATGCGTCTCAGCCCTGATCAGCACATCTTCTGGCAATACGCCTTCCTCAAGCTCAACGCGACCATCGCATTCACCTGGGCATTGATGCTCGTTTTGGTGGTGGGCGCGAGGCTGATCACCCGCCGCTTGTCGACGGACGCCAAGCGCTCTCGCTGGCAAAACCTCGTCGAGATCCTCGTTACGGGCATCGATACTCAAATCGAGCAAGTCGGCCTGCCGCACCCGGAGAAGTACCTCGCGTTTCTCGGCACCCTCTTCGTGTTCGTCGCCACATCCGCCCTGTGCACGGTCATTCCTGGCTTCGAACCGCCCACAGGATCGCTCTCGACCACGACCGCGCTCGCCCTGTCCGTGTTCGTCGCCGTGCCCTTCTTCGGCATCGAGGAGCAGGGCCTCGGCGGATACCTCGCCACGTACACGAAACCGACGATCCTCATGCTGCCTTTCAACATCATCAGCGAGCTTTCGCGAACGCTCGCCCTCGCCGTGCGCCTCTTCGGCAACATGATGAGCGGCTCCATGATCGTCGGCATTCTTCTGACGATTACGCCGTTCTTGTTCCCGGCGGTCATGACCGTGTTGGGGCTGCTCACCGGAATGGTTCAGGCGTACATTTTCGCCATCCTGGCTGCGGTCTACATCGCTGCCGCCACGCGAGACGGCAAGCCCGCGCCAACCGGGAAACTCGCAACGAAACAAAGGGCACACCCATGAACGAGATGAGCATTACCACGATCGCAGTCGCCTCCATCGTCGTCGCCGGCGTGACCATCGGCATCGGAGCTCTGGGTCCGGCACTGGCCCAAGGGAAATCGGTGTCGAGCGCGCTGAGCGCGCTGGCCCAGCAGCCCGACGCCTCCGCGACGATCACGCGAACCCTCTTCGTGGGCCTGGCGATGATCGAGTCATTGGCCATCTACTGTTTCGTCGTTTCGATGATCCTACTTTTCGCGAACCCATTTTGGCACTACGCCGTCGCGCAAGCCGCCGGGAAGTGAACAATGCTCATCGATTGGTTCACCGTCGGCGCGCAAGCGCTCAACTTCCTCGCCCTCGTTTGGTTGATGAAGCGCTTTCTCTACAAGCCGATCCTCCAGGCCATCGACACACGGGAGAAGAAGATCGCTGCGGAGCTGGAGGCCGCCGCCAGCCAGAAGGCCGAGGCCGAGAAGGATCGCCTGGATCTCCAGCGCAAGCAAACGAGCCTCGACGACCAACGCGCGGCGCTCATGAAGGAGGCCACCGACGCGGCGGCGGCCGAACGAACCCGGCTTCTCGCTGCGGCCCGGCAGGCGGCGGACGCGCTGGCCGCAAAGCGGCAGGACGCGCTCCGGGCCGACGCCCAGACTCTCGGCCAGTCGATTCGGGGGCGGACCCAGGAAGAGGTCTTCGCCATCGCGCGAAAGGCGCTCGGCGATCTCGCCACGACGAGCCTGGAAGAGCGTTTGGGCGAGGTATTTACCCGAAGGTTGCGGGAGACGGGGGATGAGGACAAGGCACGGCTGGCCAAGGCGCTCAAAGCGAACGGCGAGCCGGCGCTCGTCCGCAGCGCATTCGAACTCCCTGAGAAGGAGCGCGCGACGATCCGGAACGCGGTGAACGAAACCTTCGCAGCGGACATCCGGCTGCGGTTCGAGACCTCGCCGAGCCTCGTCTGCGGTATCGAGCTCGCCACGACCGGCATGAAGGTGGGCTGGAACATCGAGGAGTACCTCACGTCTCTCGAGCAGAGCGTCGGGGCTCTGTTGAAGAAGAAGGCGGAGCCCGAAGCCATCAAGCCCGAAGCCATCAAGCCCGAAGCCATCAAGCCCGAAGCCATCAAGCCCGAAGCCATCAAGCCCGAAGCCATCAAGCCCGAAGCCATCAAGCCCGAAGTCGCTAAGGCAGAAGCGAATCCGAAGGCAAAGCCGGTGGCGAAACCGGAACCAATCCCCGCCCAAGCCCCAAAGCCATGACGGAATCGCCCAACGTCTTACGGACGGCGATCGACGATGCGTTCACCGCAATCGGTGAAGTCCGGGAGCGGTTCGCTGCCCCGTGGAAGCCACGCGAGGTGGGCACGGTTACGAGCGTAGCGACTGGGATTGCCATGGTGTCGGGCCTCCCCGGCGTTGGCTTCGAGGAGCTGGTGAGGCTCCCCGGCGGCGTCCTTGGAATTGCGTTCAACGTGGACGAGGACGAAGTCGGAGTCGTGCTCTTGGGTGACTACTGGCTCGTCCACGCGGGCGACGAAGTGCAAAGGACGGGTCGAGTCGTCGATGTGGTCGTCGGCGACGGATTGATCGGACGGGTGATTGACCCGCTCGGCGAACCTCTCGACGGCAAAGGCGCCGTCGTCTCGAGCGGGCGGCGCCCAATCGAACGTTCCGCTCCGGCGATCATGGACCGGGCGCCGGTGACGGTACCCGTCCAGACGGGACTGAAGGTCGTCGACGCGCTCATCCCGATCGGGCGCGGCCAGCGCGAGCTCATCTTGGGAGACCGGCAAACGGGCAAGTCGACGATTGCCATCGATACGATCCTCAACCAAAAGGACCAAAATGTGGTTTGCGTCTACTGCGCCATGGGCCAGCGGGCCTCCGCCGTCGCGAAAGCGGTCGCGACGTTGCGAGAGAAGGGCGCGATGGACTACA
>Ga0265318_10002357_pt1 | contig 10130 bp, 10 predicted proteins | sample 4821metaG_FD_192431 | JGI IMG/M metagenome (GOLD analysis project Ga0265318, IMG submission 192431) | Rhizosphere microbial communities from Carex aquatilis grown in University of Washington, Seatle, WA, United States - 4-8-21 metaG | ecosystem: Host-associated > Plants > Roots > Rhizosphere >... | reverse complement strand
CGCAGTACACAAGGCCGCAAAGTTTCGAGGGCCGCGAGATTCCGCCTGTGTTGATCTCGGGCGACCACGGCAAGGTGGAAAAGTGGCGACGCGAGGAGAGCCAGAAACTCACTCAGGTTCGCCGGCCCGATCTGCTGAAATAGTCAGACCGGATCGAAAGTTGCGAAGGCGCTGACCAGCGCAATGACGATGGCGCCGAGCACGATCTCGCCAGCCGTGCCGAAAGCCAGCGCACGCAAGGCGCGTGGCGCATCGAATGCAAGCCGCGGTGTCGTCACATAGCGGTTCACCAGCGCCAGGCCGGCCATCACGAGCACCAGCCCGATCTTGATCGCGAGAAGGAGCTGGTACGGCGAGCCCGGATCGAGCGGCAGATGGTGGAGCACGAGGGTAGTGTTGAGGAGCCCAGTGACAAGTGCCAGCGCAACGGCGACATGACCGAGCCCCGAGAAGCGCCGGAGCGCCGTTCCAGAATCGGCGCGACTCGAAGCGTCTCGTAGCTGCATAAGACAAACCAGCAGCGGCACGAGGCAGCCCACCCAGAAGCCGGACGACAGCAGGTGCAGCATGTCGTTCAGCCGGTGCAGCATGCCGATGGCGCCATCCTGCATCGCCGCGTGACCGACGAGCCCGAGGCTTGCCAGCACTAGCACGGAGGCAACGAGAGCCGCCCAGCGGCGTGCGTTGCCGCGCGTGCCAAGTCCGATCAGCAACACCGCAACGCAGGCCAGATGCCAGATCCAGGCTTGCCCGAACGCCGTTTCGACGGCGAGCGCCGCAAGCGTGTCCGGACTGACCGCATCGGCCCAACCATTGCCGGCCTCGGCTGCCTCGAGCATGAACCAGCCGACGGCGGTCAGCGCGATCACCAGCGCCAGCATCGCACTCACCCGGCCGGTGAGCACGCCGAAACGGTCGCGCAGCCCGTCCGGCGCGATAAAACCCGCAAAGGCGGCGATGCCGAAGATCAGCATCGCCGCCCCGTATTGCAGGAACCGGCAGAGGATGAGGGCGGTGTCCACCCGTTACTGCACGGTGAAGGCGTAGGTGCCCGTCGTCTTGTGGCCGTCGGTCGAGAGCGCATGCCAGGCAACGCTATAGCTGCCGGCCGGCAGCGGCGCATCGAGTGGCAGGCTCAGCGTTGTGCCCGCGGCGTCGAGCGTCGCAGCGCCGGGCGTCACCGGGCCGGAAGGACCCGCTAGGGTGACGCCAGTGAACTTGAGCGAGACGCCTTCGGAGAAGGTCAGGATCAGCACGGACGGCGCGGCGGTGACGGTGGCGCCGTCGGCGGGCTGCTCGCTCATCAAATGCGCATGCGCGAAAGCCGGCGATGCCAGGAACAGGATGAAGGCTGCGGTGAGAAGAGCTTTTTTCATGGTCGGAAACTCGGATGCGGTTTTCATGGCGGCGACCTCTACTGGCTCATCGACATGCCGGACATGTCCATGCCGCCGGATGATTTGACCGGAACGCCGCCGCTTGTCGGTGCCGCGTCCTGCGCCACCCCGCCGATATTGAGCAGCACCGGCAGGTCGCCGGCCTTGGCGAAGTGCAGCGTCAGCGCCACGCAGGCGCCTTGGGTAAACGGCTTGGGCATGCCGGTCATCATCAGGTGGAAACCGTCGGGCGTCAGCGCCACCGAACCGCCGGGCGGGATCGGCAGGCCGCCCTCGACGGCGGACATCTCCATCACCTGGCCATTCATCTTCATCTGGTGGATGCCGATATCGGGCGCTGCGGCGCTGCTGGCCCCGGTCAGCGTATCGGCATCGGGGCCGGCATTGGCGATGGCGAAATAGCCGCCGGCCGATTGGGCGTGCGGCAGCATGGCGCGGGTGAAGGCGCCGGTGACAGTGATGCCGCCTTGCGTGAAGACGGCCCCGGCCGGGCAGCCGGCGGGAACGAGCCCGTCATCGGCGAGAGCGAACGACGGCAGGGCGACGAGCAACATGGCCGCGAGCGCGGCAGGACGAAGAAATGTCATGATCTGACCTCGAAGGGAAAACGACGCTGAGGATCGAAGATCAGACGGCAGGCGGCGCGCGCGGGCTTCCCACAAACCACAGGTTGGGCGCGAACTGCGAGACTGAGGAGACGGTGTAGACCACCGGAGTAACCGCGAAGCTCACCGGCTCGACTGCGCAGGGCGCCGGCGGCAGGTCGGCGGCGGTGCCGACGCGGCAGGCGTGACAGACGATATGGTCGGTCTCACCCGGCGTCAGCGGATCGCCGCAGAGCGACGTGTCGGCGGTGAGCCTGTATTCGCCACCGACGCTCAGCGAGCCGTGGCCGAAATTGAGAAAGGCGAGCGCCAGCACGAGCAACGCCAGAAGCGTCTCGCGGAACAGACTGCGCTGGAGGGAGCCCGGTCGCATGCGCGAATGACTAGCCCGGCCGCGACGGCCGGGCAATGCTCGAAAGGTCGCGCCGGCTATTGCGGCGTCGCCAGGTCGTCGTAGCGGTTGGCGCGATAGATCAGCGTCGAGATGAGCCAACTGAGGAGGAACACCCCGACAACTGCGTAGCCAAAATTGGTAAGGTTGCCGTTGAGGTTGCCGATCACGTCCCAGATGCCGCCCGTGAGCGACAGTCTGTCCGACAGCAGCCCCAGCGCCTCGATACCACCGACAAAGATCGCCACGGCGACCGAGGCGGCGGTGATGGTGAGGTTGTACCAGAGCTTGCGGATCGGATTGACGAACGCCCAGCCATAGGCGCCCACCATCGCCACGCTGTCGGTGGTGTCGACCAGTGCCATGCCGGCGGTGAACAGCGCCGGGAACACCATGATCGACCAGAAGCTCATGCCGGACGCGGCCTGCGTCGCGGAGATGCCGAGGAGCCCGATCTCGGTGGCTGTGTCGAAGCCGAGCCCGAACAGGAAGCCGACCGGGTACATGTGCCATGAGCGGCGCACGACGCCGAAGACGCGGCGGAAGATGCGGGCGAGGAAACCGCGGTTGGCGAGCATCGCGTCGAGATCCTCGTCGAGGATCTTCTCGCCGCGCTTGGCGCGCGCGAAGGCGGCCCAGATACCGCGGAGGACCAGCAGATTGGCGAGGCCGATGGCGAGCAGGAAGAACGCCGACACGAGCGTGCCGACGACGCCGCCGACCTCGTGCAACGCGTCGAGCTGGCCCTGCAGCGCCGCCGCGCTGGCCGCGATGATCGCCGAGGCAATGATGACGATCGAGGAGTGGCCGAGCGAGAACCAGAAGCCGACGGTGAGCGGCTTCCGCCCCTCCTGCATGAGCTTGCGCACGACATTGTCGATGGCGGCGATGTGATCGGCATCGAAGGCATGGCGCAGACCGAACACATAGGCGAGGAACGCGGTGCCGATCAGGATCGGCTGGCTCGAAAACGCCACGAACGCCCAGGCCCAGGCAACGATGTTGAAACCGACGAGACCGGTATAGATGAATACCAGCCGCGTCCGCGTGCGTGCGTCCCCGAAAAGGCTGCCGAGGAAGGAGGGTTCAGTCATCAAAGCAGCCCCGTTGCACCGTCTCGAAAGCTAGTCAGGTGATGCAATGGTGTCAAAGCGGCGCTGATGGCGCGAGACGCAACCGGCGCGGGCCGGCAAGACGCGCCAAGCCCTAGACTCGCGGGCGGTCTTGCTCTATACGCGCGCTCGCTTAGGGCTTCGGCCCGGCCAATAACGTCACATAACTCCGTGCAAACAAGACCGGGCGGCTGGGGACATCCTCTGGCGAAACGCCCCATTGAAAAGATCAGAACGGATCATCGCATGCCCGATATCATTGCCCAGCTCGACAAAGAGCAGCACGACGCCCTCGCGGCGCGCTCCAACCACCCCGATTTCACCCATGGCGATACCGTCAAGGTCTGGGTGAAGGTGCGCGAAGGCGAGAAGGAACGCCTCCAGGCTTACGAGGGTGTGGTCATCGCCCGTCTCGGCCACGGCCTCAATGAGAGCTTCACGGTCCGCAAGATTTCCTACGGCGAAGGCGTCGAGCGCGTCTTCCCGGTGCTGAGCCCCAACATCGACCGCATCGAAGTGCTGAAGCGCGGCAAGGTGCGGCGCGCCAAACTGTACTATCTGCGTGATCGTCGTGGTAAATCGGCGCGTATCTTCGAATCGACGAACGCCCGCACCAAGAAGATCGAAGCCGGCGAGCGCGATGCCGCGCTCGAGGCCAAGAACGCCCGCGAGGCCGAGAAGGTCGCGGCCGCCGAGGCACTCGCCCGCGAGCTCGCCGAAAAGGATGCCGCCGAGGCGGCAGCCGCTCCCAAGGCCGAATAGGCCGTGTCGGCGACCTGACAGTTTGAAGAACCCGGCCTCGCAAAAAGGCCGGGTTTTTTGTTGAATGCCCCGCCAAGAGGGTCGAGGAAGATGCCCAGTCCGTCCGAAGCGCGAGCCGAGACGGCCAAGTCGCTGCGCGACGAGGCGCGGGGGCTCCTGGCCGACACTGGACTTTTCGCGCTGCTCCAGGACCGCTTCGGCGAGCCGACCGTCACCGGTAGCGCCGGCTACGATCTGATGGTCTGGCGCGACATCGACATCGACCTCGCGGTCGACGCCGACCGCTGGGCGGACTGGATGGCGTTCGGCGGGGCCCTCGTGGCGCAACTCGATGCCGTTGGCCTCACGCTCCATCGCGCGACGTTCCGCAACGAATATGTCGAGCCCGGTCCGCTCGGCCACGGCTTTAGCTGGAGCCTCGAATTCCGTGATTTCGCCGGCTATCCGTGGGAGGTCGCCATCCGGGGCTGGGACCCGTTCGACTATGCCGTGCGGCAGGCCCGCGACTTCTCGCTCCGCACCGATCTTCAGGCCTCCGACCGCGATCTGATCCTCCGCCTCAAGACCGAAGCCCGGCAGCGCACAAATTACTATGGCACCATAGTGACCAGCTGGGACATCTATCAGTTCTGCATCGCCAAGGCCGGCGACAGCCTCAGCGCGCTGGAGATGTGGAAGCGAAAGCAATAGCCTGCCGGCTGGCTTGGAGATTGCTATGCCCTCATACATTTGCACCACCTGCGGCGTCGGCTACCTCGAAACCGACGTGCCGCGCGACACGTGCCTGATCTGCGCCGACGACCGGCAATATGTGAATGGCAATGGCCAGCACTGGACCACGCTCGACGAGTTGCGGACCCGGCACACCAATGAGATTCGCGAACTCGAGCCCGGGCTCATCGGGCTTGGCTCGACCCCGCAGATCGCCATCGGCGAGCGGGCGCTGATCGTCACCCGGGCCGACGGTGGGGTGATGTGGGACTGCACGCCGCTCATCACCGACGCAGCGCTCGAGGCGATCGCCGCCAAGGGCGGCGTCAAGGCGATCGCCATCTCGCACCCTCACTTCTATGCCACCATGGTCGACTGGAGCCGCGAACTGGGCGGCGTGCCGATCTATCTGCACGAAGACAACCGCGACTGGGTGATGCGGCCGGACTCCTCGATCGAGTTCTGGTCGGGCGAGAGCCGGCCGGTGATCGACGGCATCACGCTGGTCCGCACCGGCGGACATTTTCCGGGCTCGACCGTGCTGCATTGGGCGGAGGGCGCCGGCGGCAAAGGGGCGCTCCTCACTGGCGATTCGATCATGGTGGTGCCCGACCGGCGCTGGGTGAGCTTCATGTACTCGTTCCCCAACCTCGTGCCGCTGAATGCCAGGTCGGTCGAACGTATCGTCAAATCCATCCGCGCTTACCCGTTCGACCGGATTTATGCCGGCTGGTGGGACCGGGTGCTGGACCACGACGCGAAGGCGGCGGTGCAACGAAGCGCGGAAAGATATATCGCGGCGATACGGTAGGGCGGCTGGGCCTAGCAGTCGGGATCCTCCCTATTCACCAAGGAGGGAAAGTATGCGGAGCATGGTGGAAGGCGTCGGCCTGGGCTCCCGTGGATTGTCCCGTCGCCTCCGGCACGTCCCGCAAAGATATATCTTACGTACTATCTTGACGCCTGTCCGGCCTGGGTCTATCTCTGGACTATCGTAAGATATATCGGAGACAAAAATGACCCGTTTTGACGAAGAGCATGCCGAGCGGCATCGCCAGCATCTCTGGCGCAAGTTCGAGGCCATGGGGCGTCGTGGCTGGGGTGGCTGGGGCGGTGGTCCCGGGCGCTTCGGACCCGGCGGTCCGGGTGGCGCTGCAGGTCGCGGTGGCTGGGGCGACTGGGGCGACAGCTTCCGCATCGGCCGGATGCTGGCCTCAGGGGATCTGCGCCTCGTGGCCCTCTATTTCATCGAGCAGCAGCCGCGCCACGGCTACGATCTCATCAAGGCCATCGAGGAAAAGACCGGCGGTCTGTACGTGCCGAGCCCGGGCGTCGTCTACCCGGCGCTGACCTTCCTCGAGGAAGCCAACTACGTGACCTCGGTGGCCGAGGGCAACAAGCGGCTCTACACCATCACCGAGGAAGGCAAGACCTACCTCAGCGACAACCGCGCCGCGGTTGAAGGCACACTCGCCCATCTGAGCCGGATCGGCGAGCAGTTCGCGAAAGTCCGGGAGAAGTGGGACGAGGCGGAGCAGAAGTTCCGCGAGGCCCCGCCGCGTCCCGACCGCGACATGGACGACGTCGCCCCCGAGGTGAACGACGCCCGCCGCGATCTCAAGGACGCCATCAAGCAGGCGGTGCGCGAGCGTGATCCGGAGAACAATCGGCGGCTGGCGGACATCCTCCGCCGCGCCGCCAACGAGATCCGCCGCGGGCCGGCGCAGCCGCGCCCCGACGACGATGTCGATATCTGATCGCGCCGACGCGAGGCTGACGATGTGGTGGTACGCCGACCTCCCCGCTGCCCTAGCCAACCTCGCGCAAACGCGCAAAACTCCCCCTGGGCCAGTCGTTCAGGGGGAGATTTCCGATGCCGCAGCATTCCGACCGCGACAAACAACTGGGCATGGACCGGCCGATCAGCCGCCGGGACTTTCTCAACGGAGTGGCGCTGACGGCGGGGACGATCGCGCTCTCCGCGATGCCGAGCTTCAGCCTCTCCGCGACGCCGCAAACTGGTGATCCCGCGAAACTGACCGGACTGCGCGGCCACTCGCTCGACGCCATGAACATCATGCATGCCGTGCGCGACGGCAGCTTCTGGGCCAACGCTCCGGCCCCGGAGCCAACCGCCGAAAGCTACGACCTCGTGGCGGTCGGTGGCGGCATTTCGGGCTTGGCAGCGGCCCTGCTCTACCGGCAGCAGAAGCCCGACGCCAAAATCCTGATCCTCGAGAACAACGACGAGTTCGGCGGCCACGCGCGCCGCAACGAATTCACCTCGGCGAGCGGCAAGCTGCTGATCGGCTATGGCGGCTCGCAGAGCCTGCAGACGCCGAGCCAGTTCTCCGACCTCGTCAAGCAGGTGCTGATCGATGTTGGCATCGCCACCGAGCGCTTCAAGGACTTCTACGACCAGAAATGGTGGGACAATCACGGGCTGAGCGACGCGCATTTCTTCCGCAAGGAAGATTTCGGCATCGACGCGCTGGTGGTCGAGACCGACAGCGCCGCCGACTGGGTGCCGCTGACGCCGCTCAATGAAACCGCCAAGGCCAATTTGATCGAGCTCATCGACTCACCGCAGGATTACCTCGACGGCAAGAGCCTCGAGGAGAAGTTCGAGCTCCTGAGCAAGACCACCTATGACGATTTCCTGACCCAGATCTGCGGCTACGACCCGCAGCTCGTCACCTATTTCAAGAACGCCACCGAGGAATATCTCGGCATGGGCATCGAGGGCACCACGGCGCTCGACGCCTGGGGCATCGGCGTGCCCGGGTTCGACGGCATGAACCTCGGCGACAAGCCGTACAAGACCATGTCGCCCTCCGGCCGGCTCGAGAAGATCGACCAGGACGACTACATCTACCATTTCCCCGACGGCAACGCGGGCGTCGCGCGGGCGTTGGTGCGCAAGCTCATCCCGGCGGCGCTGCCCGGCGCCAGCATGGAGGAGCTGGTCAACAATGTCGTCGACTACACCAAACTCGATCTGCCCGAGAACCCGGTGCGGCTGCGGCTCGAAGCCTCGGTCGTGCGGGTCAAGCACGAAGGCGACCCGGCGAGCGCGAAATCGGTGACGCTGACCTATGTCGAAGCCGGCAAGCTCAAATCGCTCAGCGCTTCGCAGGTCATCCTCGCCTGCTGGAACCGCATCCTGCCGCACATCACCGACGAATTGAGCCCGGCTCAGATCGACGGGCTAAACGACCAGATCAAGGTGCCGTTGATCTATGGCACCGTGCTGATCAAGGACTGGACGGCATTCGACAAGCTCAAGATCGACGGTTTTACCGCGCCAAATGCCTTCTGGCGCGCCGTGTACACCGACGATCCGGTGTCGGTGGGCGATTACAAATTCACCGCCGATCCGTCCGAGCCGATGCTGCTTCACCTCTGGGCCATGCCGCTGCCCGGCACCAAGGGCATGAACGCCCGCGACCAGGCGCAGGCCGGCCGGCAGACGCTGACCACCATCAGCTTCGACGACATGGAGCGCGAATTGCGCGACCTGCTCAACCGGGCGCTCAAGGATGGCGGGTTCGACGCGGCGCGCGACATCGAGGCGGTCACCCTCAATCGTTGGAGCCACGGCTACGCGCTCGAATATATGAAGCCGTGGGACGCCTTCTGGCCCGACGGCCCGCTGCCGATCGAGGCGGCGCGCAAGGGCTGGGGCCGCATCGCCATCGCCAATTCGGATTCAGGCGCCTACGCCTACGCCCACTCCGCCATCGACCAGGCTGGCCGCGCCGTCAACGAGCTGGTCGGCGGGGTCACGGGCTTTGCGACATTCCCGGGCCCGGCGCTGGGGCCGGACGATCTGGTGAGCTAGCCGCGCGACCAATGGCCGACTCCCGCTCGCCGGCAAATCGGCCTAGCGTGCCGGCGCGAATGGAGGACGACGCGTGAACCAGATGGCGCCGATCAGCGTGGACCGCAAAGCGGCAGCTTCGGGCGTGGCGGCGCGTCTCAAAGGCGTCATCGCCGGCAAGTGGCTGATGACCGATCCGCTGATGACCTACGCCTATGCGGGCGACGCCAGCCAGTATCGGCTGGAGCCGGCGATTGTCGTGGTCATCAACTCCGAGGACGAGGTCCGCGCGGTGATCGCGGCCGCCCGCGCCGAGCGGCTGCCGCTGACCTTTCGGGCCGCCGGTACCTCGCTCAGCGGCCAGTCCAATTCCGACGGTGTGCTGGCCGTGCTGGGCGACGGCTTCAAGAAAATGCAGGTGCTCGACGGCGGCGAGCGCATCACGCTCGGGCCGGCGATCATCGTGGCGCAGGCCAACAAAGTGCTGAAGCCGCTCAACAAGAAGCTCGGGCCCGACCCCGCGAGCCAGGCCACCTGCAAGATCGGTGGCGTGGTCAACAACAATTCATCCGGCATGTGCTGCGGCGTCGCCTACAACACCTATCACACGCTGCAGCGGCTGCGCGTCATGCTGGTCGATGGAACGGTGCTCGACTCGGGCGATCCGGCCTCGGTCGCGGCGTTCCGCCGGAGCCACGCAGAGCTGCTCGAGGGCCTCCACCGGCTGCACCACGAGGTGATGGAAGATGCCGAGCTGGTGCAGCTCATCCGCCACAAATACCGGATCAAGAACACCGTCGGCTATTCGATCAACGCGCTGGTCGATTTCCACGATCCGATCGACATCCTTGTCCATTTGATCGTCGGCTCGGAGGGGACGCTCGGCTTCGTCTCCGAGGTCACCTACAACACCATTCCAGAGCACCCGCACAAGGTGACGGCGCTGGTGCCGTTTCCCGACCCCTATTCGTGCGCCCGCGCCATCTCGCGGCTGGCCAATGGCGGCGTGCAGTCGACCACCGGCGTCACCGCCGCCGAATATATCGAGCGCCGGGCGCTCAGGACCGTCGAATATCTCGACGTGATGACGCCCTACGCGAAATTCTTCACCGAGACCTCGCCGGCGGTGCTGATCGACGTCTCGGCCCCCGACCCCGCGGAGCTCGCGGCGGAGACCGAAAAAGCCGTCGCCATCCTTCGCGAAGAGGGCGCCACCGATATCGACTTCCAGCCCGGCGACGAGCCGCGCGCGGTGGCGCTGTGGGACATGCGCAAGGGCTTCTTCGCCTCGGGCGGCGCGGCGCGGCCGAAAGGCACCTCGATGATGACCGA
>Ga0265318_10002355_pt1 | contig 10131 bp, 9 predicted proteins | sample 4821metaG_FD_192431 | JGI IMG/M metagenome (GOLD analysis project Ga0265318, IMG submission 192431) | Rhizosphere microbial communities from Carex aquatilis grown in University of Washington, Seatle, WA, United States - 4-8-21 metaG | ecosystem: Host-associated > Plants > Roots > Rhizosphere >... | reverse complement strand
CTGAATGGCTATAATGTAATTGCAAAGTGAGAGAAAAAATGAGGAGAAACAATATCCGTTGCATAAGAAACTCCTTATCTAACGTTGCATCAAATATAATGTGATTTTTAGCAATAAAAAAGGCTGTTAAAACAGCCTTTTATTGACGAAAACTCAATTTTTTTATATGATTTAAGTTGATTTTTTTTAACTTGTAACTTGCCAACCTGCAACCTATTATTCTATCTCTGCTTCGTGGCCCTCTTCATTCCATGTAAACGGATAATCCGGTTTGTCAAATTCCTTAGCATACGTTGTTAATTTAAGCGGATGGAATGTATCCAGCATTACAGCAAGCTCAAGCGTTTCTTTTTTACCGATACTCGCTTCGGCTGTGCCGGGATGCGGGCCATGCGGAATTCCGCCCGGATGCAAGGTGAATGAAGCTATATCAACTCCTTTACGCGACATAAAATTTCCTTCGACATAATACAGCACTTCATCGCTATCAATGTTGCTGTGATTGTACGGAGCGGGAATTGACTCAGGGTGATAATCAAATAACCTTGGACAAAATGAACACACTACATAATTATGCCCTTCGAATGTTTGGTGCACCGGCGGCGGCTGATGAATTTTTCCGGTGATTGGCATAAAATCGTTTATATTAAATATCCACGGATAGAAATACCCGTCCCATCCAACTACATCAAACGGATGAAAATCGTAAACGTAATCATGCAGACAATTTGATTTTTTTATCTTCACCAAAAACTCGCCCTTCTCATCTTTGGTAACAAGAACTCCCGGCAAACGGAAATCGCGTTCACAATATGGCGAGTGCTCCAGTAATTGGCCGTGAGTATTGCGATATCTCTTAGGCGTTTCAACGGGACTCGGCGATTCAATCACAAGCAGCCTCGACTTACCCGAGTTAATTGTATATTTATGTATCACTCCGCGCGGAATAACTATATAATCTCCTTCATGAAAAGGCAGAGAGCCGTACTGCGTTTCAAGCGTGCCTTTGCCTTCATGAACAAAAATAATTTCGTCGCCTTCGCCGTTCTTATAAAAATAATCCATGTCATCTTTGGGATTGCAGATGCCAAGCGATACATCATTATTGAACATCAAAACTTTTCTTCCTGATACAGGGTCGCCTTCGGGTTTAGCATCAAGAGTCCTGATATGAAAATGACGCAGCGTTTTTTCTTCCCATACTTCACGCTTAATTTCAGTAAATCCTTTTATAGATTTTACTTTTGTCGGCGGATTGATATGATACAGAATGGATGATATCCCAGAGAATCCTTCGGTTCCAATTACCTGTTCTTTATACAGAGAGCCATCCGGCTGCTTAAACTGAACGTGGCGCTTTTGCGGTATCTTTCCTAACTTATGATAATGAGGCATCTTAATTAATTACTAATGACTAATAAACGAATAATGACTAATGAATAAAAACATTAACTACTAACTATTAACTATTAACTGTCCTGTGTCGATCTATCCAGTAAGCCCAGGGAATCAGCAGCCAAAGCGTGAGACCGGTATATTCGAGTATGCTTTCATTCGGCGGCGGCGGACCAAAAATTGCCATAACATAAGAAACCGAAAGAAAGATTACAAGAATCAACAAAGCATATTTTCCGATTCCATCTTTTGGTTTGGTAGTTTTAGAATATATAAACACACCGCCAAAGAAGAAAACACATTCAAGTATTAGTGTGACAGCCAGATTGTTCCATAGCCCTAATCCTACAAACGGGCCGTTTGGAAGAATCGGCAGATCAGGCCTGTGCACAAGAAAATCTAAAACCCAATGGCTTACAACCAATAACCCAACAATTATTGCATTCTTTATATTCTTCCTGAGCGCAAAATAAACAATAGCTAACAACAAAGACCATCCGAGCTGAAAGACCAAACTGTGGGTATATGGATAGTGGTCAAAATTCAGAGGCGTTGATATGGTGTTGCCCGGGCTAATCGTAACATGTTCTAACTTCAAAATAAGTAATATGGGCCAGAGTAAATCAGCCCATTGAGCCGCAAGAAAGAATGTTCCCAGCGATACCTGCGGAGCAGGCTTCTTTGCAGCAAATCCAACGCCAAAATGACCTAAGAACATAACTAGACAATTAACAATTAGAAATTAAGAATTACGAATATAAATTCGCAATCTCCAATCCGAAATCACAACGTTCCTCTTAGTTCCTGTTCTCTTTCGATAGCTTCAAACAAAGCCCTGAAATTTCCTTTTCCGAAACTCTTGGCGCCTTTACGCTGGATGATTTCGAAAAATAATGTCGGGCGGTCCTCAACCGGCTTGCTGAACAACTGAAGCAGGTAGCCATCTTCATCCCTATCTACAAGGACGCCTAATTTACTCAGTGCGCCCATATCTTCATCTATTTTGCCGACCCTTTTTTCAAGCTCATCATAATAAGCCTGCGGTACTTTCAAAAATTCCAAACCTCTTCTCATAAGCTGGCTAACCGTCTGTTCAATATTGGTTGTGCTCATTGCAATATGCTGGCATCCCGCTGAGTGATAAAAGTCCAGGTATTCCTCAACCTGCGATTTTTTCTTACCGGGCGCCGGCTCGTTTATCGGGAATTTAATTTTGCCTGTTCCGTTCTGCATAACCTTACTCATTAATGCTGTGTAGTCAGTCGAAATATCTTTGTCATCAAATGATAATAGTTGGCTGAATCCCATTACTTCCGCATAAAATTTCACCCAGTCGTTCATTTTGCCAAGTTCAACGTTGCCGACCATATGATCGATGGAACGCAGTCCCGCGTTTTCAATTCCAACAATAGCTTTCTTTTCAGCGCTCACAAAGCCGGGCAGAAAAATTCCTTTATAATTTTTTCGTTCAATGAAAGAGTGAATTGTATCTCCGTAGGTTTTAATTGCGGAACGTATTATGTATCCGTTTGAATCTTCAAACTTAGTAGGTTCCATCACTGATACGGCGCCGCGTTTTGTGGTTTCGGCAAATGCGCTGGCTGCATCGTCCACTTCTAAAGCAATATCCCTTACGCCGTCGCCATGATGCCGCACGTGGTCTGATATAAATGAATCAGGGTGATAAGCGCTGGTAAGTACGAATCTTATCTTGCCCTGCTCCAGCAAATAAGAAGCGTGTTCCCTGTTGCCGGTTTCAAGGCCGGAATAGGCCGTGAGCTTAAACCCCATTACATATTGATAATATAATGAAGATTGCTTGGCGTTGCCCACGTAAAACTCTACGTGGTCCCATGCCTTAAGAGGAAGAAAATCCTCCGGTTTGCCGTTAGTTTTTTTGGTTTCCTGCTCTTTGGTTGTTTGCATTATTCTATACAATTAATTTCCCGAATATAAAAATTTTAGGTTATTAATTGTATGTCATAACGAATAACTCTATTCAGGAACTCCCGGCGCGAATTTCCTTACTTTGTATGTAAAACCAAGATTTTTCTCAAATAGCGCCTGGAACTCGCCGTTCCATCCGCCGCCCGGCGCCTCCACTATAACCGGCTGAAGCCACTGGCCGTCCCATGAAGAGAGTATCCCGCACCTTGTACAACGGGTGAGCGTTCCGTCTTCAGTCTCAACAACTTCTAACGCGCCCTGACATTGCGGACAAAGCGTAGGCAATGGTTTCTTTGGCGTTTCAACAGAGGGGGCAAATCCGAGCGATTGCTCTATCATGGCCCGCATTGAATCATCCACGTTGTATGGCTGCCAGTTACCGGCTACGTTCATAAATAAGCTCTTGCATTCTTTACAACGTCCGTACATATCGCCGGAAGCCATTTCAAGCTCTCCGCTGCAATTCAAACATTGCATAGTTATGGTCCTTTTCTTATTGTTGATTAATGAAATTCATGAAATATTGCAGCAATAATATGATACGATAAAATAAATTTCAAGAAACAAAGCGCATAAAACTTCGGAAAAAATCTTTTGAATGTTTCTGAATTGCGAATATTTCTTTTCCGCTAATATTATATATTATACCCTTATTCTTTGAATATGACATTTATTATCGATAATTTTGTAATAATTGGAATCTGTAAGAACATTTATATCCCTGAACATAAGCGAACCGGTCAAGGGAAAGTTAGCTCTGGTCCAGAAAGACGTTATAAGCGCGCTATCTTCTTACCGTGTAAAATGGGAGAATCCCAAAAAATTCCACTTAACATTAAGATTTTTAGGAGAATTAAACTCAGCTGAGATTAAGGATTTAGCAAGAGACCTAGGCAAGATCAGGACGGGATTTGAGCATATAGTATATTTTTCCGATTCTGTAGGTTTTTTTCCGAATGCAAAATATCCTAATGTTGTTTTCGTTGATTTGGTTGAAAAAGGAACTTCCTGCGCCGGGCTGGTTGAAGAAATTGATAAAGTTATCGCCGAGTACGGAATTAAACCCGATAAACCATTTGTTCCCCATGTAACAATGGGAAGGTTCAGAAGGGACCGAAGGCAGGCGCTGGCCTCGGAAATAAGCGTCGAGGTACCAAAGATGGAGATCGTCTTCGAAAATTTCCATCTTATGAAAAGCAACCTGATCCAGTCAGGTTCGGAGTACGAAGAAATAAAGAGCTACAAATTCAAACTATAAAACAGGAAGAAAAGTCCTAATGCCCATATACGAATATCAATGCCAGAACTGCGGACATTTATTTGAAGAGCTTCAGTCAATGAAAGAGGCTCCGCTTGTGACATGCCCCAAATGCGGAAAGGATGAACTAAAGAAGCTTATCGGCTCAGGCGGAATAATATTCAAGGGCAGCGGCTTTTATCAAACTGACTACAAGAAATCGGGTTCAAAAAAAGAAAACATAGATACAACTTCCGCCCCGGTAATTGAAACGAAACCGTCCAAAACAGAATCAAAATCAAAATCCAAAAAAGAGTCTAAATCAGAGAAAAAAAAATAAATTATAATGTATACGGCAGATTTTAATAAGCTCCCGAACTTCAGTAAATTGTTTCTTGATTATGTTTCAGGGGACGAAGAGATCTCTAAAAAGCTGAACCCCTTTTTTAACGCGCATTTCAGAAGCAACGAGGATTTCTTTAAAGTTATTGACAGCAAAATTCAGAACTATAACGCTAACAGGTATTTTGATAAGTCGCTGCTGATAGAAATACTTAAACGGCAGAATATGGATTTTGGCGGGAACGATAAAACCGCCTCAAATATTGAATTGCTTAAGAATGACGATACATTCGCAGTGGTTACCGGACAGCAGGTCGGGATTTACACGGGTAACATGTATACGATATACAAAACCATTACCACCATAAAGCTTGCTGAAAACCTGAAAACCCGTTTCCCGCAATTCAACTTTGTGCCTGTTTTCTGGCTGGAAAGCGAGGACCACGACCTGGAAGAATCTAACCACGTTCACATAATCAACAAACAAAATGAGCTTGTTAGGGTAGGTTTTGAAGATCCTGCTTCAGAAGGCGAAGAAGAGAACCCGAAACGCAGCGCTATACCGGTAGGGGGAATCAAGTTTGATGAATCGATCCAAACAATTAACGCACAGCTCTTTGATGGCTTAATGGAGACCGATTATAAAGGAAATGTCACAGGTAAGGTAAGTTCTTTCTACTCGCCCGGCAATGATTTTAAAACCGCATTTGCGCGCATGCTTAGCTGGATGTTTGGCGAGCACGGACTGGTATTTGTCGATCCTGCCGACAAGGAAATAAAAAAACTTCTTACGCCGGTTTTCGAAAAAGAACTTATGACTTCGCCGAGATTATGTGAAGCCTTAATTGATACCAGCGCCGAGCTTGAAAAGAATTACGATCTGCAGGTAAAGCCAAAGGTTATAAATTTGTTTTTCCTCCATAACGGAAACAGGCTGCTAATTGAACCGCGTGATAACGATAGATTTGCTTTGAAGAACTCAAAACGCAGATTTGACCGCGAGGAGCTGATGAATATTCTGTTTGAAAGCCCTGAGCTGTTCAGTCCGAACGTAGTATTAAGGCCAATTTGCCAGGATTATTTGCTCCCGACTGTAGCTTATGTTGGCGGACCCTCGGAGATTTCATATTTTGCCCAGTTTAAATCGGCTTACAACCATTACGACCTTACAATGCCGGTCATTTTTCCGCGCGCATCGGTAACGGTTCTTGAAAATAAAATTACTAAGTTCGTAAAAAATTACAATGTGAGCTTTGAGGAAATTTTTGACCACAAGGCGCTTATAACAAAAGTCGTAAACAAGCTTTCGGAAGTGAAGATAGATGATGAGGTTTCTAAAGTGCAGGATGAGCTGAACAAAGCATTTTATGAGCTGAAAAATATGACTGCAAAAGTCGACCAGACTTTACTCAGCGGCGTTGATAACCTGAAAGAGAGAATGAACCAGAATCTTGAGCAATTCAAAGGTAAGCTCATAAATGCGCAGGCTAAGAAAAGCGACGTGGCGACAAACCAAATTGACAAGGTGGTCAACAATATTTTTCCAAATCACAGTTTACAGGAACGGGTTATAAACGTGCTGTATTTTCTGAACAAGTACGGAGATAATTTTATTAATAAGCTATTCAGTGAGATTGAAACAGACAATTTCAATCACGAGGTCATCGAAATTGGCGAGAGTTAGTTCATCCCCGCGCAAGCGGGGATCTATATTTTCAAAAACCTGACATTTATGAATAACATTTGAAGCTCATATCAAATAGCCCGCTCCGGAAATAATAGAATCACTTTTGAAAGGATATTCAGATTAAGATTTGCCCCGCAATAAAAAATATAAAAAGATTTTAATAATTCGTTTTTCATCGCTCGGCGATATAATACTTACAACCCCCCTGCTGAAAACTCTCAAAGAAAATTTTCCTGATTCCCAAATTGATTACTGCACCCGCGAAGAATACCGCGAGGTACTTAGCTTAAATCCAAACATAAATAAAATTATCGCTGTTGGCGAGGACTTTGATTTCAAGCGGCTTAAATTACTTAAGGATACTCTCAAACAGCATAAATATGATTTGGTTATAGATGCTCACAACAACCTAAGGACGTTTTACTTAAGACAATTTTTGAGATTCGGTTCGAAAGTCCTTAAATTCAAAAAGTATTCTTTCAGAAAATTCATGCTGGTTAAATTCAAAATTAACTTAATGAAGGACCTGCCCCCGATTGCAGAAAGATATATAAACATAATAGCAAAAATCACTGACGGCAAACCAGCAAAACACTTACCGGAAATTTATACTGACCAAAACGCCAAACAAAAGATTGATAATCTGCTTAAAGAGCTTGGAATTAGTAATAAGATAATTGCTATAGCTCCTGCGTCAAAGCATTTCACAAAGACATATCCCGCCGGATTATATTCAGAACTTATAAATAACCTTGGTAAAGATTATTCAATTATTCTGGTAGGCAAAGGAAATGATATAATGGCGGTTCAGAGAATAATGGAAAACGCTGGCAGCAATGTTTTTAATCTTTGCAGCAAACTGAGCGTTACGGAACTTGCAGAGCTTTTCAAAAGATGTGTATTGTTTATCAGCGGAGATACAGGCCCCATGCACATTGCAGAAGTAGCGAATATTCCGATCATAATGCTTGCCGGTTCATCGGTTAAAGAGTTTGGATTTTATCCGCAATCGGAAAAAGCAATGGTACTTGAGAACAATAATCTTAATTGCCGCCCGTGCTCGCATATCGGAAGAAGCTCGTGCCCAAAAAAGCATTTCAAATGCATGGTTGATTTGAAACCCGCCGATATTTTAAAGGTTGTTCAAATTGAGTTACTTAATTAACACCATCCTTTTCGTCTGCACAAAATCACCTGTTACAAGCTGATAAAAATAAATACCGCTTGCAAAATTGCTTCCGTCCCATTCAACTTCATAGCTGCCGGGTTTAAGCTGTTCGTTAACAAGCATTTCAACTTCGCGGCCAAGGACATCGTAAATTATCAGTTTTACGGAACGGTCGCGACTGTTCCCTACTGCCGGTACATCAAACTTAATCTTAGTAACCGGGTTAAACGGATTGGGATAGTTTTGGAATAAAGAAAAAGTATTAAGGACCTCTGATCCAATATTATTTATATTTACAAATTCACCTCCGGCATCTGTAGTCCTGAGTATTGTTCCATAGTTACCTGCAACAATTCCAGTGTTATCATTAAAAAAGTATATAGAATTAAGAGAATTGTTCGTGATAGTATTCAGAGTATTCCAGTTGGTTCCGCAATTTGTTGTTTTAAGAATGCCACCCACGGTATTGGTGGCATATCCGGTTTGCGAATTAGAAAAATAAAATCCCCCCCAAGGACCTGTGATTGGATAGTCACTCCAATACGCACCGCTGTTTGTTGTTCTAAAAATATATCTGTCATCTCCAATGAATCCAGTATTCTGATCTATAAACTTCATATCATAAATATTACTACCTATTACATAAATACCCCAACTTGCCCCGCCATCCGTTGTTTTATATATTCTGCAGATCGTTGTGCTTGCAACGAATCCTGTTAATGCATTAAAGAAATGAACTCTGTAAAGAGTCCAATTTGATGTAATAGGCATTTGAGACCATGTATTCCCTCCATCTGTTGTTTTCATAGCTTTAAGATCTCCTACTGCATAACCAGTAAGATAATCAGAAAATGAAATATCCCTTATTGTCATATTGCTTAAGTAAGAGCTTGACCAATTTATTCCGCCATTAGTCGTTTTAAGAAATTGGCCGCCTGAACCGCCTGCAAAGCCAATTAATGAATCTACAAACGTTAAAGCATCAAGATAAATACCGGAAGAAAATTGTGTGTTCCAGCTTTGACCACCATTTGTAGAATTCAGGATATTAGCGGTTGAACCAATACAATAACCAAAGTTGTTATTTATGAAATTCATTGAACTTATACTTTGATTCATTCCATACTGCATGGCGTACCAGTTAGAACCGCCATTATAACTTTTTAGAATTCCACCCCCAATACCCGCAGAAATTAAGGTATCAAGAGAAGTAAATGATAATGAATTCACTCCCCTGTTATCCGGGAAATTATTTCGATTCCAATTACTCCCGTCATTTGTCAAATACATAAAATTATTACTATTGGCATCCAGGCCCAGAACAATTCCGTGGAATTGATCATACATCCTTACTTTGGTAAACGAATTAGCGCTTACAGATTCAGTGATTATTTCATTCCAGCTACCTCCACCGTTCTGTGTTTTAAGCAAAACAGAATAATAAGTGTAAGGAAATGACCCTAAACTATAAAAACCACCGATAAAACCGGTATTTAAATTAAGAAAATTGAGATCCAAGTTATGATAATACGGACCAGTTGTTAATATTTCATTCCATACATTACCGGCGCTTGTAGATTTCAAGAAGTAAGTGCCGCCAACTACATAGACTACTGAATCATTGAGAAATTGAACCGACTTAAAATTTGCCGAGGTATAACTATCCTCATTCCAGTAATTTCCAGCATTTGAAGTGATGAATATTTTTCCGCTATTTCCGACCACACAACCACTATTTAAGTTTCCGAAACAAATACCGTTGAAAGGCAAATTTCCTAATCTTTGAATTACCCAGCTTACACCTCCATCCGTGGTTTTTCCTACAACGCCTGAATCCCCGCATACATACCCGGTAAAATTGTTTGAGAAAAACAGTGAGTTAAGATTTAATTTTGTAGGAATAGAAATAACTTGCCAGTTAACCCCTGCATTTGTCGTTTTTATAATTGTTCCAAAATTGCCAACCGAATAACCTGTCGTACTATTCAAAAACCTGACATCGTTTAATGTATTCCCCTGCGGCAATGGATTTTGCCAGAACCACCCGCTTTGAGAATATACATTTATTACAGCGAATAGAAAAACTATGATTGGAATAATATATTTTTTCATGATAGAGTAATTATTTATTTTATAAGTACCATTCTTTTAGTTTCTGTGAATTGTTCTGTTATAAGCTGATAAAAATAAATCCCGCTGGCGTAATTACTTCCGTCCCATTCTACTTCATAGCTGCCGGGTTTAAGCAGTTCGTTTACCAGTGTTGCAACCTCACGGCCAAGTACATCATAAATTATCAATCGTAGGGAACGGTCGCGACCGTTCCCTACTGCAGGAACATCAAATTTAATTTTT
>Ga0265318_10002353_pt1 | contig 10132 bp, 10 predicted proteins | sample 4821metaG_FD_192431 | JGI IMG/M metagenome (GOLD analysis project Ga0265318, IMG submission 192431) | Rhizosphere microbial communities from Carex aquatilis grown in University of Washington, Seatle, WA, United States - 4-8-21 metaG | ecosystem: Host-associated > Plants > Roots > Rhizosphere >... | reverse complement strand
TTTATCTTGCGATGCGCCGGTCAAAACCAACGAGGTGTTGATGGATGAAAGTTCCTGATGGTGAAGAGCTAGCGACTCACGCCAGCCCCGAGTCATGTGCGTCGGTTCGTAAGGGCCGAGGTGAAGCGTTGACAGGGGGACGTGTGGGCCGGGTATTGAGCCGCGAAAGAAAGCAACTCCGGGGAGCCGACGCCGTGCAAGAAGGCGGAAGGCAACAACCGTGTCGTCGTTATCGCGAGACGTCACGGCGCCCCGCGCGGTCGAGAGACCCCGTGCACGCACGGAAGCACCACGCATGGGAACCGGGAGATCCCAGGGCTGCCCGTGGAGACAGGCACCGCGGGCCGCGTCGGGAAGCCAAGAGGCAATAGCCGACGATGAACGGACCTGGGAAGTCGGACCGCCCCGTAGTACCTGGGAAGTCCCCGAACAAAGCCGAGCAACCGGCGGCGGAGGGGATGGAGGGAAGGGGGCGGGCCGAGGGGAACTCGAGCCAGCAAAACGCGCCACGGGCACAGAACCGAAACGGCGCGCCAAGTGCGCTGGAGCGAGTACGTCAAGCAGCAAAGAGGAATAGGAAGCAGCAGTTCACCACGCTCCTGCACCACGTGTACAACCCGGACGCGCTCCGGGCGGCGTACTTCGCGCTCAAGCGAGATGCCAGCCCGGGCGTGGACGGCGAGACGTGGCGGCACTACTGGGAGGGACTGGAGGGCAACCTCCATGACCTCTCCGAGCGCCTCAAGCGTGGAGCGTACCGGGCCAAGCCGGTCCGTAGAGCGTACATCCCGAAGGCCGATGGGCGGCAACGACCGCTCGGTGTCACATCGCTGGAGGACAAGATAGTCCAGCGTGCGACGGTCGACGTGTTGAACGCCATCTACGAGACCGACTTTCTCGGGTTCTCGTACGGGTTTCGGCCGGGACGCAGCCAGCACAACGCGCTGGATGCGCTCTACGCCGGACTCGTGACGAAGAGGGTGAACTGGGTGCTCGACATGGACATCCGCGGCTTTTTCGATGCGCTGGACCACGGATGGCTGGTGAAATTCGTCGAGCACCGGGTAGCGGACAAGCGCGTCGTGCGTCTCATCCAAAAGTGGCTGAACGCCGGCGTGCTCGAGGACGGGACGCGGACGCGGAGTGAAACGGGGGCACCCCAGGGTGGCAGTGCATCGCCGCTCCTGGCGAACGTCTACCTTCACTACGTGTTCGACCTGTGGGCCCACAACTGGCGCCGAAAGCACGCGAGCGGTGACGTCGTCATCGTTCGCTATGCCGACGACGTCGTGGTGGGTTTCCAACGCAGGGAGGATGCCGAGCGGTTCCGGGCGGAACTGGAGGAGCGACTCCGAAAGTTCAACCTGGAGCTGCATCCCGAGAAGACGCGCATGCTGGCATTCGGACCGTACGCGGCCGATGACCGACGCAAGCGTGGACAAGGGAGACCGGAGACGTTCGATTTCCTTGGCTTCACGCACATCTGTGCGAAATCGAGGAGCGGCGGACGGTTCATGGTCCTTCGGCAGACGATGCGGAAAAGGCTGCAGGCGAAGCTGAACGAGGTGAACGTGAGCCTCAAGCGGCGCCTCCACGACCCCGTCCCCGAGGTCGGCAAGTGGTTACGCGCGGTGCTCACCGGGCATTTCAACTACTACGGTGTCCCGAGGAACATGTACGCGCTGTCGCTCTTCCGCTTCAGGGTCTGTCGGCTCTGGCATCGCGCGCTCTGTCGCCGAAGCCAAAAGGGTCGCATTACCTGGGAGCGGATGCGGCGCCATATCGACCGCTGGCTGCCACTGCCCACGACCCGTCACCCACTTCCCCTGGTGCGGCTTGGCGTCATCACCTGAGGCAAGAGCCGGATGCGGGAAAACCGCCCGTCCGGATCCGTGGAGGGGGCCGCGGGAGACCGCGGTCCCTACTCCGACCCTGCGTCTAATGAACTCTGGCCACACCGATCTCAACCCGCTCTTCGCGCAAGCGGCGACCCAACGGTGGAGTCACGCGGCAACGTTGATCGACATCAATTACTTCTGCCGGCAAGAGTAATCACGATCGATGACATCGAAGCCCTACGCGGACGCCTGAGGGAGTTGCCACGGAACCAGCCTACGGAGGTCAGTAAACAGGAGGCTGTCATCTTGCTCGCGTGCGAACTGGGCGCCGCACGGCGGCGCGGCTACTGCCCGGAAGAGGTCGCGCAGTTAATGTCAGAGCAGGGGATCACCATCCACGCCGCGACGCTGCGAGGCTACTTGAGGCGTTAGAAGCGAAGGCCCCAGAAAGGACGGGGTCCAGTCCATCCACGGCGGCGAGGACAAAGGCTGCAGCAACGGCACAGCGCGCGAGCAGCGCCCCGGAACCGGCGCGCGCTGCCGCCATCGCATCGCCTCCCCCATCCGGAACCGAGGCTTGTCGGGCGACGGCGAAGGCATTCGGTCCGTCCCTCATCACGCCCCCAGTTCCCCCGGGGCGCGGGCCCGGTGCACCAGCGCTGTACTCGCCGCGACGTGGTAATGGTCGACAGAAATCCCGTAGGCAAACGTAGTTTCTGGAAACTCGCAAAATCATTGGAGCGATATCATGGCGGCGTCGTCCAAGAAGTCAACGGATCTTGGGCGCACGGCCAGTCCCCTGGAAAGGTGAAGTCTTCCAAATCTCGCCGGACCTTTTCGTCCCTGGCTGCGTTGCTCCTCGGTTGAATACGTCGAGTATTCGCCCTCGTCGCGCCTTGCCAGGAACGGAGATGCCTCAGCGACATTTGTAGCCTTCACCTTTCCAGGGGACTAGCGCAGTGACGGGAAGCCGGGAGTCCGCGGGAGCGCTGACCTATAGGCCCCGCCGACAACGTATTCGTCGCGACGGAAGGCGATAGGCCGCCGCAAGGCGCCGGGCGTCAAAACTTGTTCAGTCGCGACAGTCATCGGGCCGGCAGTGGTCGCTGAACTCGTTTGCCATAGCGCGGCAGGTCGATTTCAGCCATCGACTATTTGCCTTTACAGGGACCACGACAACATTTACCCTCGCGACGCGGGTCGAGTCGACGGCCGCATGATCTCCCAAGGAGAATGACATGTTGCGAGCACGGCGAACCTCCATCGAACTATTCTCCATTTTTGTGGCCAGTTCGTGCTCTGGCGGCCATGTCTCTGAAAACAACCTCGAATCGAAGACGGGCGCCCTGACCACGGGGGCGATCTCCTTCACCGTTACCCTCCAGACGCCCAAGGACCTCTCCCCGCTGAACGTCGCGCTGGCATCGACCGGCACGATGACGATTGGGTCGTCCACGAAGGTAACCCGCCCGGGCACGTCATTGAGCGCGATCGCGAACATGGGCCCGGGCGGTATTAGCTCCGATACGGATTCGGTGCTCGGCGACGTATGGAGTCTCTCTACGGTCACCCTCAGGGACAGGGCTCACGTCATGGGCAAGGTCTATGCGCCCAAGGTCGTGTCGGGCGTCGGGGTCCATGTTGATGGGGGCACTGACTCGGTTAGGTCTCTGGTTCCGGCGACAGTGACCTCCTGGAGCGTCACATATCCAGCGGCGGTCGTGAACAACGTTATTCTCCAAGTGAACCAGACGGCGTCACGGCCTCCGGGACGTTACGGTGCGATGCAGCTCTTCTCGGGGGGAAAGCTGACACTGACCACAGGTGCCTATTTCGTCGACAGCTTGGACTTGGAGCAGGGTTCGAAGGTCATCTTGAACCAGGACGCCGGCCCGGTCCTCCTTTACGTGCGAAATTCGGTGATCCTGCGAGGAGTGTTCTCGACGACTTCGGGAGGTGCGTCGGATGTGCTACTGGGGTTTCTTGGCACCACCGACGTGGTTGCCGAGGTGTCGTTCGTAGGAACATTGGTTGCGCCGTCGGCGAAGATCGCCCTTCGGTCCGTGACAGGGGGGCACGCAGGGGCATTCTTCGGCAAGAACATCGACGTCTCACCGAATACCATCGTCTCCTATCGGCCAGCCCACGCCATCCTTTCCACTCAGCCTCCGACCTCCAGGGTGGCGTGCGTGAATGCGATTCAACCGAGCGATTCCCTGACCGGGGACGCGCGAGAGTTGCAATATCAGAAGGACATCGTTCGGTACTGCACGGGCACCGGCATGGCCTCGTGCGAGCAGACCATTCGCGCGCGTATGAACGTCGACTTTTTTGCCGCCGCGCGCCAGCTACTCACGCAGCAGATGCCAACGGGGCAATACATCCAGGTGCTGCAGGACCGAGACCGCAAAATGGGCGATTTCCGTCTGAATCCGACGCTCGCGTGCAATGTCGCGTCCCATGACGCGGACGGTGATTATGTGCCGGACGGCACAGACGCTTGTCCCAATACGCCCGCGTTGACGCCGGTGTTGGCCAATGGTTGCACAAACACCCAGTTGCTTCCCGGACCCAGTATTTCGGAGATTTTGAAGCTATCTACGAACATCGGCATCAACGTCGATCCCAGGTGCGTCGGGGCACCAAAACCGTTGACGCCAGTACCTCTCGGCGCGTTCCGTTCGTCGGAACCGTCTTTTGGCAAGGCCATCTGGGTGTCGCTCGATCCGGGGACGTCGACCTGCCCACTCTACTATCAGGTTGAATTCTATCTGACCGACGGGTTGGGCAGGCGTACGGTGACGTTTCTCTCCACGGACAAGGCGTCCTTGGGGTGGATCAACCCTCCTGTCGGCGCGGTGCAGTTTGCGCTCAAGGCGACTGACTCGGGTGATCGCGGTGCGTGGGCCTCGTACGCGGTATTCACTCAGACCTTTCGAGCCAGGGCCTTCAACACCGCCGGAGCGTTGTCGCTCTGGTCTGACTTCTTCACGTTCAGCAATGTCGATTGCGTCTCGGGGCAAGCTTGCACGGATCATCGATAATGTCGACGACTACAAGGGAGGCGGACGTGGCACCGACGAACGGGGACGGCGCTGGTATCCAGGTGCCACGGTCGCGACGCTCACGTGTCGCACTCGTAGGCGTGACAATCACGGTGTGTCTGGCCGGCGGGGCGCGGAAGGCGGGGGCCTACGACAATTCTGAGCACATTCGGCACGCCGATCAGGCCTATCAGATCCTGAACTTACTTCGACGGGGGGCGTTCTACTCCGTGGAGGCTGCGGCGCTGAGTGGGACCAACAACTTCCCGCCGTTGTTTCAGTGCCCTGCGTCCGTTTGCCCCGCAGCAGGCTGTCAGGGTGGGGTCTGCCCGGAGGGCGATCGGTGGAAGCAGTTCATCACCGAAGCCATGGCCGCGCCTGACCGGCTGGACAACGTTCGATCGAACCTTCACGATCCCGGTCCCATGTCACCCGACTGCGGAGGTGTCTTTCCCCCTGGGCTTGCACCCGGTCAACTTGCGCAGTGTCTGGCGAAGGAAATTCCGTTCCCACCCAGGCGCGGATTTGCTTCAAACCAAAACGAGTGCTACCTGCGGCGGGGTTACGTCCCTGGTGGGGCGGATATGAATCCGTCGATCGGTGCCGACGGCGCCCCCGCCAATGGCATCGCACCCTTTTTCCAAGACCTGCCAGCGAACTACACGGGGGCGGTTTTGGGCGAGTGGGCAACGGGGCCCGACGATGCGTCGAATGATACGCAGTTGTTTATTCGCCCATCAAACCTGATCTTTATCTCGACGATAAGGGCCGTCGGCACGGAAATTGTTGACGCGGCGTTGACGGTTGTGTTCGCGCCATTCGCCTGCGCGTTTGACTTCATCACGGGCGGAGATTGTTACAACAACGCGATCGCTCAGGCCAGTGGGCCTGCCCACGCGCTGGATCCGATTGCCCTCACAGACGATGCCATTCTGACCATCGAAGAGGAGGCGCTTGTTCGGCTCGGCGATCGAACGGACACCGTGTTTGGGGTTCCAACGGCGGGTCTATGGCACTTCGCCAGTGTGAGCCAGTCTCCCTCCGCACCGGCTGCGTTGGTCGGACGAGGGCAGGGCGACTTCAACCTCCTTCCGGGATATCATGGGACGGCGGCACAGGTGGGAGGTGCTTACGATAGTCTGGATGTCGGCTTCATCGCCCTGACGGACGCCACTGGGTACACCCTGGCTCCAGATTTCTCGGACGGTGTTTCAAATTACACGACCTTCGAGGACGGACGAATATCGCCGCGACTTCCGTCCGATTGGGCCTCGTCGGGGGTGGGGCACGTCGAGTTCGACCCAGTTCAGAACCTCGCTGAGTACGGCTGGAAGCAATTTAAGGATCCGGGGAGCGGTCACGGAGGCGCAAGGGGATTGGGTTGGGTGCTCCACGCTATTGGCGACGCCGGGGAGCCGCATCACACACTGGGCACGCTCGGTGCTGGTCATGCCTTGTGGGAGCGGTTTGCCAATTTGACCTGGGAGCAAAATTTCCACGAGGAGAGCTTGCTTCTTCACTACCAAGACGTTCTTGATATTCTGGCGTCAGCGTATCCATGGTGGCGCTATTTGGACGACGCGGAGAAGGCAAACGGGTACTCTGACCTTCCGGTGCGGGAGTTCATCTCGGCTTTCGCCGTTGAGACGTTCGGGTTGCCGGCCACCAGGGCGGCTGATGTCGGGGGCATATCTCTCGAGTACGGTCTATCAAAGGACGACGACAAGGTCAGGTCGGCGTACCGCGGCCAAGGGCGAGAGAGATTGATGGCAGGCCTTATGGAGCGAGCTATAGGCGCGTCGCTTGCCTTCGAGGTCAAGGCTGCTCCCTTCGTGCCGGCCCCCGACCCTCAACATCCGAGCGGTTGTATTTGCCCACCGGGAAATTCGCGTTCGGGACAGGTGCCGGGGGACATTCTCCCGGTGGTCACGCCCAATGCCGCCTGCCTGGAATGCGGAACCGGCGTCTTCCAGAACCTTCCAGCATGGGTCGATGGTCGATGCGTCGTCGCGTGTCCTGCCGACAAGCCGACGCTTCAGGGCCGAGTGTGCGTCGCGACCGGCGTCTGCCCTCCTGCTATGCCCTTCTTTGAAGGCAATCAGTGTGTGGCGCTTTGCAGTCCGTCGTCGGTGGTCGTGAACGGTCGTGTCTGCCAGGCGTCTTGCCCGACGGGCCAAAGTCCCGGTACGCCCCCCCAGGCCCCGGCGGGCTTCTGTGTTCCGGTCGCGTCTGTCGCGGTCCCGCCGGGGTGCTCGATGGCGGTCGAGGACGCCTACGGGGTGTGTTGTGCACCGCCGAGTGGCCTCTGCGCCGCCGACTCGGATTGTTGTTCCCTCTTTTGTTCGGCGCAAGACGGCCTCTGCAAGGCCGCAGCCGGCGCGGCGTGTGCTAGGAACGCAGACTGCCGCTCAGGGGTTTGCGCTACGGGCGTCTGTGCGATAGGATCAGGAGGATCGCCGTGCGGCGTGGCTGGCGACTGCGGCTCTGGGATCTGTCAATCTCGCCTATGTCGAAGCAGTCCGGACGGTGGCCCTTGTCTCGGTCCAGGTGACTGCGACGGAGACTCCTTTTGTTCAGAGGGTACGTGCCAACTAAACATCGGCGGATAGGGCGTTTTATCGCAGGCATTCTGTTCGCTAGCGCTTGTTCATCCCCCGGAACTGTCCGGCCGGCGTCTGACGGGTCGCTTGACGCCCCGCAATATGATGCCGGCGGTCTCGACCACACCACCGCGGACACCCACGCCGATGTGCCGGCTTGGGCCGACGACGAGTTGGCCCCCGAAGCCCCAATTGATGAGGAGGCGTCGTCCGCCGACGGAGGCCCCGGCGGCGATGGGGGTAGCCCCTCCGACATCGGGGGGCCTGACCTTGCTGCCGACGGAGTGGCCGGCGCAATCACGGCCTGCCGGCCGGACTGCATCGAAAGGGTCTTTGGTCCATGCGACGCACCGAAAGCAGGTACCTGCTCGAACACAGGAAGCACGATCTGTTATTCGAACGGTGTGAAACTGGCGACGACTCTGCTGGATGGCGGTGCTGGCGAGCCTTACTCGAAGATCACGGTCTTTCAGCCCGATGGCACCATATGCGGTTGGTACACCGCCACGGCCGAAGCCGATGGGGCTGCTCTCGGCATCTACTACGATGCCCGCGGCACGGAGATTGGTCGGCAAAAACACTTAATGCCTGACGCTGCTCTTGGCGCGGTCCTTTATACTTGCGATGGACAGACCTTCGTCGTGACGAGCGAGCAGCTACAGTCACAGGACTGTCAGCGCCTCCAACCGCGCGATTGCCCGATGGGAACATGCCCGTGATCAATTGGTTGGGGAAGATAGCGAAGCGAAGCTACTTTGGGGCACTCCTTCTCGTCCTGATCGGAATCGACGGATGCGGCCCGACGTCTGTCTGCGCGGGTGACATCAGCTGCCTGACTAAGAGCAGCGACCTCTGCGCCGCGATTCCCGGCTGCAAGTCCGTGCCTGGCTGTATTCACTACGGATCCGCCCTCGACGCGGAGTGTGCAAATGTTTCATCCGAGGCTAAGTGCTCGTCTCAAGAGTGCGCTTGGATTGACAATCAATGCCAATCAATGTGTCTGACCATCACCACGGAAGCGGTGTGCGACTCGTATTTTTTTCGGGTCAGCGTGGCGCCTAACATGATGGTTACGGTGGCGCCTTGTGTTTGGTCGCAATGCTCTGGCATTCCGGACACGCCCTACTGCAGCCACTATTCGGTCGACATGTGTCCGACGAATCTCGGATGCAAAGTTCAGCAGACGTGTTCATGGGGCGACTGTTAGTAGTGAAGGCTAGCCACGGCGGGTCATTGAGGCGCCGTCCTGGCGCGACCTGGAGTCGGCTCGTCCTTGTTCTTTCCTTTGGATTCGGTTGTCAGCGGTCCCTGGCGCCGAAGACCGAGGGGGGCCCCCTCGCTCCCGCATCTCGAACGGAGGTTCTGGTCGCCTCCCCGAGCCCCCCGGGCACGCTGCCGGCCGGATGCGCCATTGCAGTCAGTCTGGATCCAGGCGCTCTCGGGCCCGCAATTGGCCTCCTTGGGGGGATGGTCAGGACCGGGTCCGGGCGGGGCGAGCGCATCTTCGGGATCGATCCCAAGACAGACCTTCGCCGGATCACAGGCTGCAAGATGCCAGGATCGGCGCGAGCGAGCTACGTCGTTTTGATGTCGGGACGAATTTCGCCGGACACGGTGAGCACCGCGCTGGCCGACAACCGGGTAGGTCTCAGGGCGGAGACTCTCGCGGGCATCCCGATCGCCGGCGGCCCCACATCCTGGCTCGCGCGCCGGGGTGGCTTAGACGCCGAAGAAGGGGAACTCGTCCTGGCCAGCGACCGCGACCTTCTGCGAGCGAGTCTCTTCGGCCCTCCTACCGCGTATCGACTGGATTTGGGCGCGCCGTTTGCGGCGGCCGTCGCGGGAGAAGAGCTACGGAGGATTCTGGCGGGCAGCAAGACCGGTGCAGAAGAGACCGGCCTCGATCGAATTCGGGAAGTGACGGTGACGCTGCAACCCGGCGCCGACGCCATCGCGATTCGGGCCTTCGTGGGAGATGCCTCATGGGCGGAAAAGCTCGCGCAGTCACTCCGTCCCCTCATTGCGAAGGTCGCCGCTGGTTTGGTTGCACCCGGACAAGCAGCTCCAGAGGTGGCGGCGACGATCGACGCTGGCGACCTTATCCTCCAGACCGCCTTGCCGACCGGAACCTGGGCCACGCTGGCAGCGAGGATGGCGCAGCCTACCTCAACGAGAGGCCAATGAATTGCCAGTCAACATGGTAGCGATCACAGCGGAATCGCCCTGCTGGCGGCGGAGTCTGGAAGCGATCGAGCCAAAGCGCCGGAGTTCGACCGCGTCGAAGGCGATCGAACCAAGCACAGATCGCCACGGCTCCTCGGCCCTCTGCGGGGAACCCGCCGCGCCCTTTGTGATCGGCGGCCCCCGTTTTGGATGATCGGCTCATCCTTTGTCGCCCACCTGTCGCCCAGGCGACCCGACTCCACCCGATTTCGACCGTCCTCACGCGTCCTCAAACGACCTCGCTCCAAAAGCCATAACCCTGCGTGAACCTTGTGCAAGTCGGCGCAGCGCTTTGGTTTTCCGTTGTAGCGCCGACATGGTTCGACTCCCGGCGCCTCCACAATGATTACGCCTGGTTACGCCTCATTTTCGCTTTTTGTGCCCTCCTTGTGCCCCGACTACCACCGTCGGGCACGTTCGGCGCGGC
>Ga0265318_10002351_pt1 | contig 10138 bp, 15 predicted proteins | sample 4821metaG_FD_192431 | JGI IMG/M metagenome (GOLD analysis project Ga0265318, IMG submission 192431) | Rhizosphere microbial communities from Carex aquatilis grown in University of Washington, Seatle, WA, United States - 4-8-21 metaG | ecosystem: Host-associated > Plants > Roots > Rhizosphere >... | reverse complement strand
GCGATTCGGCGACGCCAGTCGTGGAAGTGTCGTCAAAAGAAGCGACAAAAAAGCGACTTTCCAGCGACCCGCGACGACGCGCGCTCTGGCATCTACGAGGGCGTCGTGGCGAACGAACTACAGGATGTGCGGTGCTCGGCGTGCGGGAAGCTGCTCGCCAAGCTCCACGACGGCTCCCTCACGCTCCAGCGGGGAGATCTGCAGGCGACATTCGACGGCGACTTCCGGGCCTCGTTCATCTGCAACCGGCCGAGTTGTCGCCGCCTGAATGTTGTCCGCGTTCGGTCACACGGGGAGCCAAGCCCCGCCTTTGCGAAATAGGTCCAGCTCAAAAGCCAACACCAAAACACCACCACCACCACCACCACCGAGAGCGCCAGACGCCTTATCGGCCCCAGTGAGCGCGCGACGCCGGCCGGGAAAGGCCGCCGTCCATGCGCTCACGTTGGGAAGCCCTTCACTCAGGGCTCACGCTCTCGATCCGTTCGGAGAAATCGGCACGCGCGTTCACGCGACTGAAGGCAAATTACCCGAACCGATTGGGGCCTTTCACGGACAGCGCCGTTCTGCTGGCCAAGCTCCACGAGAGCGGCGGTGATGCGACCAGTCTCGACCAGAAGGACCGGATCCTCGGCGCTCTCGTCCGCGGCGCAGCGCTGCCGTGCACGAGCGACCTGGCGATCGAGCTTCTTCTCCTCGGTCTCTGGCCCGGACTATCGGCATTGTTCACGCGGCTCGTGCACCTGTTCCAGCAAAGGCCGAACGAACTCGCGGCCGAGATCCTGGCGCGGTTCACTGAGTGTGCTCGGCGACTCGATCTCGCCCGCTGCACGCGCGTCGCGGCGACCCTGGTCCTGAACACGGAACGCGTCATCAAGTCGGCGCGGATGCTCGAGCTGAAGCGCGCCGCCGCCAACACGTTTCTCGGCGCCGAGTCGGAGTCCCTCGCCGATCCAGCGGCGGAGCGAGCGACTGCCCTCGTCGATCTGCGGGCGTGGCTCGGGCGCGCCGTGCCGAACGACGTCGATCTCATCTTCTCCATCGTCATCGGTGGCAAGAACTGTCGCGAGGCGGCCGCTGCGCTTGGGATCAGTCACGCGAACGCCCGGCAGAGGTTGGCCCGAGCGCTCGCGCGAATTCGACTGCTGGTCTCGGACTCGGGTGTCACAGATCGAGGGGTCGAGCCCGCGTTTGTTGGACGATGAGCAACAACAACGAATGCAGGCACTGCCCCGAGTGCGACCACTTCCTCCGCCTTCCGGGCGTCTTCCGCCGCTGGGAGTTCGAGCAGGTCATCGAAGGCAGCGACGAATTCCACATCACGGCCGCCGGCGCCGCCGAGGATGGGACGGAGTTGTTCACGGTGTACTGCCGTGAGCGGCCTCTCGTCCCGGGAGCGGCGCGATGATCGGCGAACTGATCTACTCCGTCGAGGTGGCGATCGTTCGCTGCCCGGGGAATGGCGAAGACGGGGCCTCGATGGGCGCACCCGTCGAGAAGGCGACGACAGTGCGCTACTGCGACATCTGCCGGCGCTGGGGCGCGAATGGCTCGACTCACATTTGCTGGCGCAATTGGCGGCCTCGGCTGTCGGACCTGCTGATGGAGCTGACGCGGGACGGGAGGCGGCCATGAGGATCTATCTCGCCGCCCGTTTCGACCGCAGCGTCGAAATGCTCGAGGTGGCCGCCAGCCTCGCGCGCGCCGGGCACTTCGTGACCTCGAGGTGGATTCACGGGCGGCAGAACGCCCCCGACCTCGTCTCGGCGGTTGAGGACATCGAGGATCTCGCCGACGCGGACTGCCTCGTGTCCTTCACGGAGCACCCCAACCGCGGCGTCTCGTGGGCGGCGCGCGGTGGCCGGCACGTCGAGTTCGGCATCGCGCTCGTTACGGGGAAGCGCCTGTGCGTCGTCGGACCGCGCGAGAACATCTTCCATCACCTGCCGCGCGTGGAGACGTACTCGACGGTCGCGGAGCTTGTCGCGGGATTGGCCGCTCCCACCGTAGGAGCGTCATGACCGCGTGGGGAGCAACGCCAGCGCGAGGCCGCCGCTGCTATTGCGGCACGTGCGGGGTGGTCATCGCGTTCCGCGAAGAGGTGCGGCTCCGTGCCGCGATGGACGCCGAGTTGGATCGAGTCACGCTCGCCGTCGAGGGTCACCTCCGGTCCTCGCCGCGGTGCCGCGGCGGTGGAACGTTCGAGGGGCGCACGGTCGGCGCTTGTCGGTGCGAGAAGCCCCTGCGCCTTCCGCGCGAGGACGGCCTCTTCTGCGCGCGCTGCGAGGGCGTCGTCGCGCCCGACGTCGCCGCCGTCGCGCTCGCACCCCGCCATCGGCGATCGCGGAAGGGAGACCGTCAATGAAACTTGATCCAATCCTGATGTGCGGCCGGTGCCGGGGCGCTACCCTGCACATCTTCGTCGAGCGTCGGGCGCACCCGCGCGCGCTCGGTGATGCTGCGTTCTTCGACCTCTTCTACGAATGCGACGTCTGTTCGACGGCTCGTCCCTGGGGCAATGAGCCTCGGCAGGAGACTGCCTACGGCCGCCGGCTCGCCGAGGAAACCCTCAGTCACGCGATCGATGTCCACGGCATGCGCCGCGAGAAATGTTCCGCCTGCCGCGGCGTCGGGTTCGACTGCTCGGAATGTGGTGACGACGGCCAGGTCTGGGTCTTCGACAACGCGGAGCCGTGTGGGCCCGCCTGTCCGATCGCCGGGTTCGAGCCTGCGGGGAACGAATGATCGCGCGGGGAGCCCCTCTCCCTCCCAATCCCCGGGACACCGGGTACGCCGGGGCCGGGGCGATGCAAGGCTCGGATTTGTCGCCCTTTTTCGAGGCGTCGCGTGTCCCCGGCGATCTCCCCGCCCGGGGACGCCGGGCGGGGACACGGAGAGCGAGGCGCCCGTGACCGTCCAGGAGATGCTCTCGCGACTCGAGCGCGTGTCGAAGACCCACACCGGGTGGATGGCCCGCTGCCCCGCCCATGAGGATGCGAAGCCGAGCCTCAGCATCGGGGCCACCGACGAGGGACGGATCCTGCTTCGGTGCTTCGCGGGCTGCGAGCTGGGCGCGATTGTCGAAGCGCTGCGAATCGAGGTGCGGGACCTGTTCGCAGAGCCGGTCGCTCCATCGACGTTGGCAGCGGCGGGCAGCGTGGTCCCGGCAGCACAGCTCCCAGCCGTGGCGACGTGGCTCCGAGAGGCCCGCGCCCTACCCGACGCCGAGGTCACCCGCCTCTTCGCCGACAGCACGCGCACGGGGGTGGCCGTGGTCTTCCGGTACACCGACACCGCGGGGGGCCTTCTCTACGACAAGTTTCGCCCGCTCGGCGACCGAAAGGTCTTCTGGCGCACGCCGCGCGGGCGACCGAGCGTGCTCTACGGACTGGCCGATCTGCCGAAGGATGAGGTGGGCCGCGTGATCGTGGTCGAAGGCGAGCTCGATCTTCACGCACTGCGCGCCATCGGTATCAACGCGGTCGTGTCCGTGCCGGACGGAGCTGGATCACGACTGACACCAGAGCTGCTGGAGCCACTCTCGGGCTACAAACGGATCTTGATCGCGACTGACGCCGACGATCCCGGCGAGGAGCTGGCGCAGCGTCTCAGGAAGGAGCTGGGCGCCAAGCGCTGCCGGCGCGTCGTGTTCCGCGACGGTGATGCGCTGTTCAAGGACGCCAACGACGCCCTCAAGGCCGGCTGGACCCGAGCGCGGTTCGATGCCGTCCTGGGCGCCCCGGGGCAAAGCGCTCCTGCCGCGCGCCCGAGTGCGCGTGCGGCCGGCGCCGAAACCGTCCTCGTGGAATCCGAGGGCGACGGTGAGGACACGGGGCCCTACCGATTGATCGATGGCCAGATCTGCCGAGTCCGCCACGATCGGGAAGGCAACGAACTGGCGCAGGCGCTCGCCAACTTCGACGCGCGCATCTTCGAGGAGGTCGCGTACGACGACGGCGCCGAGGTGGTGCGCGCGTTCAAGCTTCGCGGCCGCCTGGCGTCCGGTGCGGCGCTCACCGACGCGCGCGTCACGGCCGCCGAGTTCGGCGGGATGAGCTGGGTCGCGAGCGCGTGGGGCGCTCGTGCCCTGGTCTCGGCCGGCGCCGGCGCGCGCGATCACCTCCGCGCCGCGATCCAGGTGCTCTCTCAGCCGAACGAGAAGCTCGTCTTCCGGCACACCGGCTGGCGGCGCCACGAAGGCCGGTGGGTCTACCTCTTCCAGGGTGGCGGCGTCGGGGCAGACTCGCTGACCGTCGAGCTCGATCCACCCCTCGATCGGTTCATCCTCCCGCCGGTCGTCGAGAACCTTCGCGAGGCGGTCGGTCTGTCGCTGCGGCTGCTCGATGCGGCTCCACATTCCGTGTCTATCCCGCTCTTGGCCGCGACCTACATGGCTCCGCTGGCCTTCATCAACAGCCCCGACTTCGCTCTGTGGATGGTCGGTCCGACAGGCAGCCTGAAGTCCGAGCTGGCAGCGCTCTCGCAGCGACACTTCGGAACCTTCGACCGGAAGACGCTGCCCGGCAGCTGGACCTCGACGGAGAACGCGCTCGAGGCCCGGCTCTTCACGGTCAAGGACGCGATCGCCGTCATCGACGACTACGCCCCGAACGCCGACTCGCGCGCGCAGCAGGAGCTGGAGAAACGCGCCCAGCGGATCATCCGTGGCATCGGGAACCGCGCCTCGCGCGGGCGGCTGCGTGCCGACCTCTCCCAGCAACCCGACCGACCGCCCCGCGGGATGGTCATCTGCACGGGCGAGGACCTGCCAACCGGCCACTCCATCCAGGCGCGGCTCGTGATCGTGGAGGTGGACCGCGAGCGACTGAATCTCGAGGTGGTCACCGAGCTGCAGGCCAGTGGTGACCGGCTCGCCCACGCGATGCGCGGCTACATCGAGTGGCTGCAGCCCGCGATCCCGCAACTCCAGAAGGAGATGCCCGCGCGTCTCGGACGCCTCCGCGGCGAGCTGTACCAGATCGGCTCGCACCTGCGGCAAGCGGACGCGCTGGCCCAGCTCCGAGGCGCCTTCGAGTTGCTCCTCGAGTTCGCCGAGTACGTCGGCGCCATCGACGACGCCCGCGCCGCCGAGCTGCGGGCGACGGCGCGCCACACGCTGCGCGGGATCGGCGAGGCGCAGGGCAGCGTACTCCGCGACCTCGAGCCAGCCGAGCGGTTCATGAGCGTGCTCGGGACCTTGCTCGAGCAGCGCCGGGTCCGGCTGGTCCGGCGGGGCACCTCGCCGCGCGCCGACGATGTCGAGACCGTCGGCTGGTTCGACGACGACTTCGCCTACCTGCTCCCCGAGGCCGCCCGCCGCCGCGTCGCCACCTTCCTACGCGAGTCCGGCGAAGCCTGGGCCCACAGCGCCCACGCCCTCCACAAGGCGCTCGTCCGCAAAGGCTTCGTCCTCCCCGGCCCGGACGCCCGCCCGGAGATGCAGGTCCGGGTCGGCGACGGCAAGCGCCGCGTCCTCCGCGTCCGCCTCACCGCCCTCCGCGGCGCCCATGTCCCCGATTCTGTCCCGGCCGCGTCCCCGAATTCCGCGGAAACCGGAGACGGGGTCGAGTCCTTAGATCTGATGGAAGATCCAGGAGATAGCGACTCGGAGTCTCGCCCGTCCCCGGCGTCCCCGCGTTCGCAGGGGACGTACCCCAGGGCTGATCGTAGTCGGGATTGACGGGTTGATGGATGCCGTGTTGTCCTTGCAGTCAAAGGTTCCCTCTAGAAACTCTATTGACGGAGCAAGGCATGCCGAACTGGGCCATCAGTTTCCTCGTCTTCGTCGCCGCTCAGTTGATAGTCAAGGTGTTTGTCGGCACCTACTTGGAGTCGCGGACGAAACACAAGGCGCCGCAAGTGGCTGCGGGGGCCTACCAGGTCTCTTCGGTGATCGGCTTGATCATTTGGGGAGCAGGGTTTCCGCAGTCATCTTCGGAGTCCTCTACCTCTCGCGGCTGGTGTAGCGCGTAGCCTCGACTGGTTGGTCAGTTAGGTCGAACGTCTGGTACGTCGGCGTTCGATCGCGGCGGACCTGGCGACGACCGACTCGGAAGCCTCGGTAGGAGGTTCGAACGTCGCGGCTTGGTCTTCGGTCCCCGTCGTTGGCGTCACGGGACCTGGCACGAGGGGCGCTGGCGTCCGAACAACCGCTGCGTCGATCGAGTTTCCTCCCGCTTCCTCCTCGAGATCAAGCATTTCGCCGACGATGCGCATGAACGGCTCGACGGCGATGCGGGGCATGCTTCGCATCGCGACGCCCTCCTTGACGGCGTTCCCGAAGGCGAGGAACGACATCGGTGAGAAGTTCGCGGCGCGGATCGCGTCGTAGAGGCGCTCGGCATATTCGATCGGATCGGGTCGGCTCATGATGGACCTCACTTCTTGGGTTTGCGGGTTGGTGGGGTGGCGACGCCAGCGGCTTGGGCCATGGCGCGGGCGAAGGCGTCGTCGGCGCCGGGTTCTTCGTCGAGGAGGCGGGCGCCGCCGAGGTCTTGCGTGGGCGGCGGATCGTCGAGCGAGCACTGCCACAGGCGGTAAAGGCGGAACACCTCCTCGGGCGTGACCTGCAGGGCGATGACGATGTCCTTCAGCTCGCCGCCCTGGTCGAACATCTGGAACGCCTGGGCGGCGACCTGGCCAGCTGTGTATTTCCCGGGTACGCCCCGCTTGGCGGCCGCGCGGATCACGTCGGCGGGGTCGTAACGCCAGACGCCGTTCGCGTCTCGCTTGGGGTGCAGCACGCCGCGCAGGCGCATGTCGTGTACGGCGGTGACGCCGACGCCGAGTTGCCGGGCGACCTGCGAGCGTGTGAGGCCGCCGGGCGACGGCTGTCGGGCAGGTGACGGGGGCTTGTTTTCCATGGCTCCCGACGACATTCGCTCTGTCGCCGTAGATGTCCAGAACGCTCCGGCGACGGGCTGGCCGACGGGGTCGACCGACGGGGGAAGGGCCGATGTCGGCGCCAAAACGCGAACGGAGGCACCTTGGTCATCGTCAAGGCAACGGGTCCCGCGGGGCGGGGCCGCAACGCTGCGGCGCAGGGCGCTGCGGGGAGGACCCGATCCGATGATGAATCTCTCGCTCGCGCAGGTGAAGAAGTTCGGCTCCGAAATCCAGTCGCTCAAGACCAAGCACGAGAAAGCCATCCGCAAGGCGGACGACGTGATCGAGCAGGGCGTGGACTCCACGCTCGCCAGCGCGACCGCGTTCGGCCTCGGCATCTGGCAGACGCGCGCTGATCACCAGAAGCTGCTGGGCGTCCCGGTCGACCTGGCGTTCGGCCTGGCCGCGCACGCAGCCGGCTTCATGGGGATGGGCGGGAAGGCGGCGCCTTATCTGCACTCCGTCGGGAACGGAGCGCTGGCCGCGCACTTCCACACCGTGGGACGCGGGGTCGGCAAGGAGATGCGGGAGAAGGCGGGCCTCGCGCCCGTCGCGATGAGTGGTGAGGGTCCGGCGGAGGGGGGCTCGAACCTCTCCGACGACGCGCTGCTGGAGATGGCACGCCGCCGCGGGTAGCCCGCGGGACGGATCGCCGGCCAGCACGCACGCACCAGCACAACTACAACCGCCGCCGGCTTCGGCCGGTGGCTGAAAGCGAAGGCGGACCATGGGCAACAGCAACGACGACAGCAGCGGCGACGAGATTCTCGGCGCCGACGAGATCCTGGGGGCGGACGAGATCCTCGGTGCGGATGAGGTGCTCGCGGGTGGAGGGGACGAGAGCGCGGGGGACGAGTCGAGCGGCGACGAGTCGAGCGGCGACGAGCTGGTGGGCCTGCGGCTCTTCCGACGGAAGCGCAAGAAGGGAGGGCGGCCCGTGACCAATCCGATCGTCCAGAGTCGGCTCGCCCAACAGGGCGTGATCGTGAAGACGCAGGGCTACAGCAAGGGGCGGAGCCAGTCGCTGGGTTTCGAGTTCCTGGCCATCCAGCCGGGTGCGACGGTCGATGTGCAGGGGAACCCGCAGGTGCTGTTCAAGCCGAAGCGGCTCGTCTACACGGGGCCGGCCAACACGTTCGTGATCCAGGACGTGAAGATCGGGCGCTCGAGCCAGTTCGTCGCGTCGGGCCCGCAGTCCGCGGATGCGTACCCGCCCACGTCGACGGTCGACAACATGGAGTTGGATACGGCGCGCCCGGGCGTTGTCATTACGCTCCGGATCCAGAACGTTAGCGGCGTGGCGGGCGACTTCCGCGCCACGATGTTCGGCCAGGTCGCGGAGTAGCCGCCCGAGCCCGCCGGCGCGCACGGGCCCTGCGCCGGCGGGCCTCGTACCCACGAGGGCCTTCATTGGAAAGGAGCTGCTCGCGATGGCCATGCCACCGATCGTCGTTGTCGCCGACCTCTTCGACCGCCGAGGCGTCGAGGCAGACCGCGTCCGATCCGAACAGTCGCTGCTGCTGCTCATGGAGGCGATTTGCGCCATCAACGTTCTACACCTGCGCCAGCGGCGCTACCCGAAGCTGTACGAGTCGGGCGTCGTTTACCGGCGCGAGGACCGCACCGAGAACTGGCTCGACATCCCGCACGTGATCAAGGCGGGTTGGGGCGACTGCGAAGATCTCGTCTTCTGGAGGGTGGCAGAGCTGCGCCAGCAGAAGATCAAGGCGGCCCCCTTCGCGAAGTGGAGGCGCGTGAACGGCGTCTACAAGTACCACGCGCTGGTGCGGCGCTTCGCGCCGGGGCGCGATCACTTTGGTCGCGTCGTGAACGCGAAGGCTTGGCTCGAGGACCCGAGCCGAAGGCTGGGCATGAACGGCCCTGCCGACGACGGCCGCGGGATCCACGACGACTACGTGCATGCCGCGCAGAGAGGAGCATCGTGAACCCGGCAACGAAGACCGATCCGCTGGTCGAGTACGTCCAGCGCTCGCTGGAACTCGACGATCCAGACGAGGTCGATCGCCGGGCCGGCGAGCTCTCGGTCATGGGGTACGAGCGGACGGCGACGCACCTGCGCGGGCACGCGGTCAGCCTGCGCGCCGGTCGCGTGAAACGTCCGCGGATGGTGTTTCGCTCGCCAATCCCGGAGGCCTCCGACGAGCAGTGGGCGCGCTTCGTCCGGCTCATGCAGACGGGGGACGTCTAGGCGGTGACACCAACCGGCCAGGTCGGCGTGTTCCAGACGCGCCTGAAGCGCCTCGAGGATCTCGGCCTGGTGCGGGAGGTCCGCCGCGTTCAGCGCGATGGGACGGCGAACTGGACCGCGACGTTTCGGGCACCGCTGACGTTGGCGCGGCTGCTGTCCGACCCGTTGCTGCAGTACCGGATCTTCGTCGTCAGCATGAAGCGATACCGGGATGAGGTGCTCGGCCGGCACCGCGACTCGATCGGTAAAGAGATCGAAGGCAAGCCTGCGACGCTCTCGGGGCTGATGGCGGTGTCGCAGCACGCGGGTCCGGCGCTGACTTCGTGGCTGGCCAGCGAAGCAGACCGCCAGCGCTTCAAGCAAACGACCGCGGCGTACGGCCGCACGACGGGGGTGTTCTGATGAATGCGATTCCACGCAAGCCGATCGACGGCGCGTTTCGAAGTTGGTCCGACGGTCGCCGCGTTCATCTGCTGGTGCGTTTCACCGGCGGCAACCTTGGGCGCGGCCCCGTCACGATGCACGCCACGACGGAGCTGATGCCGGCACGGGCGGCTGTGCGCCGTCACCTGGTGAGCAGCGGCTACAGTGACATCGCTGGCGACCCAGTGGCGACTGAAGCGATGGCGACGCGGGTCGGCCTGTTCAGCGCGTTCCGACGGATCGGCCGCGCGGCCAAGGGAGCGGCCGTGCTCGCCACCGCGCCCGTCCGCGCCCTTGGTGGAGCCGGCGAGAACGTCCTGAAGGCCACCGGCAACCTTGCCAAGGGCGTCGAGAGCACGACCGCGCTCGCCGAGTACGCGACGCGACCGCTCGGCTGGCGCCCCGGGAAGAAGCGGCGCGGCCCGGCGGCCGCCGCTCCCGCGGGCGCGCGCCAGGCCGAAACGGAATCCGAGAGCAACCCAGCTGAAGAGGAGGAGCCCATGAACGACGAGACGAGCGGCAACCCGAAGCCGCAGGCTGATCAGGTCCGCAGGGCGTCGGGCCTGCTTCGCCGCGCCAGCTTCAGCCCGAAGTCGGCGCGGCACGTAAAGAACATAGCGA
>Ga0265318_10002350_pt1 | contig 10141 bp, 12 predicted proteins | sample 4821metaG_FD_192431 | JGI IMG/M metagenome (GOLD analysis project Ga0265318, IMG submission 192431) | Rhizosphere microbial communities from Carex aquatilis grown in University of Washington, Seatle, WA, United States - 4-8-21 metaG | ecosystem: Host-associated > Plants > Roots > Rhizosphere >... | reverse complement strand
ATTTTGAGATTCCCGGAAATCCAATCCCCGACTCTTCCCGGTTACTCCCCAGCGTCCAGACCCTAAAAAATCACGCGCCAAAACAGGATTAAAAACTATTTCACCAAGAAGACACCTTTTATTCACCCCTCACCCTACCCTCTCCCTCAAGGGGCGAGGGAACGGATTTAAATATATTAGGGATAGAAAAGTCTAAATCCTTCTTGGTGCCTTCGTGTCTTCGTGGTTCAAATTTTTTTGGATTTTTTAGTTAGCGGGTTTCATGATTCTGAGGACCGGGCCCTTGTTGACCTTGCGCAGGGGAAAATAAAGGAAATGGGTCTTGGGGTCCACCAGGACCGAATGGGCGTTTTGTCCCACCGGATAGTCGCCGAATTTCTCGATCTTCCGGTCCCTTACCCTGAAAATGGAAACCACGCCGGATTCGGAAGCCACGTACAAATAACCCAAGTTGTCATCAAAAGCCATCACGTCCGGGTCCTTGCCCACGTCCGCGACCCCGATTTCCTGGAAATTATTCAAATCCATCACCACCAGCTTCTCGTCCCCGTCGCAGGCGATGAAGGCCAGGTGGGAATTGGAATCCAAGCAAAGCCCGTGGGGATTCTTTCCCCCCTTGATCGGGTAATGGTTGAGTATTTTTTGGGTTTTAGGATCAATCGTGACCAGCTCGTTTTTACCTTGGACATTCACCAGGATGGTGTGGCTGTTGGAGTCGTATCGGGTATTCCCCACCTCGCCCCCCATTTTGAGGGAAGCCGCCCTTTTGTTGGTCAAGAGGTTGATCACCGTGACCTCGCCGCCCATCTCGTCGGAAACGTAAAGCTCGTGGGTCTCCGGCACGTAGGCCATTCCATCGGGAAAATGCCCGGCTGGAATTTTCGCGATCACCTTCAAGCTTTGGGAATCCAGGACCATCACCTGGTGGTGGCGGGTCACGCTGGCGTAAAGGCGGTGGAGCTCCGGAAGGATGAGGACCCCCGTCACTCCGGGAAAGCCGTTGAGAACGGTGGAAATTTTGGCTTGCTGGGTGTTGAAGACGATAATCTGTCCCGCGCCCATGTGGGAGATATAGAGGGTTCCGGTTTGGGAATCGAGGGATTGGTAGTCGAACCGGGAAACCCCTCCGGTAAGGGGGACATCGGCCTGGAGCCTCAGGAAAGAATCGGGATCGGCCTGGACTTTCGCGAAGCTCAAAAACACCAAAGTGCCGAAAAGGATGAATTGTTTGAAGTTGGGCATAACGGGGGATATTTTACTCAAACGGAACCAAAAGTTGCTAAAAACCATGAACCTTGGCCGATAATTCGCCCCTTTTGAGGACAAGTTTATTCTTGGTGGTCGATCAATCGGTTAATGATTTTCCATTCCGCCTCCGTGACGGGTTGGACCGAAAGACGGGACATTTTGAACAAGGCCATATTTTGGAGGCCGGGAACTTTTTTCAGGAAATCGATGGAGAGCATTTGTTTCAAGGCCTTCCCGTATTTCACGTCCACCATGTACCAGGATGGCTTGGAAGGATCGCTCTTTTCGTCGAAATGGATGTCCTTCGGGTCGAAAGCCGTGTGGTCCGGATAGCCTTCCTTGACGACGGTTCCCACCGCCACGATGCCGCTGGGCTTGCCGCCCGAATAGTAGAAGAACATGCCGTCGCCCTTTTTCATCTGGTCGCGCATGAAATTCCGGGCCGTGTAGTTGCGGACGCCGTCCCAAAAGATAACCTTGTCTTTTTTCCATTGCTCCACCGAGTAGGCTTCCTGCTCGGCTTTCATGAGCCAGTATTTTTTTGGCATAACAACCCCTCTTGCACCACAGAGTGAATAAAGTTACACAGAATAAACCGAAAATCCGAAATTTAATGATTCGGTTTAAAAGACTTACTTTGTGTAACTCTGCTCACTCTGTGGTAAATATTTTAGGACTCTATTTTTTCCGTCTGCCGCCAACGCTCGAAGCCGCCGATGACGCTGTAGACCTCGCCGAAGCCCTGGTCCAGCAGGTAAGCGGCCGCGCCTTGGCTGGTATGGCCGTGGTAGCAGTAAACCACCAGGGGTTTTTGTTTGTCCGTTTTGGCGACGAAGTCGGCGATGTTGGCGTCGCTTAAATGGTAGGCGCCAGGCACATGGGCCGCCTCGTAGGAGGCGGGGTCGCGCACATCCACGAAAAAGGCCCGGCCCGAGGTCAGCATCTTGCCGGCTTCCTCAACGGATATTTCCTTGAACTCGTCCATGACATCATCACTTTCACCTTCTCCCTTGAGGGGAGAAGGACGGGATGAGGGTGGTTCCAATACTACCGTCACCCTTCACACCCCCTCCCATTTTCCGCAAGGGGCGAGGGAATATATTTAACTTACTTCGGCATCCAGGGCTTCCATTTCAAAACCTGGTTTTCCCAAACCTTCGCCGACTTCGAGAATTCATGATAGGACGACAGGGCGCAAAGCACAAACCCATGCCAGCCGTCGAGGAACCCCAGCCGAAAGAGGAACATGCGGATGAAGGTGAGGCAGGGAACGAGGGTCAGGTAAAGCTTCCAATGCTTGATTTTCTTCGGTTTTACGTTCAGGAGGGTCAAGTCCGTGTAGCGGTCCAGCTTTTCCAGGTACTGGGCGAGGCTGTCGTAAGTGTAATGGTTCATGGGTTCCTGGAGCCTTGAAACCCTGCCCGAGACTTCCAACCCCTCATGAACGGGCTTGTCGTCGAAACGGCCAAACCCTTTTCGAAAAAGGCGAACTTGTGGGTCCGGCCACCAGCCGCAATGCTTGATCCACTTCCCCAAGAAAAAGGCCCGGCGCTTGATCGCGTAGCCCTGGATTTCCCCGGCGCGGGGGATCAGGGCCTCGATCTCCTCGATCAATTTCATCGTCAATTCCTCGTCCGCGTCCAGGGACAAGATCCAGTCGCCGCCGGCCTTGGAAAAGGCCCAGTTCTTCTGGTCCGAGTAGCCTTTCCAGGGGCGGACTAAAACCTTCGCGCCCTTCTTTCGGGAGGTGGTTGCGGTTTTATCCCCGCTTTGGGCGTCCACCACGATAACTTCCACGTTGGAAAAAGTTTTATTGGAAAAAGAAATACTGTCTAAACACCTCACAATGTTCTTTTCCTCGTTCAAGGTGATCACCACCACGGATAAAGATAACTTTTTCATGGCAACCCCGTTTTCGCCACGGATGAACACGGATATACACGGATGAGTTGATTAAAAGGATTAAGTTGATGCCATCCGTGTTTATCCGTGTTCATCCGTGGCAAAACCATTCTTTTGCTTTTGTGGTTCATGGTTAATAAGCGTTTGAACTTATCCATGGCGCTTCAGGATCTCCTTCTCCCAAAGTTTGGCGTAGCGGCAGAAATCATGGAAGCTGTCCAATCCGCACAACACCAGGCCGTGCCACCCGTCCTTGTACCCCTGGCGCGAGATGAAGGTGCGGATAAAGGTCATGAAGGGGGCCGCCGTCAGGTAATAGGGCCAGTATTTTTTCTTCTTGGGTTTCATGGCCATGACGTCCAAGGCCGAATAGCGGTTGATCTTCTCCAGGTACTGGTGGACCGTCTCCACGGGATAGTGGTTCATGGGCTCCTCCATCTGGAGCGTTTGGCCCTTGACTTCAAGCCCCGCGTGCAGAGGCTCGTCGGTGTTGTAGCTTTTGCCCTGGCGGACCAGCCGGAGCTGGAAATCGGGCCACCAGCCGCAATGCCTCATCCATTTATCCAGAAAGAAGGTCTTCCGCTTGATCCAAAAGCCGTTGACCTCCGCGGCGGCAATCGCGGCCTTGGTCTCGATTTCCGCGATCAATTCCGGGGTCAACTCCTCGTCCGCGTCCAACGAAAGGATCCAATCGCCGGAAGCCTTCGCCAGAGCCCAGTTTTTCTGGTCCGTGTAGCCCTTCCAACGCCGGACAAATACCTTCGCGCCGAATTTCCGGGCCAGGGAAGCGGTTTGATCCACGCTTTCGGCGTCCACCACGATGATTTCCTGCTTCGGAAAGACCTTTTTGGAAAAACGAACCGACCCCAAGCAGCGGATGATATTGCGCTGTTCATTGAGGGTGATCAGGATGATGGAAAGCGATGGTTTTTTCACAACAACACCTTTTTCGCCACGGATGAACACGGATGAACACGGATAGATATTTTTGATTCGAAGCTCGGAAAATTAATTTTCATTAAATCCATCCGTGTTCATCCGTGGAAAATAATCGTTTCTGTGGTGTTTGTCGTTCTTGGCTCATTTTCCCAATAACTTTCGGTAGCGCAGGTAAAAGCCGCTGGTTTTCTTGAAATAATCAAAGATGGAGGTATCCGGGAACATGTGGACCCGCCGGATTTCCATCAAGTCCCCGCCGAACCTGGTCGGCCCGCTGTTGACCGCGACGCCGAAAGTATAGCCAACCCTTTCGGTGATTTGCTTAATTTCCTCATTCACAGCGCCGTAAGGATAGGCGAAAGAAACCACGGGTTTTTTCAGGAAGGCCTCCAGCGCCGCCTTGGAACCAGCCACTTCCCTCTCGATTTCAGGAGCCCGCAGTTCCGTGAGTTTGGCGTGGTTCAAGGAATGGGCGCCGAATTCCACGAGCCCGCTTTTGGCCATCTCCAGGATTTGGGGGGGCCTTAACAACGGTACTTCCGGTTCACCCTTGGGCGTGTCCCAGAAATTCGTCCGATGCCTCCGGTTGCCCAACAAATAGACTACCGCCTTCATCTGGAATTTCTTCAACAGGGGGAATAAATAGCGGTAATTGTCCTCATAACCGTCGTCAAAGGTGAGCACAATGGGCTTGGTGGGCAGGCGCCGGGTGAGGATATCCTCAAAGGTGATGGATTGAAAACCCCGGACCTTTAGGAAGAGCAATTGTTTTTCCAGGTTTTTTTGGGTGACCTGCAGGTTGAACTTGGTGAAAAGGGGATCCTTTTCCACCACCCGGTGGTACATCAAAACGGGAAGTTCATGGAAAGGGGCGAGGTTTTTATCCGCATAAACCCTTTGGTAGAGTTTTTCCATTCGGGGATAGATTTTTTCCATGTCATAGTCGGAACGAAGGAGGCCGTAACCTGTTTTAGCCGTCTTTTCCCTCAAGTTTTTATTTTGAAGCAGGCCCAAAAGATCCTCCGCCATTTGGGTCCATTCAAAATCCTCCTTGCCGGAACAATCCCCGAAGTTCGTGGCTTTCGCCAGTTCCGACTTATCCGGCAATAGGGGCCCCACATAGAGCCTCTCCCCGACCGCGAGGACGGGCTTTTGAAGGGCCATGGCTTCCAAGGCCACCCGGCCCGCTCCCACGACAACGGAGGCTTTCTGGTAGAAGAATTTCAAATTCTTTTGGTGGCCGGCAAAGGTGATATAGGGAAATTTTTTTTCCAATTCGGAATGTTCATCGGCGACCGGGCCTCCCACCACCACAAACCTGGCCCTGGGTATTTTTTGGACGACCTTGGGCGCGACATTCCGGAGAATGGAAAGGATGACGCCGTTCTTGGGCCCCGAAAGCCTCCCGACAATAAGGATGATAGGATCAGCCACAAAACACTCCGAAATAAATAAAATTGACAAAATCATGTTTTGCCACAGATGAACACGGATGAACACAGATAAGTCTTTTTGGTTTTAAATTCAAAAAATTCATTCTTTTAAACCTTATCCGTGTTAATCCGTGTTCATCTGTGGCTAAACAGCTCTTATCTGTGGTTCGGCTTTAGATTGATCCCGTTGCGGATCACCGTGATTTGTTCCGGTTGAAACACCCTGGTTTCTTCCAGCATCTGTTCCCGGATGTTCTCGCAAACCGCCGCGCACCGGGGCCCGTAAATATTAAACCGCTTGTTGGAAAAATGGAGGTGCTGGCGCCCGTGGAATGTGGAGAGATAAGCCGTACCAGTCCTAAAGCAGGCCCAGTAGCTCACCCAGCTGGCCGCCCGGGAATGGGCGTGAACAATATCAATCTTTTCATCCCGGATGATTTGGATCAACCGGCGGATATTCAGGAAGCGTTGAACAAGGCCCCGGTTGTAAATGGGAACGGAATAAATCCTCGCCTGGGTCGCGTGCGTGAATTTTCCGGCGGCGATCCAAACCCGGTGGCCCCCTTGGATTTGCCGGTCGATGACCGCCACCGTGGAGGTTTCGGATCCCGCCACAAAATCCCCGCTTAAGACGTGAAGAATATTCAAGGCCGCTCCATTTTAATCGGAGAAAGGTGCCACCGATGATGTCCCGCCGCTGTTACTACAAAATCGTCCCCTCATTTTCACAAAAACGTTTCGTTGGTTTAACAAATCCCGTTATTTCCGTCCCAATCCTGGCACCGCTCTTGCTCTCTTTAAACCAACCAAGACGCCGGGAGGACCCATGGAAATCACCCGTATTCTCGTTCAAATGCACGCCGAAGAGTACCTGAAAAAAAACGATCCCCTCGGCTGGTTTGAGGCCGTCTATGCCGCCGCCCAGGGGGATGAACTGGCTATTCCCTGGGCCAACCTCAATCCCAATCCCCACTTGATGGAATGGCTCGATACCAATCCCCTGCCTTCCGGCCGGAAAGTTTTGGTGGTAGGCTGCGGACTGGGGGATGACGCGGAAGAACTTTCCCGCCGTGGTTTTTCCGTGACGGCCTTTGACGTTTCCCCCACGGCCATCGATTGGTGCCGGAAACGGCATCCCCTCTCGAAAGTCCGCTATGAAATCCAGGACCTGCTCCATGCCCCAGCCGGATGGAAAAACTTTTTCGACCTGGTGGTGGAAATTTACACCCTTCAATCCCTCCAATCCCCCCTCCGGGAGGAGGCGGTTCGAGCCATGGCCTTGTGCCTGGCGCCCCAAGGCATCGTTTTGGTCATCACCCGGGCTAAGGATCCGAATGAGTTTCCCGAAGGCCCTCCCTGGCCCGTCACCAAAAACGACCTGGCCCTCTTCACGCAAATCGGCTTAAAATCCCAGGCCTTTGAGGATTTCATCGACAAGGAAGACCAACCCATCCGGCGCTTCCGCGCGGCCTACCAGATGCCCACGGCTTAAACAAAAGTCATTACCACAGGTTGCCTATGGCAACCACAGAGACACGGCCAAAATGATTATCAATCCATTATTTATCCTTAACTGTGCCTCGGTGGCCGCCGAAGGCAGCCTGTGGTGAAAATTGTCGTTGATTATTTCTTCTGTTGGTTTTTCCACTCGCGGTGGCGCTTGCGCATCTGCTCGATGTGGTGGGGAATATGGTTAAAGTAGACGGTGACAGCCTGGTCCAAGGTTTGGACGCCACTTTCCGGGTGAATCACCGTGTTGGAAAAGGTTTCCTCCGGCAGGGATTTCAACAGCTCATAGTTCATTTGGATCACCCATTGAAGAACGCGGACCGCTTCCTCGGCGTTCCGGTCGCTATAGCGCAGGGCTTTCGACCACTTGTCCTGGTCGAAGGGGGTGATGGTTTTGCCCGGTTCAGCGACGCAAGTGCGGTAGCGGACGTAGGAATTCATCTCCGTGTCCAGCAGGTGCAAAATAATCTCCTGGATGCTCCAATGGTCCTGGTCGGGTTTGAAGGTCCACATCTCCCTAGGAAATTCCTTGAGGAACTCCTGGAAATTTTTATGGTAGATGCCGTAATTCTCGATGCGTTGAAGCCGTTCCGAATGGGACACGTGAATACCTTTACCACAGAGTTACACAGAGATAACAGAGTACTCATGAGGGAATAGAATTAGAAATAATTTTCTAACTTCACTCCGCGTAACTCTGTTAACTCCGTGGTTCAATTCCAGCCTTTTTTTCCGGCAGGCTGTGCCAATAGGCCCAGCCCATGAGGGCTAGATGAAATGGAATCATGCCCACCAATTGGCCGTGGGACAAAGGAATCCCGGCTCCCCCGGCATAAAGGACAAAAAGGTTTACCGGCAAGGCCGCGCTCCAAAGGAACAGAATGCCGTAGCAAGCCCATCGCCGGGTCAGGGACAGGGCCAGGAAAAGGGCCAAAAAAATCTGGAGGGCTCCCGTCAAGCAAACCAACGCCTCCGGCTTGGGCAGGAACCCGGGAACGATACTGACGAAGTATTTGAAATTCGTGAAATGCGCCGTCCCGGCGAAAAGATAGGTGAAAATCATGACGCTGAGACTGATTTTCTTGAGCATAATGGCATAATAACTTTTAACGGTTGGTGGATAAAGTATTTAAAAGGCTGGAAATTGGCCCCTTTTGATAAAAAAATCCAGATGACCATCGGCATTGCCGTTGAGGTTTTATTTTGGGTGATGGTTATTTCGGCTTTTTCCTTTTTCTTTCCAGAAATTAAAAAGGCGAAAAATGACTCATATTTCGTGTTTCTCGGTTATTTGGGCCTTCTGCTCTATGGATTGTTTTTTTCGGATCAGAGAAATAGTTCGCAGGTGAGGGTCATCGTATTTATTTTACGGTTTATTCTGTCCCTTTTTGTTTTGATTTTCATCGCTCACATCATTATTAATAATAATCACTAATGGAAATAATTGGCGGGAAATGATTTTTTTAATTTCTATTTTTGTTTCAGCGGGGTTGATTTCCTCACTCGTGGCCCTCTATGGCCGGTACCGGGTTCTTCCGGCCTTCTTAACCGGACCCCACACCTGCCAGCTGGAAGAGGGCGGTTGCCAGGCCCTGTTCCGAACCCCGACCGCGGCCCTGCTGGGCGTTCCCAACAGCGCGCTGGCGGTGATTTATTATCCGGTATTGGCGGCTGGGTTATTCTTCCATCAATCGTTGTGGGCGCTTTGGGGAATTTCAAGTCTGGCATTTTTAATGACGATTTACCTGGCTGGGACTCTTTTAAGAGATCATCTGGAGTGCCGCGTCTGCTGGCTGGGGCATATCTGCAATACCGTTATTTGGCTGATTCTTTTAATTCACCTTATCCCTTGAGGGGGGAAGGAAAGGATGAGGATGCTTTAAGAGTGTTCAGCCGCCCTCTCCCCCAAGGATGAGGGATTTTTTAATCAAAAAAAAGCCCAACTAAAAAGTTGGGCTTTTTTCATTCATCGCTAATTGAAGTTATTCGTCTCCCGTTTGCAAGAACGCGTATAAGGTCACGCTGTCGCGCCAAACAAACAGGCGCACCCCGCTTTTGACATCGCTTTTCTTGAGGACCACCGCTAATTGATTGGCCGAGACGATGGCCGTATTACCCACCTTCAAAACAATATCCCCTGGTTGAAGCCCAGCGGCTTGGGCCGGACTTTGCTGGTCCACGTTCGTGATGACAGGGCCCTTGGGGGCGTTCGCTGGCAATTGGCTTTGGATGTCCGCCGTTTGGTCTTGATAAGAGAACCCAATCGAGTCGTTCTGATTGAGGGCCCCTCCCTCGTTGTCCTTTTCCGCCGGCTGTCCGGCGGAGGACAGGAATTTCTCGTCCAAAGCCTGGAGCGTCACGGGGATCTCGCTGGTCGCTCCCGAACGCAGGATCGTCATTTGGACCGTATCGCCCGGTTTCGCGGTGAAAAGCTTGGCCACCAAATCACCCGAGCTATTTAATCTTTCCCCGTTGATCGCCATGACGATGTCTCCCGGTTTGAGCCCCGCCTTCTCAGCGGCGCTTCCCGGATTGATGTTGGAAATCAAGGCTCCCTCGGTGGAGGACAAGCCGAAGCTTTTCGCCATTTTCGGCGTTAAGGATTGGACCACCGCGCCGAGGCCCGCCCGGATGACTTTTCCGTTGTTGTTCACCAGGTCCTCGGCGGTTTTCTTGGCGATATTCGAGGGAATCGCGAAGCCGATCCCGACCGATCCGCCCGACTGGCTGAGGATGGCGCTGTTGATGCCGATGACCTCCCCGTCAATGTTGCAAAGGGGCCCTCCCGAGTTGCCCGGGTTGATGGAGGCGTCGGTCTGGATGTAATTTTGCATGCCGGCCCCATCCCCCATCTCCACGCTACGCCCCTTGGCGGAAATGACGCCGGTCGTCACCGTGTGGTCCAGGGCGAAAGGATTGCCGATGGCGATGGCCCATTGGCCCACTTTAATGCCATCCGAATTGCCCAAAGCCACGTAGGGAAATTTCTTGTCACCATCGGTGATCTTGATCACCCCAATGTCCACTTTCTCGTACTTGCCCACGATCTTGGCGGGATAGGTGGTTCCATCCTCAAAAGTAACCGAAAGATCGTGGGCAAGTACGAGAAA
>Ga0265318_10002346_pt1 | contig 10155 bp, 11 predicted proteins | sample 4821metaG_FD_192431 | JGI IMG/M metagenome (GOLD analysis project Ga0265318, IMG submission 192431) | Rhizosphere microbial communities from Carex aquatilis grown in University of Washington, Seatle, WA, United States - 4-8-21 metaG | ecosystem: Host-associated > Plants > Roots > Rhizosphere >... | reverse complement strand
AACGACGCCGAACGCACGACATGAACACGGCGAACTGGATTCCTGATCTTTTCATGAAGCGCGTCCTTGCCGACGAGAACTGGACACTCTTCTCACCAGAAGAAGTTCCTGACCTTCACCACACATACGGCGCAGATTTCGAGCGACGATACACAGATTATGAGCGAAAAGTGCAGAACGGCGAGATCAACAAACACAAAGTCATCTCAGCGAAGAAACTCTGGCGAAAGATGATCTCGATGATCTACGAAACAGGCCATCCTTGGATCACATTCAAAGATGCTTGCAACGTGCGCTCACCGCAAGATCACGTCGGCGTCATCCACAGTTCGAACTTGTGCACAGAGATAACGCTCAACACATCTGCCGACGAAACGGCTGTCTGTAATCTCGGTTCGATCAACCTCGAGCGATTCATAAAAGACGGAAAGCTCGACGAAGATGCGCTCGCGAAAACGACGAAGCTTGCAATGCGGATGCTCGACAATGTCATCGACATCTGTTTCTACCCGACAGCTGAAGCGAAGAACTCGAACATGCGCCATCGACCAGTCGGTCTTGGCATCATGGGCGTTCAAGATATGTTCTTCAAGCTCAATCTACCGTTCGATTCGCCAGCAGCGCTGCAGACGACTGACGTCGTCATGGAATTCATCTCCTTCCATGCAATCCTCTCGTCGAGCGAACTCGCCAAAGAGAAAGGCAAGTACGAATCGTTCAAAGGTTCCAAGTGGGACCGCGATCTCTTCCCGATCGACACTGTTGCTATGCTCGAAGAAGAGCGCGGCATGAAAATCCCCGTCAATCGCGAAGAGCGCATGAACTGGGCACTCGTCCGAGCGCACGTCAAGCAGCACGGCATGCGAAATTCGAACTGCATGGCGATCGCGCCGACAGCGACAATCTCGACAATCGTCAATTGCTATCCATGCATCGAGCCGGCGTACAAAAACATCTACGTCAAATCGAACATGAGCGGCGAATTCACGTATGTCAATTCATATCTCGTCGCAGACCTCAAGAAATTGAGCCTGTGGAACGACGAAATGCTCGACCAGCTCAAGTACTTTGACGGAAACGTCGCGCTCATCGCCGGAGTTCCCGACGAGATCAAGCGAAAGTACAAAGAGTCGTTCGACGTCGACCCGAAAGTCTTCGTTGATCACACTGCGATCCGCGCAAAATGGATCGACCAGAGCCAGTCGCACAATGTCTTCATCAAAGGAACGTCTGGCAGCCAGATATCCGAAGCATACATCTATGCATGGCAGATGGGTCTCAAGACAACATACTACTTGCGAACACTTGCCGCATCGCAGATCGAGAAATCGACGCTCGACGCAGCAAAGTTCGGCTTCACTCAGAAGCGCGAGTACACAGGTCAAGCAACCGCTGCAGCAGCCGCGGCGACAACAGCGCCAGAGCCTGTCGCACCGGTCATCAATAACACCGGATCATCAACGACAACGATCGGCGGCGTCAAGCTGTGCAAGATACTTGATCCCGACTGTGAGGCATGCCAGTAAAGATTAATTTTTTCTTTTTACTTTACCAATTTGTGACTTACGATGGAGAAAAAATCTCAAGTAGACTTGGGCGGAATTATCACTTTAGTCTTATTTGTCGTCATTGCGGTTCCTTTACTTGGTGCTTTATTTTCTGCACTAGGTGCAGTTAGTCACAATAGTGAATGTGCTCCAGAAATTGCCCAAGTTGCTGATTTGTCCAATCAAATAAATGCGGCAAAGGCTCAAGCATCGGTAGCCGTTGATAACTATAATACTTGTGCAAATAATTACAATGAACTCATAAAAACAAATATTACTAAGCAAGATTTTACTGACATACAAAATACGTTGGAAAATACTAACTTGTACATAAACAATATTAACTCAAAACTTGATTTGCTGCAAAACCAATCTATTTCGTTTAACAAAACAACAATCTATAATTTTAATCTCTCTTTAGCCTTGAATTTCATATTGAGCTTAGAGGTTTTGAGCTTCGTGTTCGTGAAAAATGAATTCTTGCAGTGGATATGGAGCATTACTTTTGGGAGAAAGCAAAAACATCATAAAGCAAAGCAAGAACCTGAAGAAAAGAAAGAAGATTAAACTGGGGAAACAGACATGACAATCATCAATAATTCAAAAACAGATCCGAACAAAATCTTGCCGATGACATACAAATGGGCAAGAGAACACTACAAGAGCGGCGTCGCCAATAATTGGACGCCGGAAGAAGTCTCGATGCAGAAAGACGTCGAGCAATGGAAGTCCGACACAGTCCTCTCTGACACTGAACGTCGGTTGATACTCTGGAACCTCGGCTTTTTCTCGACGGCAGAATCACTGACGGCGAACAATATTGTACTCGCAGCATATTCCCACGTCACGAATCCAGAAGCGCGACAATACATGTTGCGCCAAGCATACGAAGAAGCAGTCCACACGGACACGTTCATCTATTGCTGCGACACGCTCTCGCTCGATCCCGAAGAGATCTACAAAATGTATCAGACAATCCCGTCGATCAAAGAGAAAGATGATTTTGTCGTCGAAATAACAAAATCAGTTTTCGAAGAAGGATTCAACACTGTCGGCACAGTCAACATCCAGAAATTCCTACGAGACCTCATCGGTTTCTACGTCATCATGGAAGGTATCTTCTTCTACGCCGGATTCGCGATGATCCTCGCGCTCAAGCGACAGAACAAGATGGTCGGCATCGGAGAGCAGTTCGAATATATCATGCGCGACGAATCGCTGCACCTTGCATTCGGCTGCGACCTTATCAATACAATCAAAGCAGAGAACCCAGGAGTCTGGACAGAAGCGTTCGCCGCCGAAATCCTCGCACTCATCAAGAAATCCGTCGAGTTCGAGAAGAACTATGCGCGCGACGCATGCCCGCAAGGTCTGCTCGGTATCAACGCAGAGCAATTCGTCAAATACGTCGAATATATCGCTGATCGCAGACTTGAGCGCATCGGTCTGCCGAAGACATACAACACTGAAAATCCGTTCCCTTGGATGAGCCAATCGGTCGACCTCTCGAAAGAGAAGAATTTCTTCGAGACACGAGTCACGGAATACCAGACGAGCGGAAATTTGAAATGGGATTAATTTTACTGATTCTCTGAGAAATCAAGATAAATCAGGTTAATTTTTAATCACATTCTTCTTTTCTATTATTTTCCGCATTTTCCGTGTCTATCCGCACAAGAAAAAAGGAAAATCCTTAGAACAAATGAACATCGTCCAGATAAACGAATCGCAACTGCAAGAAGTCAAGGACGTCTTGCATGAAACATGGCTCGATACATACAGCCACATCTATCCACGGGAAGCCGTCGACATCATCACATCGACATGGCATTCGCTGCAGAATCTCTCGCAACAAGCGAAAGACCCGCGATTCTATTTCGCCGCAGCCATGCGCGACGGCAAGATCACCGGCGTTGTGACAGCGAGACTGGACGACGATCAGAGCACAGTTCTTATCCATCGGCTCTACGTCCTTCCAAAATTCCAAGGTCAAGGAACCGGCGCAGCAATGCTCAACGCAGCGGTCGCGCACTTTCCGAATGTGAAACGGCTCACACTCGAAGTAGAATCAGCGAACGAGAAAGCGCGAGCATTTTATGTCCTCGGCGGATTTCGCGTCATCGGGCAATCAGAAGAAAAAGTCGCCGGCATAAAAACAACAATCATCCAGATGCAGAAAGACTTGTGATATGTTTGATTGACCTTTCTCATCCAATTACATTTTTAACTTGCACAAATCTCCTAACGGCATGCTTCATTACATGAAACTCAATGCGTCACCTTACGAACGTATTGTAGCTGGGACCAAAACGATAGAAATCCGCCTCTACGACGAAAAACGGCAAGCAGTCAACGTTGGCGATCAAATAGAATTCGCAAAGCTGCCTGATCTGCGCGAAAAGATAAGAGTCAATGTTCTTGCATTGCACAAATATAAGACATTCCGTGATCTCGCATCTGACTTAGGGCTCAAAGACCACGCAGCGAATCCGACAGACACAATTGACGAGTGGGTAAGAAACTGTTATACAGTATACTCACCAGAAGAAGAGCAGAAATACGGTGTCGTCGGAATAAGGATTAAATTGGTTTAATGGTAGTTGAGCGATAGCTATATATATCCGTCAAGCGAGAAAATCCCAATAACACATGTTCAATATTCCTCGAAGAGCTAAAGTTGTCCTTGCCGGATGCATATTATCGGCTGCAGCCGCTTTTACCACACTTCATGAGGTAACCTTTTCTTCAAACGAATTGACGCCGAAAGGTCAAACTGCATTATTCGAACAAGCAAAAAAGGAAGCACTTGTTGTCCAAGAAAGAACATTAAATAATATCAAGCGCGAGATAGAAGCAGCCAGAAATCCAGCTTGGCGAGACCCAGTACCAACAAGCACGGATTATCAGTTGCTGCTAAACGATTATCGTGATCTTGCAAATGAGCATTCTATCACTCCTTTTGGTTCAATGAATTACTATCATCTGCAGACATATGGGTGGGATTGCATCGACTATTTTTTTCAAATCGTAACATTTGCAGGAAGATTGCAGCACTCAATAGATATGAACAGTGCTTCGGTAACTGAAGCGCAAGTTCGTAAATTTGATGATTCACAGTCTTCATTGATACCGGAAGAATCATGTTATATTGCACAAACAGGAATCAATAATTTGAATCTTCGCATAAAATATTTAACAAACTCGAGCAGTGCGTTTTCAGATCCGAAGCTTGTACCATTCGAGAAGAAGTTGCTCAAAGGATTTGTGCCGGGTCTCAACCAAATAGTCGAATCATTGCGGCAATCAGAAACAGATTTGCAAAAACTCCATCCTTTGCTCATAAAAAAGAAATTGCAAGCGAAGACACAAGTGGAAAGTCTCATTGAAAGCATAACGAAACTTTCGCATGACATTCAAGCATTGTGATTCTTGCTTGATTTTCCGAATTAAAGCTCACTGCTCATACAGAATAGATAAATACGTCCCCGCCCACAATTCAAAGTCAGGGATCCGGCGAGGATCTGCGAGTGCAACCCGGTATGATTCTTCAAACAACGTTTCGCATTTAGCAACAACGGGGTTGCTCTGCGCTGTTTGCGCTCGTCCAATCCGAGAATAATTCGTCGGTGATCTAACGAGTGGATGAACTTTTTCATAGAAACTGCGCATTGTGTCTGTCGTCAGATGTTCTACGTGGATCCGCCACGCATCTTTGCACTTTCTAACCAGACCTTCCTGTTCAAGATCTTCGATAATATCGCTGCACGTCATTCCCGCGTCACAAACAAAACCCATACTTTTTGACCGTGCAAATTCTCTATTTATTAGTTATGAGCATACATATGCACATACCTGAGCTGATATTGCGGCCCACGCGAAAATAGGATCAGAACTTTGATTCACATATAATCTGTTCAATGCACATATATCTTTCTAAACATTTAAAAACGCACTTCTCGTCTACACAGCTACAAATGGCACATCACAATAAAGAAGGTCACAATTCAGAAGTGCACGCACAGCGTGAAGCGCACCGAAAAGAGCAGCTCCAAGCGAATTTCAAGAAGCGTATGAAGACGTTCGGCATTTGGGCGGTGTGCGTTCTCGTTCTCGTAGTCGTCGGTTGGATGCTCTGGGGACTCAGCGCAACATCCACTGGTGGTTTGCCGGCACTCCTCGTCAACCAGGTCGGACCGACAGATCATTGGGTCGGCAACAACCAATCCCACGTTCTCATTGTCGAATACAGCGACTTCCAGTGTCCTGCCTGTGCAGCATACTATCCACTAGTCAAAGCGGCGATCGCGAACAAGAGTTCTGAATTCGAATTCGTCTACCGAGACTTCCCGCTCAAACTCATCCACGCGCACGCAGTCGAAAGCTCGCGCGCAGCAGAAGCAGCAGCGCTCCAAGGAAAATTCTGGGAGATGCACGATCTTCTCTTCGACCGGCAGAAAGAATGGGAGACTGCGACAAATCTCGAAGATGTCTTTGCGACATATGCACAGCAGCTCGGCATGGACGAAGCTAAATTCCGTGCAGATTATAACTCACCGCAAGTCGCAGCGAAAGTCGAGAATGACTACGAGAGCGGCGTAAGATACAATATCCAGGCGACGCCGACATTCTTCCTCAACGGTCAGCCGATCCAATTCTCGTCATACGACGAATTGGCTGCGCTCATCGATCGATACAGCAAGTAGTTTTATAGTTTTGCTGCACGTAATTTTCATATTTCTTTTTCATATATGTTTTTTCTTTTCTTTTTCTTCTTGACCCTTTTCATTTTTTTTCATTTTTTATTTATTTCTCGCATAACATCTGCCGTCGCAAAGATGAAATCATGTGCTTTGTGTGCGTCAAGCGTCTTGTGCGTCTTCAATTTCCCTTGCGCGCAGACGAAATATTTGCCATCCATATATCGATACAACTCGGCAACATTCGCTGCGCATAATCCGCCGGCAAAACCAGCGCGCGTTGTCGGCAGATGCTTCTCGGCAAGAGACAGATACTTTTTGACCTGTGCCGCCGTTTCAACAGTCAGCTCATTTCCAACACCGCCGCTCGGATCGATGAGACAATAGTCGATTCCAACATCGGCATACGCTGAGATTTTTTGCTCGAACGAATAAAAATCTGTGAGCGTTTCCTTGGGGCATTGCAAGACGACATTGATGCCGTATGATTTGATCCGAGAAAATATGTTCGGCGATGGCCAAGCATTGTTGAGCTGGATGATGTTCGGATTGACGCCAGCGAACGAGAGCATTTGATCAATCTCAGACATCAGGATATCAGATCCAAGATCGCCGGATGCAACTCTTGTATCGCTGCAACAATGATAATGGACGGATGAGAGTCCCGCAGCTCGAATGACTCTGCCAAGACCATGCGCCCCTGGATTTTGATTTCCGGCAATATGCGGCTCTTGAATATTCCCTGAGCAGCACAAAATATTTTGAGAAATATAGATACCGCACTTTCGCTCGAGGGAATGCAGATAAGCGGCAGTCGTTTCGTCTTTGACGCCTGTCACGCCGATATAGACCGGTTTCATTTGATCCCTCCGCGATTCTCTTCTTCATCTGCTTCTGCTGCAGGAATCTTTGCGCGCTGCTGCGATCTCCTGTTGATCTCAGATTTGATATCGTGCAGTTTGTCTGCGCACATGATGTGCATCTGCGCGTACGATAGTTCAACGTCAACAGTGCCGCTCTGACCCTGCGCCCATCGCGCAGCAGTATATTGCGGTCCATAATTTCCACGAATCGCGTGATACAGAACTGGCGCCGTCAGCGAAACAAACTTTTTCGAGTCGTGCTCATCTTCCGGTTTGAGTTTGACAATCGATTCAACGACATTCAGATACTCTTGGATTCCCTGCGCATTGAAATCGATCGGAAACCGATATTCGCGCGTTTCGCCGCTCTCGCCAAAACGCAGATCAAGTTTACCGAGCGTTTGGTTGCGGATCGAAAGATATCGTAGATTTGCTTGAGCACCCGACTTATCAACGTCGAGTCCCATCGCAGCGACGCCAAGATGTGCATTTGCGACGCCGCTGAGCGCTTCAAGACTGCGCGCATCTCCTCCGACGAATGGATCGCTCGTTCCGCTATACTCAGTCGCATCACTCGGCAGAAACGTCAGACTATCTCCGCCGCAGTCGACAAAGAGCATGTGTGTGAATCCATATTGTTGCGCAGCTCGCTTGATTGCGCCACGCAGCGAACCGATGTTATATCCATCGCCGACGCGTTGCCCGAAATAGAGGATGCTTTCGCCCAAGACTCTGGCGAGCTGCGCTTCGCAGTATCTTCGTCTCGGCCCGAGATCTGCAAACGAACTGTCAGGATGTATCCACGCGGCGCTGTCGTGCACACGTGTGCCGCCGACAATCTGTTCGATTGACTGAGATTTTATCGAACCAAGTGTCGCGTCGATCCCTTGCGCCTTTGCCATGAAATACATCGACGTCGCGTTCACGACGTCAAGTCCGCCGCCGAGACCTGCAATGAGCATATTCGTTTTTCCAGCAGTTGCACGTTTGCCATACTCTGCGGCAATGTCAAGTCGTAATTGTTCTATGCTGCCTTCGTTGCGGTTGCCAGCCTGATTTTCTAGATTATTGGAGTCTCTCATAGAAAAAAGAGCGACCGTCAACAAGTTATACTTTATCCATTAGCTATATATATCAGCTTATACTTATTTGCCTCAAAATAGTCAGTGCAAAGTCAGTAAACACGCAAATGAAACGAAAACTCATCCAACTCTCACCGACGACACTCGTCGTATCGCTGCCGAAAGAGTGGACAACGCAGCAACGGCTCAAGAAAGGTGCATATCTCGACGTCGTGCCGCAAGGCAATACACTTCTCGTCAAGGTGGGAGAGCAATCGCAGCAACAGCACAAAGCCGCAAAAATAACGATGAGCGGATCGAAGAATCGTGACGCGCACAATCTCATCGACTGGTATAAAGTCACAGCAGCATATGTCGCAGGCTGCTCAAAAATTGAATTGACATTCCCGGACAAAACATCAGCCGCGGCTGCAGATAAATTTCCCTCAAAATTCCCCGGAATGATTGCTGAGCAGACCTCTGAGAAACGAGTCTTGCTCCGTGACATCGGCGCAGATGTCGTCGACATAGATAAAATAGCGCAGAAAGTATTTCATCTTCTGGTTTCGCTTTCCCAAGAAATCCCTGACGCCGCCGTGCGTAAGAAAAAAGATTATCTTATCAACAGTTATGTCGCGCTCGGTCTGCGACAGCTGCGCATGCAATCATATGATATTTTGACGTGGTCCGGCCTTTTCTATAATCTCGAGCAACTCGGAGATCTGCTTGTCACAAGCAAGACGAAAGATGAATCGCAGATAAAAGATTTGCAGATCCTCTATCTCTCATTTGCACAAGAACAACTGCTCAAAATAATCACAGCCGCAAAAAGCGACAATCCGCTCCATCAACAGATTCTCGCATGCGCGCAGAGCATCCAGCAAGTACGATCAGATTTCACAAGCGAATAAAAGAAAATAGCCCCGGTCAGATTTGAACTGACGTCACCAGAGTCAGAGTCTAGTATGCTTGACCACTACACTACGGGGCTACTGATGCACCGGAACAAAACACCCTTTAAAAAATATTTCTCACTAAGATGGCATTTTACGTTGCCATTATGTATATTCATTATACACAAGCCTTAAAAGGGGCTTGCGTGTTTTTAATGATTCCATGTCAAATATAGCGATTATCTGTGAAAAATTAGCGATGCAGAGCAGACTGCTCGCAGAAATAGTAAGGAAACACGGCTTCTTCACGCCATATATCCTTGAGAACCATAATGATCTGCCGCTCGCATCAACACCGAAGGCATCGCTTGCGATTCTTGCGTATAATTACGCCGATTTTGATGGCGCTGGTCTCAATCATATGTTTGCACTGCAGCTTGAACAGCCTCATCTATATGGAATTCTGAGCAGTTCAACGTTCCACGGAAATCTTCGAGAAAGGACACTGGCAAAACTAAAGGATCCGCCGCTCGAATTCATCTCAAAGCCATATGATTTTGCAGCGATTGAACGAGCTTTGAATAACGCCCGCAATTATTCATTGACAAGGCGAATAGCATCTTAGTCTGATTCCTACGGCAATCATCGGGGAATCTGAGGAAAGTCTTACAAGAATATTACGGGAATCTTTAAGTATGGTTCTCGCTTTCTGCGATACAATGACGATACAAACTCCAGCACAATCTGCAGCCGCTTCACTCACTGCTCCGACCGTTGTCCATCAATCGCAAGCGATAATTCCGCCGCTGCGTGATTGCGTGAAAAGAATTTCTTTCGACAAGGGCGATGACAACAACGGATTCCTTTTTATGGGAGCGCCACTCGAAGAGAACAGCGATGCGGCGTTCCGGACGATCTGCTATCGTCACGGCGCTGACCTGACGTTCACTGAAATGACGCGCGTCCAAGGACTCGTCAAGAAAAACAAGAGCACGTGGTCCCGCCTCGCAGTCCATGACGACACACCATACATGATACAGCTGCTTGCCGGCCGTGAATCTGACGTCGAGAAATTCCTCGAAGCATTCGAGCCA
>Ga0265318_10002343_pt1 | contig 10158 bp, 6 predicted proteins | sample 4821metaG_FD_192431 | JGI IMG/M metagenome (GOLD analysis project Ga0265318, IMG submission 192431) | Rhizosphere microbial communities from Carex aquatilis grown in University of Washington, Seatle, WA, United States - 4-8-21 metaG | ecosystem: Host-associated > Plants > Roots > Rhizosphere >... | reverse complement strand
CCAGCCCTCTTAAAAATCAAAATTTCACAAACGAAAAAGTTTGGATCCCCCTGCCTGCAGCAGGCAGGCGCTTTCGCGGGGATTAATTCTTAGAATACATTCTGTTCTTCATAAATCCCAAACGGTTCTTTAAACGCGTTGCACATTTCGCCGAGCGTAACGTTATTCCTTGCGCAGTCGAGTATGACCGGCATAAGATTTGTCCCGTTTTTGGCAGCCTCGGTAAGCTTATCAAGGCATGCTTTAGCTTTCACATTATCCCTTGATGCTTTCAGCTTTTTCAGTTTGGCAACCTGCGATGTTTCAACTTCTTTGGAAATCTTTAATATCGGGATGTCGATTGTTTCGTCTTCTTCAACAAATTCGTTTACGCCGACTATAATCTTCTCTTTTCTATCGAGTTCGGTTTGATACCTGTATGCGGCGTCCGCAATTTCTTTCTGGAAGAACCCGGCTTTTATGGCGGCTATCACTCCGCCCAGCGCGTCAATTTTCCCGAAATATCTTTCGGCTTCATCTTCCATTTTCTTAGTGAGCGATTCCACGTAATAACTTCCGCCAAGCGGGTCGACTGTGTTAATAACCTCATGTTCATAAGCAATAACCTGCTGGGTCCTTAAAGCTATTTTCACGGCTTTATCCGAAGGCAGCGCAAGCGTTTCGTCCATTGAATTTGTATGCAGACTCTGCGTGCCGCCCAATACCGCGGCAAGCGCCTCGATTGCAGTTCTTACAATATTATTCTCAGGCTGCTGGGCTGTTAACGAGCATCCTGCCGTTTGCGTATGGAATCTTAGCGTCCATGATTTTGGATTCTTCGCGTTGTATTTATAACGCATTCTTTTTGCGAAAATCTTTCTTGCGGCGCGGAATTTTGCTATCTCTTCAAAAAAATCCAAATGCGAATTAAAGAAGTATGATATACGCGGCGCAAAATCATCAACGTCCATACCGCGGGCAATACAAGCCTCCATATATGCGAACCCGTCTGCAAGAGTGAACGCCAGTTCCTGCGCGGCGGTTGAGCCGGCTTCGCGGATGTGATAACCGCTGACCGAAACGGGATTGAATTGCGGTACATGATCCTTGCAGTATTCTATCATATCCACAATAATTCTCATCGAAGGTTCCGGTGGATAAATAAATTCTTTCTGCGCGATGTATTCTTTCAATATGTCATTCTGCAGCGTGCCTCTTAACTTGTCGAATGGAACGCCCTGCAATTCAGCGACAGCTAAATAAAATGCGAAGATTATTGCGGCAGGCGAGTTAATGGTCATTGACACCGATACTTTATCAAGCGGGATGCCGTCAAATAAAACTTTCATATCTTCAATTGAAGATATCGCAACGCCGCAAATTCCAACTTCGCCTTCAGAAAGCTCAGCATCCGAATCCCAGCCCATCAAAGTAGGCAGGTCAAAAGCGGTTGAGAGTCCGGTTTGTCCGTGCTCAAGCAGGTACTTGAATCGCTCGTTTGTGTCTTCAGGAGAGCCGAATCCCGCAAACTGGCGCATTGTCCATAGTTTTCCCCTGTACAGGTTATGGTGAATGCCTCTTGTGAACGGGAATTCGCCGGGGAACCCTATCTCTTTACCGTAGTCAATATTTTCAACATCTTCCGGAGTGTATACCATTTCGACATTCTCGCCGCTCAGCGAGGTGAATTTCATGCCGGTGGTTTTCATATTTTCAGCGGTTTCAAGCCACTCTTTTTTTGATTTGCTTTTGTTTAATAACGGATTTGGCTTGCCGTTTGCGGTATTTTTGTCAACTGACATACTTTGTGATTAGTTTTCTTTTAAAATTTTTTGGTATGGTTATTTACATGGCTCAAAGAAGATTTTCGATTTTGCGTTTTACCTCACCCCAGTCCCGATAAATCGGGACTTCCCCCTCTCCATATGGAGAGGGGTGTCACGAAGTGACGGGGTGAGGTAACAGTGGTTTCAAAAAAACCCTAATTCATCATGCATATATTATTTCTTTTTCCACTCTTCTAACAAATCTTTCTTTCAAATATTTATGTTTTGTAACGATATCTACTTTTTTCCCAAAATTTTCTTCCAGATAAATCATAAGACCTGCAAGATAATCAAATCGGGGTTCGGTCAGCTCGACTAAAAAATCAATATCGCTTTTTTGATTTTGCTCGTTCCTGGCATAAGAACCTATCAAACCAATACTAATAACTCCGAAGTTTTCCTTCAAAAACTCTTTATTAGTCTTTAAAAATGATATAATTGATTCTTTATCTATGGTTTTCATCTGGCGAAGTTACCGATTTTTATGTTACTTATCTATACTCAAAAATTCGTATAAACGTCAAAAACGATAATTTTATGTGACTTTTTCACGAATTACTTTTTGACTAATTTTAGGGCTTATGTCGAAAGAAGCGATTCAAATATCAAAAGAAACGGAATTGACGTCTGCGGAGCTCGAACGTTACAGTAGGCATATCGTCATTCCGGAAGTTGGAATTGAAGGGCAGAAGAAGCTTAAAGCGTCGAAGGTATTGATAATCGGCGCCGGTGGACTAGGCTCTCCGCTATGCCTCTATCTTACAGCCGCAGGCATTGGAACAATTGGCATAGTAGATTTTGATGAGGTAAGCTTTTCAAATCTACAGAGACAAGTATTGTATACTGGGGAAGATGTTGGAATGCCTAAAGCGGGTACCGCAAAACAAAAGCTTGAGGCTTTGAATCCAAATGTTGAATTAATTACATATGACGCAAAACTGACTAGCGGGAATGCTCTTGAAATTTTGAAAGAATATGACATTGTTGCAGACGGAACAGATAATTTTGCAACCAGGTATCTTGTAAATGACGCATGTGTGTTTCTTCACAAGCCGGTTGTATATGGCAGCATACTAAGATTTGAAGGGCAGGTATCTGTATTTGATTCTGCAAACGGCCCGTGTTACCGCTGCCTGTATCCTGAACCGCCAGCGCCGGGAGATGTTCCATCATGCGCAGAGGGCGGAGTGCTTGGCGTTCTGCCGGGTATCATAGGTTCCATACAAGCGAATGAAGTAATAAAGTATTTGCTTGGCAAAGGCGAGTTATTAACCGGCAGGCTATTGATGTTAGATTCTCTTGCTATGAAGTTCAAAGAGCTTAAATATAAAAAAAATCCTGATTGTCCAGTTTGCGGCTCAAATCCTTCAATAACCGAACTGATAGATTATGAAGAATTTTGCAACCAAAAAATAAATAACAAGATGGCAGAAAACTCAAATTGGGAAATCACAGTTGAAGAACTGAAAGAAAAGATCGACAAAGGCGAGAAATTCACTTTACTTGACGTGCGGGAAGTTTATGAAACTGAAATTGCTTCAATTGGCGGAACGTTAATTTCTATTAACTCGCTTGTTGAAAAAATTGATGAGATCCCATGCAGTAAAGATGAGGAGCTAATTGTTTATTGCCGCACCGGCCATAGAAGCGGGCATGCAGTTGAGTATTTGAGGGATAAAGCAGGATTCAAAAAAGTTAAGAATTTAGTTGGCGGAATACACGCATGGTCTGATAAGATTGACCCAAAAGTGAGAAAATATTAGAATGGTGAATAACCTCACCCCCGCCTGACGGCTCCCCCTCTCCTAAGAGGAGAGGGGGTTGGGGGGTGAGGAGAAATAAATTTTAAAATGACTGAGACAAAAGAATTAAATACAGTAAAAATAAATTTATCTTTAAATCTGGAAGAAGAGATTCTTGCTTTAAAGAAAAAACTTAACGCGGTAATACTGGCACACTATTACCAGGAATCTGAAATTCAGGACCTGGCAGATTTTATCGGCGACTCGCTTGAGCTCTCACGCAAAGCTGCATCTACCGATGCTGATGTAATTGTTTTTGCAGGCGTACACTTTATGGCGGAAACGGCGAAGATATTAAATCCTACAAAGAAAGTGCTCGTTCCTGACTTAAATGCTGGTTGCTCGCTGGCAGAAGGCTGCCCTGCTCCATTGTTTAAACAATTCCGCGAGCTGCACCCTGACCATATTGTTATAAGTTATATAAATTGCTCAGCTGCGGTAAAAGCGCTCAGCGATATTATTTGTACGTCCTCTAATGCCATGAAGATTGTTGAACAGATCCCGAAAGAACAGAAAATAATTTTCGCGCCCGATAAAAATCTTGGTAAATACATAATTAAGAAAACGGGAAGGGATATGCTGCTTTGGGACGGAAGCTGTATAGTTCATGAAACATTCAGCGACCGGAAAATAATTAAGCTTAAGATGGAACATCCAAATGCTTTGCTGATAGCGCATCCGGAATGCGAAGAGGTGATTTTGAGCAAAGCAGATTTCATCGGTTCAACAAGCGCGCTGTTAAAATTCACTAATGAATCTGATTCGAACGAATTTATTGTTGCGACCGAAGAAGGCATAATTCACCAGATGAAGAAAAAGTCGCCGGGAAAAAATTTTATTCCTGCGCCGCCGGATGCAAATTGCGCATGCAATGAATGTCCGTATATGAAGCTCAATACAATGGAAAAGTTGTATTTATGCATGCTTGAAGGAAAACCTGAATTGATATTGGATGAAGATATCAGAATAAAAGCGTTGGTTCCGATACAAAGAATGCTTAATATGAGTTAAGCAGATTTGAGAATTCAGATTTGAGATTTCGGATTTGAAGAGAAAATAAGCTGAGAAACACACAATATCAAACCTATAGTTCTGTAAACCATTATTATTTTCGGATTTACAGGATTTAATTTCAAGTAAAATTTTGCCAAACGAAGGTTAGTTAGCAAGAATTTTTGTAGTGATATTTCCCAATAAAATCGTTAATTTTACAGCCAATTTTGGATTGAATTATCAGGGGCGCTAAAAGCTCTGTTTGCTGAAAGAGCGCTCCACCGAAGAAAAATGTTACTTGTCCGGTTTAAAAAGAGCGCCGAGATTTCCGATGGATACGCTGCCTACCATTTAAAATTCAACGATGGTTTCGAAGCAACAGTATCTTCCGCCGAGCTGCGGAATAATTGCCCATGCGCCGCATGCAAAGGCGAGAAAGTTTTGCTGCATGAATATGCGCCGGTTAACAACAAACCGGTTGAAGCTGATGGTTACATTCTTGAAAATGTGCAGACCGTCGGCAATTACGCGCTGCAGCTTTTTTGGAAAGACGGACACAATTCAGGTATCTATACCTGGGAATACTTAAAGGAAATTTGTTCCAAAGGAATTTGAACAACAATAATCTATTTGAGGAGTAATTTTTGTTATGACAGATACAAAACCCGCGACGGTTGCCGCCGAAAATAAGAATGACGATCTGAGTTTGAAATATGGTTTCAGGTTTGAAGACCTGTTTGAATCTCCAAAGCTGAAAGAACTTGCCGATATCTTTTATGATTACTTCGGTAAAACCGACCCGGCAGTCTATGAACGGTTTGCAAAGTTCCGCGATACTGAGGGCAAAGGATACAGCGAAATTGAAACTTCAAAAATTCTTATTGAAGCGGCAAGGTACCTTGAGAGCTTCCTCACTGATTTCTTCGGACTTGAAAAGGAAATAGACCAGATAAAAAAGGCTGTTGAAAACGACCGCGCGATACTAAAAGTAAAAAGCGATTTTATACAGAGAAGGGTATTCAAGAAATATAAAGAGTCTGAACTGCCGCCAACATACTATAATTCACTTAATAAAGATGTTGACACAATTAAAAATCTGCTCTTTGCTGATTTTGACTGGACCGGAGATGAAGAGAACTCAACCTCAAATATGATACGCGAGTTCATGGAGTATGAACATAATTACAAAAATTACCTTGAGGTTATGCCTCCCAACTTTGTTCTTCCGGGGCATATACAAAAAGGCGCGGAAAGAGTTTACAATTCGCTTAAAGAAAATGAAGCCGGCAGGAAGATACTCGGCGAGCTTCAGCTGAAAGAGTATAAAAACTCAGTCGTTTCGGATGAAGATAAATATACTTACGAAGCGATCAAAGAAGTTATTGAGCTGCTTCAGAAATGGTGCTTTACAAGATATTATAACGAAGACGAAAAACATAAGATCCGCCAGTGGGTAATGTATAAGATCCCCCTGGATATGGATTACAACGACCTTGTTCATAATAAAGTCGTCGATCCGAATATGCCGGAGAGGATATGGGGCAGCGATGAGACGCTGAGAAGAAGAGACGGTTTTAAGCTTACAGACATGAGATACAACAACCGCCAGGTTATGGGTGAAGTTGAATACTGCGTTTTCTGTCATGAAAGAAATAAAGACTCCTGCACAAAAGGCTTAAAAGAAAAAGACGGAACGTATAAGCGCAATTTATTAGGAATAACGCTGAAAGGCTGCCCGCTTGATGAAAAAATTTCAGAGATGCATTACCTGAAATACGAAGGAAGGTCGGTTGCCGCGCTGGCAATGATAATGATAGATAACCCGATGTGCCCGGGCACGGGCCACCGGATCTGCAATGATTGTATGAAGGCGTGTATTTACCAGAAACAGGAACCTGTGAATATTCCCCAAATCGAGACTAAAGTTCTGACAGATATAATCGATCTTCCGTACGGATTTGAAATTTATTCTCTGCTTACAAGATGGAACCCGCTGAACATAGCGAGGCCATACCAGGCGCCATATAACGGCAAGAAAGTTATGGTTGTTGGTATGGGACCCGCCGGTTACACGCTGGCAAACTACCTGCTGAACGAAGGTTTCTCGGTTGCAGGAGTTGACGGGCTGAAGATTGAGCCTGTTCACGCCGATCTGACTGGCGGCAGAGATAAAAACGGGAATTATACTTATCCCAAGCCGGTTAAGAATTTTAATGATATAAAAGACGAGCTTGACGAGAGAATGTTCCTTGGTTTTGGCGGCGTATCTGAATACGGCATTACTGTCCGCTGGGATAAAAATTTCCTGAAAGTGGTTTATATGACTTTGGCGCGAAGGAAATATTTCAAGATTTATGACGGGGTAAGGTTCGGCGGGACGGTAGAAATAGAAGATGTGTGGAAACTTGGTTTCGACCATATAGCTATTGCTACAGGCGCAGGCAGGCCGACAATTGTTAAAATGAAAAATAATCTTATCCGCGGGATCCGCAAGGCGTCTGATTTTCTTATGGCGCTGCAATTAACAGGCGCGGCTAAAAGAGATTCGCTTGCAAACTTGATGCTTCAGCTACCTGCCATAGTTATTGGGGGAGGTCTGACCGCAATAGATACCACAACGGAAGCATTTGCGTATTACCCGATACAGGTTGAAAAATTCCTGCACCGGTATGAAATTTCAATTCACAAATTTGGCGGCGATACAGTGATGGCGATGTATGATGATGATGAAAAAAGAATTGTGAAGAAGTTTATTGAACATGGCAAAGAAGTAAGAGCCGAAAGAAGGCGCGCCGCAGATGCAGGCGAGAAACCAAATTTTGTCCCCCTTGTTAGGAAATGGGGCGGCGTTACGCTGGCTTACAGGAAATCAATTACCGAATCGCCGGCTTACAGGTTAAACCACGAAGAAGTTATTAAATCGCTCGAAGAGGGCATATACTATTGGGAAAAGCTTAATCCCGAAGAAGCTATTGCAGATGAACACGGCGGCGTGAAGGAGATGATATTTTCAAAGCAGGAAAAAACATCTGAAGGCGAGTGGATAGATACGGGAGAGAAAATAACGCTCCCGGCTAAAACGGTTATTGTAGCTGCCGGAACATCGCCAAATGTTATTTACGAGAAAGAACATCCCGGAACATTTGAACTTGACGAAAGGAAACAGTTCTTCCAGAATTATAAGATCAATGATAAAGATGAGTTTGTTAAGACTGAAAAGAACGAAGTCGGATTTTTCACTTCATACAACGAAAACGGGAAATACATTACTGTATACGGCGATAACCATCCCAAATATGCAGGCAACGTTGTGAAAGCTATGGCGTCTGCTAAAGACGGTTTCAAGGAAGTTGTAAAAATATTCAAGAATGAAATTGACGGAAAATTCGTTCCGGAAAGAGAAGAGCAGTACAAAGATTTCCTGGCAAATCTTGAAGAAGAGATCATTGCGGAAATAGAAGAGGTAAGATCGCTGACTCCCACTATTATAGAAGTAATAGTAAAAGCTCCCCTTCAGTCCAGAAAATTCAAGCCCGGCCAGTTCTACAGGCTGCAGAACTATGAAGTGTTCAGCGAAAAATCATCAGACACAACCCTGATGATGGAGGGGCTTGCGTTAACAGGCGCATGGGTAGATGTAGAAAAGGGTTTGCTGAGCATGATCATCCTCGAAATGTGGGGAAGCTCAAGGCTCTGCCGCTCGCTTAAGAAAGGCGAACGCGTTGTTGTTATGGGTCCCACAGGCTCGCCAACGGAAATTCCGCATGGAGAATTAGTATTGCTTGCCGGCGGCGGACTTGGCAACGCCGTTTTGTTCTCTGTCGCGAAGGCTCTGAAGAACAACGGAAACAGGGTTGTATATTTCGCCGGTTACAGAAATTCTTCCGACTTGTTCAAACAAGATGAAGTTGAAGAAGCTACAGACCAGGTTATATGGTCAAATGATTTTGGCGATACAATAAAACCAAGGCGCCCGCAGGATAGAGCAATAACGGCCAATATAGTGCAGGCTATAATTGCCTATTCAAAAGGCGAGCTTGAGCCGAATAAAGTCGCTGAAAAACCAATGTTTGATCTGAAGCATATAAACAGGATAATCGCTATCGGCAGCGATAGGATGATGAACGCTTTGAAGATAGCGAGGTTTACAACGCTGAAAGATTATATAAATCCTTCCCATACCGCGCTTGCAAGTATAAACTCGCCAATGCAGTGTATGATGAAAGAAGTATGCGCGCAGTGTTTGCAGCGCCATGTTGACCCTGAAACAGGCGAAGAGAAATTTGTGTTTACCTGCTTCAACCAGGACCAGCAAATGGATAATGTTGATTTCAATAATCTTGCAACTAGACTGAAGAACAACAGCGTTCTTGAAAAGATAACAAAGTTCTGGCTTGATTACGTATTCATGACGGAAAAAGAAACGGCATAATCAGGTTTATTATAGTTTAGCCGGCTGAGCCCGCGCTGCGCTTTAAAAAAGGCTATTCCGCTTAGGAATAGCCTTTTTGATTTCTAACCTATACGGTTAGCTTTTCACTTCAATTTCTCATTGAATAAAGAAACATTATAGATTAATATATCCCGAATTATAATTAATAATTACTAAAATGAAGAAGATTTTCAAATTGTTTTCGGTTATAGCTGCGGTAGCTTTACTTACGTTTCTCTTTACCCAGCACAACAAATCTAATGTGACCGATCTTTCAGATAATAAAGATATTAATGAGGAAAAAGAATCCGGCGGAGCCGCGGATTATTTCCAATTTGAGAATGAAATGAGAGCTTTCCCGAATAAGGAAATTCCTTCGGATAAATTTTTTAAAGCTTTTGAGTACAGCAAGAGTTCTATTAAGGAATTTGATAACGGCGATTCACCGACACAGTGGACCTCAATAGGCCCGAATAATATTGGAGGGAGGAGTCTTTGCATAGCTATCAATCCGGCTGATACATCCATGTTATTCATGGGTTCCGCATCCGGCGGTCTGTGGAAATCAACCACAGGCGGCATTGGCGCTAATGCGTGGACTTATGTTGAAACAGGCTATCCCAGTTTAGCTGCAAGTTATATTGCAATAGATTCTGCGAATCCTAATATTATGTATCTGGCAACCGGAGAGAACTATGGATACCAATATTCCAAAAACGGTTTGGATATCCGTGTGACAAGAGGCATGTACGGTATCGGTATTTTAAAAACCACCGATGCAGGAGCTACATGGACAAAATCACTGGACTGGTCATATAACAATGAGCGAGGCGTTTGGCGCGTTGTTATGAATCCGAAAAATCACAATGTGCTATATGCGGCAACAAGCGAAGGAGTATATAAATCAAATAATGCAGGCGGTACATGGACGCAGGTATTAAATTATTTGATGGTAATGGATCTGAAAATTAATCCGGCTGATACAGCGACAGTATATATCTCTATTGGCGATCTGAGCATTGATGTTCCGAATGCAAATGTTGGAATATATAAAACATCAAACAGCGGCGGTACATGGACAAAACTCGCTGGCGGGCTGCCTGCAAGCTGGTCAGGCAAAGCATCA
>Ga0265318_10002340_pt1 | contig 10175 bp, 5 predicted proteins | sample 4821metaG_FD_192431 | JGI IMG/M metagenome (GOLD analysis project Ga0265318, IMG submission 192431) | Rhizosphere microbial communities from Carex aquatilis grown in University of Washington, Seatle, WA, United States - 4-8-21 metaG | ecosystem: Host-associated > Plants > Roots > Rhizosphere >... | reverse complement strand
ATGCCCCGCCAGCAGGCTGGACGGAAGAAGAAGGGAGGACAAGACGCCGCCTTCCGCCGCGAGCGTTACCCGCTCCAGGGTTTGGCTTTGATCAATTTGAAAAGGGCCCACCCTGGTCCGCTCCAAACTTTCCATGCAGCCCCCCGTCCCCAGCTCCTCCCCCAGGGATTCACACAGGACCCGGACATAGGTCCCTGCCGAGCAAACGACGCGGAAGAAAACCCGGGGAATCTCCACGCGAATCACTTCCACTTCCTCAATTTGAACGGGGCGGGGCTTCCTCTCCACGACCAAACCCTTGCGGGCCAATTCATATAGCTTCTTCCCGCCCGACTTGACCGCCGAAACCATGGGCGGAATTTGTTCCCGGAGGTCTTTTAAATGGAGGACCGCCGCCCGGATCCTCCCCTCCGCCAGGCCCGAGACGTCCGATTCGCTCAAAATTTTACCCGAAACGTCGCAGCTATCCGTTGTTTTTCCCAACAGGCAGGTGGCCGCATATTCCTTCGAGAATGAGGAAAATTCAATCAAACGGGTGGCGGTCCCCACCGCCAAGGGAAGGACGCCGGTGGCTAGGGGATCCAGGGTCCCCAAGTGGCCGATTTGCTTCTCCTGGAGGAGGCCCCGGACCTTGGCCACCACGTCGTGGGAAGTCCAACCAGCCGGCTTGTTGACATTCATAACGCCATTCATGGATTTCAGCCTTAGGGTTTTGATCAATTTACGGAGTTATTTTATTTTTAATTTTGAGTTTTAAATTTTAGGCGCGGATGATTGTGGGTTCCACGGAGCTAAATCCACACTTTAAAATTAAGAATTCAAAATTCTAGCGAAGCGCCTTTTGGGAAACCTGAAGAACCGCCTTTAAGGCGGCCTCCATTGGCCCGTCCAGGACCGCGCCAGCCGCGTAGGCGTGGCCGCCCCCCTTGAACTTCCCCGCGATGAGCGAAACGTTGACATCCGAGCGGGACCGGAGGGAAAGTTTGATCTGCCCGTCCGGCCTCTCCTTCAGGAATATGGCGACTTTCACCGTGTCCAACTTCCTCACGAAATTAATCAAGTTTTCCGTGTCCTCGTCGGTCGCCCCGGTTTTCCCCAGGTCCGACTGGGACAAGGTCATGGAAGCGATCCGGCCGTCGCCATAAACCCGGATCGTGCCCAAGGAGACCCGCACCAGCTCCATGGCTTCCTTGCTGATACCAGCGAAAATCCGTTCGCTGACCTTTTGCGCGTCCGCGCCCTTGTCCACCAACTCGGCCGCCAGCCTTAAGACCTCGGGAGTGGTGTTCGAATAGCGGAACCCCCCCGTGTCGGTCACCAGGGAGGTATAGACGCTCTCGGCGATTTCCTTGGTGATTTCCAGTTTCAAGGCCTTGATCAGGTAATACACAATCTCGCCCGTGGCGGCCGCCTTCGGCAGGACAAGATTCAGGTCCCCGTAAAGATCGTTGGAAAAATGATGGTCGATATTAACCAGCGTCCCGAACTCGGACCTTTTCACATCGTCCCGGATCCTGCCGAAATTGCCGGCGTCCAGCACGAAGCAAACATCGTGGGGGGGAATTCGGTCGGAAGCCCGGTAGGCGCCTGTGAAGCCCAAATACTCGAACCGTTTGGGCAGCCGGTCGTGATTCACCACCTGGACCTTTTTACCGAGCTTCTTCAGGGCCAGGTAAAGCGCGGATTCGGCGCCCAGCCCGTCGCCGTCCGGATTGACGTGGGTCGTCAAGAGGAATGATTTTTTGGATTGGATGAGGCGGATCACGGCGGAAAATTTATCCGGGGAAAAGTAAGAGCTTTTGCCGCTGGCGGCGCGGGGGGGGGTGGCGGCGGGTTTATGCTTGAGTTTCATCTTGAGGCTTTTCCCCCGCCTTGAGTTCGTTCAGGATACCCTTGATTTTCATCGCGTGGTCCAAGGACTTGTCCAAATGAAAGTGGATGTCGGGAGTGTAGCGCAGCTGAAGGCGTCGGCCCAATTCACCCCGTAAAAAACCCTTGGCCCGGTCCAAGCCCTTCATGGTTTCCATGCGGGTCGCCTCGTCGCCCAACACGGAAACGAAAATCCTGGCGTGGCGAAGGTCGTCGGCGATTTCGACCAGGGTGACCGTCACGAAGTGAATGCCCGGATCCTTGACATCCTGGGTCAGCATCACGCTGATTTCCCGTTTGATGGCTTCCGATACCTTGTCCGCCCGCTTGAAACCCATATCATCCCCTGGAATTTTGAATTCTGAACTTTGAATTTTAAATGATTGAAATTTTCGCCGGGCGAAAATAACCAAAACTTAAAATGAAACATTCAAAATTTAAAATTTCCTTTAATCCACTAGTTTTTGAGCGACCGCTTCCAGCACATAGGCTTCCAACTGGTCCCCGATTTGGATCTCGTCGAAATGATCGACGCCGATACCGCATTCGTAATTACTGGCGACTTCCTTCACGTCATCCTTGAAACGGCGGAGGGAAGAAAGGGCGCCCTCGTGAACCATCGCGTCGCCCCTCATGACCTTGACCTTGGCCTTGCTGGTGATCTTGCCGGAAAGCACCATGCAGCCGGCGATGACTCCCTTGGGCGTGTTAAACAGCTGCCGAACCTCGGCTTTTCCGATGGGAACCTGGCGGTAAGTGGGCTCCAGCAGGCCTTCCATCGCCTTGCGCACGTCTTCCACGGCGTCGTAGATGATTTTATAGACGCGGACGTCCACGTCCTCTTTTTCGGCGGTCGCCTTGCCGTTGGAATCCATCTTGACGTTGAATCCCACCACGATGGCGTTGGAGGCGGAGGCTAACAGGATGTCGGAGTTGACGATATTGCCCGTTCCCTTATGAATGACCCGCAAGGCCACTTTCTCGGCCGAGAGCTTTTCCAGGGAAGAGGCCAAAGCCTCCACCGAGCCCTGAACGTCGCCCTTCACGATGACCTTGAGTTCCTTGATCTGCCCTTCCTTGATTTGCTCGAAAAGATTGTCCAGGGTAATGTGCTTCATCGCGCCTACCAGGCGGTTGTCCTTCAAGGCCTCGGTCCGGCGCCCGGAAATCTCGCGGGCGGCCTTGGCGTCCTCCATCATGTAGAAGGTGTCCCCGGCCTGCGGCACGTCGCTTAATCCCAAAACTTCCACGGGGGTGGCGGGGCCCGCCTCTTTCACGATCCGGCCCAGGTCGTCATGCATGGCCTTCACCCTTCCGTAGGTGCTTCCGGCCAGGACGTTTTCGCCCACCCGGAGCGTTCCCTTTTCCACCAGCAGCGTCGCCACCGGCCCCCGGCCCTTGTCCAGCCTGGCTTCCAACACGACTCCCTTGGCGGCCCGGTTGGGATTGGCCTTGAGTTCCAAAACCTCGGCCTGCAGCAGGATCATTTCCAGAAGTTTTTCCAGGTTCAGGCGCTTCTTGGCCGACACTTCCACGTAAATCGTCGTGCCGCCCCACTCCTCGGGAACCAGCCCCCGCTCCGCCACCTGGGTTTTCACCCGGTCCGGATTGGCCTCCGGTTTGTCGATTTTGTTGATGGCCACGATGATGGGAACCTTCGCTTCCTTGGCGTGGTCGATGGCTTCCAGCGTCTGGGGCATCACCCCGTCGTCCGCCGCCACCACCAACACGACGATGTCCGTGGCCTTGGCGCCCCTGGCCCTCATCAAGGTAAAGGCCTCATGGCCCGGCGTGTCGAGGAAGGTGATCGTCCCTTTTTCGTGCTGGACTTGGTAGGCGCCGATATGCTGGGTAATGCCGCCCGCCTCCCCTTCCGCCACTTTGGTCTTGCGGATCGCGTCCAGGAGCAGGGTCTTCCCATGGTCGACGTGGCCCATGATGGTCACCACCGGGGACCTGGGTTTTAAATCTTTCGGATCATCCGGAGCTTCCTCAAACATCTCCGAACCGTAAAGCGGAACCACTTCCACTTGGGCGTCATGGGCCGAGGCCAGGGTTTCGGCGACCGTCATGTCCAATCGTTGGTTGATCGTGGCGAGGATTTTAAGGTCCAACATCTCCTTGATCAGGACTCCCGCCTTGACATTGAGCTTTTGGGCCAGTTCGGCGACCGTGATGCCCTCGGTGATTTTGACGAGGGTCAGGACCTTAGGTTCAACCGGGGTTCCATCGGCGTTCAATTCTCCCGCGGTGTTTTTTTCCTCGGACGCGTCCTTTTTCGCGACGGAGACGACGCTTTTGGGCCTGCCAGCCGCCAATCCATGGCCGCCCGTACGGGGAGGCAGGGACTTGGTTCCGCCCGGTTTACGGGGCGTCATCGCTGGTTTGGGCCTGGGGGCCATCGTCTTGGGCGCCGGATAGGTCGCCGTGGGTGAAGACAGGGAGTTGGGTTTTAAGATGGTCTTCAAGGGCGCGGGGGGGGGAGTCGAGGCCGTCGTAGCGGGCGTCCGGATTCCCGAGGGCTTAGCCGCCGGGGGCGCGGCGGTTCCGGAAGCGGCCACGCTGGCCGCGGCGGAAACAAGATCCGCCAATCCCAGGTCCCTGCGGATGTCCGACTGGATTTTCTCGTCCACCACCGTCAGTTGGCTGGGAACGGCGAAGCCCAGTTTCTTGCAGCGGTCCAGAATATCCTTGCTGGGAAGTCCCAGTTCTTTGGCGAATTCAAAAAGTCGTTTACCCATGAGAGATTAATTTTCCTCCGCTTGAGATTCATCCGGCGAAACCGAAGAAAGCTCCGGCGAAGGCGGTATGGTCGGGATGCCTTCCGTATCCTTATTCAATTCCGGCGCCAGGGGAACTTCCCCCTTCACCGCGCCCTCGTCGATTTCATCCGGAGGCGCGTCTTTCCGGGTCTCCTCGGTGAGCCCTGCGGCCGCCTCCGAGGAGGGGGCTTCAATGTTGGCGTCGGCTAAATCGGCCGGCACCTCCTGTTGAATTTCCTGGAAGTGGGCGTCCATTCTGGCCCTCTCCTCGCCCGCGTGCTGTTCCTCGTTCTTGATGTCGATTTTGATCCCGGTCAACCGGGCCGCCAAGCGGGCGTTCTGGCCTTTTTTGCCGATGGCCAGGCTCAATTGGTCGTTGGGAACGATCACTTCCGCCGAAGGAATCTCGGGGTGAAAGACGATCCGGGAGATTTTGGCCGGCGAGAGGGAGTTGGCGAGGTAGCTGTGGGGCTCCTCGTCCCAGCGGACGATGTCGACTTTTTCGCCGCGGATCTCGTCCACGATATTTTGCACGCGGATGCCCTTGACGCCCACGCAGGCCCCGACCGCGTCAATGCGGTCATCCCCCATGGCGCGCACGGATATCTTGGTTCGGGCCCCCGCCTCCCTGGCGACGCTCTCGATTTTGACCGCGCCTTCGTATATCTCCGGCACTTCCAACTCGAAAAGCTTCCGGACTAAATTGGGATGGGCCCGGGTGACGATAATGGCGGGTCCCTTGACCGTCTTTCGCACTTCCAGGACGAGGAACTTCATGCGCTCGCCCGTGGAGTAGCGCTCGCGCGGAACCTGTTCCTTGGCCGGCATGAGGGCCTCGGCGTCGCCGAGGGAGACGATGACGTTGCGCCCCTCATAGCGAAGCACGCTGCCGGTTATGAGGTCCCCCTCTTTTTCCTTGAATTGGTCGTAAACGCTCTGGCGCTCGGCGTCCTGAACCCTCTGGACAATGACTTGTTTGGCCGTTTGGGCCGCGATGCGCCCGAACTGCTCCGCGGGGATGCGGACCTTGATGACCTCGCCCAACTGGGCTCCGGGGCTGAACTTGCGGGCTTCGGCCAGCGTCATTTGTATGCCGGGGTCGGTGACCGTTTCCACGGCTTCCTTGAGGTAGAAGGCCTTGAACTCATAGTTAACGTCGTCGAACTCCACGTCCACTTCCTGGCCCATGCCGTAGATTTTCTTGGCGGCGGTGGACAAAGCGGCTTGGATCGCCTCGACAAGTTTTTTCTTGTCGATACGCTTGGTGTGCTCGAGTTGGCTCATGACCAAGGCTAATTCGTTACCCATGACATCCCCTTGTTCTTGTTGGCGTTGTTACTACAGTTCCACTACCAGCCGGGCGGATTTTACCGCCGCGAAAGGAACCAAAATATTCCGGTTCTTATCCAGCCTGACTTCCACTTTCCCCTCAACGACTTCCCCGAGCTTTCCCTGCAGGGTCATTTGACCCTCCATCAGCTCGTGAAACACAAACTGGGCCGTCCGGCCCTTGAATCTTTCACAATCTTCCAAATGCCTTAAGGGGCGGTCCAACCCCGGCGATGACACTTCCAGCAAATAAGCCGTCTCGATCAAGTCCAGCTCATCGAGCCGCTTTTCCAGGTCCCTGCTGACGACGGAACAATCTTCCACCGTGATCGGACCGGTCCTTTTATCAATCACCACCGTCACCACGAGCTTGCCCCCCTGAGGCCTGCTTTTAAGCTCAAAGAGCTCTAAAAAATTATCCTTCACCACAGCTTCGGCGATTTCCTGAAGCTGGGAAACCTTCGGTCCATCCAACTGACCCATGACGCCTTTCCCCTTAAACGACAAACGGCCTTTCGGCCGTTCATGAATCCCGCGAACTTGTTACCGGCCCATCGAAGGCTAAAAAATGAGAAAAAAAAAGTAGGCCTGGAAAGGGCCCACTTCTTGGGACTGCCTTAAATTCACGTCTGTTTTATCAGAAAGGTTTGGGGATGGCAAGGGGCAAGACCCTAAATGGCTGAAAATGAAAGGTTTTTTTGGAAAAGCCCCGGTTAAAAGAGGGAAACTTGCTTGGAGTCGGGAATATCCTTCAGACAGCCGTGGGTTTTAAGGATCTCGACCACGTTCTTATTCACCCCGCACCTTTCCACCAAATCCTCAATGGAGCTAAAGGGGCCCTTTTTGCGCTCCTCCACGATCGCCTCGGCGGCGGTTTCCCCTAGGCCCGGCAAACCAATCAGGGGCGGCCGGATCGCCCCCTCTTCCAGTTGAAACTGGTGGGCGATCGATTTGAAGAGGTCCACCGGCAGGAACTTGAACCCCCTCGCGTACATTTCCTCCGCCACCTCCAACACCGACGCCTCGTCCTGTTCTTTGGCTGTCGGCTTTTCAATGGAGCGAATCAACTTGATGCGGTCCCTCACCCTGCCCAATCCGTCGCAGGCCACCGTCGCGTCAAAGCCCGACACCTTGTTGGTGAAATAATCCGCGTAAAAGGCCTGGGGATGGTGGACCTTGAAGTAGGCGATGCGGAAACTCATGATGCAATAGGCCACGGCGTGGGCCTTGGGGAAAATATATTTGATCTTGCGGCAGCTTTCGATGTACCAAGAGGGTGTCTTAGCCGCCGCCATGGCCTGCTCATATTCGGGTTTCAGGCCCTTTCCCTTGCGCACGTCCTCCATGATCTTGAAGGCTTGGGCCTCGTCCATTTTCTTGGCGACGAGGTCGTTGAGCATGTCGTCCCTGGTGGAAATAACCGTGGAGAGGGTCGCGGTCCCCTTTTTGATTAGCTCCTGCGCGTTGCCGAGCCAAACGTCCGTACCGTGGGCCAAACCGGAGAGCCGGACCAGATGCTCGAACTTCGTGGGCTTCGTGTCCTTCAGCATGTCCATGGCGAAATTGGTCCCGAATTCCGGCACGCCCAGGGTGCCAAGATCCTTGTCGATTTTTTCCTTCAGGTTCAAAGCCTTGACCCCCGAAAAGAGGCTCATCGTGGGGGCGTCATTCAAGGCGATCCCCACCGGGGAGACGCCCGTCATGCTCTCCAGCCTTTTAAGGCTGGTGGGATTGTCATGGCCCAGGATGTCGAGCTTCACCAGGCAGTCATGCATGCTGTTGTAATCGAAATGCGTGGTGATGACGTCCCCGTCCTTATTGTCCGCCGGGAACTGCACGGGGCAGACGTCGGTGATTTCCATTTCCTTGGGGAGGATCACGATCCCCCCCGGATGCTGTCCCGTGGTTTTGGAGACGCCCGAACAGCCCTTGACCATGCGGTTCAGCTCGGCGTTGCGCGCCTTGCGGCCGGCCTCTTCCATGAATTTTTTCACGAACCCGAAGGCGATCCGGTCCTGGACCGCCGAAATGGTGCCGGCGCGGAAACAATGGTCCTTGCCGAAAAGCTCCTCCACGTATTTGTGCGCGATGTGCTGGTACTCCCCGGAAAAGTTCAGGTCGATATCCGGCATCTTGTCGCCCTTAAATCCCATGAAGACCTCGAAGGCGATGGAAAATCCGTCCCGGGCCATCTCCTTGCCGCACTTCGGGCAGTTCTTCGACGGCATGTCCACTCCCGCGGTGGAAGAGGCGTTCTCCGGGAACTCGTGGTAATGGCCTTGCTGGCAGATCCAATGGGGCGGCAGGGGGTTGACCTCGGTGATGCCGCTGAGGAACGCCACAAAAGAACTTCCCACGCTCCCCCGGCTTCCAACGATATATCCGTCGGAGAGGGACTTTTTCACCAGCTTCATGGCGATGACATACAGGGTGGCGAATTTATTATTGATGATGGCGTCCAGCTCTTTGTTCAACCGCTTCTCGATGAAATCCGGGAGAGTTTCGCCGTAAAGCTGGTGGGCCCGGGCGGTGGCGATGTCGCGCAGCTCCTGATCCGCCCCCTCCCACATGGGCGAAAGGGTCTGGGTCGGCAGGGGCTCCACATCCTCGATCATCTCCGAGACCTTGCGGGGGTTGGTCACCACCAGCTCGTGGACGGTGGCCTCGTCAAAATAGTCGAAATCCTTTTTCAGCTCATCCGTGGTCTTGAAATAGAGCGGGGCCTGGCGCTCCAAGCCGTAACCCATGCCCGACTGGAGGATTCTCCGGTAAACCTCGTCCTGGGGCTCGATGAAGTGGGAGTCCCCCGTGGCCAGGACCATTTTCCCCATTTTTTTACCGGTGTCATAAAGGACCTTGGTCAGGCTTTGAAGCTCTTCCATGCTCTTGACCGTGCCGTCCTGGATCATGAACTCGTTGTTGGCGCAGGGTTGGATTTCCACGTAATCGTAAAAGGGAACGACCTCCTCCAGCGGCTTGTCCTTGTGCAGCAAGTGCTGCCAAATTTCGCCCTGTTCGCAGGCGGAGCCCACGACCAAGCCTTCCCGATATTGCTCCAGAAGGGCCCGTGGAATCAGGGGCCGTTTATAGAAATATTTCATGTGGCTTTCGGAAACCAGCTTATAGAGGTTTTTGAGGCCCACCTTGTTCTTCACCAAAAGGATGATGTGGTAGATGGGCATGCCGCGTTCCTTTTTAAACTCATCCACCAGGTAGCCTTCCATGCCCAAAATCAGCTTGATCCCGTTCTTTTTAGCGGCGGCCTTGGCTTCCGGATAGGCCTGAACCACCCCATGGTCCGTGATGGCGATCGCCGAGTGGCCCCACTTGGCGGCCCTTTCAATGAGGCGCTCAATCTTGGAGAGGCCGTCCATCCGGCTCATCTGGGTATGGCAATGGAGCTCCACCCGCTTCTCGGCGGCCCGGTCCATGCGGGACTCGGGAGGGGGGATCTTCATGATGTCGCGCACATTCAAGACCAGGTCCTCGGCGGAGTATTTATTGAACCGCAAATCGCCCCGGACCCTGACCCAATCCCTTTCCTTCACCCCGTTCTTGTACTTCCCGTCGTTCTCGTGGAAAAAAATAACGTCCAGCGAATCGTTGTAATCGGTGATGGTCATCTTCACCAGGAACCGGCCGCTGCGGGTTTGAAAAGCCTCGTACATGATGACTTCGCCTTGGGCCACGAAGCCGTTTTGCTCGTCATTGACGTTCATGGACTGGGGTTCTTCTGAAATTTTACGCCCGAAGACCAGAACCGGCTGGAGACCCGCCGGTTTGAAATCGGCGGGCGTTTCCGCGGCTTGGACCGTGGGGATTTCCGGCATGAGCGCGGCGTTGATTCCCAATTGGACCTTGACGTCAGCGCCGCAGCGTTTTTTGAGGATTTCCTCGAGGAATTTCACGCATTGTTTGCGGTCCAGCTGTTGTCGGGCCAGCTCATGGGGAACCTGGAAGGATAGGTTGAGGTCCTTCGCCTCAAAACGGTAATGGGAAAACCAGCCCTCGGCGATATCCGCCTCCTCAATCAGGCAAAAAATCAGGTCCTTCTCGTGGGCGGCGATATAGTCGGCGGGGGTGATGACGGAAGGTCCATAGTGCACGTCCAGCACCACCCGGCCCACATCGGGCAGGCTTTCCTTTAAGTATTGGCTGACGCTGGCGTAGGTCTCAGGGGGAACGGGGGCGGTCATTTTCAACCGCAGGACCAGG
>Ga0265318_10002335_pt1 | contig 10184 bp, 8 predicted proteins | sample 4821metaG_FD_192431 | JGI IMG/M metagenome (GOLD analysis project Ga0265318, IMG submission 192431) | Rhizosphere microbial communities from Carex aquatilis grown in University of Washington, Seatle, WA, United States - 4-8-21 metaG | ecosystem: Host-associated > Plants > Roots > Rhizosphere >... | reverse complement strand
GCGACCATCGCCTCCGACAGGTCGATTCCGTGTACCCGGATGCCCCGCTTCGAGAGCGGAAGCGCGATCCGTCCCGTCCCGATGCCGAGCTCGAGCGCCCCGCCACCGCCTGCGAGCCCGGCGAGGAAGTCCACGGTCGGCTCGACGACGGCTAGATCACCCATCTCGCCGAGCGACTCGTCGTACCGCTTTGCGACGCGCTCTCCGAAGTAGTTCTCGGGCACACCGACAGCTTTTCAGAATTCGGTCCGGTGCCTGGCACCGAGCCGCGACACCTCTCCAGCGCTGCTGTCTCGCTGCAGCGTTTTCGCCTCGCGGTGATCGCGGCGACGCGGCGCGACCGGGGCGGGAGCGGCAAGATCGGGGCCCCGGGCAGGTAGTCGAGACCCCGATCTCACCAACCCGCTCATGTCGCCACACGGCCTTGTGGGTGACATGCCTATCGGTGACGCCACTCGTATCGGCCTGGCGCACGCCGCGACGGACCCCGGCCAATCCCTCTTAACGAACGCCTAATGTTGGCGCGCGCTGTGGGCTGGGCCAGTATTCGCGAACCGGTGTGTGGCGTTAGGGGCGGCTGCGCGGCTAGAACGGCAAAGACGCCGCGGCATGCTTCGCAAGCGTGATCAGCGGCCCCACCGCGAACAGCGAACCCACCGAGACCGTGAGCGCCAGGCCCACCGCGGCGTGCAGCAGCGGCTCGCGGGCCGGTGAGCCTCCCGCGACCGCGGCGACGCCCACCCCCTCGCCGGGGCGCATGTACAGGGCTCGCACGACGCCCAGGTAGTAGTAGAGGCTTACGAGCGTGGCGAGCACGCCGACGATCACGAGCCACGTCCAGCCGTGCCGGTACGCGGCCGACAGGACGTAGAACTTGCCGATGAAGCCGCCGCCGAGCGGCAGGCCGGCAAAGCCGAACATGAAGAACCACATCGCCACGCCGAGGAACGGCCGCTCCCAGCCGAAGCCGGCGAGATTCTCGAACGTCACCGGCACGCCGAGCTCGCGCTCCCGCGCGGCCACGATCGCGAACGAGCCGAACGCCATCGCCGAGTAGGGCACCAGGTAGTACATGAGCGCGCGGCCGCCGAGCGCGGTGCCGGCGGAGAGCCCGATCAGCATGAAGCCCGCGTGCGAGATCGACGAGTACGCGAGCATTCGCTTCACGTTCCGCTGCACGAGCGCGGCGAAGTTGCCGATCACGAGCGACGCGACCGCGATCCCTGCGAACGCCCACGACCACAGGTGCGTCTCCTGCGGGAATGCCGTCCGCAACACCCGCAGCGTGAGCACGAGCGCGGCGACCTTCGTCGCCGACGACATGAACGCCGTCACCGGCGTCGGCGCGCCCTCGTACACGTCGGGCGTCCACATGTGGAACGGCGCTGCGGACATCTTGAAGCCGAGCCCCGCAATGATCATCGCCAGGCCGAGCACGAGCAGCAGGTCGCCGTGCAGCCCCTGCGACCCGACCGTCTGCGCGATCTCCGCAAAGCCGATGTGGTTCGTCGCGCCGTACACGAGGGCCGACCCGAACAGCAGCGACGCCGAGCCGAAGGAGCCGACGATCAGGTACTTCAGCCCCGCCTCGAGCGAGCCCTCCCGGCCGTAGTCGATCGCGCACATGATGTACAGCGCGATCGAGAACCACTCGAGCGAGAGGAACAGCGTCATCAGGTTCGCGGCACCGACGAAGAACGTCATCCCAGCGGTCGACGCGAGCAGCAGCGAGAAGAATTCGGCGACGTGCTCCTCCGGAACGTGGTCCACGGAGACGAGCACGGTGCAGAACGCCGTCGCGCAGATGATCACCTGCGCCATCGCGGTCCAGCGGTCGCGGTAGAAGCCGTCCGCGATCACGCGGTGGCCGCTCGCGCTGTCGACGTAGAGCCAGACCGAGGTGACGATCGCGCCGATCGACCCGAGCGCCGCCACGGCGGCGGCGAACGTGCGCCGGTGTGCACGCGGTACGAGCACGGCGCCGAGCAGCGCGATGCCGGACGCGCCGAGCAGCACGAGGATCGTCGAGATCGAGAACCAGTCGACGTGCGGCGTCTGGATCACTTGAACTGCGCCTTCACCGCGGCCGTCGGCGTGTCGCCGGCGAACGAATGGTGCGTGATCGCCGCCGGCCACGCGGACAGCGCCAGCAGCACGCCGACGAGCGGCACGACGAGCGCGAGCTCACCCGGCCGCAAATCGAGCGCCGCGTCGCTGACCGTCGAGCCCCGCGCCTCGTGCAGCACCGCAGAGATCAACCGGAGCATGTACATCGCCGCGAGCACGATCGCACCGGCGCCGATCACCGCCCACCACCACGCGCGCTGGTACGCGCCCGCGAGGATCAGGAACTCGCCCGCGAACGACGCGGAGCCCGGCACAGCGAGCGAGATCACCCCGGTCGCCATCAGCAGCGTCGCCAGCGCAGGCCGGCCGCGTGCCATCCCGCCGAGCAGCGCGAACTCGCCGGTCGTCGTCCGCCGCTCGACCGCGCCCGCGATCAGGAAGAGCGACACCGAGATCAGCCCGTGCGCGACCATCTGGAGCACGGCGCCGTCGTAACCGAGATCCTTGCCCGAGAAGAGGCCGAGCGCGATCAGCCCCGAAAACGCCATCGACGAATAGGCAACGACGCCCCGGAAGTCCGGAGCCCGAAAGGCGAGCACCGACGCGTACACGAGTGTTCCCGCCGCGAGCGCCATGATCGACGTCGCGTAGAAGTGCGCCGGCTCGGGGAACTTCGTGATCGCAATCCTCAGCATCCCGTAGACCCCCGCCTTTGCGACCACGCCCGAGAGCACCGCCGTCACCTCCGGCGGAGCCTCGCGGTACGCGTCCGGCAACCACCCGTGGAACGGGAACAGCGGCGCCTTGATCACGAACGCGAGCATGAAGCCGAGGAAGAGCCAGCGGCTGACGCTCGGCGGAGCGTCGACGAGGTCGAACGTACCGGCCTTCAGCCCGTACACGATGATCGCCGCCAGCATCACGAGCGAGCCCGCCATCGTGTAGATCAGCAGCTTGATCGTCGCACCGAGGCGACCCGCGCCGCCCCAGACGCCGACCAGCACGTAGAGCGGGATCAGCATCCCCTCGAAGAACGCGTAGAAGAGCAGCAGGTCCTGCGAGACGAACACGCCGACGGTCGCGCCGGTGAGGAAGAGCATCAGGCCGAAGTACGCGCGTGCACGGTCGCGCCCGACCCAGAAGCCGTAGCCGATGCACGCCGCCATCGCAACGACGGTGAGCCCGACGAGCCAGAGCGAGAACCCGTACACGCCGACGTGGTACGAGACGTGCAGGTCCTTGATCCACGGCGTGTCCTGCGAAAACTGGAGGCCGCGCCGGCCGAAGTCGAAGCGCGCGGCCTGCTCGATCCAGAGCCCGACCTCGACGAGCGAGACGAGCACGGCGAGGCTGCCGGTCGCGTAGCGCGAGAGCGGCAGGATCCAGACGGCGAGCGCCGCGCCGATCGGCAGGCAGATCAGCACCGTGGTGAGCGACGCGACGCTCATCTCACCACCAGGAAGACGACCGCGACGACGGCCATGCCGGCGCCGAGGAAGAAGACGTACGTGCGCAGCAGCCCGGTCTGGAGGCGCCGGGCACCGCGGCCGAGCTCGAGGGCGCCGTCGCCGATGTCGCCGCTCGCGGTGAGGATCACCGGCTCCTCGAAGTCACGGCCCAGCGACGTCGCGAACGCGGCCGCGGGCCGGTAGAAGAGCGCGTCGTATGCCTCGTCGAAGTAGAGCTTGTGCTCGAGCGCGCGCTGCAGCGCCGCCGGCACCTTCGGCGTGACCGTGCGCTCACGGCCGTAGAGCGCATACGCGACGCCGATCCCGGCCAGGCCGAGCGCGACGGCGAGCGCCGAGGAGAGACCGTCCTGCCAGCTGGTCGGCTCCGCGACCCCGAGCGTCGCGGCCACGGGGGCGAGCCAGTTCGTCACCGGGTGCCACAGCGGCGAGAACTGGATCCACCCGCCGACGACGGCGAGCACGGCGAGCACGCCCACCGGCACCAGCATCGTCCGCGGCCCCTCGCCGTGCCCGTCGTGATGGTGCTCCCGCACGAACGGGATGGGCGAGCCCGGGAAGACGATGAAGTACATCCGGAACGTGTAGAGGCCGGTGAGGAACGCCCCGATCAGCGCGACCACCCAGAGGACGACGCCGTACCAGTGGTCGTGCAGTGCCGCCGCGATGATCGCGTCCTTCGAGAAGAAGCCCGCGAACGGGGGCACGCCGACGAGCGCGAGCGCGCCGGCGAGGAACGCCCAGCGCGTCCACGGCATCAGCTGCCCGATGCCGCTCATCTTGCGGATGTCCTGCTCGCCCGAGAGCGCGTGGATCACGAGCCCGGCCGCCATGAACAGCAGCGCCTTGAAGAAGGCGTGCGTCATCAGGTGGAACATCCCCGCCGAGTACGCGCCGACGCCTGCGCCGAGGAACATGTAGCCGATCTGCGACATCGTCGAGTACGCGATCACGCGCTTGATGTCCGTCTGCACGAGCGCGATCAAGCCGGCCACGAGCAGCGTCGTCGCGCCCATCCCGGCGGCGACCAGCTCCACCGTGCGCGCCTGCTCGAAGATCGGGTGCGTGCGCGCGATCAGGTAGACGCCGGCGGTGACCATCGTCGCGGCATGGATCAGGGCGCTGACCGGGGTCGGGCCCTCCATCGCGTCCGGCAGCCACGTGTGCAGCGGCACCTGCGCCGACTTCGCCGCCGCGCCGCCGAGCAGGCCGAGCGCGACGAGGTTCACGGTCGTCGAGGAGAGATGCCCCGCGGTCGCGAACGACGTCGCATACGCGAGCGATCCCGAGTGCGCGATCAGCACGAAGAGCGCGAGCGCCATCGTCGCGTCGCCGATCGCGTTCATCACGAACGCCTTCTTCGCAGCCGCGACCGCCGACGGCTTCTCGTGCCAGAAGCCGATCAGCAGGTACGAGGAAAGGCCGACGAGGCCCCAGCCGGCGAGCAGCAGCAGCAGGTTTCCGCCCTCGACGAGCAGGAGCATCGAGAAGACGAACAGCGACATGTAGGCGAAGTACCGCCGCTCCTCGTCGTCGCCGTCCATGTAGCCGATCGAGTAGAGGACGATCAGGCCGCCCACGCCGGAGACGATCAGCATCATCATCGTGCTCAGCGGGTCGACGAGCACTTCCATCCCGATCTTGAAGTTGCCACTCTGCAGCCACGTCCACGCGGTCGAGAGGACGCCGTGCGCCGAGCCGTGCGCGCGCAGGCCGAAGAACGACCAGACCGCGCCCGCGAAGGCGACGAAGACGCTCGCGGTCGAGATCCAGCCGGCGGCGCGGCGAGAGATGAGCGTCCCCGCGAGCGTGATCAGGATCGCGCCGGCGAGCGGCGAGCCCAGGCAGAGCCATGCGCCGGCGGTCATCCGCGCAGCTCCGAGAGCGCGTCGACGTCGAGGGTGAGGCGGCGCCGGTGGATGGCGACGACGAGGCCGAGCCCGACGCACACCTCGGAGGCCGCGACCGCCATCACCGCGAGCGCGAAGATCTGGCCCGCACCGTTCCCGGCGTGGCGCGCGAACGCGATCAGCGCGAGGTTCCCGCCGTTCAGCATGATCTCGAGCGAGAGCAGCACGATCAGCGGGTTGCGCCGGATCAGCACGCCCGTCGCTCCCGTGCCGAAGAGGAACGCGGCGATCCCCAGGTACCAGGCGACGCCGGGCCCGAGCACCTAGTTCGTCACCTCTTCGCCGCCGCGCCGCGCGTGCGAGCCGAGGATGACGCCGCCGACCGCCGCGATCAGCAGCACGATCGACGTGATCTCGAACGCGAGCAGGTGGTCGGTCAGGAACAGCCGCCCGATCCAGCCCGGCGTGCCGAACGGCGCGTTCACGTGCTCGGAATGGCTCAGCCGGCCGCCCGCCTTCAGCCCGATCGCGACGATGATCTCGACGAAGATCGACGCGGCGGCGAGGATGGCGCCGACCGTCTGCCAGCTCGGGCCGCCGGCCCACGGCGTCTCCTGCCGCGGCCCGACGTACGCGATCACGAACAGGAACATCACCATCACCGCGCCCGCGTAGACGAGCACCTGCGCCGCGGCGACGAACTCCGCCGAAAGCAGCAGGTAGAGCACCGCGAGCGAGCCGAGGTTCCCGATCAGCGCGAGCGCCGAGTAGAAGGGGTTCGAGAAGGAGACGACCGCGAGCCCGGAGGCGAGGCAGGCGAAGCCGGCCGCCACCCAGACGATCCAGACGAGAACGCCGCCTGCCGACGCCGCGACGATCACGACTCTGCCTTGTAGTAGGGGATCGGCGTGTCGTAGAGCGACGGATCCGCGATCGTGACGCGCTTCACCGGGTCGGCGAGCAGCATGTCCTTCGTGTAGATCTGGTCGTCCCGGTTGTGCTCGGAGATCTCGTACTCGTTGCCGAGCGTGATCGCGTCGAACGGGCAGGCGAGCTCGCAGTAGCCGCAGAAGATGCAGCGGCTCATGTTGATCTCGTAGATGCGCGCGTAGCGCTCGCCGGCGGAGACGCGGTTGTCCGGCGTGTTCTCCGCGGGCACGACGCGGATGCAGTCGGCGGGGCACGCCGCCGCGCAGAGCGAGCAGCCGACGCACTTCTCCAGCCCGTTCTCGTGCAGGTGGAGCTTGTGGCGGCCGCGGAAGCGCGGGTAGACGGGGCGCTTGAACTCCGGGTACTGCTCCGTGAGCGGCTTCTTGAAGATCTGCTTGAAGGTGACGCCGAAGCCCTTGAGTGTGGTGACGGGTTGCATCAGGCCCACACGACCACGAGCGCGGTGATCACCGCGTTGACCGTCGCCACCGGCAGCAGCACCTTCCAGCCGAAGCGCATCAGCTGGTCGTAGCGCAGCCGCGGCAGCGTCGCGCGCAGCCAGATGAACGCGAACAGCACCCCGAGCAGCTTGAGCAGGAACCAGAGCGGGCCGAGGTTCCACGGGCCGTGCCAGCCGGAGAAGAAGAGCGTGACCATCAGCGCCGAGAGTGTGATCAGGTTGATGTACTCGGCCATCTGGAACAGGCCCCAGCGCATGCCCGAGTACTCGGTGTGGTAGCCGGCGACGAGCTCCTGCTCCGCCTCCGGCAGGTCGAACGGCGCCCGGCTCGTCTCGGCGATGCCGCCGAAGACGAAGACGAGCATGCCGACGAACTGCGGCGCGACGAACGGCAGGAACTCGGCCTGCCGGTGCACGATGTCCACGAGCGAGAGCGAGCGGCCGAGGATCACGACGCCGAGCACGGACAGCGCGAGCGAGACCTCGTACGAGACGAGCTGCGCGCACGTGCGCATGGAGCCGAGCAGCGAGTACTTCGACTCGGATGCCCAGCCGCCGACGATGAAGCCGTAGATGCCGATCGAGCCCAGCGCGAAGATCAGCAGCAGCGCGATCGACACGTTCGCGACCTCGCCGTTGACCTGCCAGTGGTAGATCCTCCAGCCCGACCCGAACGGGATCACCGAGAAGGCGGCGATCGCCGTGAACGCGGAGACGACCGGGGCGAGGATGTACGGGATGCCGATCGCGCTCGACGGCGCGAACGCCTCCTTGCGGATGAGCTTGATCATGTCCGCGAACGGCTGCAGGACGCCGAACTTGCCGGCGCGGTTCGGCCCGAAGCGCAGCTGCATGCGGCCGAGCAGCTTCCGCTCGAGCCACGTCATGTACGCGAAGAGGAGCAGCACGACGTTGACGACGATCACCGCCTTGATGATCGAGATCCACCAGGGCTCCGTCATCGCACCTCCACCGTCCCGAGGAGGCCGCCGGCGTGCTCTGCCGCGATGCGCGCGACGCCGGCGCGCAGGTTCTTGCTCACGCGCGCGCGAAGCTCGACGGAGGTTCCGTTCGAGCTGACGTGCACCTGCTGCCCGGTCGCGATCCCGCGCGCCCTCGCATCCGCGTCTGAGATCTCGACCTCGGCCTGCGGCCGCTGGAACTGGAGCTCGGGCACGCGCTCGACGGCCGGCCCGGAGAAGAGCGCGTTGTACGTGACGAGGTGGAGGCCGCCGCCCGCCGGCGCCTCCTTCGGCTCGGGCAGGGGAGCGGGCTCGACGTGCTCCGGCGCGCCGGCGTAGACACGCAGCGGCGCCTGCTCGCCGATCTCACCGAAGGAGAGGTTGCCGAAGCAGCACTCCGAGACCTCGGCGAAGACGCCCGACGCCGTCGGCGCAACGTCGACGCCGAAGCGGGCGGCGAGCCGGGAGATCCACTCCAGCTCGCCGAGGCCGGGCGGCGTCACCGCCTGGCGCAGCCGCTGCAGGCGACCCTCGAGGTTGACGTACGTGCCGTCGCGCTCGAGGTAGCTCGTGCCCGGCAGGACGAGGTCGGCCCAACCGGCCGCGAGCCCGTGGAACATCGAGGTGACGAGCACCGCGTCGGCGTGCTCGGCGAGCGCGCGCACGTTCGGGTTGCCGGCCGCCTCGTCGCCGGAGACGATCAGCAGGCCGATCGAGTCCACGTCGGGGGCCTCCTCGTCGGAGGCCGCCGCCCACGCGTCCGCGACCCCGCGGCCGTTCGGCGTCTCGGGCACGAAGAAGGCGCCGCAGCCCTCCTTGTCCGCGAGCCCGAGCCGCTCGGCGAGCGCGGCGACGCGCGCGCCGCCGCTGCCGGCTCCGCACCAGATCAGCACGGCGCGCTCGGCCGAGCGCACGGCGTCCTCGTCCAGCTCGTAGAGCACCCGCGCGCCGTTCCGCCGTGCCGCCTTGATCCAGAGCTCGACGATCGGCGCGCGCTCCTCGACCGGGACGTCGCCGAGCACGACGACGACCTGTGCGTCGCGGATCCCGGACAGCGGCAGCCGGTACGCGTCGAGCGCGTCCAGCACCGGCTCGGGAAGCATCGCCTGGTGCGAGTCGAGGCCCACGCGCAGCAGCTTCGCGAGCGCGTACGCCTGCTCCACCGTCTCCGACCCGGAGAGCGCCGCCACGATCCGACCCCTGGCGGCGCGGAGCAGCCGCTCCGCCTCGTCCAGCGCCTCGTCCCAGGAAACGGGCTCGAAGCCGCGGAGCCGCACGCGCCTGATCGGGTCGACGATGCGGTCGGCGGAGCGCAGGTGCGCGAACGCGAAGCGGCCCTTGTCGCAGATCCAGCCTTCGTCGATCTCGGGATGGTTGCGCGACAGGATCCGCTTGACCTTGCCCTCGCGCACGGTGACGTTCGTGTTGCAGCCGACCGGGCACATGCCGCAGACCGTCGGCGTGTTCACGATCTCCCACGGGCGCGCCTCGAAGCGGTACTGCGTCGGCAGCAGCGCGCCGACCGGGCAGAGCTCGGTGACGTTGCCGGTGAACGGGCCCGAGTACGGCTCGTCCTCGAAGGTCGTGATCACCGACAGCGCGCCGCGATTGGCCGCGACGAGCTGCCCGTCCTCGCTCACGGTCTCGCTGAAGCGCGTGCAGCGGTAGCAGAGGATGCAGCGCTCGCGGTCGAGCGCGATCGCCGGCGAGATCGGGATCGGCTTCTCGAACGTCGTCTTCTCGAAGTTCATGCGCGTGCTGCCGGGCCCGTAGCGGAAGGTGAGGTCCTGCAGCGGGCACTCGCCGCCCTTGTCGCAGACGGGGCAGTCGAGCGGGTGGTTGACGAGGATGAACTCGAGCGTCGCGTTCTGCCCGTCCGCCGCCTGCTGCGACGTGCGCGCGGTGCGGACGACCATCCCGTCCTGCGCGGTCAGCGTGCAGCCCGCCTGCAGCTTCGGCATCCCGTCGACCTCGACGAGGCACATGCGGCACGCGCCGACCGGCGGGCCGAGGCGCGGCTCGTAGCAGAAGACCGGGATCTCGATCCCCGCGGCGAGCGCCGTCTCGACGATGCCGGTGCCCTTCGGCACGTGCACTTCGCGCTCGTCGATCGTGACTCGCACCAGCTCGGGCGCGCTCATACCGGCCTCACCGACAACTGCGACCAGGTCGCGACCTGGTCGCGACCTGGTCGCATTCCGTAGACGCTCATGTCGCCACCACCGCGTGAACGGGCGCGTGCTGATCCACTGGCGCGAAGAGGCGGTCGAGGGTCGAGTCGTGGCCGAAGGGGCACGCGCCTTCCTCGAGATGGGCTCTGAATTCCTCGCGGAACTTCGTCACGCAGCTCGCGACAGGCATCGCCGCCGAGTCGCCGAGCACGCAGAGGCACTTGCCGATGATCCGGTCGCAGACGTCGAGCAGCAGCTCGAGGTCCTGCTCCGACGCG
>Ga0265318_10002334_pt1 | contig 10186 bp, 10 predicted proteins | sample 4821metaG_FD_192431 | JGI IMG/M metagenome (GOLD analysis project Ga0265318, IMG submission 192431) | Rhizosphere microbial communities from Carex aquatilis grown in University of Washington, Seatle, WA, United States - 4-8-21 metaG | ecosystem: Host-associated > Plants > Roots > Rhizosphere >... | reverse complement strand
GAATAAAAAGGGCCATCCCGCAAGCCCCCGTTTCCTTCGCCGGCAACGAGGTCCCGAAAACTATACATGGGTCCCAATGCAAGAATTGGCGCGCCAGGTATGAAAAACACAAAAATGAAAAACGGCAATAATTTTTTAATGCTTGAAAAGATCATAGGGTGTTGACATGGAAGAGTTGGTTTTTATTTTTGCCGCAAATGAACGCAAATCGACGTAAAAAGGTTCTTCGCGGAGGGATGAGGGCGGAGAGCCGAGGGCTGCCTTTCACGTGCACCAAAACCGGATAATCTCAAAACTGCGGTTCACGGCGCGGATGCGTGAGCAAAGGGTCACCACCAGCAGGTCCTGGATGCGCAGGGCGGTGGAGGGCTGTTCCCTTTCCAGTTTTTCGTATTCCGATTGGGAAAGATAAAAGACAACCGAGTCATCCTCCGCGATAGCGTCCGCGGACCGGGGCGCTCCGTCCACCAGCGCCATTTCCCCAAACAGGCTTCCCGCGGTTAAGACGGTCAAGAGATGTTCTTGGGGGGTCTTCTTTCCCTCCGGCATCACCTGTTTGCTGATTTTAATTTTGCCGGCCCGAATAAAATAAAAACCATCGCCCGGATCATTCTCTTTGAATACATAATCGCCGGCCTTCACAGAACTCTCTTTTAATAAACCCGCCAGCAGAGTCCAATCCTGTTCTTTAAACCCGCGGTAAGGAGCGGCATCTTTGAATACCGTCAAATCAACGGGCATAAAGGCCTCCAGACGATTGAACCACCAAGGTCACCAAGTCCACCAAGAAAAGCAAAGCTCATAAAGCTATTCTTTGAATAGCATTTTTGAAAAAACGAACATTAAAGTTGATAAGAAAACCTAATCTTTTATTAGCGAGCTTTAGATAGGTTAAGATTTGCGCTTCGTGAATGGGAAGCAATGTTTCAACCGCTTTTATTTCCAGAATAATGCGCCCCTCCACAATGACATCCGCTCGAAAACCAACGGGTATTTCCACACCCTCATAAACCAAGGGCACAGCAACTTGACGTTGGATTTTTAAACCTTTTTGCTTCAATTCATGTAATAAACAAAGTTCATAGGCGTTTTCAAGTAAACCGGGACCAAGATTTTTATGAACCTTAAAAGCGGCATCAACAACTTTTGATGCAATTTCATCGACTTCTTGATCAATTTTTTTGAAATCCATTTAATCCTTCTTGGTGCACTTGGTGACCTTGGTGGTTCAAATCAGATTCTTCCCTTCAGATCGTTAATAAATTGTTTCGCGGTGCGGCCTGAAGGGCTGTTGTTTTGCCTGGCCCAGAGCAAGGCTTTCGATCTTAGGTCCCCGGCGGCCATTTTGATTCCCTCGGCCTTGGCCCAACTCTCGACTATCTTAAGATAAGTGTCCTGATCGGGCGTGTAAAAAGAGACCACCAGCCCGAAACGATCGGAGAGGGAAAGTTTCTCCTCAATCGTATCCTGACCATGGACTTCGCTGTCCTTTCGGATCCCCTCTTCCCTTTCCGTGAAAAATTCCCGGACTAGGTGCCGCCGGTTGGACGTGGCGATCACGATGACGTTGTCCGGCGTCGACTCAACACCGCCTTCCAACAAGGCCTTTAGTCCTTTATAGGACGTCTCGTTTTCCTCGAAGGACAGGTCATCCACGAACAGGATGAATTTTTCCCGGCGGTTCCTCAAGACCCGCAAGATTTGGTGAAATTCCATCAGGTCCCTTGGCGTGACTTCCACCAGCCTTAAGCCCCGGTCCTGGTAGTGGTTGAGAAGGGCCTTCACCGTCGAGGATTTTCCCGTCCCCCTTTCCCCATAAATCAGGACGTTGTTGGCGCCCTTGCCCGCCACAAATCCCTCGATGTTATCCAAAAGGGCCCGCCTGGCTTCGTCATATCCCACCAAATTTTCCAGGCGGATAGGATCGACCGCCTCGATGGGAACCAGCCCGTTTTTTCCTTTCGGGGAAACTTCCCAGCGGAAGGCCCGGGAACGGCCGAACAGCCCTAAACCGTTCCGGTAAAAATAATCGGCGACCAGCCCCGGAATTTCCTTGGGAGGGGAGGAGAGAATCAGGGTCTTGATCCTCCTCCTCTCTTCCATCCAAACCGGCAGGGGCATTTCCACTTCCAGTCCCTTGATTTCGTCAAAACTCAACCGGGGATGGCCGTGTTTCTTCAACAAGCGATCCAATTTGCCGTTCCAATCCACGGCCAGAACGTGGTCTTTAAAATCCGCCAATTCGGCGGAATATTCCCTAGCCAGGGACGGGGTGATCCCCTTCCATCCCGCCTTCTCGGCTTTTCGGTGAAATAGATTGGGGTCGTCGAGCAATTTTTCCAAAAAATAATCCTGCAGGCCGCTGCCGACCTGGGGATGGGTGGTAAACTCCTGGCTTTCCAGGATGCCGCGCCAAAATTTCCGGAAAAGGCCCAATCCTTCCTTCTGCCCGCTTTTTTTCTCGAAGTCGACCCGCGCCAGTTCATCCCATCTTTCCCCGGTTTTTCCGCCGAAGATTTCCCTTAAAATCGAAAAACGGGACGAAGGATAGGGTTCGTTCTGGGTTGGGGTGTTTGGGTTTGGGGGTTTCATATCGTCTCCCGGAAAGTTGAAGGTTATTTTACTTCTTTTTATGCCCTCCTTACCTGTTTTTAAGGGCCGGGGATTCCTAAAATAGGGGTGAAAGAAGGGCCCATGACGTCCGCCTTAACCCTAGAACAACTGTTGAACCAGCGCTCCGCCCCTGGCCTGCTTTATGAAAAACTTGAGGGACAAAGGGTCCAATGCCACGCCTGCGCCCACCGGTGCCGGATCCCCGAGGGGAAAAAAGGCGTTTGTAAGGTCCGCTACAATGAAAAGGGGACACTTCGAGTCCCAGGCCGGTATGTAGGAGCCCTCCAAGACGACCCCATTGAAAAGAAACCTTTCTTCCACGCCCTGCCGGGGGCCAGGGCCCTCTCCTTCGGCATGCTGGGCTGCGACTACCACTGCGATTACTGCCAAAACTGGATCACCAGCCAAGCCCTCCGGGATCCCGCCTCGGAGGATTCGGGGGCCAGGCCCCGGGACATTTCGGCGGGGGAATTGGTGGCCTTGGCCCTGGATCGGAAATGCCAGGTTGTGACTTCCACCTATAACGAACCCCTCATCACCAGCGAGTGGGCCGTCGAGGTTTTCAAGCCGGCCAGGGCAAAAGGCCTTCTCACTTCCTATGTTTCCAACGGCAACGCCACCAAGGAAGTGCTGGAATTCATCAGGCCCTGGGTGGACTTGTATAAAGTGGATTTAAAAACTTTCAATGACCGGACCTACCGCAAGAATATGGGCGGCACCTTGGCCCCCGTCCTGGAAACCATCGAGCGCCTCAAGGCCATGGGTTTCTGGCTGGAGATCGTGACCCTGATCGTTCCCGGCTTGAACGACAGCGAGCAGGAGCTTGGGGAGATGGCCAAGTTCATCGCCTCCATTTCCAAGGATATTCCCTGGCACGTTACCGCCTTTCACCCGGACTATAAAATGGCGGACCGCCTCTGGACGGACCCGCAAAAGCTGAACGTCAGCTACCAAATCGGCAAGGCCGCCGGCCTGCGCTATGTTTATTCGGGCAACCGCCCGGGAGAGGTCGGACCCACGGAAAACACGGACTGCCCCTCCTGCGGAGAACTTTTGATTGAGAGGGTGGGATTCCAGGTGATCCAAAATAATCTGGGGCCGCGGGGCCTTTGCCCCAAATGCTCCACCGCCATCCCGGGCGTTTGGTCCGTCCCCAACCGGGACCCCAACCCTATCAAAACCATCGAACTAACTCCCCTGGCGGAAAAAGCCATAAAGGCAACCTCGGCCGCGAATTAACGCGAATTGTCGCCATTGAGAAATAAGTTTATCTATTTGTAACCCAGGCAATTACTTCCTAACCGTCTCCTTCCGATTATTTTTATAAAAATTTGAGGGGATTTGCGCTAATCTGCCCCGCGTATATCTTTTGAAATAGCGTAAAGAGCCGCGGGACCATCCCATTTTGGCCATATTTATTTAAAATAATGGAAATGGGATGCGGCTAAATTCTTTTAAGGGGTTTTCGTGTTCATCACCTTTGTCGAGGATTCGCCCGCTTCCAAAAAAATACCATGGGCCAATACGTTGCTAATGTTCTTGAACGTCTTCATTTGTTGGCAGACCGTGGGGCGCCCCGATTTCATGGAGATCCTCAATCAATACGGTTTCATTCCCGCGGCCCCCTTCCGCCACTACGGCCTTGGCATCCTGACCGCGCCCTTCCTGCACAGCAGTTGGACCCAATTGGTGGCGAACATGACCTTTCTATTCATGTTCGGCAAGGGCGTGGAGGAGAGGGTGGGCCGGTCCCGCTATCTCACCGCATATTTCCTTTGTTGTCTCGCCGGCGAGGCGGCCCAGTGGTTTTTCCACCCTTTCGGAACCCTGGCCCTCATCGGGGCGTCCCGGGCCGTCACGGGGCTGGGCGTCATGTACCTCTTTTATTTTCCCTGGGGGAAGATGAAATGGATATTCTCATTCTTCGGTGTGCCCCTTTTGGAACTCCCCTCCCGAACCGCCTATGTGATGGTCCTCTGGGGCGGCGTCCAGGCGGCGCTGGCCTTTTTACCCTGGGCCAAACTGGCCTCCTCGATGAGGATTCTTACCAAATTCAGCGGAAGCATCTTCACCGTCAATCCCACGGCGGGGATCGCCTGGTCCGCGCACCTGGGGGCGCTTCTGATGGGCGTGGTTCTTTTTTTCCTCATGCCGGAAAAAAAGAAAAGTAAATAACCCATGATCTTTTTTCTTCCCGTGGAGGAGGGCGCCAAGCCGAAAAAATTCCCGCTGGTCAATTTCCTGTTGATCGTCCTGAACGTCTATGTCTTCTTCAAAACCGCCTTCAGCCCGAATTACGAGCAAATCATCCTCCGCCATGGGTTCATCCCCGCCCATCCCCATTTACGGGACGTGGCGACTTCCATGTTCCTGCACGGGGGCTTCGCGCACCTGATCGGCAATATGTATTTTCTTTACGTATTCGGGGATAACGTGGAAAACCGCCTGGGGAAATTAACTTATCTCTTCACTTATTTTATTTGCGGTTTCGGGGCCTGCACCCTGCAATACCTGGCCGATCCCCTTTCGCCCCTGCCCATGATCGGCGCTTCCGGCGCCATCTCAGGCGTCTGCGCCCTTTACATGATCCTGTTTCCCTGGCAAAAAATGAGGCTCCAGTTTTTCTTACTCATATTTCCCATTTTTTCCATCCCAGCCCGGGCCTTCCTGGTGGTGGGCTTTTGGTTTTTCGAGCAATATTGGATGGCGGCCTCCACCCTCGCCTCCTCGGGCGGCGTGGCTTTCTGGGCCCATGTGGGAGGCTTCTTGACGGGAATCCTGATGCTGCCTTTTATTTATTCCGGAAAGAAAAAAACAACTTAACGGTTATTTTTCCGAAAAGAATTTTTCCAATTGCTCCGCCGAAGCGGGGGGAAAGCCGGCGGTTTTCAGGTTTTCCGCCACGTGCTCCTTGCGCTTCATTCCCACTAAAGCCGCGGTCACGCCGGGCGTAGAGCGGACAAACTGAAGGGCCCTTTGGGCGTCGGTTTGAAATCCCGGCAGCGCCTCCGCCACAAAAGGCGGCAAATTCCGGGAGAGTCTGGCCTGGAGAATGGACGCGCTGGTAAAAACGGCGATACCGTTGGCCTTGGCCGCTTCCAAAATTGAGACGGTTTGGGATCCGATGACCTGGTTGGAAAGACCCACCGCCTCCCCCATCCCCAGGTTAAAGGGCAGCTGTATGGCTTTGAAATGGTGGGAAGCCCCCCCGGCCCTCTCGGCGGTTTTTAAGACATCCTGGAAGGATAAATATTCTTGGGAGCCGGAGGGAACACGGTAGCCGTTCCAAGTGGCCGTTCCGTAGGCCTTGATTTTTCCCTCCGCCGCTAGTTTTTCCAATTCACCAAAGGCCTTTTCCAAACGAAACAAAAACTCATCCCGGGCCACCTCATCCAGCTGGGTTTCCGGGTTATGGACGTGGTAAAGGTCGATCGAATCCACACCCATATTTCGAAGGGACCTTTCCACTTGGTTCCTCAGGTAGGAAGGCGTCATGCAATGGCATCCCGCGATGATGTCCCCGGGACCGCAGATTCCCGGGTTGAAATATTCGTCCTGAAAATATTTTTGGGGATTGGCCGGCTGGTTCCCGTCAAAGGGGATGAAGCCGCCTTTGGTGCAGATCACGACTTCTTCCCGGCTGATTTTTCCTTGGCCGACGAGCGCCTTCAAGGCCGCGCCGATATTCCTTTCGCTGCGCATACAGCGGTAATTGATGGCGGAATCAATGAGGTTGCAGCCAGACAGGAGCGCTGTTTGGATGGCTTCTATATAGAGGGCGTCATCTTGCTCGTTTTGACCGCCTAAGTAAGTTCCCAGCCCGATGGATGAGACTTTTAACCCCATAAAATCCCGAAAATGCCCGGCCTTTTCCAATTCAGGGAATTTGGCCGAATATTGTCGGGTGCCGTTTTCCGTAGCACATAAAGCTTTCATGATTTCCCCCCTAAAATGGATGAACGCAAATTATCCCAACCGTAGGAAACCAGCCGGATTTCCTCTCCCGCCACCTCAAGTTTCTTGACCCCCGGCTCCCAATGGCCGGCCATGGCCTCGTAAAATTTCCGGTAAGGGCTCTTTTCCATGACCCAGACGACCATGGAATTCATTCCCGATTGGACCAGATTCTCCGCCGCGGCTTTGAACAGCTTCCGTCCGATGCCCCGGCCTTGAAATTCCTTGAGCAGGTAAATGGCATAGAGCTCCCCGATGCCGCTATCCGGGCGGCTTCGTTCCTTGCCGCCGTCGCAAAAGCCAACCAAACGCCCCTCGGGGCCTTCGGCCACATGGAGAAAGTAGGAGAAACTATTGGGTTGGAGGCTGTCGGCGAATATGTGGACCGCCGCCTCCCGGCTCATCCCCTTCACGAAAAGATCGGGGACCAGCCCTTCGTAGGTGGTTTTCCAGGACTTGGCGTAAACCTGGGAAATTTCAGGGACATCGTTGATGGTTCCCGGCCTAATCCGCAAGGACGGCTCCCTTACCCGAGGAATAAAAAACAACCCGCCTATCATAGGCGGACTGGCTGTCGAAGAAAACAGTCTTGGGGGGGTAATTAAGACAAGGTTACTTGGGAAATGACATAGGCATGGTTTAAAACCCGGCGGATTGGGTGGTAGAGCCGATGGCGGTGTGGATATTTTCTAAAGTGGTCGTGGTGGAGTAGCTGGTTTCCGAGCCGCCCGGGTAGGCATTGCGACACCGCTATCGAGAACCATGATGGACGAATTAACGTCCATCAGCGCGGGATAGGTGCGGAAATTACTTCGCGAAGTGGGGGAATTTTAATAAACATCCAACCTATCCTTGTTCCCCTCTTAGGTCCATCTGGCTTGGTCACGGCGCTATTGGCATCGGTCCGGACCGTGATATCCTCCCGCGTGGTGGCGGAACCGGACTCGGTCCCGCCCATGGAGTTTATGGAAAGATAGCAGACCTTGTGAGTCTCATAAAAAAATGTTTTTTTATTCCTCAGGGCGAAAACCAGACATCATGGGTAACCCCTGAGGTATATCCGCCCAGGATCCATAGGTGGTTGTTAAAGACCGCGCTCGCCTGGTCTATCCTCGCGGTGAACGCCGCCCCCGAGGTGGCTTCGATCCAAACATTGCCGTCAGTGGAATACCAAACGTCGTTCTTATTTCCTCCGCTGAAGGGCCGTCCCCCGATGACCCACATGGCGCCGTTGTAGACCTCGGCGGAAAAGAAGGCCCTTGCTGCGAACTCAGTCGATCCTGTTACCCGCGTCCAATGCGCCCCGTCCGTGGAATTCCAAACGTCGCCGTAAAAAGACCCGTTATAACCCCCCATCACCCAAATGGCATTGTTGAAGGTGACCGCTGCGAAATAGTTCCGCGGACCAAAATCCGCGCTGGCCGTGACGAGGGTCCAACTGATGCCGTCGGAGGAGGACCAAACGTCGTTCTTGTAGGCTCCATCGTACCCCCCGATCACCCAGATCTTGTTGTTGTAAACCACGCTGGAATGCCCGTACCGCCCAGAGAAAGTAGCCCCGCCGCTGGCCGATTGGGTCCAGATGATGCCGTCGGATGAGGACCAGGTGTCGTTGAGATTGATTGACCCTAACCCTCCCATCACATACATCTTGCCGTTGAAAACCACGCAGGAATGTTCGGTCCGCTCGGGGAAGGTGACTCCCATGGAACCTCCGGCGGTTTGGGTCCAATTAACGCCGTCGGCGGATGACCAGACCTCGTTGGTGGGAACGGAGGTGGAACCGCCAGTAATCCATAACTTGTTGTTATAAACTACCGCTTTTTCTCCCTCGCGCGCCGTCCAATCAGCCGCCGAAGTGGCTTCGTACCAGTTGGCCCCGAGGGAGGAGTTCCAGGTGGGCACGGGGGTTGGGTAATAATAATTGGTATTGTTGGTGATAGGAGCGGTGGCCGCCTTATCCCCGCAGCCTTGGGACAAGAATGATCCGCATAGGAGTAAAAAAATAAAAACACCAAAACAGGCGAAGACCTCTCCTCGGAACATTTTCACACCGTCCTCCTTGGAAAATAATGGAGCGATTATGAAAAGTTTGGCGAACGGCGAATAGACCCCTTTTAGTGTAATTTTCGGTAACGTTACTTCGGCAGGAAGTTAAACGAAATCAATGCCGGGTTTTGGTGCTTCGAGGCCGGATCTCTTCGGGATGGTTACGGAGATAATCCAAGAGGTAACGGCGTCTTTGCCGGTTGCGGCCGATATCTTTTTTTTCCTTGACGGAACTGGATACCAGGAGATCGGGATCCGCTTTTTTCACCTTGTGATAAACCGATTGCCATCTTTTTTTGACGGTCCAATGGGACAATCCCAGGGTCCTGGCCAATTCCTCGTCCGTCTTTCCCAAGAGGGCCAGGTTCAGCATTTCCTGTTCGGCGGGAGCCAAGTGGAACCGTTCCGGCAGGATTTTGGATTGAAAGATGGAGGCGGCGGTTCCCGCTTGGGCCAGGGCCTCTTCGGGACGGAACCCCGTCAGATAAGGCCAATCCTTTTTCGTCACGTCCGCCAGCTCGGCCTTCCATTTCTTTTCCCCATAACCGTGTCTCAGGACGCTTCCCGCCCTCAGGACGAAATCCCTCAAATAGGCCCCATGGACCTCCTGGAAGTATTCCTTAACGTTATAACCGGCGTGCTGTTCGATGAACCTTTCCGTCTGCTTCAACTGGACCTTGGGCATGTCCTCCGGCGCAATTTTTTTTTCGTCCCAGCCATAGTGGAGCACCAGCAGGTTGAGTCCGGCGCCGCTGTTCGCAGCGGCCACTTCTTTTTTAACGAGAAAAGGCCTGTTGCCTTTCTCCCAATCCTCCAGGAAAGCCCGCGAAATCAGGGGAAGGCCCTTCCGGGCCCGGGCCGCGAATGCGTCGTTGACGAACACCGACATGCCAAATCCGACCAGGCGCTGCCGGGGCGGCAGTCGCCGGTCCTCAATGGCAACCGTGATCCACGAATCGGAGGAGACTAATTCCCGCCAAAGGGCCAACAGCCTTTTTCTCCGGGCCGTGTCGTAGGCGAATGCTTCCCGCAGGTTGGAGGCGCAGTATTCCAGGTCCTCTAATCCGATGGATCGGTGGGTAAAGGCCACATCGTTTCCTTTAGAAAAATTATCAAGGCTCCCAACAAGGCGGTCAGGATGATTTTACCGGACTTTATCAGGAAGCGCGCGGATTTCCGCTTCAAGCTTATCCCGGTTGAAATTCCCCCGAAGCATCGCCTCCACCGTTATCTTTTTCCAGTCCAGCAGATAGGCCACCATGAGTTGATAGCGGAGGTATAATCCCGACTGGGAGGGGTTGAGGGCCTCGTCATTTTTCTTGAAAAGGTCCAAATTCTTTTGGAAATCAAATTGTCCTCCCTTACCCACATAATCGGCGTAGCCCTCTTTTTTCCAGGCTGAAAGCCTCCACCCGGCGAGGGGACCCAGGAACCGGCTGGTCAAGTTATGGGTCATTTCATGGGCGATAAAATAGGATAGGGGGCGGTCCGGACCGGAAGGCGTCACCCCATCCCCCCTGAAAAGGATGTTTCGGGCGATATCGGATTTACGCAAAAAAACATTCCAAAA
>Ga0265318_10002332_pt1 | contig 10190 bp, 9 predicted proteins | sample 4821metaG_FD_192431 | JGI IMG/M metagenome (GOLD analysis project Ga0265318, IMG submission 192431) | Rhizosphere microbial communities from Carex aquatilis grown in University of Washington, Seatle, WA, United States - 4-8-21 metaG | ecosystem: Host-associated > Plants > Roots > Rhizosphere >... | reverse complement strand
GTCCCTATCTGCCGTGGGTGTTCGAAACTTGAGAGGACTTCTTCCTAGTACGAGAGGACCGGAAGGAACGTACCTCTGGTGGATCGGTTGTCACGCCAGTGGCACAGCCGAGTAGCTAAGTACGGACGAGATAACCGCTGAAAGCATCTAAGCGGGAAACTTACCTCAAAACCAGGTTTCGCTCGAGAGCCGGGGAAGACTACCCCGTCGATAGGCCAGGTGTGTAAGCGCAGCAATGCGTTGAGCTTACTGGTACTAATCGCTCGATTGTAACTCTTGATCATCAGCACCCTCGTTCCATGTCTGGAAACAAAGCCAGGCATGACGATCAGATCAAAGCTCAAGAATGAGTGTCGTATTCTCGCGTGTCCCGCTTACCCGGCGGGATGCGCGTCCGTGCAAACGTTCTTTGCCGACCTGGTGGTCCTAGCGGAGGAATTCCACCCGATCCCATTCCGAACTCGGCCGTTAAAGCCTCCAGCGCCCATGGTACTGCGGCCCAAGCCGCGGGAGAGTCGGTCGCTGCCAGGTCTGCCAAGAACGTTTGCATCAAGATCCGTCTTGAAGACGGTCCCGCCATCACAAACAACGAAGAGCCCCGCGAGAGAAATCTCGCGGGGCTTTTTGTTTTGTCCGATACACTCCGGCGCATCGAGGATGCCGCGATGAAAGACATCGAAACCCCGGTCGACGAGATCGATCTCGATTTCCTCGACGAGTTTCTTCTCTCCGACCGGGTGTCCGAGGACGCGATGACGCTCTCGGAGCTCGACGGGTTTCTGGCGGGCATTGCCGTGGGGCCGGCGCCGATCGAGCCGGAAGAATGGTTGCCGCTCGTCTGGGGCGGCGCGAGCGAACCCGGCTTCGCGGATGAAGCGCAGATGGCAGCCGTGCTCGGCGCCATCGTCGGCCTCTACAACGACGTCGTGTCCCAGATCGCGGAGCGCACCTACATCCCGATCCTGTGGACCGACGACGACGGCGCACCGCTTCCGGAGGGCTGGGTGCATGCCTTCTTCGAAGCCGCCGGGTTGCGGCTCGATGCCTGGCGCCCCCTGCTCGAATCCGAGCGTGACGGCTTCATCCTGACGCCGCTCTTCGCCTTCTGCACCGACGACCGGGGACCGGTCTTGCCCGATATGTCCGCGAAGGAACGCGAGACCATGCGCCTGAATGCGTCCGACATGATCGCGGACGCGGTGCTGGCCGTCTACGACTACTGGGAACGCGTGGCTCAAGGGCTCGACCCGCTCCGGCGCGAGCCGGTGCGGGTCGCGCCCACGCCCGGCCGCAACGATCCTTGCTCTTGCGGTTCGGGCCAGAAATACAAGAAGTGCTGCGGCCAATCGCTATGAAATACCGGGATGACCGGCGATAAATCGTCCGTGCAAGAGGCTGAAAACCCCGCGGGAGAAATCTCGCGGGGTTTTCCATTCCGGCGCCGCGCTCAGGCGATGCCTACGCCTCATACTTGAACGACAGCATCACGCGGGCGCGGTAGGCGACGACCTTGCCGTTCTCGACCTTCATGTCGAGCTTGCCGATCTCGGCGACGCGCAGGTCGCGCAGCGATTTCGCCGCCGCATGCACCGCGTTCTTCGCCGCGTCCTCCCACGACTTGTCGCTGGTGCCGATGATCTCCGTGACGCGATAAACCCCTTCCGATTTCTTGGCCATGACGGGTCCTCTCCTTGGCGGCGCCCTACCGGCCCCGCTTGCGCGAGCTTACCCCGAAAGGCTCAACAAAGCCGGGTTTTTTGACCCCGCCGGACAAATCCGCGATCCCGAGGCACTTACGCCTGCATCAGCGCCCTTAGCCGAAGCGCGTTCTCCGCCGCATGCCCCAGTGCCGTATTGTCGAAGATCACCCAGGCGCCGCGTCCGACGCGTTCCGCGAGCGCGGCAAGGTCATCGTCTGGGTAGTCCGAGTAGTAGGTCCTTGGGCTGCCATGCAGGCGCCAGTATTCGAAGCCGCGCCAGCCGCCCGGCGCGAAGGGGCCGACGGGCGGATCAGCGGCGACGCGCGCTATGCGATGCCGTGCGAGCAGCGCGTCGGCTTCGCCGGTGAACCAGGTCGCGTGCCGAGGTTCAAGAGCGGCGCGGCCGCGATACAACCCGCGCAACTCGGCGAAGAAATTGCCGGGCGCGAACGCAAGGCTGGGCGGAAGCTGGATCAATATGCAGCCGAGCTTCCCGCCGAGAGCGCCGCACTCCTCCAGGAAGCGCGTCAGCGCGGGGCGCACATTCCCCAGCCGCGCCTCGTGGGTGATCGCGCGCGGCATCTTGACCGAAAAAGAGAAGCCCTGCGGCGTCTCTTTCGCCCAACGGGCGTAGGTCGCGGGCCGGTGCGGACGGTAGAACGACGAGTTGATCTCCACCGCGTTCAGCCGCGCGGCATAGCGCGAAAGATGCGGCCCACCCCCGGGGAAGCACGTCGCGTGCTCGCGCCCGATCGCCCAACCCGCCGTTCCGATCCGAAGCATGGCGCTCTGCCAACGCTCAGGGTCGCGGAAAGCTCCGCCGGCGCGCTTGATCTCTCACGCCAGGACAAATATCGGTATAGCGAAAGCAACACTATCCCGGACCGGCTTTCGCATGGACACCGCCATCCGCCGCGGCGATCTGGTTCACCTGGGCCTGCTTCTGGCCGCGCTCGCGGCCGCCTATGTCGTGCCGTTCGAGCTGCTGCTGCTCGCCTATATCGTGCTGGGGCCGGCGCATTACTTCACCGAGATCTCCTGGCTGCACGACCGCTCCTATTTCATGCCGCATCGTGCGCTGGCGGCGGTGCTGGCGCTGGCCGCGTTCGGCGGCATGTTCATCGCCGAGCCCTATTGGTCGGGCGTGCTGCTGTGGTGCTGCCTGCTGGCCAGCGCGATCGCGGCGCTGGGCCTGTCCAGGCCGCGCGCCATCATGCTGGGGTTCGTGGCGCTGGCGCTGACGCTGCTGCTCGCCTGGGGCGGCGCGCCGTTCGTGCTCGCGGGCATCCTTCTTCCCACCTTCATCCACGTGTCGGTCTTCACGCTCGTCTTCATGACGCTCGGCGCGGCCCGCGCGCGCAGCACGGCGCAATTCGCCGTCATCGGCGCGTATCTGATCGCTGTCGCGGCGATCCTGATCGTGCCGCCGCAGGCGCGCACGCTTGTCCCCGAATTCGCCCGCCTCGACGACTACTATTTCGGCCCCATCGCGCCGTCGCTCGGCGGACTGTTCGGCATCCCCGATCTGCAATTCGCCGGACGCATCACGGGTCTTCTCGCCTTCGTCTACACCTATCATTATCTCAACTGGTTCATCAAAGCCGACGTCATCCGCTGGTCGAAGATGCCGAGGCCGCGCCTGATCGCCGTCGCCGTGCTCAGCCTCGCCGCGACGGCGTTCTGCTTCTATAACTACGCGCTGGGGATCACCGTCCTGCTGCTCGTCAGTCTCATGCACGTCCTGCTCGAATTCCCGCTCGACACGGTCGCGATCCGCCAGCTGGCGGCGCTTCTGGCCGGGCGGAAGCCGGGTTCGTCGCCGGCTTGAAGGAGAATCCATTGCGCGTCTTCGATTTCGACCATGCCATCGTGCGCCGCCCCGGCCGCAGCGTCGTGAACGGCATCCGCAAAGGCACAGACGCGCCCAGCTATGAAGGCGTGCTCGCGGAGCACGACGCCTATGTCGCGGCGCTGCGCGCGGCGGGGCTCACCGTCGACGTGCTGCCCCCGCTGGAGGCGTTTCCCGATTCCGTCTTCGTCGAGGATCCCGCGCTGGTGTTCGGCGAGGGCGCGATCCTGCTTCGTCCCGGCGTCGCGTCGCGGCTCGGCGAGGCCGAGGTGATGCGCCCCGTCCTCGAGCGGCATTTCGACCGCGTGCTCGAACTCGAAGGCGAGCAATACGACGATGGCGGCGACGTTCTGGTGACGCCGGACGAGGTCTTCATCGGGTTGTCCAAGCGCACCAACCGCGCCGGCGCCAAGGCGCTCGCGGGAAAGCTGAAGGCGCTCGGCCGCAAGGCGCGCGTCGCCGAGACGCCGCGCGACATCCTGCACTTCAAGACCGCCTCCTCGATCCTCGACGAGCACACGGTGATGGCCACCAGGACGATGGCCGACAGCGGCGTGTTCTCGGGGCTCAAGGTGCTCGTCGTGCCGGAAGGCGAAGAAGGAGCCGCCAATTTCCTGCGCCTCAACGACACGGTCCTGGTGGGCGCGCTCTATCCGCGCACGATCGAGATGCTGCGCAACGCGGGCTTCGACGCCAAGGCCATGCCGGTGACCGAGATCAACAAGATCGACGCCGGCCTCTCCTGCATGTCGCTGCGCTGGAAGGCGAAGCAGTAGGACTACCTTCGAAAATATTGGTGTCATGGCCCGCGAATGCGGGCCACCCAGGTGACACAGCTCGGCTTTTCAAAGAATTGCACGCGGAGGCGCGGAGTCGCGGAGAAGAAAAGAACCTCCGCGGCTCCGCGTGATTCTTTTTCAGCACTGTGCAGAACCAAGCTGGGTGGCCCGCATTCGCGGGCCATGACATTGGGGCTGATTGTAGGAAGCCAGATCTCAACGCCGCGCCGTCAGATAGTCGCGCAGCAGCACGAAGCGGTAGCCTTTCGCCTTCAGCCCCTCGATCATGCGCGGGAGCGCCTCCGCCGTGTGCCAGCCGCGGCCGTTGATGTGGTGGATGAGGATGTCGCCGGGGCGCACGCCTTCCAGCGTCTCGTTCACGATGCGCGTCGCGGTTTCGCGCGGGTCGGGGTCGCCCGTCTCCCAGCGATAGTGCACGACGCGGAAACCGAGACCCTCGGCGATCCCAAGCGTGCGCGCGTCGTAGGTGATGGCGGGGAAACGGAAAAAAGCGGTGCGGCGGCCGGTCACGCGCGCGATCTCATCATCGGCTTGGAGGATCTCGGCGCGCACCGCGCCGTCGTCCAGCCGCGGCATGCGGTTGGGGTGATCCCAGCTGTGGTTCTCCATCTCGACGAAATCGAGTGCTGAGAGCGCCTTGATCGCGGCTTCGTTGTCCTGGACGAAGCGTCCCGAAAGGAACAGAGTGAAGGGAATCCTATGCGCGACGAGATAGTCCGAAATGCCGGTGTCGAGCTTCATCGCGCGCTGCTGCTCGCAGGCATCGAAGGTGAGCGCCACGACGCGCTCGTTCGTCGGCAGGCGCAGGATCACGTCCGCGCGCGCAGCCCCGCCCGACAGCGCCAGCACCGCCAGTGCTGCGATCCACGTCTTCATGCCCCCGCCCTCAAATCGACAGCGCCGGCGCCCCTTCGACGACGGTTTGCGTGAGCTTCGGCGCCTCGCCCGCCTTCCATAGCGCGCAAGCGTGCCGCACGCGATAGCGCAGCGGGCCGCCGTCGTCGCCCGCCGCGCGCGCGATCGGCGGCGGGATGCAGACGAACTCCGCCTCCAGCGCATCGCCCGCCGCGCGCACCACCGTGTAGCCGTGACCCGCCCAATCCAGGAACGAAAGATGCGGCGCCACGCTTGCGTCGGACTTGGCGCGCGCAGCGCCGTCGCCCTCGCCGAGCGCAAAAGCCGCGCGCACGCCGTGCAGGGCCGCGAAATTGACCGCGGGCTCGCCGGATGCCGTCACATACGCCGCGGCCGTCGGCAGCTGCCGCATCTGTGCCGCGCGGTACGCGAATGCCTCGCCGACGCCGGGCGCGGAAACCGAGCCCGTGACGAACTCCACGGCCACGGGCTCGAAGGCCTGCGGCGGCAGCGCCTTCGACATCACGCCGGCGAAGAAGGCATGGCGGTCGCCCGCGAGCGACGCGAAACCCGTGATTTTATTGGCTTTAACAAAGTCCAGGATCTCGGCGCGCTCGTGGCGGTAGCCCGACCAATCGTCGGTGGTCATCATCGCGTAGCCCGCGCCCGGCCATTGCGCGGCGGCGTCTTTGGGAAGGTTCTGGAAATCGACACGCGTGTCGAGCGAACCGACCGTGTTGCCCCAAAGCTTCCACGTCGCCTTGGACTTACCCAATGTTTCCAAGAACCAGCGCTTCTGCGTCTCGCCCAACATGGATGCGGCGGGCATGTCCTTGCGCCAGTTGGGGATGTCCTTGCCCGCGAAGCGGATCGTCGCGGGCGGATTGCCGCCGTTGAACGTGCGGCCCGCATCGAGGATCTCGAGCGCCTCCAGCGGGAACATGCTCGGGAAATTCTTGTCCTGGAACGCGTCCGCTTCCGGCCGGGCGGTCACTTCCTGCGAGCGGAAGCTGCGGTTGTCGGTGATGACGAGATCGACGTTGCGGCCGTAGGCGAACGAACGATAGAGACGCAGCGCACCCAGCGCCGCGAGGTTGTTCTTCTCCTGTCCCAATCCGTGATCGTCGAACGCCGTGATCGCGGCATTGGTGACCTCCGGCACATCGTGGCGGTTCCAATCGCCCCCGGGCTTTACGATGCGCGCGGGCTGGTACTCGAACCACGCCTGGCCCGCGGCCACCTTGCGCGTCTGCGCCGGGAACGCGCCCTGGCCGTAATCCTCCAGGCTCTGCCAGCCCCTCCACGAGAATTCGTGATTGTCCCAGATGCAGACGAAAGGAAAACGCGCCCGCGCGTCGGCGAGATCGGGGTCGGAGAGATAGGCGCGGAAGATCGCGCGATAGTCGCCGACGTCCACCGGCACGTGATAGTCGTCGTGCTTCTCGCCTTTGGGATAGCGCACGAACTCGCGAACGGTGCGCGAATAATAGGTCTTGCGGTCTTCGGGATACCAGACGAGCTCGTAGAAGAAATCGCCCAGATGCAGCACGAAGCCGAGCTGCTCGCTTTGCGGCTTGCCGGCATCCTCGAAGATCATCCGCCGATAGGCATTGTTGGCGCCGACCGTCTCGTTCTGGCAGCTCACGAAGGCGAAGCTCACGGGCCGGGTGTCGTCGGAAGCGGGCGCGGTGCGCGTGCGTCCGATGCGGCTTCCCTGACCGGACGAATCGCTGAAGCGGTACCAATAGGTCGTCGCGGGCGCGAGCCCCGCGGCCAGCACGCGCACCGTCCAGTCGTTCTCCTCGCGCGGCGTGACCTGCGCCGTCGAGACGATCGTGACGAAGCCCTCGTCGCGCGCCACCTCCACGAACAGCGGGGCCGAGGTCGGCCGTCGCGTCCACAGGATCACGCTGTCCGGCGCAGGATCGCCGGAAGCGACGCCTTCGGGATAGAGATCGCGCCGCTCGTGCCATTTGCGCGGCCGCGCCTGCGCACCCGGCCAGGCCAGAACCGCACCCATCGCCGCTGCGCTGGCAAGGAACCGGCGGCGGTCATATCGTGTCGTCATCGTCGTCCCTCCGCTCTTCCCAAGCCTAGCATCGGCCGCATGAAACCCAAGACCGTCACCGTTCACGATAAGATGCAGAAGGGCTATCGCTACCTTCTGACCGAGCCGGCGGGGCGCAATTTCGATCCCGCCTTCAGGCCGCAATTGACGCCGAAGCAGATGCTCGCGCTCGGCGTCTTCGGCGGCAAATACATGACCGATTGCCGGCGCGAATTCCCGCCGAGCTGGTTCGCGCGCGCCAAGCTCTCGCCGGGCGCCAAAGACCCCAGCCTCAACTATTTCGGCGTCGACGCCTCGCAACCGCTCCCTGTCTGGCGGAAGAAGGGCTGGATCTGGAAAGACGACCCGCGCGGCTGGTTCCAGTGGTATTGCCGCTACTACATGGGCCGGCGCGGCGCGGACGACGCGCGCCAGATCAAGCGCTGGAAGCAGATCGCCCGCCACATCGCCCAGCTCACGAAAAATTGCGAGCGGGGCGACCCGCATTGCCGCCCCCGCCAGCGCCAAGCCCTGCTGCATTGGGCGTATGACAGCCGCCGGATGTGACGGTAAAGTCCCCGCTTGTTCAGATGAGGGGATTTCCATGCGTTCCAGGATTCTTGCCGCAGCACTCGCCTCCGTTGCCATCGTCTCTCTCGCCTATGCCGCAGCCCCGGTGAAGCCGTCTGCCGCGAAGGTCGAGCCGGTCAGCGACACGCTCTTCGGGCACAAGGTCGTCGACAACTACCGCTACATGGAGGCGCTCGGCCCCGACACGATCTCCTGGATGAAGGCGCAAGGCACTTATACGCGCTCGGTGCTCGACGCGATCAAGCCGCGCGCGGCGCTTGAGGATCGCGTCTCGAAATTCACCGCAAGCTTCGGCCTCATCACCGGCTTCGTGAGCTATGGCGGGCGCGATTTCTACGAGGAGCGGGCGCCGGGTTCGGACAATTACGATCTCGTGGTCCATGACGCGAAGGGCACGCGCAGGATCGTCGACGTCGCCGCGTTGCGCGCGGCGAACGGCGGCAAGCCGTTCGCGATCAACTATTTCCTCGCCTCGCCCAACGGCGCGCTGGTCGCGGTCGGCGTCTCGGAAGGCGGCTCCGAGGACGCATCGATCGCCATCTACGACGCTGCGAGCGGCGCGAAGGTCGCCGGCCCCATCGACCGCGCGCAGTTCGGCGCCAGCGCTTGGAGCGACGATTCCAGGACGATCTATTTCAACCGGCTGCAGAAGCTCGCGGCCGGAGCGGCGGAAACCGACAAATACAAGAACTCGGCGGCGGTTGCCTGGGACATGAAATCCGAGCCGGTGCCGGTCCTGGGGCCGAGCGTCGGCCATGGGCCCGCGATGAAACCGGATGAGTTTCCGGTGATGGTCCTCAATCCCGGCACGCCGCTCGCCGCCGCGCTTTCGATCAACGGCGTGCAGAACGAGCTTGCGATGTGGACGACGCCGGTGAGCTCGCTCGCAGATCCCAAGGCCGTTTGGACCCCGTTCGTCACCCGCGACGACGGCGTCACCAGCGCCGACTCGCGCGGCGCCGAGTTCTTCCTGCTCAGCCACAAGGACGCGCCGACCTTCAAGGTGCTGGCGCTGAAGGCCGGCCAGACGCTGTCGCAAGCCACGACGCTCGTGGCGGCAGAGCCGGATCGCGTGATCGAGAACATCCACGCGGCGTCCGATGCGCTCTATGTGATGGCGCGCAAGGGCGCGTATTCCCAGCTTCTGCGCATCCCCACGGGGACCACGACCATCGAGGCTGTGAAACTGCCTTTCGAAGGCCATATCGGCGACATGTTCTCCGATCCGCGCGCCCCGGGTGTCACGATCTCGATGTCGAGCTGGGTCGTGGCGCCTGCGGAATATGCATACAATCCAGCAACCAAGGCGTTTTCCGCGCTGCCGATCGGCACCAGGGGCGACATAGACGCGTCGGGGTTCACCGTCAGCGATCTCGAGGCCAAGTCGCATGACGGCGTGATGGTGCCGCTCTCGCTGGTGCAGCCGAAAGGCGCGAAGGGCGCGCAGATCGCGCTGGTCGAGGCCTACGGCTCCTACGGCATCTCGGAGCTCGCGGATTTCTCGACGCGGCGGGCGGCCGCGATGCGCGAAGGGATCACCTACGGCGTCTGCCATGTGCGCGGCGGCGGCGAGCTCGGCGAGGCGTGGCGGCTGGGCGGCAAGGACGCCAACAAGCACAACACCTGGGAAGACATCATCGCCTGCGGCGAGGATCTGGTCGCGCGCGGCATCACCACGAAAGACAAGCTCTTCATCATCGGCGGCTCGGCCGGCGGCATCACGATGGGGCGCGCGCTGACGACGCGGCCCGATCTCTTCGCCGGCGTGCTCGATCTGGTCCCGGCGGGCAACACGCTGCGCGCGGAGTTCTCGCCCAACGGACCGCCGAACATCCCGGAGTTCGGAACGGTGACGACCGAGGACGGATTCAAGAACCTCGACGACATGGACACGATTCAGCACGTGAAGACAGGCGTGCAGTATCCGGCGGTGATGGTGACGACGGGCCTCAACGACCCGCGCGTCTCGCCCTGGGAGCCGGGCAAGGTCGCGGCCTCGCTTCAGGCCTCGGGCTCGTCCAAGCCCGTGCTGCTGCGCATCGACGAGCAGGCGGGACACGGCATCGGCTCGACGAAGACACAGACAGACAAGCTGACGGCCGATTGGATATCGTTCATCTTCTGGCGCGCGGGAAAGAAGGACTGGGCGCCGGCCTACTAAACCCCAATCGTCATCGCCCGCTTTATGCGGGCGACCCATGGCAACAAGCGAGTTTGAACCCGTGGGTCGCCCGGACAAGCCGGGCGATGACGACGGGGGGTAGCCTACGACCCCGCCGCTGCCGCGAGCTTGGCTTCGCGGCCGATGAAGCCGCTGATGCGGTAGACGTGGGCGCCCCAGCGGCTGG
>Ga0265318_10002331_pt1 | contig 10193 bp, 10 predicted proteins | sample 4821metaG_FD_192431 | JGI IMG/M metagenome (GOLD analysis project Ga0265318, IMG submission 192431) | Rhizosphere microbial communities from Carex aquatilis grown in University of Washington, Seatle, WA, United States - 4-8-21 metaG | ecosystem: Host-associated > Plants > Roots > Rhizosphere >... | reverse complement strand
GGCGGGACTGAAGGCGCTGACGACCCGGGACTTTGCGTTTGTTGGCCTGCTCGACTCCGACGTGCGCTTCCAGCCTGACTACTTCGAGCGTGTGCTCGAGAGCTTCCGTTCGGTGCCGGGCCTGGGTCTTGCAGGGGGCGTCGTGATCGACCTGGGTTTGCCGAGGGATCGTTTGCCGCGCAACCGTGAGGATGTTCCAGGGGCTGTCCAGTTCTTCCGCAGGGCTTGCTTTGAGCGATTGAACGGGCTGATCGCCATTCCCGAGGGCGGCTGGGATGCCCTGACATGTGCACGCGCCCGGATGGCGGGCTATGAGACCAGACTGCTCACGGACCTGATCGTGGACCATCTCAAGCCGCGCAACATCGCGGAAGGCGGCCTGTTCCGCAGGAGGTGGCAGATGGGCGTGCGCGATCACGCGCTAGGCTACACCCCCCTGTTCGAGCTCATAAAATGCCTGAGCCGCATGGGTGACCACCCCGCGTTCATCGGGTCGGTTTCCTGGTGGACCGGCTACTGCTGCGCGGCAATCCGGCGCCGCCCCATCCTCATCCCCGCCGACCTGCTCGGGTTCATCCGCGCCGAGCAACGGCGCCGGATTAGGAAGATGCTCCGCCTGCCGAGATGACCCCGAACTCACTCATCATCCTCAATTTTCACGGGGTCGGGCCGCTGACAAGGAAGGTCGACGCGGGCGAACTCGACTGCTGGCTTGAGCCGGGCTTCCTGGAGGCGGTCCTTGATCTTGCCAAGGCGCGGCCATGGGTGCGGATCACCGTCGACGACGGAAACGCGTCGGACCTCGACCTGATGGTACCCGCCCTCAAGCGGCGCGGGCTTCGGGCAACGTTCTTTGTCTGCTCGGGCAGGGTGAACAAGCCCACGTTTCTGAACGAGTCCCAAGTGCGCGAACTGCGCGCCCTGGGAATGCCCGTTGGAAGCCACGGAGCGCTCCACCGGAGCTGGCGCCGCCTCGGGCCGGCCGAGCGGCAGGCCGAGATCGCGGACAGCAGACGACTTCTGGGGGATATCCTTGGGGAACCTGTGGAGAGCGCAGCCTGCCCGTTTGGCGAATACGACCGAGGCGTGCTCAAGTCCCTTCGCGCGGCCGGATACCGCACCGTCTACACCAGCGACGGCGGCGGGGCGGCGGACGGCGCCTGGCTTCGCCCTCGGACGACCGTGAGGCGCTCCACAGACTTGGGCTACATCGAGGGCCTGGTCGAGCACGGTGAAGGGGCTCTCCGGCAGGCGGCCGCCCGCATGCGAACGCTGGTCAAGAGCCTGCGTCCGTAGCGCCGCAAGGACGCCCCCGGTGCCCCCAGTGCACACCCTCCTATTAGGACGCGAGCCCAACCCACGACGCCCATCCCCGAAACCAAGACCATGAACGAGCCTACCGATGCGCCGCCCGACGTGTCCGTCCAGATCGACGGACAGACCCAGGCGACATGGGGCGAGGTGCTCGGTCAATTCGCCGACGCCAACCTATACCAGACATGGGCCTACGGGGCCGTGCGGTGGGGCGCGGCGAACCTAAGCCACGTCGTTCTGAAGCGCGCCGGGCAGGCGATCGCCGCAGCCCAGCTTAGGATCGCAAAGGTTCCCGTTCTGCCGGCCGGCGTAGCTTACCTTCGGTGGGGGCCGATGTGCCAGCGCAAGGGTGAGGAGATCGATGGCGAAACCGTTCGCGCCACGATCGCCCGTCTTCGGGCGGAGTACTGTGGGCACCGGGGCCTTGTTCTGCAGGTGATCCCAGGAGCGTTCGGGGGCGGCTCACGCGGCCGCGCCTACGCGGACGCGCTGGCTGCGGAGCACCTGGAGCCCGACGCCTCCGTCCCCCCTTACCGGACGGTTCTGGTCGATCTCTCCAGGCCTCACGAGGCCATCCGCAAGGGCCTCGACCAGAAATGGCGCAACCAGCTGAACGCCTCGGAGAGGAGCGGTCTTTCGATCGAGGTGATCGACAGCCGCGAGGCCTACGGCGAGTTCCTGAGACTGTACCGCGACATGTGGGAGCGAAAGCAATTCGACACATCCGTGGATGTGGATGAGTTTAGCCGGATTCAAGACCTCCTCGAGGGTCCGCAGAGACTCCAATCGTTTATTGCCCGGAAGGACGGCGAGGCCGTCGGGGCCTTGGTGTGCAGTGCGCTTGGGGAGACCGCCCTCTACGTGCTTGGCGCGACCAACGAACGGGCCCGGGAGCTCAAGGCGTCCTATTTCCTCCATTGGCAGGCCATGCTGTGGCTCCAGCAGCGCGGCGCGCGGGCCTACGACTTGGGCGGCGTTGACAAGGTCGCAAACCCCGGCGGCTATCACTTCAAGTGCGGCTTCGGGGGCGCGGAGGTCTCCCAACTGCCGATGCACTCGGCCTCGCGGGGGCTCCTTGGGAAGGTGGTCCGCGGCGCCGTAGCGTGGCTGCGGGGCCGCAGGCGGGCGAAGGGCCTGGCTGCGCGGGCCGGCTAGGGTCTGGACAAGAATCCCGTGGATATCTCCATAGTCATCATAAACTGGAACGGATGGGCGGTGCTCGAGGCCTGCCTTGAGTCCATCTACGCCGTACCGCAGTCGGTCGACCTCGAGGTCATCGTCGTCGACAACGCGAGCCATGACGAGTCGGTCGCCTCCCTCGGTGCCCGGTTCCCGCAGGTGCGCATCTTGCGAAACGACTCAAACCGCGGCTTCGCCGCGGCCAACAACCAGGGGTTCGCAGTCGCACGGGGTCGCTATGTCCTGCTTCTGAACAACGATACGCTGGTGCTTGAGGGCGCGCTTGGGCAGTCCGTGCGCTACATGGACGCCAACCCAGCGGTGGGCGCCCTGGGTTGCCGGCTGGAGTTTCCCGACCGGTCGTTCCAGACTAGCTGCTACCGCTTCAACGACCCGTTTCAGCTCTTCATGACGAGGCTACTTCCGCTTGGGTCGATCAGGCGCGAACGCCTTAACGCTGGGCGGTATTTCGGCCGTCAGTTCTCCGTTCCAACCGACGTGGACGTTGTCGCCGGCTGCTTCCTCTTGGTACGGCGAGAGGTGATCGACGAGGTTGGCGGCCTCGACGAAGAATTCTTCATGTACGGCGAAGACGAGGAGTGGTGCAGCCGGATAAAGCGCGCGGGTTGGCGCATTGTCTACTTCCCGGGGGCGACCATCATCCACATCCACCGTTTCTCATCAGGTCGTGCACGGCGGGCACTCCGAGTGATCGAATGCATGTCACCCATGCTCGTCCTGCACAAGCGTCGTGGTTTCGGTCCTGCTTGGATGGGAAATCTGGTTCTCCTGGGAGGGAGCCTGCTACGCCTTCCGGTGTGGCTCGTGATCGACGCCATCCACGTTTTGCGGGGCGACACCCCGCAGGGCCTCGTAACAAGCCGCTTTTGGGCCCTCTGGGCGCACCTGCGAGGCTTGTTCTGGCCTATCTGGCTGCCAAAGCCCAATACTGCAGGACTGCGGCCGGCCCAGGAAACCGATCGCGGACCCTTCCCAAGATGAACGAAGATACTCCCCCCCTTGCTCCCATTCAGCGGGAGCCGACAACGCGCCTCTTCATCAAGGTGTTCCATTCATTCGATGAGGCGGAGCCTTTTCGTTCGGACTGGGACAATCTGCTGGTGCGCACGCACGCCCTTGTTTACGTCTCCTTCGACTGGTGCCGCATCTGGTGGAAGTACTACGGGGCCGGGCGAAGCCTCCATCTGATTCTGTGTTACAGGGAGGCCGAACTCGTCGGCATCTTCCCCGGCTTTATTGAGGTCCTCCGGCTTGGCCTGGCATGGGTGCGCGCCGCGAAACTGGTCGGCTCCGACTGCTCGATCAACCTGTGCAACGTTCCGGCCCTGCCGGACTCGCTTCGGGACGTCATGTCACGGGCCATCAATCACTTCATCGGAAGGCACCGCTGCGACCTGCTGATCGTAGGACCTATGAGCGGACTCCTCGACCAAACCCCGGAGTATGTCGAGTCAGGCAATTGCGAGGCAAAGCTGGTCGAGAGAACGCAGGTCCTGGGGGACGCCTGCAACACATTCTTCAAGCTCCCGTCAACCTACGTGCAGTACGTCCAGGCGATAAGCAAGCAGCCCCGCGGCAACCTGAACCGGAGCCTAGTCCAGTTCGCGAAGAGCCACAACGTCACCTTCGACGTCGTGTCGGATCCGGCTATGCTCGAAGCTGCTTTTGACGATTTCAAAACACTTCACGATATTCAGTGGCGAGCTGAGGGCAAGCTTGGGCACTTCGGCGACTGGCCCATGTCCGGTCAATTCACCCGGGAGGTAGTGACGACCCTCGGTGCACTCGGCCAGGTGCGCTTCTACCGCATCATCGCCGATGGCAAGGTCGTATCATCGCAGTACTGCCTCGCATTCCAAGGCACCAACTACTGGCGCCTTCCGGCCAGGGTCTATGGAAAGGAATGGGACAAGCTGAGCTTGGGCCGCATGGGGTTGGCGAAGATGATCGAAGCGTGCATCGGCGAAGGAATAGATACTGTGGAAGGCGGCAGAGGCCATTATCCCTACAAGGTACAATTTGGGGCAAGCGAACTGCCGCTTCGCTGCGTCCAGTTTGTCCGCCGAGCCACGGGGGTCTCGCTACGAGTGAAGGCGTTCATCGCAAGCGCTCGGCTGCTGGATCTATTGTATTACCGGCTGCTATTCAGACGCATCGCGCCGAAGGTGCCCTTCCTGCGCAGGCCCCTTTGGTCGCTGTGGATCCGATCCACATGGTGACGTTGCCCCATTACTGCGGGGCACCTTCGGTCAGTCTCGGTTCATGGCTAACAGCACCATGGAAGTCGGGGTCTCCTGCCCTGAACTGGCCCCAACTCGCCGGTCGGACTGTCATCGGCACCTTCAAGGGACGCACGGCCATTAGCCTAGCCTGTCGCCTCCTTGGCATCGGGCCGGGCGACGAAGTCCTTGTGCCGGCCTACAACTGCGGTACCGAGGTGGACGCTCTGCTCAGTTCTGGAGCTCACACAATCGGCTTTCCGATTTCGCGGCATTGCGATTATGCGATCGAGGATATTGCAGCCCGTCGAACTTCACGGACCAAGGCTGTTTACGTCATCCATTACTTTGGCTGGGAGCAGGACGGTCGCGAACTTAGGCGCTGGTGCGATGACAACGGACTGCTGCTCATTGAGGACTGCGCCCTTGCCATGTTCAGCGACGGTCAGCATGGCTCAATTGGAAGGCTCGGCGACGCCGCAATCTACAGCCTTCCTAAGACCTTTGGCTCCCTCCACGGAGGTCTCCTTTCGCTAAGCTCCTCCCGGGCTGACGCCGGACCCGGTCTGGCGCGCGTAGGCGCCACTACGCTGCTTCAGGAAGTGCGCCATTCCTCCAAGGACACGGCGCTCCGGATTCTCGATCGCCTCGGCCTATACGGGCCGCTGATGGCGATGCGCACCCGCGCGGCTACCGGGTCCATACCCAGTAACGACGCCCATCCCGACATGCCTCAGGACTATTATTACCAACCTGAGGAGGATGAAAACCGGGGCCTCCATCCCTGCGCCCGTTTGGTAGCCTCGGCTCATCCCTGGGAAGAGACATGCCGCCTTAGGCGGGAGCACTACAGCCGCCTTCTGGCGACCCTCAGAGGCATGGATGGAGTCAGTCCACTGTTTCCCGACCTGCCTGAGGGTGTGTGCCCTCTCTCCCTGCCTCTCTTAGTGGCCAATCGAGACGTGTTGGTGGATCGGCTGGAACGAGCAGGGATAGCAGCCTGCCCTTGGTGGGCGGGATTCCACCAAAGCGGGATTGATTGGCCACAGTTCCCGGACGCCTGCTGGCTGAAACGCAATCTCCTCACCCTACCGGTCCACCAAAGCCTAGACGAGCTTCATCTCGAATATATCGCCGAAACCTTTGTCCGTATCCTGCGTCTTAGCGCCTGACCTGAAATGTTCCGCACCTTGAATCCAATGGCAAAGATATCCGCACTGCCGGCGAGGAACATTAAGGGAACATTAACGAAACATTAAGAGGCCTCCCTGAAGTTGCGCTCCAGATGCCGGGAACCAACCATCGTGCCGAGCCTTTTCCTCAAGCCTCACGTCTACCCAAGTGAACGCGACCGAGCAGACGCCCCTCGCGCGCCCCAATTTAGGGAAACTGGCTGTCCGGATTGAGACAAGTTTCGATGCACTTGGGCCCCTGCGGTGCCGTTGGGACCAGCTCGCTTGCGAGGTGGGAAGCCCAATCTACATGTCCTTCGATTGGCTGAGGATATGGTGGCGCCATTACGGGGGGAACAAGGCTCTCCGCATCATGATCGCGGAGGACGGCGAATGCCTGGCCGCGGCCATACCGATGTATGTTGAGGTGATCGGAGTGTGGCCTCTACGCATGAAGGTCATGAAGCTTGTCGGTGCAAATATCCCCCCGAAGGCCTTCGACCCGCCTGTACGGCCTGACTGTGCAAGGGAGGTATTCGCACAGCTTATCTGCAACGTCCTCACTTCTGAAGAGGCGGATCTTCTCTCGTTTGGTCCGGTCTCCGAGCGGTGGAGCGGGCAACAGGGATTCCGGGATGCCGCCCAACAGTGGGTCGGACCAAGGGCATCCCGGTGGCGCCCCGACAACGTCCTCACGATCTTTCACCTTCCTCGAACCTTTGAAGAATACCTGTCGGGCCTTGACCATAAGGAGCGAAGGACCCGTTCCGAGAAGTTACGGCTTCTATCCCGCAGACACTCGGTCAGTGTGGCTGTAGTATCGGGGTCGGCAGCTAACATTGAGGAGTTCGAGCGTTTCTTCGAGCAGCACACCGCCCAATGGACGGCCGAGGGCAAGGGCGGACACTTCAACGACTGGCCGAGGGGAACAGAGTTTCACAGGGAACTTGCGGGGACGCTGGGCGCCTTGGACCGGCTGCTCTTCGTCAAACTGTTGGCTGACGGTAAGGTCGTTGCCAACCGCTACAGCTACCGTTTCGGTCCGCGGATCTACTCGGAACTTCCATCTCGGATTGCCAGTCCCGAATGGGATAATGCAGGACTGGGGACAACGGCCCTCTTCAAGTTAATCGAGACTGCGATCGGCCTGGGCGCTGAGGAGATCCACAGCGGAATCGGTCACTATGAGTACAAAGTACGCCTTAAGGGAGACGAACTAGAGCTGGGCACATGGCGCTTGGTGCGGTCAAACTGGTTGTGCCGTCTTAAGTTGTCTTTATTTCTCCCTTTCTTCAGATTGATTGCGTTCACCTCCTATCACATTTGGCACCGACGCGTACTGCCTCACCTTCCGAGCTTCGTGAGCCGCTCTCAGTCGCTTTTTTTGCTGCGCTTCGATGTTTGAAGTAGCCCCGAACGTTGTCGAAGCGATTGACCCCCAAGTAATCGGCCAATTCCATTCGGTATAGAGGGCCCAACGCTTGTGCATGTGCAGCCTCGCTCATTGGCGCCAAGGCGCCTGCTCACCGATTCGGCTTCAAACATCCTGCTCTGAATGAACGCCCTTGCGCGCGTTGCCCTTCGCTCCAGCCTGTTACGCGGGCCGTTGTGGCGCACCTGGATTAGATCAGCGTGGTGACAACCATGCTCCTGGGGGCGCGGACCCGGGGTTACAGCGTGGACCGGAACTGCATTCTGGACCTGGAGGATCTCCAGTCCCAGTTGACGGCCAGAACCAGGGCCGTAAACGTTATTCGATGTTTTGGAGTAGCGCCTTGACGAATTGCGAGGCCTTTGCAGCCACCGTGGCTTGGCACTCATCGAGGGCTGCGCTCTGGCCCTCTTTTGCACGGGACCCTCAGATTCGGTAGGTCGCACCGGGGATTTGGTGATCTTCAGGCTGCCGAATTCCCTGGGCTCGTGCCACGACCGAATCCTTTCGCTCTCGGACACGGCGACTTAGGCACCTAGTTCCTACCGGCACGCGAGATTCATCCCGATGGCCCAGGACCTGGCCCAGTCCGCCAAGGTGCGCGTGCTGGACTGGACGGAACGTTTCGGGATCTACGGTATGATTCGAGCGATGCGCCAGTCCGGGCAGCCGCAATTTGAAGATCCCAGCATAGCGGGACTGCCACCGATGCCAGGCAATCACTATTTCGACCAAGCCGGCGACGAGGACCGGGGGGAGCGCACGCCCGGCTCCTCGTAGCAGCCGGCTCAATGGGCTGGATCCTCACTATCGAGGCCCGGCGCAGGAATCACCGGCAACTTGCGTCGCACCCTCTGGGAATTGAAGGCGTCAATCTCCTCCATGACAACCTCGCTTAAGGGACCCGCTCCTCGTGCACGAGCGTGACCGATTCGCTCGCTGCTCCGCTCACGGAGCGTTGCCGCGATACCGTGGTGGGCCGGGTTTCATTCGGGCGGAATCGACTGGATTGAGTTCTCGGATGCCGTGTGCCTGAAGAACATGCTCTTGACGCTTCCGGTCCACGACGGCCTAAACGAGGCTCACATCGCCCACATCGCGGAATCCACGCGGACCGTTTCTCGGATTGTCGGCGAGACATTGAATCGTTTCCAGTAGGTACCGCAGCCCACTCGTGAACATCTTTGCCGTACTTCTTCTCGCTGGCACATCCATCGCGATCATGTCGCTGCAGCGCCGCTGGGCACCGCTGCCCCTGCTCCTTGGAGCCTGCTACATGACCGGAGCTCAGTCCATCAACCTGGGACCCTTCCACTTCACGGTCCTGCGGATACTGCTTCTGTTAGGATTCATACGCACACGGGTGCGCGGGGAGCGCATTTCCGGAGGATTCACCGGCCTTGATCGTCTCATCCTGGCTTGGGGGGCGTGGTTCATCATCGCCGCCTCGTTCCATCAACCCTACGGAGAGGCGCTCGTGCTTCGTCTTGGCGCAGTTTACAACGTCATAGGTATATACTTCCTTATCCGGATTTTCTGCCAGACGACGGAGGATGTGGTGCAGATCGTCAAGATCACGGCCATAATCCTGGTTCCTGTTGGAATCGAGATGATCAACGAGAAAATGACCCATCGAAACGTATTTGGGCTGCTGGGTGGCGTCCCGATCGAGGTCCTTGAGCGCGACGACAAGTTTCGCGCCCAAGGCCCCTTCGGGCATCCGATCCTTGCAGGCACAGTCGGTGGCCTGTGTTTTCCCCTGATCATCGGGATCTGGCAGCGGCACAAGTCGATCGCCAAGATTGGCCTCCTAGCCTGCGCGGCCATGGTACTCGCCAGCACCTCAAGTGGTCCGCTAATGACTGTCGCATTCAGCGCGTTTGCCCTTCTGCTATGGCTGAGGCGCTCGCTCATAGCCAAGCTACGCGTGCTCGCTGTGATTTTGTACTTCATCTGCAATATGATCATGACACGCCCCGCCTACTACCTTCTCGAGAAGATAGACCTCACGGGGAGTAGCGCGGGCTATCACAGAGCTGCGATCATAGAGGCAGGGATCAACCATCTGAACGAATGGTGGCTCGGCGGGACCGACTACACGCGCCACTGGATGCCCTACGGCGTCTCCTACAGCCCCAACCATGTCGACATCACAAACCACTACCTGTGGTATGGAGTGGACGGAGGCCTTCCGCTTATGATCCTGCTGATCCTCATGGTGTGGCTTGGATTTCGATATATTGGACAGACGATGAAGCTCATGCTGACGTCCCCGAAGGATGAGCAGTTCCTCGTGTGGTGCGTCGGAACCGGACTCTTCGCCCACGCCACGACGATGGTGTCCGTCGCCTACTTCGACCAGTCGGTAATGTTTCTCTACATGAACCTGGCCGTCATCGCGTCTATCCGCTCCTATGCAACTGGAGTCTCCGGAGCCAAGACCGTGGATCCGATGAGGATCGACCGCGGGCGCGGCTGGCAAACAGCTAGACCCGTCCAACCTGAACCTGCAAGTGGCTGAGACCCAATGCGCCTCGGATGCGCAGCTCACACCGCGCCATTGGGCGGTCATACAATACAACGACAAAGAGCTTGCCCGATTCGCGAAGCCGTTCAGTACTACCCTCCCCGACCATGAGCACACCATTAATCCGCGTCAGAAATGCAGGGTACTCGGGCTCGACGCCGTTCACCCCGTCAGCAATGGGCCGCTGGTGGAGGCATTCCGCGATTCTTCTCGTCATGATTCAGGCCCAGGCGTTTGCGGCCAGCCATTACATCAACGCCGCGGCCACGGGGACGAACGACGGAAGCTCATGGGCCAATGCATTCCCGAGTTTCGCCGCGGCGATCACT
>Ga0265318_10002328_pt1 | contig 10200 bp, 6 predicted proteins | sample 4821metaG_FD_192431 | JGI IMG/M metagenome (GOLD analysis project Ga0265318, IMG submission 192431) | Rhizosphere microbial communities from Carex aquatilis grown in University of Washington, Seatle, WA, United States - 4-8-21 metaG | ecosystem: Host-associated > Plants > Roots > Rhizosphere >... | reverse complement strand
TCCCCGTAGTCCCACTCCATGAGCTCGTCGCGGGCGACCGGGTCGAAGCCGGCGAGGCTCGCCGTCTCGGCGGCGCGAGCGAGCGGGCTGCTCCACACGGCGGCGAAGCTCCAGCGCGCCAGCGGCCGGCGCAACGCCACGGCCGTCGCTCGGCCGGCCTCGTTGAGTGGCAGGTCCGTACGCCCGGTGTGCTGGCCGCTCTGCGTCCAGTCTGTGTCGGCGTGGCGCACGACGACGAGCCGGGAGCTCACGCCCGCGGCCCCTCGTCGGGCACGCTCAGCGCGGCGCTGTCGGCGATCACGGTCAGACGCTCGCGGTTCAGCAGGCTCGCCGGGACAGCCTCGTCCGGTGCGGCCAGCGCGCCGGCGAGTGCCTGCGCCTTTCCCGGCCCACTCGCCAGCAGGACCGTCGCGCGCGCGGCGCGCAGCGTTCCGAGGCTGAGCGACACGCGGTCGGGCGGCGGCTTGGGCGCGTCATGCACCGCCACGCACGCGACGCCGCCGCGTCCGAGCGCCGCGTTGTGCGGAAACAGCGACGCCGTGTGTCCGTCCTCGCCGATCCCGAGCAGAACGATGTCGAGCACGGGCACCGGACCGCCGTCGCTCGGCACGCGCTCCGCGAGCAGCGTGTCGTAGGCGGCCGCGGCGCGCTCCGCTCCGAGCTCGCCCTCGATCCTGTGCACGGCCACGTTGCCGGCGTGCGCGAGCAGCGTCTCGGCGACCATTCGGTAGTTCGACGCCGGATCGTCGGGCCCGACGCAGCGCTCGTCGCCGAACCACAGCTCGACCCCGTCCCACGTGCGTCGCCGCAGCCGTGCGTAGGCGCCGGCCGGGGTGGTGCCGCCGGCGAGGGCAAGGTGCGCCCGTCCACGCGCCGCGAGCGTCGCGTCGAGCAGCTCGTCGATCAGCGCTGCAGCGCGTTCGGCGACGGCCTCGCCATCGGCTGCCCGGATCACGCGCGCGGTGTTCACGTCAGCATCTCGGCGGCGGCGCCGAGCGCGTCGCGGTAGGTCGGGTCGCGCAGGAGCGACTGGCGGATCCCCTCACCGAGGATCCCGCCCTCGCCACGGGATGCGCCGAGCAGCCGCCAGCGGCGCTCCGCCCCGTGGCCGTCGCGCCTGGTCGCGGTCAGCCCGCCCGGCCCGCGGTCGAGCGACAGCTCACCGCCGTCGCGGAACGCGATCGTGATTCCGCCCAGGCCCGGAACGTCCTGCTGGACGGACTCGAGCGTCACCGCCACCTCGCCCATCGTGCCCGTCGCGCGCCCGTGGCCGTCCCGCGTGAGCTGCCCGTGCGGCCAGCCGAGGCGGGAGGTCAGCCAGCCGCACAACAGCAACGCGGCGGCTCCGGACTCCGCCACGTTGCGGATCTCCAGCGCTGCGATCTCGCCCAGCTGCAGGCGCCGCGGCGGCTGATCGAAGAGCGCCGCGATCCGCTCACGCCAGGGGGTCGAGCGAAGCCAGGCCAGGTCGACGACGTAGCGGTCGGCGAGCAGGGCCTGGGCTCGGCGCAGCGCGCCCGCGACGTCCGGATCCTCGACGGAGTCGAGCAGCACGCACTGTGTGAGGCCCCGCAGCGCGCGCACCGCCTGCCAATGCCCGTGGGGCGCCCACACCACGGTCGTCAGGTCGGTGATCACGAGCGGGTCGAGGATCGTGTCGAGGTACTCGAGGTGCCTGGGGCCGACGTCGAGGATCACGGTCTCGTGCGTCAGCACCTGCCGGCCCTCGATCGGTGTCGCGTCGGCCGCGATCGTTGCCACCGCGTCGATCGTGGTGCGGCCTTCGCTGACGGCGCAGACGATCGTGCGTGACGGGTGGTAGCGGCCGACGCGCCGCAGGCGGTTGGCGACCTCTCCGCTCCACTGGCGCTCGACGACGCAGATCATGTTGAGAACGCGCGCCGGCACGTAGCCGTCGCTCTCGTTGTGACGCTCGATCAGCAGGTCGCGCAGTGCCGCCTCGACCGCCGCCGGCGTCGTGTTCTCAGCAGCCCAGAAGGTGTCGTTGACGGCCGGCACGCGCCTGCGGTCAGGACGGGGCGCCGGCTGGTGCGCCGGTGGCCCGGAGGGGAGAGGGTCGGCTCGAGGTCACTCAGACAGCCCGCCACTGGTGGCCTTCGAGCAGCAGCGCGTCGGCCTCGGCGGGCCCCTGCGTGCCGGCGGCATACTGCGGCAGGCGGGTCGCCTCCGCTGACCATGCGGAGACGATCGGGTCACAGATGCGCCACTGAGCCTCGACCTCGTCGTTGCGCGTGAACAGGGTCGCCTCGCCGCGCATCGCGTCGAGGATCAGCCGCTCGTAGGCCTCAGGGGACTGCGACAGGAAGGCCGTGCCGTAGAGGAACTCCATGTTGACGGGACGGATCCGCATCCGCGTGCCCGGGATCTTGGCGCCCAGCGAAAGCGACACGCCCTCGTTGGGCTGGATCGTCATCACCAACTGGTTGGGGCGAACGCCGAGCGAGCCCTCCTGCTCGAAGGCGAGGTGAGGCACGGGCCGCAACGTGACCGCTATCTCCGTGACCTTGCGTGCGAGCCTCTTGCCGGTGCGCAGGTAGAAGGGAACCCCGGCCCAGCGCCAGTTGTCCACCTCCAGACGCAGCGCCGCATAGGTCTCGGTGTGCGAGTCCGCCGGCACGCCGTCCTCCTGCAGGTACCCGACGACCGGCTCGCCGCCGCTCACCCCGGGCGCGTACTGCGCGCGGACGCTCATCTGCTCGAGCTCCTGCGGCTGGGGGGTGCGGATCGCGTGCAGCACCTTGACCTTCTCGTCGCGCACGTCGTTGGCCGCGAAGGTCACGGGCGGCTCCATGCACAGCAGCGTGAGCAGCTGCATCATGTGGTTTTCAACCAGGTCGCGCAGCGCCCCGGCGTGGTCGTAGTAGCCGGCGCGACTGCCGATGCCGAGGTCCTCGGCGGCGGTGATCTGGACATGCGCGATGAAGTTGCGGTTCCACAGCGGCTCGAACATGCCGTTCGCAAAGCGGAACGCGAGCATGTTCTGCACGGTCTCCTTCCCGAGGTAGTGGTCGATCCGGAACACCTGGCGCTCGTCGAAGACGGAGAGGACCTTGGCGTTCAACTCGCGGGCCTCCGCAAGTGAGGTTCCGAACGGCTTCTCGATGATCACCCGGACCTCGGCGGGCTCGGATCGGGCAAGACCGGCGGCGCCGAGCGCACCGACGATCACGGAGAAGAACTCGGGCGCCGTGGAGAGGTAGAAGGCGCGCGACATCGGCTCGCCGGCGGCCTCGTCGAGCTCGTTCAGCGCGTCCGCGAGGGCATCGAAGGTGGCCGGGTCGTCGAAGGCGCCGGAGACGTAGCGGAGCTCGTCGAGCAGCCCGCCGAGCACGCTTTCGTCGGGTGGCGTTCGCGAGAATGCGCGGATCGCCTCGGCCGCGATCTCGCGGTAGGCCTCGTTCGAGAGCTCACCGCGGGAGACACCGATCAGGTTGAACTGGCCGGGCAGCGCTCCCTCGTGGGCGAGGTTGTAGATCGCCGGCAGCAGCTTGCGTTTCGCCAGGTCGCCGGTCGCCCCGAAGATGACGAGGCTGGTCGGCGCGACAGGCAGGCGTTCGAGCCCCGCGGCCAGGGGGTTCGGTCCGGGCTCGGCAGCTGTCACGTACCGCTCTTCTTGACGGCGTGGCCCCCGAACTGGTTGCGCAGAGCGGCCAGCACGCGGGCGCTGTAGTCGCCCTGGGCGCGGGAGTAGAAACGGCTGTTGAGCGCCGCGCTGAGAGCCGGCGTCGGAACGGCATGGTCGATCGCGTCCTGGAGTGTCCAGCGGCCTTCGCCGGAGTCCTCGACCCAGCCCTCGAGCCCGGCCAGGTCGTTGCCGTCGGCTTCGAACGCCCGCGCCGCCAGTTCGCACAACCACGAGCGAATCACCGAGCCCTGGTTCCACAGGTGCGCGATCTTCGCGTTGTCGAGCTCGAACTCCGACTGCTGAAACAACTCGAACCCCTCGGCGTACGCCTGCATAAGCCCGTATTCGATCGCGTTGTGGACCATCTTCACGTAGTGACCGGCGCCGCTCGGACCGAAGTGTTCCCATCCGCGGGCTCCGATGGAGGCGACGGCGTCTGGGGCGGTCGGCGGCGCGAGCACGTCGAGAATCGGCGCCAGCCGCCTAACAGCTTTTTGCGGCCCGCCGACCATCATGCAATAGCCGACCTCGAGGCCCCACACCCCGCCGCTCGTACCGACGTCGACGTAGTGGAGCTTGCGCTTTCGCGCCAGCGCCGCGCGAGCCTTGTCGTCGGTCCATTTCGAGTTGCCACCATCGACGATCGTGTCGTCGGGCTCGAGCAGCTTGGCGAGTGCCTCGACGGTCTGCTGAGTCGGCTCCCCGGCCGGCACCATGATCCACACCGTGCGAGGCGGCTCCAGCGCCTTGACCAGCTCGCGCAGGCTGCCGGCGCCGCGCGCGCCCGTCTTCGCCGCCCGGGCGACGGCCCGCGCGTCAAAGTCGAACGCGACGACGTCGTGGTCGGAGTCGCGGCGGATCCGCGCGACCATGTTGCCGCCCATCTTGCCCAGCCCGACGAATCCGATCTGCATCAGAGCATCTCCTTGATCCGGTTGTGCAGGTCGCGCAGCGCGACGGCGGGGTCGCCGTGCAGCTCGACGATCTCGGCCGGCAGGTTGTGCGAGCGCAGGGTCTCGAGGTCGCCGATCGCCTGCGCGGTCTTCAGCGTGCGGAACGAGTAGCCGGCGCCGGGAATCTCGACGTCGGGGCCGCTGTCGGCGATCAGCGAGAGGAAGCGGCCGACCGGCGCGCCCCCCTTGTGCAGCTGGCCGGTCGAGTGCAGAAAGCGCGGACCGTAGCCGAACGTCGTCGCGAGCCGCGTGCGCGAGAGCAGCGTCGCCCGCAGTGCGGCCACCTCCTCGTCGAACTCGATCGACGGCGCCAGGTAGCCCATCAGCGCGATGTAGCTTCCCGGCGCGCCGTCGGCCAGCAGCGCGCGCAGCGCCGCGTCGTCAGCGAAGCGTGGCTGCGGCAGCGGGCCGGCGGCCAGCACCCGTTTGGTTGCCTCCTTCGCCTCGGCCACGTTGGGCTGATCGAACGGGTTGATCTCGAGCACCCAGCCCGCGACGGCCGTGGCGAACTCGGCCAGGAAGAACATCCGCCCAAGGTCCTCGCTGCCCTCGACGCTCAGGGTCAGCGTGGGATGACCTGCCGCGCCGAGCGCCTGCACGCGCGCGTCGGTTTCGATGTCCGCGCGTTCGCCGTCGCGCAGATGGACGAACACCCGGTCGGAGCCGTAGCTCTCGGGCCCGAGCAGCGGCTCATCGGCGACCGGGAGGATCCCGCGCCCCTGCTTGCCGGTGCTCTCGGCCACCAGCTGCTCGACCCACAACCCGAAGCTCGGGACCGGGTCGCCGACGACGAACGTCAGCTTGTCGCGGCCGTGGCGGGCGAGCTCTCCGATCGCCAGGCCCAGCCAGAGCCCCGGGTTGCTCTGGGTGGCGTCGAAGTGCGCGCACGCCTGCTCGGCGAGCACGGCGCGTTCGAGCAGGGCGTGGAGGGGGGCGCCGATCAGCGCAGCCGGCACCAGGCCGAACAGCGACAGCGCCGAGTAGCGTCCGCCGATGTTCGGGTCGTTCTCGAAGCTGGCGCGGAACCCGTGATCGCGCGCGAGGCCGAGCAGCGAGCTGCCGGGGTCGGTGATCGCCACGAAGTGGCTGCCGTCGGGGACCAGGGAATGGAAATGCTCGAACAGTGAGAGCGTCTCGATCGTGCCGCCCGACTTGGTCGAGACGACGAACAGCGTGCGGTCGAGGTCGATCGACTCCTGCACTGCGAGGATCGCCGCCGGGTCGGTCGAATCGAGAACGTGCAGGGCGAGCGCACCGTCGGTTGCGCCGAAGGTCCGCCAGAGCACCTCGGGGGCGAGGCTCGATCCGCCCATCCCGAGCAGCACGGCGTCGGTGAAGCCGTCGCGCGCGCAGCCGGCGGCGAACGCGATCAGCTCGTCGGCGCGTTCGGCCATGGCGTCGGAGATCGTCAGCCAGCCTAGCCGGTCGCCGATCTCCGCCACGCCGGGACCGCCCCACAGCGACTCGTCCTTGGCCCAGACGCGGCGGGCGATTCGCTGCTCCACAGCGGTCGCCACACGGCTCGCGATCGCGCTCGAGGAGTCGTCGTCGATCACGGCGGCGATCGCCGGCGGGCGGCCGGTCAGAACCACCTGACGAGCGCTCTCGATGCCGGCGAGCAGCTTGTTCATCGGCTCGACGAAGGCCGCAATGCCCTGCTGCAGCAGGGTCGCGGTGACGTCGTCCATGTCGATTCCGGCCTGCGCGAGCGCGGCGAGCGCCGGCGCCGGATCCTGCCGCGCCGTTCCCGGCACGACCGTGGCACGTTCGGCGAAGGCGAGCAGCGTCTTCATCGGCATCGTGTTGACGGTGTCGGGTGCGATCAGGCCGTCCACGTACAGCGTCTCGGAGTAGGCCGGGTTCTTGGTGCCGGTCGACGCCCACAGCGGGCGCTGCACGAGCGCGCCGGCTGCGCGCAGGGCGGCGAAACGCTCGCCGAGAAAGATCTGCTCGTAGCGGGCATAGGCGGCCCGAGCATTGGCGAGCGCCGCCGTGCCGGCGAGGTCGCTGCGGCCGAGCGCCGCCAGCCGCTTGTCCACCTCGGTGTCCACGCGCGAGACGAAGAAGCTCGCGACCGAGTGGATCTGCAGCGACAGCCCGGCGGCCGCGCGGCGCTCGAGTCCGCGTATGTAGGCCTCCGCGATCGCCGCGTAGCGCTCGACGCCGAACAGCAGCGTCACGTTGACGTTGATGCCCTCGAAGATGGCCTGCTCGATCGCCGGCACTCCGTTCTCGGTACCGGGGATCTTGATCATCACGTTGGGACGGTCCAGCCGGGCCCAGTAGTCGCGGGCCTGGGCCAGCGTGCCCTCGGTGTCGTCGGCGAGCGTCGGCGCGACCTCGAACGACACGAAGCCATCGCCGTGCTCGTCGTAGACGCTGCGCAGTACGTCCGCGGCGTCCTGCACGTCGGTGACCGCGAGACGCTCGTAGAGCGCGACGGCGTCGAGTCCCTCGTGCGCCAGTTCGGCCAGCGCGTCGTCGTAGTCGTCGGAGCCGAGGATCGCCTGCTCGAAGATCGCCGGGTTGGAGGTGACCCCGCGCAGCGAGCACTCGTCGCGCAGCCTGGCCAGCTCGCCGCTGGCGATCAGGCCGCGGCGGATCTGGTCGAGCCACGGTGCCGTTCCGGCCGCCACCAGCGCGGCGAGGTTGGCGTTTGCGGTGTGGGGGGCGCTTGTCATGTCTCCTCCTCTCAGCTGCTCAACAGCGTGTGGGCCTGCTCGACGATTGCGTCGGCGGTGATCCCGAAATGCGCGTAGACGGCCGCCTCGGGCGCGGAGGCGCCGAAGCTGCGCATACCGATCACCGCCCCGTGCTCGCCGGTCCAGCGATCCCAGCCGAGCGGGCTGGCCGCCTCGACCGCGATCCGCGGCGTTCCGGTCGCGCCCAGCACGCGCTCGCGCTCGGCCGGCGGCTGGAGCTCGAAGCGGTCCATGCAGGGCATGCTCACGACGCGCGCGCCGATGCCCTCCGCGGCGAGACGCTCCGCGGCCTCCAGGCACAGCGAGACCTCCGAGCCGGTGCCGATCAGCACCAGGGCCGGCGGGCCGTCGGTGTCGCCCAGGATGTAGGCGCCGCGCTCGATCGCGTCATCGGGAATTTGGTCGGGGTCGAGCACCAAGAGGCCCTGGCGCGACAGAGCGAGCACCGTCGGGGTCTCGACCGCACGCAGCGCAAAGCTCCAGGCCAGCGCCGTCTCGTGCGCGTCCGCCGGGCGGACCACGTTGATGTTGGGGGTCGCCCGCAACGCCGCGAGCTGCTCGATCGGCTGATGCGTGGGCCCGTCCTCGCCGACGCCGATCGAGTCGTGCGTGTAGCAGAAGATGCTCGGCAGCTCCATCAGGGCGGCGAGCCGGATCGCGCCCTTCATGTAGTCCGAGAAGATCAGGAAGGTCGCGCCGTAGGCTCGCAGCCCGCTGAGCACGAGACCGTTGACGATCGCGCCCATCGCGTGTTCGCGAATGCCGAAATGCAGGTTGCGAGCGCCATATGAGTCGCGCTCGACGTCACCGCCGTCCTCGATCAGAGTCAGCGTCGAGGGGGCGAGATCGGCGGCGCCTCCGACCAGCGTGGGCACGAGCGCCGCAGCGACCTGGAGGACCTCCTGCGAGGCCTTGCGCGTCGCGATCTTCGTGCCGGGCTCGAAGCGCTTGAGTAGGCCCGGCGGCAGCGCCGGTGGGCGGCGTTCGAAGATCGCGTCCAGTTGGTCCGCGAGCTCCGGATGGGCCTCGCGGTAGGCGCTCATGCGCTCGTTCCACTCGCGTTCGGCGTCCTCGCCGCGGCCGATCGTCGCGCGACAGTGCTCGAGCGCCTCGGCGGGGACGTAAAACGGCGGTTCGACCGGCCAACCGTAGGCCTCCTTCGTCAGCCGTACCTCCTCCTCGCCGAGCGGTGAGCCGTGTGCGCCCGCCGTGTCGTGCTTGTTCGGCGCGCCGATCGCGATGTGCGTGCGGCAGATGATCAGCGACGGTTGGTCCGTCACGGCGATCGCGGCCCGCGCGGCCTGTTCGAGCCGTTCGAGCGCGAGGTCCTCTCCGAGCCGCTGGACATGCCAGCCGTAGGCCTCGTAGCGGGCGCCGACGTCTTCGTTGAAGGAGAGCGACGTGTCGCCCTCGATCGAGATGTGGTTGTCGTCGTAGAAGGCGATCAGGCGACCGAGCCCGAGGTGTCCGGCGATCGATCCGGCCTCGGACGAGATGCCCTCCTGCATGTCGCCGTCGGAGGCGATCGTGAAGGTGTGATGGTCGATGATCGCGTGCCCGTCACGGTTGAAGCGCGCGGCGAGCATGCGCTCGGCGAGGGCGAGGCCCACGCAGTTCGAGATGCCCTGGCCGAGCGGCCCGGTGGTGGCCTCGATGCCGGGCGCATGCCCGTACTCGGGATGGCCGGCGCACGGTGAGCCGAGCTGCCGGAAGCTCTCGATGTCCTCGAGCGTGAGGCCGTAACCGCAGAGGTAGAGCATCGCGTAGAGCAGCATCGACGCGTGCCCGCACGACAGCACGAAGCGATCGCGGTTCGGCCAGGCGGCGTTCGCCGGGTTGTGGCGCATCACGCGGGTGTAGAGCGTGTAGGCGACCGGCGCGAGTGCCATCGGCGTGCCCGGGTGGCCCGAGTTCGCCTTCTGCACGGCATCCATCGCGAGCGTGCGGATGGTGTTGACCGCGAGCTGGTCGAGGTCCGACGCGGGCGGGGCTGTGCTCATCTGGCTTCTCCGTTCTGACGTTTCAATTCGCTGCGCGCGAGCAGCGCGGCGCCGCGCACTCCGGCCGCAGGACCGGACCTCGCGACGCGGATCTCGGTGGCGGTCCCGACGCCGTGGAGCACGTACTCGAGCGCGACCGAGCGGGCCGGGCCGACCAGCAACTCCCCCGCTGACGATACGCCACCCCCGATGGCGACCACCTGGGGGTCGAAAGTGTTGATCGCATTGGCCACCCCGACGCCGAGCCGGCGCCCGAGCGTCGCCACGCATTCGACGGCGACGGCGTCGCCGCCCTTCGCGGCCGCGACCGCGTCGGGACCGCCGACGGCGCCGTCGCGCGCGAGCAGCAGCCCGAGTGCCGAGTCCGGATGTGCGCGTGCCGCCTCGCGTGCGAGACGATCCAGCACGTGCCCGGCGGCGAGCGATTCGAGCGAGCCGGGCTGGGGAAAGGCGGTGGCCGGCGGAATTCCCTCGGCGATCGACACCAGCGTCATCCCGAGCTCGCCGGCGGCTCCCGTCGCGCCACGGTAGGACCGGCCGTCGATCACGATGCCGCCACCGACGCCGGTCCCGACGGTGAACATCACGAGCGTGTGGACGTCGAGCACTCCGTGGTCATCGTGGGCCTCGGCGAGGGCCGCGACGGTCGCGTCGTTGTCGACGAACACGGGCAGGCCGAGGCGCTCGCTGAGCACGGCGCGCAGCGGCACGTCCTGCAGCGGGACGTTCACGCTGGAGCGAGCCCGGCCGGTCGCGAACTCGACAACCGACGGGATGCCGACGCCGACAGCCGTGGGGGTCTCGCCGCCGGCGACCAGTTTGACCTGGTCGACGATCTGGGAGATCAGCGCCTCGGCGTCGCTGCGATCGGTAGGCCGTACCAGCGGCTCGCCGGTCGA
>Ga0265318_10002327_pt1 | contig 10200 bp, 8 predicted proteins | sample 4821metaG_FD_192431 | JGI IMG/M metagenome (GOLD analysis project Ga0265318, IMG submission 192431) | Rhizosphere microbial communities from Carex aquatilis grown in University of Washington, Seatle, WA, United States - 4-8-21 metaG | ecosystem: Host-associated > Plants > Roots > Rhizosphere >... | reverse complement strand
CGCCGGCCTTCATGGCGGCTATCGCGGGCAGCGCGTGCCAGTGGTCGGGAGTGGCCACGATGACGACGTCGTGCCCGCCGGAGGCGAGCATCTCGCGGTAGTCGACGAAGGTCCGCGGGGCCTTCGCCTGGAACGTGGAGACGGCCTTAAGCGTGTTCTGGAGGGACACCTCGTTGACGTCGCAGAGCGAGACGACGTCCAGCTCCACGTTGCGCGTGAACGCGTCCAGGTTCACCCCCCCGTACCAGCCGCAGCCGATGATGCCGACCTTCATGCGCGGCTTGGACGCCTCGGCAAAGAGCCGGGAGCCCGAGGCGACAACGGCGCCGGCCGCGGCAAGGGACGAGACGAAGGTGCGTCGGTTCATAGGGGTTCTTTACAACGTCTCCTTTGCCATTGAATCTTGGATTAGACCGCGCGCCGCAACCACCAAAAGGGAGGAACCACGATGGCCCAGGAGACATGGACGAAAGTCGACAAGTACTTCAGCGACCTGCTGCTCGGGGACGACCCCGTGCTGGCGGCGGCCCTCGAGGACAGCGACAAGGCCGGGCTTCCCCCGATCCACGTGTCCCCGCCCCAGGGCAAACTGCTCATGCTCCTGGCGCAGAGCGTCAATGCCCGGAGGATCCTGGAAATCGGAACGCTGGCCGGCTACAGCACGATCTGGCTCGCGCGGGCGCTGCCGGCCGGCGGTCGGCTGGTCAGCATTGAATTCGAGCAAAAGCACGCGGACGTGGCCCGCTCCAACATCGCCCGGGCCGGCCTTTCCGGCGTCGCCGAGATCCTCGTGGGGCCGGCGCTCGAGGTGCTGCCGCGGCTCGCCGCCAGGGACCCCGAGCCGTACGACCTGATCTTCATCGACGCGGACAAGCAGAACTATCCGGGGTACTTCGCGTGGGCGCTCAGGATGGCCCGACGGGGCACGCTTATCGTCGCCGACAACGTCGTCCGGGGCGGGGAGATCATCGACAAGGACAGCTCCAACACCGGCGTCCCCGGGGTGCGCCGGATGAACGAGCTCGTGGCCGCCGAGCCGCGCGTCAGCGCCACGGCGATCCAGACGGTGGGCGCCAAGGGCTACGACGGCTTCCTGGTCGCCCGGGTTGTCGCGGACGCCTGACCCCCCCGGGAGCCCCTGATTTCCGCCGATCGACGGAACCATTTTCTCGCCGCCGGGGTCCGGTCCCTTCAATCTAGCCGGAACAGTCCCCATTCCCGCCCAACGTCCAACCCTCCGCGACACTATGCCCTCAGGTCCAGCTTGGTCCCAGAAACTCCGCGATGAAATCGGCAAGGCTGTCATAGGCCAGGACGCCGCGGTCGAGCGGCTCCTCGTGGCCCTCCTCGCCGGCGGCCATGTCCTCCTGGAGGGCATGCCCGGGCTCGCCAAGACATTGCTTGTCAAGTCCTTGGGAGCCGCCCTTGGCGTCCAGTTCGAGCGGATCCAGTTCACGCCCGACCTGCTGCCGAGCGACGTCGTCGGCACCATGGTCTTCCAGCCGAAGACCGGCGAGTTCAGCCCCCACCGGGGCCCCGTGTTCGCCAACCTCCTCCTCGCGGACGAGATCAACCGCGCCCCGGCCAAGGTCCAGAGCGCGCTCCTGGAGGCCATGCAGGAGAAGCAGGTCACGATCGGGGGCCAGACCCACCTGCTTCCCAGCCCCTTCTTCGTCATGGCGACCCAGAACCCGATCGAGCAGGAGGGGACCTATCCCCTGCCCGAGGCCCAGACGGACCGCTTCCTCTTCAAGCTCCTCGTGGACTACCCGAGCGCCGACGAGGAGGCCTCGATGATGCAGCGCTGGGGCCAGATCACGCAGCAGCCCGCGCTCCAGGCGGTATCGAGCGGGGCCGAGCTCCTCGCCCTGCGCTCCGAGGTCGACCGCATCCACGTGGCCCCGGTCGTCCAGAACTACATCCTTACCCTCGTGCGCGCCACCCGCGCCCTGGCCGACAACCCCGAGGCGTCGTCAAGGCGGCTGAACTTCGGGGCGTCGCCCCGCGCGTCCCTCGCCCTCTTCCAGGCCGGCCGCTCGCTGGCCTGGCTGCGCGGCCAGGACTTCCTCTCCCCCGCCCTCATCCAGGAGCTGGCGCCCGACGTCCTCAGGCACCGCGTGGGGCTCACCTACGAGGCCGAGGCCCAGGAGATCACGCCGGACGCGGTCATCTCCCAGGTCGTGTCGACGACGCCGGTCCCGTCCGTTTGATGGCCATCGCTGACAGCAAAGCCGCCAACCCCCTGGCGCTCCTGCGGCAGCTTGAGTGGCGGGTGCGGCACGCCGTCGAGAACATCCTCTCCGGCGAGTACCGCTCGGCGTTCCGGGGCCGCGGCATGGAGTTCGACCAGGTCGTGCGCTACGAGTTCGGCGACGACGTGCGCGACATCGACTGGAACGTCACGGCGAGGCTCGGCGAGCCCTACAGGAAGAAGTTCGTCGAGGAGCGCGAGGTGACGCTCCTCCTGCTGCTCGAGGACGCGCCGACGCTCAACTTCGGTTCGGGGGCGCGCTCGAAGAGGGAGGCGCTCCTGGAGCTCGCGGGCCTCGTGATGCTGCTCGGCGCCGTCAACGGCGACCGGGTCGGCTTCGTCCACGCCTCGCCCGACGGGCCCATCTTCCGCGAGCCCGTGCGTGGCCGGGGGGCGATCCTCCACGCCGCGGCGTCCCTCATCGGGCGCGCGGCGCCCTCGCCGGCCGCGAAGGCGCCCGAGATCCCGTGGAGGTTCATCGCCAGGGCGGCGCCCAAGCACAGCGTCCTCCTCTGGCTCGGCGACTTCCCCCCCAGGGCCGAGCCCGAGGGCTGGGTCGTCCTGCGGCGCCGCTACCAGACGATGGGGTTTCGCGTGGACGACCCGTGGGAGCGCGAGCTCCCGAGGGAGGGCCGGATCACGGCCTACGATCCGGCCTCGGGCCGCCTCGTGACGCTCGAGGGGGGAAGCGCGGACCGCGCCGCGCACGCCGAGTGGCGCGCGAGCCGCGACGCGTCGTGGGAGGCCCTCTTCCCCGACCCGCTCAGCCGCCTGGTCGTCAGCACCGCCGACGACCAGTTCGACGCCCTGGTCCGGTTCTTCCACACCCGGATGCGCGCAGGAGGGGCGCGCGGCCGCCTCTAGGAGCCGACCGATGAGCCTCCTCGACGTCCCCCCGCTCACGATCAGCGGCCTGAACTTCAGGCTGGCGAGCCCGCTCTGGATCCTCGCGCTGGGCGCCATCCCGCTCGCGGTCTGGCTGCGGGGCCGGGCGCGGGTGCCGGTGCTCCTCGTCCCCTTCGCCGCGGCCTGGCACCGCACGTCCATCGCCGCGTCGCACTGGACGGCCGGGTGCGCTGTGGCCGGCCTCGTCCTCGTCGTCGGCGCCCTCGCCCGCCCCCAGAAGATCGAGGACAAGCGCGAGGTGCGCTCGCAGGGCTACGACATCATGCTCGCGGTCGACCTCTCCGGCTCGATGCTGAGCGAGGACTACGAGAAGGACGGGGAGAGGATCAACCGCCTCCAGGCGATCAAGCCCGTCATCCAGGCGTTCATCGAGCAGAGGACCTCCGACCGCATCGGCGTCGTCCTGTTCTCCTCGAAGGCCTACACGCTCTCCCCCCTGACGACGGACCACGCGTGGCTCTCGAGGCAGCTCGAGCGCGTGAAGATCGGGCTCATCCGGGACGGCACCGCGATCGGCGACGCGCTCGGCGTGGCGCTGACGAGGCTGGACCAGTCGGCCCGGGAGCCGGGCGGCAAGCGCCTGGGCGCCTTCATCGTCCTCCTGACGGACGGCGCGAACAACATGGGGGCGATCCAGCCGACTCAGGCCGCGCAGCTCGCGAAGGCGCGAGGCGTCCCGATCTACACGATAGGCGCGGGCAAGGACGGCCTCGTGCCCTACCCCAACTTCGACGAGAACGGCCGGAAGGTCTCGTACAGCTGGGTCGCCGCCGACCTGGACGAGGACGCGCTGCGCGACATCGCCGAGACGACCGGCGGCAAGTTCTTCAGGGCCGCCGACACCGGCACGATCGAGTCGGCCTTCAAGTCGATCGACGCGAGCCAGAAGATCGAGTTCCAGGCCAAGAGCTACCTCCTGACGACGGAGCTCTTCGGATGGCTCGCCGTTCCCGGCCTCGCGCTCTTCGGGGCCGGCGCGTGGCTCTCACGACCCCGATGACCTTCTTCTGGCCCCATCTTCTCTGGCTGCTCGTCCTTCCCGCGGGGCTCCTCGCCTGGGAGCTCCTGCGCAGCCGCCGGCTGGACGGTGCCAGCCACCCCAAGATCCTGCGGGCCGAGGCGGGGATGACGAGCGTGAGCCTGTCCGGGGACGACGCGGCCAAGTCCCCCTCGTCGCGGAGGCGCTTCCTTCTCTGCGCGGGGATCGCGCTCGGCATCCTGGCGCTCGCGAGGCCCCAGTGGGGCCGGATCGACGAGCCCGTCTTCGACCAGTCCCGGGACATCATCATCGCGCTCGACCTCTCCCGCTCGATGCTGACGCCCGACGTGAAGCCCTCGCGCCTCGAGCGCTCGAAGCTCCTCATCCAGGCACTCCTCGACCGGCTGAAGGGCGAGCGCGTCGGCCTGATCATCTTCTCCGGCACCGCGTTCCTGCAGTCCCCCGTCAGCGCCGACTACGAGATCCTGCGCGAGTTCCTGCCCACGCTCGGGCCCGACTTCCTGCCCGAGGGCGGCACCAACTACCGCCAGCTGATCGACACCGCGCTCGAGGCGTTCGCGGGAGGATCGGCGGCAGACCGCTACCTCATCATCCTGAGCGACGGCGAGGCCACCGACGACAACTGGAAGGACCGGATACCCGACCTCGCGAAGAAGGGAATCAGGGTGATCGGCCTCGGCGTCGGCACCTCCGGCGGCGGGATGATCCCCGACGGCACGGGCTCCTTCATGAAGGACGAGAACGGGGCCGTCGTCCTCTCCAAGCTCGAGAGCGGCACCCTGCGCGACCTCGCGGCGGCCACGCACGGCGTCTACCGCGACGCGAGCGATTGGGTGGACCTCTCGAAGGTGCTCGCCTCGACGGTCGAGGAGGGCAGGAAGGGCCGCTTCGTCGAGCAGAACAGCGCCCGCTACGCCGAGCGGTACCAGTGGGCGCTCGCGCAGGCCCTCGTCTGCCTCATCGCGAGCTTCTGGCTGGAATTCCCGGTCCGCGCCAAGTCCAGGGAGATCCGCCTGAGCGCCCCTGCGGGTCCCGCGGGCCGTGCCGCCGCGGCCACCGCGACGGCGTGCCTGGCCCTGCTCCTCCTGCTCGGCGCCGCTCGCGCCGTCGCCGCCGACGACGCCCAGCCGGACCCGGCGGCCTCCCTCTCGAAGATCGTCGGGCGCCTCTCGGCGAAGGCCGACTGCAGCCCCCAGGACTGGTCCGAACTCGGCCAGGAGACGGTCACCTGGGGCCAGCACGTCAAGTCGGGCAGCAAGCCCGTCCCCGAGGGCCCCGTGCGCGACGCGCTGCGGGCGGTGGACAACGGCGAGCGCTCCGACGCGAAGGCAGCCGACTGGCCGCGCATGAGGTCCGAGCTCGAGGACCTGCTGAAGAAGCCCGATGACAAGGACCAGAACCAGCAGAACAAGGATCAGGACCAGAAGCAGAACCAGAATCAAAAGCAGGACCAAAAGCAGGACCAAAAGCAGGACCAAAAGCAGGATCAGAAGAAGGACCCGAAGAAGGACCCCCAGCAGCAGGACGCCAAGCAGGACAAGCCCAAGGACCAGGACCAGCAGGGGTCGAAGCCAGACAAGCCGCAGGACTCCAAGGACCAGAACGATTCCCAGCAGAACAAGCCGGGCGAGGAGAAGAAGCCGAGCCAGGAGAGCGCCTTCGGCGACATGAAGAAGGGGGCCCCCACGCCCCCGCCGAGGGAGGAACCCCGCGGCTCGATGCAGAAGGTGGGCGGCGTGAAGAAGGATCAGCCCGAGGATCCCGCGCGCAACAACCCCGAGCTCGCCGTGCCGCTGGAGAAGCTGGAGCAGCTCAAGAGCCAGGACTCGCCCGCAGAGCTCTTCGGCATGATGCGCAAGGGCGAGCCAACCCCCACGCCCGCGAACACGGGCAAGAACTGGTGACCCGCATGCGACGCCCTCCCACGCAGACGCTCCTCATGGCCCTGGCCCTCGCCGCGGCGCACGCCGCCCTGGGCCAGTCCATCCACTGGGACCCGCCCGGGGGCACCCTTCCCTCGGGGGAGGTGTCGTCGCTTCGCCTCGTGTTCGACGACTGCTCGCCCGACGACACGCCGGCGCTGCCCAAGGTGGAGGGCCTCCGGATCGACTACCAGGGGCAGTCCAACAGCTACTCGATCATCAACGGCTCCTTCTCGAGGAACGTGTCCATCACCTATTCGGCCCTGATCACCCGCCAGCAGGGGGTCGAGATCCCCGAGTTCACGGTGAAGACGAACAAGGGCCCCATACGCGTGCCCGCGGCCCACTTCACCACGGCCGGCGCGACGGTGGGCTCCTCGGGGATCGCGCTCAACGAGGCCGCAAACGCGACCCTCACCCCGTCGACCGACAGCGTGTGGGCCGGCGAGGTCTTCGACCTGAAGTATGCGATCGACGTGGCGGCGGGCTACTACCCGAGCTGGGGGCGCGGGACCTTCGAGTGGGACCCGAGCCCGCTCGTCACCGAGGACTGGAGCCAGCCCGAGCCGTTCGAGACCCACGACGCCGCGCCGAGGACCGGCCTGGCCTACCACACCCGCGCGATCGCCCCCGCCGCCGGCCGCGTGCGCCTTAACCCGACCAGCCAGCTGATCAGCCTCAACGTGGGCGTGACGGGCTTCGGCTTCTTCCAGCAGCGCCAGTACCAGCAGTTCGCGGTGCCCGACTCGCCCGTCTCGATCGACGTGCGCCCCCTGCCGCCCGCGCCCGCGGGGTTCGCGGGCGCCGTCGGCGAGTTCAGCCTCTCCTCCAAGGTCGTGCCGCTAGAGGTGAAGGCGGGCGAGCCCATCACGTGGACGGTCGAGCTCTCGGGCTCCGGCAACTGGCCCGAGATCCGCGGGCTTCCCTCGCGCGAGGCGCCGGGCGACTTCCAGGTCATCCAGCCCAAGCCCAAGCGGACGCAGCCTCCGGGAAAGCTCTTCGAGGGAAAGCTATCGGAGGACGTCGTCCTCGTGCCCACGAAGGCCGGCAACTACGTGCTCCCCCCGCTTGAGTTCACTTATTTCGACCCGAAGAGCGGCACCTACAAGACGATCTCGGCACCCGGGGCCACGGTGATCGCCGACCCCGCGGCGGCCCCCGCCGGGGAGACGCCGCCGGTGCCGGGGGCGCCGGTCGTCAGCACCGCGAACCCGACCACCGAGGCGAAGCCGCCCGAGGCGCCCGCGGGCGCGCTCGGCGACCCCGTGCCGGCATCGGCGCCGGCCCCGGATCCGCTTCGGCGGCGCACCCTAGCCGAGGCCTGCGCCGCACCGTTCGCCCTCCTCGTCCTCTTCTGGGCGTCCCTCGCCCTCAGGCGCGCGCGAGCGACCGACCCGCTGAGGCTCCAGAGGGCCGCGCGGCGGCGGCTTGCCGCCACGCTGGAGGCGCTCCGGTCCGCGCCCGCCGCCGACAGGGCGCCGCTCCTCCTCGCGTGGCAGCGGGACGCCGCAGCCCTCTGGGGGATCGCGCACGCCGCGCCGGCGCCCGCGGCCGTTCCGAGCGCGCAATGGTCCCTGCTCTGGAGCGAGGCCGACCGCTTTCTCTACAGCGCGGAGGCGGTCCTTCCCTCCGACTGGGCCCCGCGCGCGCACGCGGCCCTCCTGGCTAAGACCCTGCGCCCGTTCAATCCCCTGAGGCTCCTGCTGCCGGCCAACCTGATCCCCGCGGTCGCCCTCCTGCTCGCGCTCGGCGCGTCGCGCCTCGGCGCCGCGGACCCGGAGGGCGCGTACCGCAAGCTCGACTTCGCGGGCGCGGAGAAGGACTGGGCTGCAGCGGTCGCCGCCGATCCCCTCGACTGGTCCGCCCGCCACAACCTCTCGCTCGCCGTCGCCCAGCAGGACCGCTGGGGCGAGGCGGCGGCCCAGGCGGCGGCGGCCTTCGTCCAGGCGCCCAGCGAGCCCGCGACGCGCCGCCAGCTGGTCGTCGCCGGCGACAAGGCGGGCTTCATGCCCGAGCCCCTCGACGTCCTTGTGCAGCCCGGCCCCGTCGAGTCGCTCGCGAGGCTGCATTCCCCGGGCGCCTGGCAGCGGATCGGGATCGGGTCCGCCTGCCTTGCGGCGGCCGCCCTGGCGCTACTCCTCGCCGCGGCCTACGGGCTGGCGCGCCGCTCGTGGGCGGCGCCCGCGGCGCTGGCCGGCCTCGCCGTCGCGGTCGTCGCCGGCGCGGCGGCACTCGTCGCCCACCGCGCGTACGGGATCACCGCGGACACACGCGCGGTCGTCGTCTGGAGGTCCGGGATCCTGCGCTCCGTGCCCACGGAGGCCGACGTGTCCCAGAAGACCACGTCGCTTGCCGCGGGGAGCACGGCGATCGTGGACAAGAGCTTCCTGCGCTGGATACGGCTGTCCTTCCCGAACGGCCAGAGCGGATGGGTGCTGCGCAGCGAGGCCGTGTACCTCTGGCGCTCGCCGCCGCCCTAGCCGACCGCGGCGGGGGTCTTTCGCACCATCCTGGCCATCGACTCCTCGGGATTAAGGCCGGTGACCGAAGCGACCTCCACCCAGGCCAGCGCCTTCGACTCGCCGGACACGGTCAGCGGCTCCTCGGGATCGGCCTCCAGCAGGAACCTGAGGTCGTGATGCCAGTGGCCCGGCTCGGCGCCCCGGCTGCCGATCCAGTGGCGGTCCACGTCGAAGAGCCGGGGATCCGCGACCGTGATGCGCGCGAGCCCGCTCTCCTCGCGGGCCTCGCGCAGCGCCACGGCGACGAGGTCGGGATCCCCGTCGGCGTGGCCGCCCAGCTGGAGCCACTTGCCGAGCTTGCGGTGGTGCGTGAGGAGCGTCCTGCGGCGGTCGGGGCTCACGATCCACGCGGAGCCCGTGAGGTGGCCCGGCAGGCACGAGCGCAGGAGGCAGTCCGCGTGCGCCTCGGCGAAGGCGATCGTCTCCTCGACGGCGAGGGCCTCCTCCCGAGCGAGGGGGAGTTCGGCGTGCTCCAGGAGAAGCCTGAGGGCCCCCGATCGGTGCATTAGGGGATCGGCCTCCAGATGGGGTCCGACTCGAAGGCCCCGGGCTCGCTCAGAAGCGGCCAGATCTCGCGGACCTCGCCCGCGACCCCGATCAGGTCCTGCAGGCCGGCCGACTTGAAGCGCTCCCGCGTCATGCGCTCGAAGAGGCGCAGGAGGTCGTCGTAGAACCCGCCCTGGTTGAAGACGACGATCGGCTTGTCGATGCGCCCTATGTAGCGCAGCGTCATGATCTCCGTAAGCTCCTCGAGCGTCCCGATCCCCCCGGGCAGCGCGAGGAACGCCGAGGCGCGCTCCTCCATGACGCGCTTCCTCTCGCGCATGGAGCCGACCGTGATCAGCTCGTGCGCCTCGTGGTAGGCGAGCTCGCGCTCCAGCATGAAGTCCGGGATGACCCCGACGACGTGGCCACCCGCCGCCTTCACGGCCTGCGCGACGGAGCCCATCATGCCGACGTTGCCGCCGCCGTAGACGAGGCCCCAGCCGTGCGCCACCATGGCCCTGCCGACCGCCTCGGCGGCCGCATAGTATCCGGGATCGAGATGCCTCGAGGAGCCGCAGTAGACGCAGAGGAGCTTTGCCATGGGTCGGAAGGACGCCACGATGGCGACCTTGGCCCGGAATTGAACTCAAAAACTTGAACCCACCGTCCCCCTATCGCGGGCGCCTGGCGCCCTCCCCGACCGGCTACCTGCACCTGGGGCACGCGCGCACGTTCTGGATCGCCTCCGTGAGGGCCCGGGATGCCGGCGGCACGCTCGTCCTTCGAAACGACGACCTTGACTCGACCCGGCACCGGATGGACTTCGAGAAGGCGATGTACGAGGACCTTCGCTGGCTGGGCCTCTCCTGGGACGAGGGCCCCGACGTCGGCGGCCCCCATGCGCCCTACAGCCAGAGCGAGCGGCTCCCCCTCTACCGCTCCGCCCTGGAAAGGCTCCACGCCGCCGGGCTCATCTACCCCTGCGCACGCTCGCGCCGGGACGTGATCGAGGCCGCGGGCGCTCCCCACGAGGGCGCGGGCGACGACGAGCCGCTCTACCCCGCGGCCTTCCGGCCGGACCCCGCGCTCCCGCTTCCCCCGCTGGGCGACGCG
>Ga0265318_10002318_pt1 | contig 10223 bp, 8 predicted proteins | sample 4821metaG_FD_192431 | JGI IMG/M metagenome (GOLD analysis project Ga0265318, IMG submission 192431) | Rhizosphere microbial communities from Carex aquatilis grown in University of Washington, Seatle, WA, United States - 4-8-21 metaG | ecosystem: Host-associated > Plants > Roots > Rhizosphere >... | reverse complement strand
GGTTGGATCAAAATGATCGCTGAAGAGCTCGACGTCATGCCCGAGCGCGTCAGCATGGTCCAGGGCAACACCGAGGAGACCGTCGATCAGGGCGGCGCCTCGGGCTCGACCGGCATCTGGTTCGGCGGCATCGCGCTGCGCAACGCCGCGGCCGAAGCGCGGCTCACGCTGGTCGAAATGGCCGCCGCTAAACTCGGCGTCGCCGCGGATCAGCTCGCGGTAAATAACGGCGTGATCGGTGTGAACAGCGGCGCGGGCGGCAAACAAGTTTCGTACGGCGAATTGGTCGGCGGCAAACACTTCGACGTGCAGCTCGAGTGGAACCACGAGTACGGCAACGATCTCAAGGTGCAGGGCCGGGCCAAACCGAAAGCGCACGGCGAATACAAACTCATCGGCAAGGCCGGCACGCGCCGCCGCGACGTCGCGCCCAAGGTGCTCGGCACCGCGACCAACATGGTCGACGTCAAGCTGCCGGGCATGCTGCACGGTCGCATGATCCGGCCGCCGGTGGCGGGTGCGGTGCCGGTGGCGGTGGACGAAGCGTCGGTGAAAAACATTCCGGGCGTGAAAGTCGTGTGGCAAAAAGATTTCATCGGCCTCGTCGCGCCGAAAGAGTGGGATGCTATCAGGGCCGCGCGCCAGTTGAAGGTGACATGGTCGGACGTGAAGCCGCCCTTCCCCGATCAGAAAAACATCTACAACCACATCCGCGGCGCCCAATCGATGAAGCGCGACGAAGACGTCAAGGTCGGCGACGTCGATGCGGCATTCGCGAGCGCCGCGAAAATCGTCGAGGCCACCTACGAGTGGCCGTTCCATTCGCATGCGTCGATGGCGCCGGCGTGCGGCGTCGCCGACATGCGCGACGGCGAAGCGACCGTGTGGACCGGCGGACAGAAGCCGCATCACTGCCGCGAAGGCATCGCGAAGATGTTCGGCATGCCCGAAGAGAAAGTCAAAGTGATGTTCATGAACGGGCCGGGCTCGTACGGGCGCAACGACTCGGGCGACGCGACGATGGACGCCGCCGTGCTGTCGAAAGCGGTCGGCAAACCCGTGCGCGTGCAGGGCATGCGCAGCGACGGCACCGGGTGGGACCCGAAGTCGCCGGCCTCGGTGCACACCTCGCGCGCCGCGCTCGATAAAGACGGCAAGGTGATCGGCTGGCAGTTCGAGACCAAGGGGTTTTCGCGGCGCGAATTTTTCCGCGATGAAGGCTCGCCCGAGCGCACGCTCGCCGGACAATTGACGGGCTGGCCGCTGAAGCCGGTGTGGCTGTTGGGCGTGCCGGGCGAATCGTATACGTTCGCCGCGCGGCGCAAGACCTCCGACACCATCGCGCCGCTGCTCGAGCGCGCATCGCCCTTGCGCACTTCGCACTTCCGCGATCCGGGCGGGCCGCAGATTCATTTTGCGTCCGAATCGTTCATGGACGAACTGGCCCTAGCAACCGGCACCGACGCCGTCGAATTCCGACTGCGTTATCTGAGCAATCCGCGCGATCTCGCGGTGGTCAAGACCGCCGCCGAGAAAGCGGGCTGGCAGCCGCACGTCGGCGCGCGCAAACAGCAGCGCGGCGACGTTTACGTCGGGCAGGGCCTTTCCTACGCGGTGCGCGGCGCGACGCGCGTCGCCGTCATCGCCGAGGTTGAAGTGAACAGGCAGACGCACCGCGTATGGGTCAGGCGCGTAGTTGTCGCGCACGACTGCGGCCAGGTGATAGCGCCCGATCTGCTGCGCCAGACGCTCGAAGCGCAGATCGTGCAGACGATAAGCCGCGCGGTATTCGAAGAAGTGAAGTTCGACAACAGCAACGTCACCAGCGTCGACTGGCTGACCTATCCGATCGTCGACATGAAGGACGCGCCCGAAGCCATCGACATCACGTTGATCGACCGGCCCGAACTGCCGCCCTCGGGCGCGGGCGAAGCGACCTGCCGGCCCATGCCAGCGGCGATTGCGAATGCGATTTTCGACGCGACCGGCGTGCGTCTGCGACAGGCGCCGTTTACCCCGGACAGATTAAAGGCGGCGTGGGTGTAGCGCGGGAAATCACGCCCGCGAAAACAAAATGCACGACGGGCTGCCGGTTTCCACGACCTGGCCCGTCGCGGTGAGCTTGCCGGTTTGCTGGTCGACGCGGAAGGCGACGATGTTGTGGCTTTCGAGGTTCGCCGCGTAGAGCATGCTGCCGCCGGCGGCGAGCGTGAAGAAGCGCGGCGTTTTCCCGCGCGTCGGTTCCCAGCCAACGTGCGCGAGTTCGCCGTTCGCCTGATCGACGCTGAAGATCGCGATGCTGTTGTGCCCGCGGTTCGACACGTAAACGAATTTCCCTGACGGTGCGACGAAAATTTCCGCCGGCGAATTGTTGCCGGTGTAGCTGGTCGGCAGCGTCGTGATGACTTCGAAAGGCTTGAACTCGCCGCGCGCCGCGTTCCACTGACAGGCCATGACGGTGGAGTCGAGCTCGTTGGCGACGTAAGCCCACGGTTGCGCCGGATGAAAAGCCATATGACGCGGCCCGGCGCCGTTGCGCGTGCGCACGAAGCCGGGATCGTTGGCGACGAGCTTGCCGCTGGCGGTATCGAGGCGATAGATCAGCACGCGGTCGGTGCCGCGGTCCGGCGCAACGATGAAGCGGCCGCCCGGATCGAACGACACGTAGTGCGGATGCGGACCCGCTTCGCTCTGATTGCGATGCGGGCCGACTTCGAACGTCGAGGGCACCATGTCGGAGTGCGGCGCCAGCGACCCGTCGCCCTGGATCGGAAATACCGCGACGCCGGGCCCGTTGCCGATGACGAGGTAGCGATTGGTCGGATCGACAGTCAGGTGGGTCGAATTCACGCCGTCGGTCGGCTGCTTGTTGAGGAACGCGATTTTTCCGCTCGCGCGGTCGATCGCGTAGGCGCTGACTTCGGTGCCGTCGCCGTGGACCGAGTACAAAAATTTCTGCGCGCGGTCGAACGCTATGAACTGCGGGTTCTCGACGGTCGGCAGCACCTGCACGAGCGTCCAGTCACCTCCCGGCTGGTCCATGCGATACACGCTGATGCCGTCGCCTTTCGCGCCGCGCTTGCGCGTCGAGAAACAGCCGATATAGATGAACGTCGGGCCGGCTTCGGCCGCGTGCGCGAACGCCGGCAGCAACGCGCAGGCCGTCAATGCCGCGGTTCCGCCCGCAAGTTGTCCCAGGAATTTCCGGCGCTCGCCGGAATCGGCGCTCGGATCGTCGCCGGTTGAATGGGTCGCCGCAGGGTTACCTTCGTCTTGAGTTGCCATCGTCCTCCCCCTTTTTCTTTATTGAAACACACCTGCTGCCTGCATTGCTTAATGCGGCGCAAAGCGGTGTATCGCGATCCACAGCATCCACGGCGCGGAAGCGAGAATCTCGCACGCGCCGGCGATCCGCAGCGCGCGGCGCGGACGCCGCTCCGGCGCGAATTCCGCGCAGACGAAAAACGCCGCCGCGGCGAGCGGCGCGACGATCATGCGCAGCACCGCGAACGCCGACCAGTCGTCGAGCGTCGCAGACCACTGCGGCAGCAGGCGCTCTGCCCAATAGACCAGCGCGGCAAGCACGTTGGTCGACGCGAGCGCGCCGGCGCAGGCCGCCGCCGTGTTCCAGAACCATTGCGCGGGGCGCAGAAAATAAAACGCGAGCCCCGTCGGCGGCAGCGCGGCGACTCCGAAGGTGAAAACAAACAGCAGCGAGTCGCCGAATGAATACATGCCCGCCGCCGCATACGCGTCGGGGTTTTGCGCATTCGCCTGAATCCGCGCGGCAGTGACGGCCACCGCGATCGCCAGCGCACACGCGTAACCGGCGGCAACGATGCCCGCCTTCGCCAGAGGTTTCATTTCTTCAAGCCGCCAACACCCGCTTCGCCGTAGTACTTGAGCGCGCCCGGATGAAACGGCAGAAACGTGTTCGCTGCCGCATTCCCGGCGCGCGTGTTGGCGGCGGCGGGATAAATCTGCGCGCGCGGATCGGGCGCGTTCATGATTACCTTCGTCAGCAGGTAAGCATCGGCAACCGGAAAATCCTTGTGCACGAGCACGAAGTTCCACGCCGCCGCGCTCAATATCGGCGCAGTCTGGTTTTTGTAAGTGCCGGACGGCACCGTCGACGCCGCGAGATACGGAAACCGCCCGATCATCGCCGCCTGTTCGTCCGCGGTCAGGCCGAAGACCGTTGCGGGCGCCAGATCCAGCACGTTGCTCAACGACGGTATCGGCGGCGGCGAACCCTGCCACAACACGTCGATGCGTCCCTCGAGTACGTCCTTCACCATTTCGGCGGGCTGGCCGTTGACGATGACGGCCTTGATGTTGAGCGCTTCGATCAGGCCGACGAAAAAAACTTCCGCCGGACCGCCCCTGGGGCCGACGCCCACGCGCTTGCCCGCAACCGCGCGCAGCGAGTTGATGCCGCTCGAATTCAGCGCGGCCATCTGGAACGACGTTTCGTACATCGGAAACAGCGCGCGCAGGTCGGTGAACTTCTCGCCCTTGGTCCATGCACCGCTGCCGGTATAAGCCTCGTACGCGGAACCCATGAAGACGGTGCCCGCGCGATTGGTCTCGACATTCACCTTGCGGATGTTTTCGATCGAGCCGGTGGTCTCGACCGCACGCACGTTGAGCCCGTTGGCGTACGCGTGTCCGGCGACGCCCTGCGCGTACGGCAGGAACGCGCTGCCGGGGCCGGCCGAATAAATGCCGATTTCGTTCAGGGTCGGCGCTTCGATCGTGCTGCACGCGGCCAGCAAAGCAACCGCCAGCATCAATGAAATGATTTTCTTCATAAGTCAAGCATAGCAGCGAAAATGACGGCGCACGCGTTGCCCCCTCACTCCACCTTTATTCCCGCTTCCCTGACGAGCTTCCCCCACTTCGCGATATCGGCCTTGATGAACGCGCCGAATTCCCGCGGCGTGCCGGCGACGATTTCCGCACCGAGCACGACGAGGCGGTCCTTTACGTCCGGCAGCGCGAGCACTTTGCGGATTTCGGCGTTCACGCGATCGACGTGCGCCGCGCTGGTGCCCGCCGGCGCGACGACGCCGTACCATTCGCTGACGGCGTAACCGTCGAGACCCGATTCGGCAATCGTCGGCAAATCGGGCAACGCCGAAGAACGCTTCGCACCCATCACCGCGATTGCGCGCAGCTTGCCCGCCTGCACTTGCGTGAGCACGGTCGGCGCGCTGACGAACATGAGTTGCGTTTCGCCCGACAGCAGGCCGGTCGCCGCGGGCGCCGCACCTTTATAGTTGATCGCCGCGATGCTCACGCCGGCCATCGCCTTGAATTGCTCCAGGCCCAGATGCGTCGGCGTGCCGGCGCCGGCGATCGACGCATTCAATTTGCCGGGCGATGCTTTCGCGAGCGCGATCAGCTCGCTCACCGATTTCACGGGCAGCGACGGATGCACGGCGAGTATGTAGAGGCCGTTGACTGCAAGCATCACAGGTGCGAGATCGCGCGCGGCATCGAACGGCAATTTGGAAAACAACGCCGGATTCACCGCGAGATTGCTGGTCGGAAAACCGAACGTATAGCCGTCGGGCGTCGACTTCGCGACCATGTCCATGCCGATGATGGTGGAAGCACCGCCGCGATTGTCGACGATCACCTGCTGGCCGATAGAATCGCCGACCTTCTGGAAAATCACGCGCGCGATCACATCCGCCCCGCCGCCGGGCGGCCACGGCACGATCAGCCGCAGCGGACGCGCGGGATAGTCCTGCGCCACGACGGCGCCGCAGGCGGCGATCAGCGCCGCACCCAGCGCAACAGTCGACAGACTCTTTCTCCGGCTGATCATTCGCTCCTCCGCACGGGCTTCGTAATTGACACCCTATTTTGCGTCGGTCAGTATACGCTCGCACTCCCATCCAAAAACACGGGCGCCCGGCAATCCCACCGCCCCGGAGGAACCACATGAGTCCCGTCACGCGAAATTGTCTTGCGTCCGCCATTTCCGTCTGCGCGAGCATTGCTGCGCCGTACACCGCCGCCAGCGAGTACCCGGCGAAACCGATCCGCATCATCGCGCAGTTCACGCCCGGCTCGTCGACCGACATCCTCGCGCGCATCGTCGCGCAGAAAATGGGGCAGGACTGGAGCCAGCAGGTGATCGTCGACAACCGCCCCGGCGCGGGCGGCGTGCTCGGCACCGAGATGGGCGCGAAAGCGAATCCCGACGGCTACACGCTGACGATGGCGGTGTCGGCCGCGTTCGGCATCAATCCGACTTTGTATCCGAACACGAGCTACAACATCGTCCGGGATTTCGCCCCGATTTCGAACCTCGGCCTCACGCCGCAAACGCTGGTGGCGAATCCCGCGGGCCCGTACAAGAGCGTGAAGGACCTCGTCGCCGCGGCGAAGGAAAAACCCGGCCAGATCAGCTATGCGTCGCTCGGCAACGGCTCGACCAGCCACCTCACGATGGAAATGTTCCGCTTCGCCGCCAACATCCAGCTCAATCACGTGCCGTTCAAGGGCAGCGCCGAGGCGCACACGCAGATCATCGGCGGCCAGATCCCGGTCATGTTCGACGCGATACCGGCGACATTGCCGCATATCAAGTCGGGCCGGCTGCGCGGTCTCGGCATCGCGACGTTGAAACGCTCGCAGTTTCTGCCCGACCTGCCGACCATCGCGGAATCCGGTTACGCGGGTTTCGAAGCGGTGGGCTGGATCGGCATCGCGGCCCCCGCCAAAACGCCGACCGCGATTTTGGATAAACTGAACGTCGAAATGGTGAAGATCATCAACGAGCCGGACGTGAGGGAGCGTCTTGCCACGCTCGCGTTCACGCCGGTCGGCGACTCGCGCGCGCAATTCGCGGCTTTCATCAAGTCCGAAATCGCGAAGTGGGGCAAGGCGGTCAAGGACTCGGGCGCCAAAGCGGACTGACCTTCGCGTTTTACGCAGCAACGAATCAACCAGGGAATCCCATGGCAGAACGTATGACCGCCGTATTGCGGCGCCTGCTAGCCGGCAAAGAGCTGATACTCGCGCCCGGTGTCGCCGAAGCGATGACCGCGCGCGTCGTCGCCAAGGAAGGCTTCAAAGCGCTTTACATGACGGGCAGCGGCACGGCGGCTGCGCGCCTCGGCATGCCCGACATCGGCCTCTTGACGATGACGGAGATGGTCGACAACGCGGAGCGCATATCCGACGCGGCCGGGCTGCCGCTGATCGCGGATGCGGACACCGGCTACGGCAACCCGATCAACGTGCGCCGAACGGTGCGCGCGTACGAACGCGCAGGTGTCGCGGCCGTCCATCTCGAAGACCAGCAATGGCCTAAACGCTGCGGCCATTTTTCGGGCAAGACTTTGGTTACCGTCGACGAGATGGAAAACAAGATCAAGGCGGCGGTCGATGCGCGCACCGACGCGGATTTCGTCGTGATCGCGCGTACCGACGCGTATTCGGTCGAAGGATTCGAAGGCGCGATGGAACGCGCCAGGCGCTACGAGGCCGCGGGCGCCGACGTGATCTTCGTCGAGGAACTGCGCACGGTCGAGCAGCTCGCGCTGGTGCCGCGCACGTTCAAGGCGCCGACGCTCTACAACATGGGCGGCAGCGGCAAGACGCCGTTCCTGTCGCCCGCCGAAATCGCCGAACTCGGATTCCGCATCGTGATTTATCCGAATTTCATCATGCGCGCGCAAATCCGCGCGGCGCAACAGGTGCTGCGCGAGCTCAAGTCCGCGGGCTCGATCAAAAGCCTCGAGCCGCTGATGGCCGCGTGGGAAGAGCGTCACGACCTCCTCGGCATGCCGGAAATCCAGGAGCTCGAACAGCGCTACGGCGTCAAGGCCGATGCGCGCGCGGGACTCAAATCATGACGGCCCCGCGCACGATATTCGAAAAAATCTGGGACACCCACACCGTGATGACGGACCCGGGCGGGCAAACGCTGCTGCACGTCGATTACCTGCTGACGAGCGAGGGCTCGATCCACGCATTCAACATTCTGCGCGACGGCGGCTTCACCGTGCGCAAGCCGCGCCAGATTTTCGGCGTCGCCGATCATTACACGCCCAGCGGCGGCACCACGCTCGCGGATTTCGCGGACGACGAACGGCGCAACATGGTGACGACGCTCGAGCGCAACTCGCAAGCCGCCGGCATCGTGCTGTTCGGCCTTGACGATCCGCGCCGCGGCATTCAGCACCTGGTCGGCCCGGAGCAGGGCCTTACCCAGCCCGGCGTCATCATCTTGTGCGGCGACTCGCACACGTCGACGCAGGGCGCGGTCGGCGCGCTCGCCTTCGGCATCGGCGGCGAACTCGCGCACGTGCTTGCGACGCAAACGCTGTGGCAGCGCAAGCCCAAACACATGCGCGTCACGATCGACGGCGCGCGCGGCGCCGGCGTCACCGCGAAAGACGTGATACTTGTGACCGTCAACCGCGTCGGCTCGGGCGGCGCGGTCCAGCACGCGATCGAGTACGCGGGCTCGACCATCCGCGACATGTCGATCGAAGAACGCATGACCGTCTGCAACATGTCGATCGAAATGGGCAGCCGCTGCGGCATCGTGGCGCCCGACGAGAAATCGCACGCGTACGTGCGCGGCCGGCCTTATGCACCCGCCGCAGGCGCGGCGTGGGACGCAGCACTAGCATATTGGAAAACATTGCCGAGCGATGCGGATGCGAAATGGGACAAGGAAGTCGCCATCGACGGCTCGGCGATCGAGCCGATGGTGACGTGGGGCAACAGTCCGGAAAACGGCGTTGGAATCACGGGCGCGGTGCCCGATCCCGCAAACGAATCCGACGCGCTGCGCCGCACGGCGATGCAGCGTTCGCTCGAATACATGGACTTGCGGCCCGGCACGCGAGTGGCGGATATCAAGATCGACCAGGTGTTCATCGGCTCGTGCACCAACGGCCGCATCGAAGACCTGCGCGCCGCGGCGGCGATTGCGCGCGGCCGCAAAGCGGTGATACCCGCGCTGGTGGTCGCCGGCTCGTCCGGCGTCAAGCGGCAGGCGGAAAGCGAAGGCCTCGACCGCATTTTCCGCGAAGCGGGTTTCACGTGGGGCGAAGCCGGCTGCTCGATGTGCGTCTCGATGAACGGCGACACCGTGCCCGCGGGCAAGCGCTGCGCATCGACTTCGAACCGCAATTTCCGCGGGCGCCAGGGCAAGGACAGCCGCACCCATCTCGTCAGCCCGACCATGGCCGCGGCCGCCGCGGTCAGCGGCCGTCTCACCGACGTTCGTCAACTCATTCGATAAGCGCGATGGAACCTTTCAAATCGATTACCGCCGTGGCCGTGCCGATCGACATGGACAATGTCGACAACGACCAGGTGATTCCGGCGCGGCTCATGCGCAAGCCGCGTTCCGAAGGTCTGTACGGCACGTATTTGTTCCGCGACCTGCGCTTCAACGAAGACGGCACCGAGAAGCCCGACTTCGTGCTCAACAAGCCCGCGTATCGCGGGGCGCGCATCGTCGTCGCGTCGAACAACTACGCCTGCGGCTCGTCGCGCCTCGGCGCGGTCTATGTGCACCACGACTACGGGATCCGCGCGCTGATCGCAACGAGTTTCGGCGACGTGTTCTACAACAACTGCTTCAAGCACGGCATGCTGCCGGTGCGGCTCGATGCCGCGATCACCGCGACCCTGCGCCGGCAATTGCACGCACAACCGGGCGCGACGATGACCGTCGATCTCGAACGCCAGATCGTAACGGGCCCGGACGGCGCCGAATACAAATTCGAAGTCGATGCGTTCGCGCGCCAGGGCCTGCTCAAAGGCCTGAGCGATATCGCGCTGACGCTCGAACATGCGGCCGCAATCGACGCGTTCGAGCGCGGTTACTACGAGCGCATGCATTGGCTGATGCACTAGTGAGGCGCGTTGTCCAATCGCTCGCGGGGCTAATGAGCGCGGCCGCGCTCGCCGCAGGTTACGCGCAGGATTATCCGGTCAAGCCCGTCCGCGTGATACTGCCGACCGCGGCCGGCGGCTCGCTCGATGCCGTGGGCCGCGTGATCGCGCAGAAATTCACCGAACACTTCGGTCAGCAAGTCGTGGTCGACAACAAGCCCGGAGCGGGCGGCATACTCGGCACCGAGACCGCGGCGCACGCGGCGCCCGACGGCTACACGCTGCTCATCGCGTCGAACGGCAATCTGGCGACGACGCAAGGCCTCTACAAAAAAATTCCATACGATCCCGTG
>Ga0265318_10002316_pt1 | contig 10228 bp, 10 predicted proteins | sample 4821metaG_FD_192431 | JGI IMG/M metagenome (GOLD analysis project Ga0265318, IMG submission 192431) | Rhizosphere microbial communities from Carex aquatilis grown in University of Washington, Seatle, WA, United States - 4-8-21 metaG | ecosystem: Host-associated > Plants > Roots > Rhizosphere >... | reverse complement strand
TATCTCAAAGCTTAAGAAAAATAATTTTTTAAACATTTTAGATTTCCTTTTTTTAGATTTGGTTTAGAATTGATTTAATTTTAGTTCGAAGGCATTGCGCCTATTTTTTGCAGAAGCCCCACAAAATCCATTTGTACCCAGTTTTCAAAAAGTTTTCCGTCTTTTATATCCCATACATCCACGTATTCAACCTTAACGGTTTTGCCCGTGGCGGGAATGTTCATGAACGGGCCCTTATGAGCGCCTTCCCAATAACCGCAGGTTGCGACCGTGGCGCCGTCTTCAATAACTTTTTGAACCGTAATTTTCATGTCCGGAAACGCTCCAACTATCATTTCCGTGATCGCCCGCATAGCATCAGGTCCTTTTGCGGGGAAAGGGAAACCATGGTTAATATATTCAGGGTGAATTATTTCGTCTATAACCGCTGACTTTCTGCTGTTAACTATTTCGTCAAAAAATCTTTTGACCAGTGTTTTATTTGCTGACATTTTATTTGATGTTTTAGTGTTATTAAAATTTTGTTTGTTGATAAAAATCACTCATGCTGTATCAGGCCTGCAAATCTACAGGCGTCTTGGTTAATGCGCGCCGTTTGATGCCATCATTTCTTCCATTATTTCGCTGGTTGGACCGTAAATGGAAGGGTTTCTTACTCCCATTTGCCTGTAGTATACGCTTAGCTGTCCGCGGTGATGGATCATATCTCTGAGCATGAGCCATGAAAGATCCCGAAGCGGCATTGTCATTCCGGGTATTTCATTCCCGAAAATAAACACCGGGGTTATCTTATTATCCCATATATCATCGGGAGTTACTTTTAACTTTGCTATTAATGCCTTTGAATCTTTTTCGAACAGATCAGCCGCTTCTTCCATGTTGTTGACCGGTATTTCCAGGCGGTGATTTATCATTGGCTCAGTTATAGCTTCAACCGCATCCGGAAGATGGCCCAGTATATGTTCAACCAGCTGTTTTGCGGTCTTGTTTCGCGGGTTGGGAGTGTAATCGGATCTTTCATCAGGCACAGCTCTGAAGCATGAACAGAAGACAGGAGTTTCCTGTTCTAATAACGCGATAAAATTTTCTTTTGATGTCATTGTTTTGTTTTAGTTAAATTATTTTGCGAATGCTTTTGCCTGCGCGGACGTGTTTGTATAACCCTGCCACTTTACGCATTTGCCCTGTGGGTTGAATTCCCAGGTCATTATTAGCGGCGTAGTAAATGATTTGCCGGTTGATTTTACTTTTGCGTCATAACTTCCCCATCCGACAACCTTCGGGCCCTCGGCGATATAGTTATTTATTTCAAAACGCGAGATATCAACCGTCTCTGCAACAGCTGAAAAGAATTTAGGGACGTTGTTTTTGCCTTTAACAGAAACTGCAACCGGCACTTCAGGCGCGTCGGGATTTATCCATTCTACATTTTCATCAAGTACATTTAGTATTGCGTTAACGTCTCCTTTGAGAAAATTTGCGATAGAGTTTTGTGCGATCTCTTTGTAATTCATTTTAGTACTCCTTTGGTTTTTGATTGTTTTTAAAATAATTAATTCCTGAATCCTTTTCCGATTTCGTTTGTATCTATAAATGTACGGACATAGCTTACTTTCCCGGCGTCATTAAATTTCCAGAGCATTATCCACGGACTGCTGAAGTGAACGTTTTTAGGTTTTGTAACTCCTTCATGATGTCCAACCGCTACCACCGCGTTGCCGTCGGCATAAAATTCCTGCGGTTCGAACCTGCTGTAGTTAACGCTTTCAGAAAGTGTTTTGAAAAAATTAGGAATGTCGTTTTTGGGCCTGTTTTCCGAGCCGAAAGGCAGGTCAGGATATCCAGCATCGTTCCAGCTGACGTTATCTGCGACTACGTCCATAATTCCCTGTATATTTCCTTTGCCGAAATCGGAGTACATGTTTTGAACTGTCTGAATGTTTTTTGATCTGTCCATTTTAATTTGTTACCTTTCTTTTAATTTATTTTATTTAATTACGCTAATTCAAGAATGCGCACAACCGGTTCGCTTATGACGCCGGCTTTCTGCATGAGCGTTTTAAGACGCGGGTCCATGAAGAATTTCTGAACGTTCACAGAATCAGAGAATTCGAATAAAATATGAACGTCGTTAGGATCTTCGACCGAGCGGAAGAGCTTGTTGACCACGATGCCGCTTTTGAGCTGTTCGGATTCATCGCCTTCAAAAAAAGGCTTCCATGTGTTGAAATCTTTTACTTTGTGGTTTACGAGGATAAATGACATTTTGTTTTTCCTTTCTTTATTTTTTGTGAATGATTTGTTCTGTTCTTCATTAATCAAAGAGTATTTGAGTTAATCTTATCATTTTCATTTATAATAATTATTTTTTAAAGCTTTCCGCCACTTCATAAGTATTAAGAAAATTATAATGGCTTGCTACTTTTCCCCCGTTCAATATCCATGAATGGAAAAATTTATGAGCGTATTTTTTTCCTGTGCTCAGTGTTTCGGCTTCTATTTCGCCGATTGCAACAACCCTTGGCCCATCGGCAAAGAACTCGACAGGTTCAAAACGGTTGATGCGGGTTGTAGCGCTTACATCGCCAAAGAACGCGAAGACCGCTTCTTTGCCTTTCCTTGCGCCGGCGAACGGAACATTATTTGCGCCGGGAGTGATCCATTCAACGTCATCGCTGAGGAGTTCAACAAATGCGGGTATGTTCCCTTCTCCGAAAAATTTGTACGCTTGTTTAACCAGATCTAAAATTTCATTTGAATTCATTTTTTTGCTTAGTCAATTTTTAAAAAAGAAACACTTTGAAATATTTGAACGCAATAATTCGAGCAGTAACGAAACCGGGAAATGTATCTGAGCAGTAAGGGGTACATGAATAAGTACGTGCAAAGATAGTCTTGTGGATTGCCCGTTTCAAAGGAAAATATTATTTTGATGTAGCATACAAATTGGCGCTTGGCAATAATGAAAATGCCGATAACATGCTAAAACAGGTCAATTTCGACAATATTTATATTATATATTTTATCAAATTGTAGTATATTTAGCCCCGGTTGTAAACTAAAAATAAATCAAATGCATGAAACTAAGGTCATAGGCGTTCTCAGGAAATTTTCAACTGAAGAAATGAAAGAGTTTGGCTGGTTTGTAAACTCGCCTTTTCATAACAGAATAAAGAACGTAACAAAACTGTTTGAAGCGATAAAAAAGTTTCATCCCGCGTTCGAAAGCAGGTTCATAAATAAAAAATATGTGTACAAAAGAATTACCGGGAACGGATCGTATAACGATGCAGTCATGAGAAATTTATGCAGCGACCTCTATAAGCTTGCCGGAGATTATCTTGCGATAAGGTCGTACAAAAGCAAACCCACCATTGATAAAATGACAAGGCTGGTTGAGCTGAGAAGATCTCAGCACGATAAAAACCTGCTTATGGAATTCGAAAAAGTGAAAGAGACTATTGAAAAGGCAAGGTTCAGGGATGAAGATTACTATTATGAGAACTTTCTTTACTGGAACAAACGCAACAACAGCTTTGCGGCTAAATCGATAGAATCATTCCAGCAGAATATTCACAGCGAAATTTCAGAGTTCGCTCATTACTTTATAATTCATTTAATCGACCGCTATCACCAGGCTCACAGGCACAGGACATCATATAAAACATTTCTCAAAAATAATTTTTTATCGGATACGGTAAATGTGCTCAGGAAATACGGTTTCATGGATGCGCCCGTTATAAAGGCGCTATACCATATGTTCATGCTGGTACAAACAAACCTGGAAGAACATTATTTAACGCTCAAAGAACTAATGAAAGATTATTTCGGGTATTTATCGCCATACAGCCGGTTTATAATATTTCAATCGTTACAGGTGTTTTTCATGAACTGTGAAAGGCAGGGGATAACCGCCTACCGGCGCGACCGCTTTGAAATATACAAAAATTACGCCGCAACCAAAGACCTGATATACGATAACGAGCTTGCCGACGCTTCATACACAAGCGCGGTTGTAGCGGCTATACAGGTGAAAGAATATGATTGGGCAGTTTGGTTTACAGAAGAATTCAGGAAATACCTGGCGCAGAACCTGAGGCAGGACGCATATTACTATAACTACGCGCGCATACTGCATGCGCAGAAGCGCAACGAAGAAGCGCTGGGATACCTTGCCAGAGTTATACCGACTCATCACCCGATAAAAGCGGTGGTAAAAGTTGTTGAGTTACAGATTCTGTTCGAGCTGGAAAGATGGGAATCAGTCTTCCTGAAACTTGACAGCCTCAGGCATTTTTTTTCAAAGAATGAAGCTATGAGCCAGACAATGCGCAGCGCGCTTGGGAATTTTTATAAGCTATATACGATGTTTGTCGATTTGAAGACAAAAGATAAAGGGCCCCCGCTGCGTGAAATAAAGAAGGAAATAGAACGAATAAAATACAGTTATTCAATGGAATGGTTTAAGGAACAATTGGCGCTTAACAAATAGTCGATAATCCCGCAAGCGGGATTGAGTTCAATCGCTAACGCGCTTGAACTCAATAAATATTAAACACGAAAGACTAAACTCTAAATTCGAAATAATATCGAATAACGAAATAAGAAAAAAGAAGCCCCACCCTGCGCCAAAGGCGCTTCCCTCCCCAAAGGGGAGGGTTATGATAAATAGATTGTCTTACCCCTCTCCTTCGGGGAGGGGAAACTCGCTGAAAGCGAGTGGGGTGGGGCTGAAATCCGAAACAATATCGAAAAAGAGAAATTCGAAAAAAGAAATAAATGTTATCTTTGGAATACAGCGACCGTGTCGATGGGGCGTTGACACTGTCAACGCACTCCGAAGAAAAGAATCCAACTCATTTAACTTAATTAACTAAATTAAAAGAATATTCTTTCTATAGTCCAGTAAGCGGCTATTGCCGTTATCATAAGCGATGCCGGAATAACAATTCTTTGCCTGTACCATTCTTTTCGTCTGAACCACAAGCCGCAAATAAGGAACGCTATCGCAATTACTGAAAGCTGTCCAAGCTCAACGCCAACATTAAATGTAAGGAGCGCAGTTAAGAATTGTGATTTGGGGAGTCCAAGTTCTTTAAGCGCGCCGGCAAACCCCATTCCGTGCACCAATCCAAAAGCAAACACAACAAGTATTCTCCACGGGCGAAGTTTTTTTGTGATGACATTTTCAACCGCAATAAATACAATTGAAAGCGCTATTACCGGTTCTATTATAAATGAAGGGATTGAAACAATTTCGTACATTGCCAGTCCCAGTGTAATTGAATGAGCTATTGTAAATGCTGTGACCTGGGAAAGAAGCTGCCTGATATTATTACTGAGCAGGAATAAGCCAAGAACAAACAGTATGTGATCCAGGCCAAGCGGGAGTATATGAGTATAGCCCAGCTTAAGATAAACCCAGCTCACATCGAGCCTGGAAATATTACTAAGGTCTAACGGATGAAAAAAAGCCGCTGTCATTTTGATTGTCTCCTTATCTTATTCCGAATATAAATTTTTGTAATACGGATTTATTTTAAGCGCCATATTCATATACTCTATAGATTTATCCAAATGGCCTGTGTACCTGTATATTATTCCTGCGTGATAATATAAAAGCGGGTCTTTTGTTCCGAGCGCCAGGGCATCATTTATGTTTTTTTCGGCCTCATTAAAATTTCCCATTTTATAATAAGTCCACGCAAGCGCTTCGCTTCCTTTTACGCTCGGGCGCCTTTCAAATGATTTTTTTGCAAGTTCAAGCGCCTCCTCCAGGTTTTTATTATGCTCGGCTTCAAAGAGAGCCAGTTCCATATCTGTATCAATTCCTTTTTGTTTATACATAGTATTAATAAACTTAACGTTGCTATACTGCTCTTCCGCATTGTCTTTTTGCCCTGCAAGCGTATAAGCATCTCCCAGCATAATAATGTATTCCGGCAGAGCGCTTATCTGTATAGCCTGCTTAAGAAGTTCAATAGCGGCGTTATAATTCCCGCGCGAAAGCTGTAATTTCGCAAGCGCTCCGTAACAGTGAACATATCCCGGAAATTCATAAGCTGCTTCCTGATATTCCTGCTCGGCCTTTTGGTCATCGCCGCTGTTTAAATAAAGGTTTCCAAGCTGTATTCTGCACCATGCGGTATTTTCCCCTGCAGGCGACCCTGCATTGATCGCGGATTTCATCGCTTCTATTGCTCCTTTTATATCTCCTTTAAGCTCCCTGATGTATGATATTCTTGAATAAGATGTCAGGTCCGGCCTCATATCCACCATTTCCTGCACGGTCTTGATCGCTTCGTCATATTTTCCCGTTTCGATCTGGGCATCATAAATAACGCTTCTCAGAGGCGCATTATCAGGATTAATATTCTTTGCTTTAATTCCCCATTCAAGCGCTTCTTTAAACTGGTGGCGTGATAAACACAGGGTTCCCATTAAATACATGGCCTCGAAATTTGTATTATCTGCATCAAGCGCATTTTGTAAAACATGTTCCGCTTTATTGTAATATTCAGGATCGGAAGTTTCCCTTGCCCGCTGCAGGTAAGCGGCGCCAAGCTCTGCGGATAATTTTGCATTGGATGGGTTTTCCTTAAGTTGATCTTCCAAAGCGGTTATAAACCGTTCTGTTTTTCCGCTTGTCCGGCTTACAAAATTTATTCTTGAATCCATCAGCCCCTGGGAATTTTGTTTTTTCTGCCCGTATAATTTACTGTAGCCGATCCAGCCTGCAGCGCCTGTTATTACAGCGATGACTGTAATGAGTATTATTTTCTTTTTCATTTTCTTTACTTTTAAAATTATCTCCCTCCCTGAGTTACAGGGAGGGAAGAAATTAAATTAAATTATTTTATCAGAATCATTTTTTTGGTATCAACAAAGTCGCCTGATCTGATCTGGTAGAAATAAATACCCGATGCAAAATTGGAGGCATCAAAAGTTCTCTCATAAGTACCGGCGGGGAGCTGTTCATTAACAACGGTTTTAACTTCCCTGCCAAGTAAATCGTAAATTACAATTTTAGTAAGCGCGGTTTTCGGGATATCAAACTTAATTGTAGTTGACGGATTGAACGGGTTTGGATAATTCTGGTTTAGCTTATAGGTTTTCGGGATGATAATACCGATTTGCGGAATACCTATAGGACCAGTATACAGCCTGCCATGGAGATCTTCATAACCTTCATGCGGCGGAGCAAGGAACGGGAAAGTATTTCCAAACGCCACATCATTTTGCTGAACGCCGTCGCCTAATTGTCCATTGGGTCCGTTTGCATGCGCGCTATCGAGAAGTACGCCGGCAACAACTCTTAAAGCTATATCTATAACATCATCCGCCAGGCGCCGTCCATTGGGGAAACCTGCAACATCCCCGCCGATAACGCCAAGCCTGTTTTCAACCGCCGAAGGATGAATTCCAAGATTTATTCGCAGCTGTTCACTGGGAGTCCTCGCATCCTGCGGCCTCTGGTTAAGTCCGGTTACGCCAGTTAAAAATACTGCAACAAGGTCATTACGGCCGGTGAGTGGAACAGGAACAAGCACGGGGTAGAAAGCATTCATATAAATTGCAAGCTCAGGAGTTGTTACATAACTTAGAAACTGCGCATCATTAACCGGCTTGCTGGAATTCCATTTATCTTTTTGTCCGATCGGTAAAACCACTTCATTAGTAAGCGGCATACCCAGTCTTGAAACCTGTACCCAGTTTCCCGAGCCTGTACGAACGCCTGAAACGCTGTCGATAACGGTTGTGGTTCTTCTGCTTGTTGTGGACCATATGCCAACAATCGCATTTGAATCAGTGGCAACAGGGTTTGGATTTCCGTTGCGCGTTACATCGCTTTTTGGAACCTGTATAGCAATTGAGTGAACATTAAAACCGGCCAGAGCATCTTTGCCGTTGGTCTGGTTACCGGGTGCGCCGGGGCGGATCTTAAGCAGGTCAAAAGCTGCGCCGAGGTCGACAAAAAACGGGTCATCAGCCGGGCCGCAGAATACTTTTGTTGTTCCGTTTACCGTTTGTACTGCAGAGGTCATGAGCGATATGTAATTAGGCATTGATTGCGGACCCATATAAAGCGGGTCAACGTGACTTGTTCCTCCGACATAACACGGGGGAACAGGTAAACCGGTGAACTGCCATGTCTGTACGCCGTTTACAATTCTTCTAACAGTATATGTCTGCCTTACATTAAGGTTAGCGCTTGTGTTGGTTGTAACCGAACCGGTATTGTAGAGAAATGTGTTCTGATTATTTACAACATCCTGGAACTCAAACTGGTAAATAACGTGCGGAATACGGTCGCCCACATTATCAATTTTAATTTCATAAAGAACGTCGGAGCCAAACTTGTTAAAGTTCGGGCCGCCGGCAGGTTCTTCAAAAGGATTAAAATTGGCGATGATGTTAAGCTTTGTTGTATCAGATGTATGTACAAAAGCATAAACATCTGTGTTATCGGCAAGCGGGTCCTGTGAAATAATGGGAGCCTCACGATGGCTTGACGCTTCAATGAGGTCCGGTTTGAATATTGCCAGCGCTGCAATAACAATTGCGATGCCGGCAGCAATCAGTGTGAATTTTTTCATAGAGATTTCCTCCTTTGGTTTTAGGTTTGTGTGTAGAAGGTTATACGAAAAGAGACCGCGTAAGGTTTTGTCAAACCAAAAAAAGTCCCAGCCCGGAAGCAAACGACGCAGGCACGGGGCGCGCGTAATATTTAAGTAAATTATTTATAATTTTAAGGCAGGTTATAACCTGCCTTTTTTGTAACCATTTGTTTAATCGGCATTTTAATGGCAAGCGCTGCCGAAAGAAGAATTTTATTATTTCAAAAAAAATTGTTTTTAACTAAGTTAAACTGAAGTTTGACCTAAGATTTTTATAGCCTACATGCAAAATCGGAAGACCGGATTTTTAACTGATGATTTCTAAAATCAATTTGAGGAGGCCTTAGCGCAGAACTTAATACGTCTTTCAAAATCTAATTTTAATTTAAATTCTACTAAGATGAAAAAGACAATATTGATAACTCTTTTAGTTGTCACAAAACTTGCATTCACACAGCCGACCCAGCAATGGGCGTATTCTTATAATTACTCATTGAATTCCTGCGATATCCCTTCCATAATGAAAATGGATAATTCCGGAAATATTTACATATGTGGCACAACGCAGCAATCAAACCCGACAGCGCTGCCTGATTTTCTTACAATGAAAATTAATTCAAGCGGATTTTTGGGATGGATGAGAACATATAACGGTACAGGAAACGATCAGGATATACCGCATGCTTTATGCATCGATAATTCAGGCAACGTATATGTGGCAGGTTCATCTGTACGGCCTGTAAGAGGATGGGATGGCGTACTTATAAAATACAACTCAGCGGGCGTTCAGCAATGGATAAAAAGATATGACGTACCCGAAGATGAGTATAATGTCTTTAACGCTATGACGCTGGATCAATCCGGAAATATTTATGTTGCGGGCGGCACCGGCGGTAACGGCTTTAACGTAGTATTAATTAAATACGACAATTCAGGAAACCAGCAATGGATCGCAAGGATCACAGATCCGCAGTACTTTGATGCCGGCGCAGATGCAGTAATAGCCGACCACAACGGGAATATTTATCTTAGCGGTACAAACGAAATGACTGAAATGAATTACAATTTACTTGCAGCCAAGTATAATAATTCAGGCGTGAGGCAATGGATTAAAACGTTTGACTGCAGGTTCGAAGAACCGACGGATCAGTATGTTTCAGTTGATGACGCAAATAATTTTTATATCACAGCGTCAGGCTCGTTTAATATTTCACAGAGCTGCGGGATACTTACTTTTAAATATGACTCTAACGGAAATTTATTATGGAATAATAGATTCGGTTATGATACAGCTAGAAATTATGCTTACGGTATGTCGCTTGATAACAGCGGCAATATCTTTGTTTCCGGATATTTAGCCAACAACAACAGCAACGGAGATGAGATGACCACTTTGAAGTACAACCCACAAGGTACGGAATTATGGCGCCAGCTTTTTACTTATTATGCCGGCTCTTATGCTATAGCGCAGTCGCAAGCGCTTGATAAAGCGGGGAACGTTTATGTTACAGGCTGGGCAAGCCATCAAAATCAGTCTTCAACTACTACAACACTTAAATATAGTTCATCAGGGGTTCTTGAATGGACAAAGCAATATTTGGACGACCAAA
>Ga0265318_10002313_pt1 | contig 10232 bp, 8 predicted proteins | sample 4821metaG_FD_192431 | JGI IMG/M metagenome (GOLD analysis project Ga0265318, IMG submission 192431) | Rhizosphere microbial communities from Carex aquatilis grown in University of Washington, Seatle, WA, United States - 4-8-21 metaG | ecosystem: Host-associated > Plants > Roots > Rhizosphere >... | reverse complement strand
AAGGACCGACGCGGTACTCTGGGCCCGTCCCGAGCAGTTCGAGGTCATGGTGAGCCTCGCTGCGACCCTGGCCCAGGACCTCTTCCGGGCCGGGCGCCTGCAGTCGACCGCGATCGACGACACCCGCCAGATCCCGGCGAAGCGCCTCGCGGACCTCGAGTCGTTCCTCGACAGGCTGGCCGTCGTGAAGCCGACCCCGGCCCCCGGGACACCGCTCGCAGGCGAGGCCGGGGTCGCCCGGCCGAGGATGAACGTCATGACCTTCGAGCCGGAGGGAACCCGCGGCGTCGCCGCCTACGTCAATGGAAGCAAGGCCGCAGCGACTTAACCTGGACGAGCTCCACCAGCTCAGGTGGCTCCTCGGCGGGGTGCTCATGATCCTGTCGGTCGCGACGGTGTTCTACCTGGACATCGACGCCGAGATCATGGCTGCGGTCGCGCTCCTCGGGATCGTGGCCGGCATCGCCCGGCCCCGGGACCCGGCGAGGGTCCCCGTCTGGGTCCACCGCCTCGCGTTCCCGGCGATCCTGGCCTTCTTCGCGGGCGACCTGAAGATCACGGGCCAGCTCCTGCCGGCGATCGTCCGGCTGGACCTGCTGCTCCTCCTCTACCGGGGCGTCTCGTACCGGGCGCGCCGCGACGACCTGCAGATCGTCGTCCTCGGCCTTTTCCTCGTCGTCGTGGCCGGGGTATTGACCGTGTCCCTCATGTTCGCCGCGCAGATCCTGGTCTTCACGGCCTGCGCGCTGTGCCTTCTGCTGGTCGTCACCATCGCGGAGTCCACCGAGGGCGGGCAGGCCCCGAAGCTCGCCGTCCGAGGCGTCGTGCCTCCCTGGGCCGCGCACGCCGACTGGCGCAGGCTCCTGCGGCGGCTCTGGGAGATCTCGGACTGGCGGCTCCTCGCCTCGGCGGCCGGGCTCTTCATCGGGGTCGTCGTCATCTCGGGGCTCCTCTTCCTCGCGATCCCGAGATTCCAGCTCGAGAACAGCCTCTTCCTCGAGCGGTTCGTCACGAAGCGTGCGATGACGGGCTTCAACGACTCGATCAAGTTCGGTGACATCACCGAGATCACCCAGGACGACAGCATCGCGTTCAACGTGGACCTCTCCGACCCCTCGCAGGCGCCGGCGCTGCCGTACTGGCGGATGATCGTCCTGGACCAATACAGCAACGGGGGCTTCAAGCTCTCCCCGGTCCTCAGGTCGGAGCTCGGCCGCGAGCGCACGTCGGCCAACATCCTGGGAGTCGGGGCCACGGGTCCGCGGGGCCAGGCGACCTGGACCTTTTACGTCGAGTCGGGCATCAGCCGCTACCTTCCGCTCCTGGGCAACTTCTGGGCGCTCAGGTTCCGCGAGGCGCAGAACTTCCGGTATTCCCCCGACATGGGGATCGTGGCGCTGCGCGACGAGCCGGCGTCGATGACGGCTTACCGGGTCGAGGGAATGGCTTCCGACACGTCCGAACTTCGCGACAGGACCTTCGCCTCGATGTGGAGGAAGCGCGGCCCGGCCGGGCTCCACGTCCAGCTCGGCCTCCAGCTCTCGGACGCCGACAAGGCGACGCTCGCGCGGATCGACGCCGCCCTCGCCGTCCCCGCGGGGGCCGGCGCGCAGGATTTCGCGGACCGCGCCATGGCCTGGCTTCGCAAGACGCACCGCTACTCCCTCTCGCCGCACATCCCCGCGGGGCAGGGGGACCCCCTCGTGCGCTGGATGGCCTCGGGCGAGGCCGGCCACTGCGAGCTCTTTGCCGGCGCCCTCGTCCTCATGGCCCGCTCGGCGGGCATCCCCGCCCACGTCGTCACCGGGTTCAAGGGGGGGACCTGGAACGCCTACTCGGGCAACTACACGATCCGCAACTCGGACGCCCACGCCTGGACCGAGGTCTGGGACACGAAGCGGGAGGCGTGGCTACGGGAGGACACGCTCGCGGTCTCCGCGGCCGCGGACCTCGCCAGGGAGAAGGGCGACGCCGCCCTCGCCGGGCTCATGGACCGCAGCTGGTCGGCGCGGCTCAACAGCCTGCGGGTGTTCTGGTACCGGCGGATCGTGAACTTCGACCAGCAGTCGCAGGCCGATACCCTCAAGGCCGTGAAGGACGCAACCGGCAACTCGGGCAAGTGGCTTAGGACCGCGCTGGCCGATGCCGCGCAGCGGGTGAAGGACTGGTTCCGGGGCCCCTGGGACCTTGCCCGGATCACGCGTCTTGCCGAGACGGCCGCCGGCGTCGCCGCCGCCGGGTGGCTCCTGTCAAGGGTCCGCTGGAGCCTCTCCCGCGTCGGGGGCGGCCGCAGGGTCGACCCCGTGCGGCGCGAGGCGGGCAGGTGGCTCGCGCGGGTGGACGGGCCCGCGGACTTGGTCGGCGACCTGCAGCGGCTGCGCTACGGTCCCGCTCCCAGCTGGCCCCGGCCCTCGGACGTCTTCAGGAAGGCCCGGCAGGCGGCGTCTAGTTCGAGGCGATCCCGGCGCCGTGCCTCTTCGCAAAGTAGGCCTTGAGGATGGCCGAGGCGACGGGCACGGAGTAGCGGCCGCCGGCAAAGTTCTCGCCGGGCACCGTGCCGTCCACGGCGACCGCGATGGCGATCTCCGGGTTCTCGACGGGCGCGAAACAGATGAACCACGCCTCGTCCACCCTTCCCTGTGGGCGGATGATCTGGGCGGTGCCGGTCTTCCCGGCGATCCGGACGCCGGGCACCCTCAGGGTCTCGAGGGTCGTGAGCAGCTTGCCGGTGCCCTCGGTGACGCAGCCCACCATCCCCTTGAGGACCGCCTCCCTCTGCGAATCCGAGAGGCCGATGGGCTCGGTGTGCTGCTCGGGCCGGTTCGCCACGTGGATCAGGGTCGGCCTTGTCCAGGTCTCGCCCCGCGCAAGCGAGGCCGCGAAGCAGGCCATGGTGAGCGGCGTCTCGCCCACGAACCCCTGGCCGATCGACATGTTCGCGGTGTCGCCCGGCGACCAGCTCTCGCTGCGCTTCGCCTGCTTCCAGTCGGGGTCGGGGATCAGCATCCGGTGGGTTTCCCCGGGAAGCTCGATCCCGGTCGGCCGGTCCAGGTGGAAGCGCCTCGCCTCCGCCGCGATCGCATCGACACCGGTCTTCAGGCCCACCGTCCAGAAATAGATGTCGCAACTCTCGGAGATCGCCTCGGGAAGCGTGAGCAGGCCGTGGTGCCCGAGCCCGTTGTCGCAGCTGAACCGCCGGTTGCCGATCATCATGCTTCCCTCGCAGTCGGCGGGCGTGTCCTCGGGTCGCACGGACCCCGACCTGAGGGCGGCCATCGAGACCACGAGCTTGAAGGTCGAGCCGGGCTAATAGACGCCGTTCAGCGCCGAGTTCGTCCAGGCCTTCCGGTCCTCGATGTCCGCGGCGGCGGCCTGCGTGAGCCTGGGGGAGAAGACGTTCAGGTCGTAGCCGGGCAGGCTCGCCATCACGAGCACCTCGCCCGTGCGCACGTCGAGCGCCACCGCGGCGCCCGTCTGGTCGCCGATCGCCTCCTCGGCGGCCTGCTGCAGGTCGATATCGAGGCTCGTCGTGATGCTGTGGCCCTGGACCGGGAGCCGGTGCTCTATCGGCGGGTTCACCTTGTAGCCCGAGGGGTCGACCCGGAGGATCGTGTAGCCCGCCTCGCCCTGGAGCGTCGAGTCGAACTGCTTCTCGATGCCGTCCCGGCCGATCGAGCCCTTCATCTTGAGGGTCGTCAGGCCCTCGCCCGGGAACTCCTCGTCGTCGGCGCCCTCGTTGACGCCGACGTAGCCGAGCGTGTGGACCGCCGCACCGTCGTAGGGGTAGTAGCGCGTGTTGGAGGTGTACACCTGCAGCGGCGAATTGACCGGGAGGTGCTCGACCAGCCTTGCGAACTCCTCGGGCTTCAGGTCGTCGACGAGCGTGTAGGGCAGGAGAAGCTGGTGCTCGAGGTGGCGCTGGAGGCCCGCGGAGTCCACCGTGCCGCTCCTGCCGAGGAACTCGTTCACCTGGTCCATGTAGCGCTTCACGACGCTCGTGTGCGCGAGCCGCTCCAATTGGGAGCTGGTCGGGACGTCGCCCTCGCCCGAACGGCGGTAGTTGTTGCGGATGCGGATGAACTCCTCGCGGAACTCGGGGCGGAGCTCGTCCAGGTAGAGGACGACCGCGAACCGGGGCCGGTTGCCGACAAGGATCCTGCCGTTCCTGTCGAAGATGTTGCCGCGGGGGCCCGGGACGATGACCCGGCGCTCGTTCTGCTGGCGCTCCTCCTCGTGGTGGATCGAGCCCTTGATCAGCTGCTGGTAGGCGAGGCCGCAGGTCAGCGTCGCCAGGAGCAGGGCCACGATCCCGTGGAACGCGATGATCCTCGGGTCGAATCCTGCCTTGGACTCGACCAGGCTTCCTGAGCGTTCGGAGGGTGCGGCCATGGGACGGTGGCGCCCAACCTATGCCATGCGCGACGGCTTCGCACGCGCCAATTCAAGGGTGCGCAGCTGCAACGCGAAAAACCAGGGTGCGGCGAGCGCAAGCGCGACCTGCGACCACGCCAGGTCGGAGAAGAGCCTCGGCCACGCGCCCGCGCCGAGGTGCGGCGACTTGACCCGCAGGAGGGAGAGGGCGATGAAGAGCGCCAGGTTCACGAGGAGCGCCACGACGACCCGCACCACAGTCTCGTCGCGCTGGAGCCGCTCCCTCACGTTGAAGACGATGGCGTGCGCCGCGCCGAAGAGGGCGGCGTGGGTGCCGAAGGCGACCGGGCTCACCGAGTCGCACAGGAGCCCGCCCAGGACCGAGGCTGCGAACCCCGAGCGGAACGGCATCGCGAGGGCCGAGTACGCGACGAAGAGTCCGCCCGCGAAGAGCCACACGTGGAAGCCCGAGAGGGCGCTGTTCACCTCCGCCACCAGCGCGCGCAGGATGTAGAGCGTCAGGAAAAGGGCCACGGCGCCGCGCATGGGGTGCGGGCCTAGCCCGGATTGTCGCGGACGAGGACGGTCACCTCGGTAAGCTCCGAGATCCGCGGGTCGAGCTCGACCTCGCCCGTCTTGAAGAGGCCGTCCGCGCTCGACTCGACGTGGGTGATCCGCCCGATGGTGAGCCCCGGCGGGTAGACCCCCCCGAGGCCCGAGGTGGCGAGGCGCTTCGGGACGGTGGCGCTCGCATAGACGTCCAGCGGCACGAACTCGATGATTCCCCTCGGCGACCCGAAGACCTGGTTGTCGCCGCCCTGGTAGCTGATGGGGCGGCTGTCCCCGTCGACGACGGCGGCGATCCTGAGCCCCGGGTCGCTCGTCAGCTGGACGACCGACGTGTACGCGTGGACCTCCGAGACCCTCCCCACGACGCCGCCGCTGTAGACGACGGGCGCCCCGACGGGGATCCCGTAGTCGGAACCCTTTCGGATCACCATCCGCTGCCACCAGCTCGAGAAGTCGCGCTGCGCGACCCGTGCGTGCTCGTAGTGGAAGCCCTCGATCGGGGGCATCTTCAGGAGCGCCCCCAGGCGCGCGACCTCGGCCTCGAGTTGCCCGTTCTGCTGCACGGAAAGCGTGTAGGAGGCGTTGAGCCTGGCCATGTCGCGCCCCGCCTCGATCAGCTCGTCCTTAGAGTGGAGGCGAAGCGCCCAGAACCTCTGGAGGTCGTTGGCGTAGGACGCCGCCGCCGCAACGGGCGCCGTCATCTCGAAGAAGCTCGCCCGGGCGAGGACCTTTAGAGCCGCCGGAGCGACAAGCCACACGACAGCCGCCAAACCCAGCGCTACGAAGGGTCGGGCTTGGTCAAATCGCTGGGAACGCCCAATCCTCACGCGTTCTGCATGAGCCAGGACAGGTCGTTCAGAACGGCTCCTGTACCATTGGCCACGGCAGAGAGGGGATCATCGGCAACCGTCACGGGAAGACCGGTCTTGTCGCTAAGGAGCCGGTCGATCCCCCGGATCAGCGAGCCGCCCCCGGCCATCACGAATCCCCGGTCGACCAGGTCGGCGGAGAGCTCGGGAGGGCAGCGCTCGAGGGTGGTGCGCACCGCGTCCACGATCGCTGCGATCGTGTCGGAGAGCGCCTCGCGCACCTCCTGGGAAGTGATGTGGATGGTCTTGGGGAGCCCGGCGACCGAGTCGCGGCCCTTGACCTCCATCGAGAGCTCCTCGTCGAGCGGGTAGGCGGACCCGATCCGCATCTTGATCTCCTCCGCGGTCCGCTCGCCGATCAGCAGGTTGTAGGCCCGCTTCATGTAGCCGATGATGGCCGCGTCGAGCTCGTCGCCAGCGACGCGGATCGACTTGGAGAAGACAATCCCGTTGAGCGAGATGATCGCGATCTCCGTCGTGCCTCCGCCGATGTCGACGATCATGTTGGCCGCCGGCTCGTCGATCGGGAGACCGACGCCGATGGCGGCCGCCATCGGCTCGGGGATCGTGATCACCTTGCGCGCCCCCGCGTGGGTGGCGCTGTCCATGACGGCCCGCTTCTCGACCGCCGTGATACCGGAGGGGATCGCGATCACGACGCGGGGAGGGGCCCTGAAGCTCTGGCTGGCCTTCTGGATGAAGTAACGAAGCATCGCCTCCGTCACGTCGAAGTCCGCGATCACGCCATCCTTCATCGGCCGGATCGCCGTGATGTTTCCCGGGGTGCGCCCGAGCATCCTCTTCGCCTCGTCGCCGACCGCCCTGACCTTGCGGGTTACCGTGTCCAGGGCCACCACCGAGGGCTCGCGCAGGACGATGCCCTTGTCCTTGAGGTATACGAGCGTGTTGGCCGTTCCGAGATCGATTCCGATATCGTTGGAGAAATAACCGAAAAGGTTGGCCATGTTCGCGTGTTGCGGGGGAGCTGGTATCGCTGGCGTTGCCGCCGACGGAATCGAATGGGCTGCGCAGGAAGCTGTCAACGAGGGAAATACGCCGCTTTGGGTTGACGGTGCGGGGTGTCAGAAGCGATTTTGGTATCGGGGGCGGCCATGCACGGAATCCTGTTCATACAAGACCTGGCGATAATCCTCGTGGTCGCCGGGGCCGTGAGCTGGCTCTGCCAGCGAATCGGGCTTTCGACGGTAGTGGGCTTCCTGACGGCGGGGATCCTCGTGGGGCCGGGGATGCCCTACCTGTCGCTCGTCTCGGACATCGTCGGGATCGAGACCCTCGCCCAGGTGGGCCTCGTCTTCCTCATGTTCTCGATCGGCCTAAGGCTGAGCCTAAGGAGGCTGCGCCGCCTGGGGCTTCCGCTGGCCGCCGCGGTCTTCGTCGGGGCGACGGCGATGTACTACCTCTCCCGGCTCCTGGCCGCGGCCCTGGGCTGGAGCTCGACCGAGGGCCTCTTCCTGGCCGGCATGCTGATGATCTCCTCCTCGTCGATCATCGGCAAGATCCTGCACGAGACCGGGCTCAACCACGAGCGGGCGGGCCAGCTGGCGATCGGGGTGTCCGTCCTGGAGGACGTGGTGGCGGTCGCCATGCTCGCGCTCCTCGAGTCCGTCGTCCAGCTGGGCGGGGTGGGGGCCAGCCACGCCTCGGCCATGGGGGTCACGCTCCTGCACCTGGGGGCCTTTGTCGCGATGATCGTCATCGCCGGGCTCATCATCATCCCGTGGCTCCTGAAGCGCATGAGCGTCTCCCTCGGGGAGGAGCTCCAGACCCTGGGGCTTGCGGCGCTCCTCTTCAGCCTGGCGATCCTGGCCCAGAGGGCCGGCTACTCGCTCGCGCTCGGGTCCTTCCTCCTGGGGATCATCGTGGCCGAGACGCCCCACCGCCACCAGGTGGAGCGCACCTTCGAGGGGATGAAGGATGTGTTCAGCGCCGTCTTCTTCGTGGCCATCGGGATGCAGATCGACGTGAACGAGTTGGTCCAGTCGTCCGGGTTGATCGCCGGCGTGGCCGTCTTCACGCTCGTCGCCCGGCCCATGGCCGTCACGGCCGGACTCTGGCTGCTCGGCACCCCCTCAAAGGACAGCATCCGGGCGGGACTCATGGCGTCGCCGATCGGCGAGTTCTCGTTCGTGATCGCGCAGTTGGGAGTCGGCGCCGCCGTCGTCCCCTCGAGGTTCTACCCGCTCGCGGTCGGCGTCTCGCTCCTGACTACCCTCGTGACTCCCTTCATCGCCCGCAGGTCCGAGGCCATCGCGACGGCGTTGATCGCCCGGCAACCCCAGTGGCTGAGCGACTGGCTTCGCTATTACCAGGACTGGCACGAGCGCTTCACGCGCCAGCGCAAGCGCAGCACGCTCTGGCAGCTCAGCCGCAAGCGGTTCGCGCAGATTGGGATCGAGATGCTGTTCGTCAGCGGGGTCCTCGTCTTCTCGCGCGAGCTCTACACGGCGATCGAGGACTGGCTCGGCCACGACTGGATGTTCCCGAACGGGGCCCAGGCCGGGTTCTGGCTGATCCTCGGCTCTGCCGTCCTCGCCCCGCTTGTCGCGATCTGGCGGAACACCTCGGCCCTGGCGCTGCTCTTCGCCCAGGTCTCGACCTCCGGCCACCCGCGGGCGAAGGAGTTCGCGCCGATGATCGAGACGGGGCTGAAGGCGCTCGCGGCCGGCGCCCTCACCATCTGGCTGATCGCGGTCGTCCCCGCCGAGGACACGGCCCGGTGGCTTCTCCTGGCGAGCGCGCTGGCGGCGATCCTGGTCGTGGTGGTGCTGCGCCGGAAGCTCATCTACTGGCACTGCGTGCTCGAGGTGGAGCTCAAGAACACGATGGAGGTCTCCGAGACGAAGATGACGTCGACGACCGCCCCCTGGCTCGGCCGCCACCCGGACTGGGACATCCACATGATCGACTGCACGCTCCCGGACCTGGCAGACTGCCAGGGAAGGACCATCGCGGCGCTCGACCTAAGGGCCCGCTTCGGCTGCTCGGTCGTGGGAATCGAGCGCCAGGGCTTCATGATCCCCTTGCCGCCCCCGGAGTCGGTCCTTTACCCCCGGGACAAGGTGCTCCTCATGGGGACGATGGACCAGGTCGAGCGCGGCAGGACTTTCCTCGTGGGCGTCTCGGGGAAGCTCAACACGGACTCCCTCCTGGAGGAGGTGCGCATGGACGCCCTGCGGGTCCCCGAGTGGATCCGCGCGAGCCGCCAGACCCTGGCGGAGATTTCTCCCGCCCAGAACCACGGGGTGCAGATTGCCGGGATCCGCCGCGGAGATGCGCGCATCCTCAACCCGGCCGCGCATGAGTCGCTTTTGCCCGGGGACGAGATCCTTGTCCTGGGCACGCCCGACCAGATCCGCGGTTTCCGCGGCTGGCTCACTGAAAACCCGGCTTCGGAGGACTAGGCCCCGAACGTCAGTTCGTCCCGTGGGTCCCCGTCGAATCGGGCTTCTTTGGCTCTTCCTTGGCGGGAGCCGCGGGCTCGTCCTCCCTGGAGGCCTTCTTGAATTCCTTCATCGACTGCCCGAGGCCCTTTGCGAGCTGGGGAAGCTTGGTGCCCCCGAAAAGCAGGAGGACAATGAGGAGGATGAGGACCCACTCGCCGCCACCCGTGGGGATCAATCCGGCCAACTGGACATTGAAGGGTGTCATCGCCTCAATCTAGGCCCGTTTCCCGCCTAAGCAAGAGCGTTCCTGAAGGGGGGGCTAGGACCTCGGCGGCCGCAGCGACGCGGCGACCTTCAGGAGGTTCTGCGCGTTGTCGATCTGCTCGGCGTCGAAGAAGCCGTGGAGCTGGCGGATGCGGGTCGGGTGGCGCATCTTGCGCAGCGCCTTGGCCTCGATCTGGCGGATGCGCTCGCGGGTCACCTTGAACTGCTTGCCCACCTCCTCGAGCGTCCGGCTGTAGCCGTCCACGAGGCCGAACCGCAGCGAGAGGACCCTGCGCTCGCGCTCGGTGAGCGTGTCGAGGACGTCGATGATCTTCTCGCGCAGCAGCGAGTACGCCGTCATGTCGTAGGGGTTCTCGGCGGACTTGTCCTCGATGAAGTCGCCGAAGGACGTGTCGTCGCCGTCGCCGACCGGCGACTGCAGCGAGATCGGCTGCTGGGCCATCTTCATGATCTGCTGGACGCGGTCGACCGGCAGGTTCATCTCGTCGGCGACCTCGTCCGGCGTCGGCTCGTGGCCGTACTCCTGCAGGAGCTGCTTCTGCACCTGCATCACCTTGTTGAGCGTCTCGATCATGTGGACCGGGATGCGGATGGTGCGGGCCTGGTCCGCGATCGAGCGGGTGATCGCCTGGCGGATCCACCAGGTCGCGTACGTGGAGAACTTGTAGCCCCTGCGGTACTCGAACTTCTCGACCGCCTTCATGAGGCCCATGTTGCCCTCCTGGATCAGGTC
>Ga0265318_10002310_pt1 | contig 10235 bp, 5 predicted proteins | sample 4821metaG_FD_192431 | JGI IMG/M metagenome (GOLD analysis project Ga0265318, IMG submission 192431) | Rhizosphere microbial communities from Carex aquatilis grown in University of Washington, Seatle, WA, United States - 4-8-21 metaG | ecosystem: Host-associated > Plants > Roots > Rhizosphere >... | reverse complement strand
CGCGAGGGTGCCCGAGGCCCAGCAGGGCGCCTCCCCTGGCTTTATCGCCGCGGGGAGCGGAGGGCGGGTGCTCTTCATGGACGACGAGGAGCCCATCCTCAGGATGGCGGAGAAGCTCATGCAGCGGATGGGGCTCGAGTTCGAATCCGTCGCGGACGGCAGGGCGGCGATCGACCGCTATCGCAGCGCAAAGGAGGCAGGGCGCCCGTTCGACCTGGTCGTGATGGACCTGACCATCCCGGGCGGGATGGGGGGCAGGGAGGCCATCTCGGTTCTCCGCGAGTTTGATCCCGGCGTTAAGGCCATCGTCTCAAGCGGCTACTCGAGCGACCTGGCAATGGCCGACTTCCGGAAGCATGGCTTCCGCGGAATGGTCGCCAAGCCCTACGACATCTCCGAACTGGCCACCGTGATCCGCAACGTGCTCGCCGAGGCCTGACAGGGTCGCGGCGCGGTCCTCAGCGCCCGAGCGCCACGAGGCCCGGCGGCGCGTAGCCGCTCGCCACCTCGTCCAGCACGAGGACCCAGTCCGGCCCGTAGGACGGCGTCCTGAAACGCGCCGGCGAGCCGCCGGCCTGGTCGCCGATCAACGTCGCGACCCCGGTGCGGGGGTCATACCACCAGGCGCGCACGGTCCCGGAACGCAGGCGCCCGAGGTCGATGGTCGCCTCCTGGTCGATCTGCGGGAAGTAGACAAAGGCGTAGGTGCCGTCGTGGTCGCGGATCGCCTGCAGGTGGCGCCCGCCTTCGCCGGCGCCGCCGACGATCAGGAGCGGATCGGGGACCCGGGTGAACCACGGACGCGACTCGACCAGCAGGCGCAGGAACTGCATCTGTCGCGCGGCGGGCCTCCAGAGGGCATCGATCCAGTCGCGGTCCGCATGGTTGATCACCTCGCGCCGCGGCCCGGCGAACTGCCACACCGCATGGTGGCCGTACGTGACGCCGCAGGCGCCCGCGAAGACCGACCGGTAGGTCTGCCTGCGCACGTCGTTGTCGCGGAAGTACCCGGTAGACGGGTCCCATTTCGGCCAGGGATTGTACGGGTGGTCCTCGTAGTTGGGCTCCAGGTCGAGGGTGGGCTTCGGCGGCGTGAGCGCATAGTCGCGCGCGATCCAGTCCCAGACCGGCACGTCGTGCCCGCTTCCGTGGCTGCTCTGCATCCCGTTCACGCTGAGCCAGGGCTCGTTGTGCAGGAACTCGGACGACGACTCCTCGCCGCCCTGTGGATTATAGACGGCGAGGGGCTTGGCGCCGAGGCCGTCGGCGATGCCCGCGGCCAGCTCGCGCCATACGGGCGTCCAGTCCTGGTCGGCTGCGTATCCCGCGTCGAGGCCCATCTTCACGATGGCGTCATTGTGCATCCCGCGCAGGCGCGCGGGGCGGTCGCCCCCCAGCAGCCAGAGGACATTCGTCCGCTCCCGAAGCAGGGCGCCTAGGTAGCGGCCGTAGGCGTGGACGGCCGGCAGGTTGTCCGTCGTGAATATCCGCGGGCCGGTCCCCCACGGGGCCGTGAGTTTGTCGCCCCAGGTGGGGACCAGGGCGACATAGAGGCCGTCGGCCGCGGCCTCGTCGACGATCTCGGTCACCCTCTTGAAGTAGGCGGGATTGGGGCGGCCGGGATCGTTGTCGAAGAGAGGGCGGTCGCCCTGCTCGTCGGGCTGGTTCAGCCCGTCGCGCTCGGCCAGGACCACGGTCTGGATGACGGTGAAGCCCTGGCGGGCCCGCGTGCGCAGGTAGTACGAGCACTCCTCCCGCGTCGTGTCGTGGATCAGCTGCCAGGCGGTGTCTCCCAGCCAGAAGAAGGGCTTCCCGTCCTCCGTCGAGAGGAGATGACCGCCCTCGTGGACCCGGATCCGCGGAAGGCCCGCCTGGGGCGACGGCGCGGCGCCGAGCAGCGCCGCATTCAGGAGGATCGCTAGGGTGAAGGTTCGGGGCGACATGGGGAATGAGTCTAGACAGACGCGTTCAGAGGCGAGACAGAAGGCGCGGGGAGCGCCGCGCGCACGGTGGCGAGTCCGGCGGGCCGCCGGATCGGCGCACGAATCCAGAAGCGATTATAGGGAGCATTAGCGCGCTTACGGCGATCGCCTTGCGCTTGTTGACGCCGCGGCGAAACCCCTCAGGAATGGGGCGCCCCGCCAACCCCGACCCCAATGGAAGCAACCCCAGCCGAAGTCCCCGCGCCGACACCCGCCCCGTCCGATCCCGCCGCCAAGGGGGACAAGGTTCCCGTTTCGCAGAAGGTCGGCTACGGGATAGGCATCTGGATAGACATGTGGGGGCACTGGCACTACCCCAACTTCGCCGGATTGGTCTTTAACATCTTCCTCGGGGTGAACCCGGTCCTGGTGGGCATCGCCGTCGTGCTGAACCGGGTCTTCGACGCGGTGTCGGACCCGTTGTTCGGCTGGCTCTCCGACAACACGCGCACGCGCTTCGGCCGGCGCCGGCCGTACATGCTCGTCGGCTCCGTGCTCGCGGGCCTGGGCCTGCCGCTCGTCGTGGCCGTCGGCCCGGGATGGGGCTACACGCATCTCCTCGGGCACAACATCTCGAATTACTTCTGGTTCATGCTGGCGTCCTCCGCGGTCTACCTGCCGCTGGTGAGCTGCTTCAACATGCCGTACCAGAGCCTTGGATACGAGCTTACGCCGGACTACCACGAGCGCACCAGCGTGTTCTCGTACGTCAACGTCATCAAGACGCTGCCCCAGGTCGGGCTCTTCTTCGGCGGGCAGTTTCTCACGATGTCGGTCTGGGTAGGGGCCGACCGCTCCAACCTTGGCGAGCGCCTGAGGCTGCTCTTCACGACCTGGGGGGCCTGGGGCAAGGCGCCGGCCGGCGCGTCGCCCAACATCCTGCTCGGAGCCCAGGTCTTCTGCGTGATCTGCGGCGTCATCATGATGGTGGCCGGGCTGACCTCGTTCGCGCTGGTGCGCGAGCGCTACTACGGGAAGGTCGTCGCCAACAAACAGGCCAAGATATCGATCCTGGAGACGCTGTGGCAGACGCTCCGGTGCCGCCCATTCCGCATCCAGGTGCTCATGAACCTGGCCTACGGCCTCGGCCTGAGCATGGTCGGCACCCTGGGCTTCTACGACACCATCTACTACGTGTGCAAAGGGGATGTCTCGGTCGGCGCACGGTGGAACCTCTGGATGGGGATCGGCGGCATGGTCCTGGGGGCGGTCGGGGTTCCCGTGTTCGCCGCGGTGGCGCACTGGCTGGGCAAGCGCCGGGCCCTGATGGTGGTCTTTGTGAGCGCCATCTGCGGGTTCGTGGCGAGCTGGTGGCTCTACACCCCCGCCCTCCCGTGGCTGCAGATCATGTCCTCGGGGATTACGGCCTTCATCGGGTCGGGCTTCTGGACGATCTGGGCGTCGATGGTGGCCGACGCGGTCGACTATGATGAGCTGCAGAACGGCCGGCGGCGCGAGGGTTCGTTCGCCGCCTGCAACTCCTGGATCAACAAGGTCGGCATGGCGCTCGGCGCCGGGGCCTCGTTCGGCCTGCTGGGCTGGGTCGGCTTCAACTCAAAGCTCCAGGGCATGCAGTCCGAGCACACGCTGTTCATGATCCGCTTCCTCTTTGCCGCGATCCCGATCGTCGGGCTGATCCTGGCGCTGCTGGCCCTGCTGCGCTACCCGCTGACGCAGGAAAAGATGGCCGAGATCCGCACTCAGCTCGAGGCGAAGCGGGGCAGGGTCTGACCCGCGCCGCCCGGCCTGCCCCGGGTCACGGGAACAGGACATCGTCGGGCGTCACGTCGTATTTCCCGGAGCCGTTTGAATGGAGAAGGAAGGGCGTGCCCTTGCCCGGGATGAATTTCAGCGCCTCGGACTGGGCGTCGAGCCTCTTCCTGGCCGCCGCCAGGTTCTCGGTGAAATGGGGGAAGAGCACGCCGAGTCGGGCGCGAAGCTCCTTTGAGTCGCGGGTGAGCAGGGGGTCGAACAACATGCCCAGCTGGCTGAACACGGCGGTGAACTGCTGCTGGGGCGTGCCGGGCTCCGAGAGAATCGCCGCGAGCACCGCAGTCGAGTCGGCGGCGTTCTCGGAACTCGAGAAGAGGAGAATCTTGGGTCCCTTCAGGGAGCCGAACCGCGGGTGCTTGAGGCACTGCCCGAGCAGGTCGAGGCAGTGCGGGCACTGGAAGCTGATGACCAAGATGGGGGACCGCTCGGCATCGACGGGTCCCAGCCAGTCGAAGGCGGCCTGATCGACGGTCGAATCAAGGGACTGCATCGACGAGTCGGAAACGTTCACGGGCTTCTTAGTCTTGGCGTCCTTCGACGCCTTCGGGATTATCACCGAGGCGTAGCCCGGGGCATCCCAGGAATGAACCTGAGCCAGGGCCAGTCCCTTGGCCGCAAGGACCAGGGGAAGGGTGAGCACCAGCACGAGCGACGGCAGCCAGGAATGTGCACGGCCCCTGAAGGGAAGGACGAAGGCCACCGCAAGGGCCGCCGCCGCGTGGAGCGTGCAGAAGGGGCAGAATCCCCGGAGGACAATGAACTGGACGCCCATGAGGATCAGGCCGCCCAGCGCCAGAAGCACGGCCGATGCGAGCTGCGCGCGGCTCTGCCAGGCCTGAGTGGTCGGAAGGGCGAGGATCACCCAAAGGGGCACGGCAAAGAAAGGCAGCGGGACACCCAGGATCGCCCCGTACCGGCTGTTGATGATCTCCCCGCAGCCCGTCAGGGGACAGGGCACGTTGAGCAGCTTCAGGGCGGACAGGTAGATGCAGGTCAGCAGGCCGAGGCCCACGAGGACCGTTGCAAGGACGGAGGTACGCGAGGGGAGGGTGGGAGTCGCCGCGATCACGTCTGCAGGATGAAGGCCGGACTCGGGCAATACAAGACGGCGACACCCTCCCTCGCCCCGCGGGACTCGCCGGTCGGCTTCCCTCCGCCGGGCCGATGCTGCCTCAACCTAGCCATTCGTCCCAATTCCGGGAAGAGCGCGTTCCAATGGCGGGCTTCTTGGCCGTGTCTCCAGGTATTCAGGTTACATAAGTAAATAACCATGAGCATCATGTATCTAAGCGAAATCCTTGGCACACCGCATGCAACCGCAGAACCCAATCTCAACGAGATCCGCCCCGAATGCTCTCCGACCTTAGACACTCACTGCGCCAGCTTACCAAGTCGCCAGGGTTCACGGCCGTCGTCGTGCTCTCGATGGCGATCGGCATCGGTGCCAACGCAACCGTGATGTGCTGGCTTCAGAACCTCGTGCTGCACCCCCTGCCTGGTGTTGAGGACGAGGGCCGCATCGTCGTTCTCGTCTCGAATCAGGGCGGCGGGTGTGCCTCGCTGCCCGACTTGCGCGATTTCGGGCGGTTCCACCAGGTATTCGTCGGCACGGAGGCGTCGATGCCAACGAACTCCTGCCTCACGGTGCAGAAGCAGCAGCAGTGGATACAGAGCGAGATCGTCTCGGCCAATTTCTTCGAGTTGCTCGGCGTCAGGCCCCTCCTCGGCCGCACGTTTCTGCCGGACGAGGACAGGAAGCCGGGTGGCAACCCCGTGCTGGTGATCAGCGAGCGCCTCTGGCGCGGAAGGTTTGGCGCCGATCCGGGCATCGTGGGTCGTGTGGTCGACCTGAACCGCCACAGCTTCACGATCGTCGGCGTCGTGCCGGCCTCGTTTCGTGGCTCGGTCAGCCCGATGATCTTTGATGCGTGGGCGCCGCTATCCATGATCTGGGAGGTCAGGAACCAGGGCACTTATTTTCTGACGGCGCGCAGCGCGCGCGGATGGCTTGATCTCGCCCGGCTGCAGCCCGGCGTGAGCATCGAGCAGGCGCAGGCGGCCGTGACCACGATGGATGCGCAGCTGGCCAAGGCATATCCAAACAACAACCTGGAGGCGCACCACCGCGTGGTGCCCCTCTCGCGGTGCCCCTGGGGAGGCCAAACCGCGATGGGTCCCGCGCTTCGCCTGCTCCTTGCGGTAAGCCTCGGCGTGCAGCTGATCGTGGCCGCGAACGTCGGCAACCTCCTGCTGGCCCGGGCGACCAGCCGCCAGAAGGAGGTTGCGATCCGCATTGCCGCCGGTGCGAACCGCTGGCAGCTGGTCCGCCTGTTCCTGACCGAGAGTCTCGTTCTGGCGCTCCTTGGCGGAGGCGCGGGAACGCTTCTCGCGGCCTGGGCTGTGGACTCGGTCCCCTTCTTCCTGCCGCCTGAGATCGCCGCGAACACGCAGCTCGACTTCCACCTGGGCGGCTTGTCGTTGGGCTTCACGCTGCTGCTTTCGATGGCGACCGGGATCGCCTTTGGGCTGGTCCCCGCGCTTCAGGCCCCCCACCTCAACCTGCAGGCCGTCCTGAAGGAGGGAGGGAGGTTGTCCTCGCAGGGAGGCGCATCGCAGCACCGGCTTCGCGACGGGCTCGTGGTGGCGGAGATCGCCATCGCGCTCGCGTTGCTTGTCGGGGCGGGACTCTGCATCAAGGGCCTGCGCCAAGCCCGCCAGATCGACTTCGGCTTCAATCCGGATCACGTGCTGATCGCCGGAATGCAGATTGGCATGAACGGCTACGACGTGACGACCGGCAGGACGTTCTACCGGCAGGCCCAGCACCGCCTCGCCTCGTTGCCCGGCGTCGAGGACGCCGCGCTTGCCAGCTGGTTCCCCCTTGGGCTCTCCGGCTGCAAGGGCTGGGACGTGGACGTGGACGGCTACCAGCGCCCGGTTGGGGAGGACACAACCTACACCTTCGCCATCATCTCGCCGCGGTATTTCAGCACGCTGCGCCTGCCGCTGGTCGCGGGGCGCGATTTCACCGAGGCCGACGACTCGAATTCGTCGAAGGTCGCGATCGTGAACGAGACTTTTGCGAGGCGCTTTTGGCCAGGAAAGGATCCGATCGGCCGCCAGTTCCGCACGGGTGGCGTCTCGCGCACGATCGTGGGAGTCGCCAAGGCGGGAAAGTACAACCAGTTGAACGAGAGCCCGTGGTGCTTCTTCTACCTGCCCTACCTCCAGGAAGTGCCGGACCTGGACCTGAGCCTTTGCGTGCGCACCTCGGGCGATCCGTCCGCGTTCTCGGGAATGATGCGCCAAGCGATCCACGAGATCGACCCGGGAGTGGAGCTGCTCAGGCCGGTGCCGCTTTCCGCGCATTCCGGAATGGTACTCTTCCCGCAGCGCATGGCGTCGAGCCTCCTGCTCCTGCTAGGATCCGTCGCCCTCATGCTTGCGGCCATGGGCGTCTACGCTGTGCTCGCCTACGCGGTGGGCCAGCGCACGCAGGAGTTTGGCGTGCGGATCGCCATGGGGGCCAGCTCGTCGGACGTCCTTCGCCTCGTCATAGGCCGGGGCATGCTGCTGGCCGCAGTCGGCGCGGCGGTTGGGATCGCGGTATCGCTTGGGGCGACTCGCCTGATGTCGGGCTTTCTCTACGGCGTGAGCCCGGTCGATCCGGTGACCCTGGTCGGTGTTCCTCTCGTGCTGGGCCTCGTCGCCCTGCTGGCATGCTATCTGCCCGCCCGCCGCGCAACCAAGGTCGATCCGATTGTAGTGCTGCGCGCTCAGTGATATCGGCGCGGCGACGCTGGGTCCGCCGGGGCCAATAGGACTTGACTCCCGCGACGCCCTCGGTCCATTCGGGCCAGCATCAATGGTTCCGCTTTCCCATCGCCGCTCGGGCTATGCATTTGTCAGCGGACACGGGCTGGAGATCGGGGCGCTGCACGAGCCTGCGGACCTCCCGAAGGGCGTGAGGGTCGAATACTTCGACGCCGTGAGCGAGGCGCAGGCCGCGGCGCTCTTCCCGGAGATTCCGCGCGAAAAGCTCGTCAAGGTCGACCATGTCGGCGACCTGGACCATGACGGGCTGGGTCGGTTTCGCGACGGCGCCTTCGATTTTGTTGTGGTGAACCACGTGCTCGAGCACGTGGCCAACCCGGTCAAGGCGGTCCGCGAGATCTTCCGGATCTGCAGGAAGGGCGGGATCGTGATCCTCGCGATCCCCGACAAGGACTACACGTTTGACCGGGGCAGGGAGCTGACGCCCTGGGCGCATCTTTGGTCCGACTACGTCGGGGAGGTCAGGGAGAGCAGCGACGACCACTATGAGAGCTTCCTCAGGAGCGCGGCGCCCCACGTGTTCAGGGAGCCGCCGGAGAACCTGAAGATCCACATCCAGCTCTCGCGAAACCGCCGCGAGCACGCCCATGTGTGGACCTCGGAGACGTTCGAGGAGTTCCTCCGCGCCAGCTTCGACAATCTCGGGATAGACGCCTCCTGCCGGTTCAAGTCGGCGGCCTCGGAGAACCAGATCGAGTACTTCGGCGCGTGGCAGAAGCGCTGAACCGCCGACCGGCGGGGCGATTCCCGGGCAGGGCGCCGGTCACGCGGCCGCAGTCCGGGAGGACCGGTCGGCGAGGGCGAGGCCAATAAGGGCGGCGGCGAACAGGAGGGCGGAGATCGCCGTGATGAGGCCCGAGCGGCGCAGGAGCCAGTGGGTCGCCCAGGATCCGCGGCCCAGCTCGACCGGTTCGGCGAACGCGAACCAGTGGTCTCCCGCGGGTACGTCCACGACGAGGTGCGCCGCCGCGCCCTCTGGAACCGCCACGTCTGCAGAGTGGGGAAGCCCCTCCGTTAGGGCGAATGGCGGCATGGTAACGCCCGCGGCCGCCGTCTCGACGCGCAGCGCCGCCGCATCCATGCCCCGGCTCCCGGCAACATCCAAATGAACGAAGGGAAGGATATCCTGCGGGAGCGGCTGGCTCACGAACCGCGCCGGGCCCTTCCTCGCGATCCATATCCGCGCACCCGAGTCCTGGAAGATTCCGGCCGGCTCTTGCAGCTCGAATCCGGCGGATCCGGCGCTCGGGGCCAAATGGAGGGGCGTGCGGATTCCCATCGGTAACATGGAGACAATGCCGGGCGCCCGGAGCATCACCTCCAGGCCCGCCGGCGACGGATAGGGCAGCTCGTCTTTTCCCGCCGCCCGCAGGATCGACGCGTCCCCCGTGGCCAGGAACGCCCGCACGTTGCGCCGCTCACTCGCCTTCAGCCTCGGAGTGTTGCGCAGATAGACGCTATGCACGTCCCGCGTTCGCATCCAAAGGCCGGATGCAAAGAGCGCGACCCAGCCGGCGGCCAGCAGCCCCAAGGCCCGGCCGCGGGCGCCGCTTCTCCACAAAAGGGCGAGCGCGACGACGTTGCAGAACGAGCCGACGGCATAGAGGTCCATGTAGCGCGGGCTCCTGAAGACTCCCTCGTTGGCTCTACCCAGGGCGATGACCGCCGCTTGCATCCACAGCCACACCGCCAGGGCGATGAGGACGGACTCGCCGGGCCCCATCGAGCGCGCGCGGGAGCATCGTGCGGCGACGAGGGCGATAGGAAGCTGCATGACCAGAAAGAGGGGCGGCCAGTCCCATGCGGGCCAGGCGAGCGCCGAGGTGGCGGCCACGGTCCACGCCCAGATTGAGTGCGCCCTCAGCCGCTCGTGGCCGGGCACATGCGCGACGGTCAGATAGCCCGCGATGCAGAATAGCGCGAGCACCACGGCTCCGCCGACTCCGCGCGCGGTGACGTGCCGCCCGATGGCGGCTCCCACCCCGAGGAGGGCCAAGGCCGCGGCTCCCGCGATGAAGCCCGATGCCATCGTTCCCAGGCTTGCCGCGCCGACCAGGATCCCGGCCCACCACCTGGCAGAGAGGGGCGGAGACGGGACGCAGAGGACGAGCATGCCCAGTGCGCCCCATTCGAGGAGATAGAACTGGGACTGGATCCCCTGGAGCGTGTTCTCCCAGTCGAAAGGCGGCACGAAGAGCACCGCGGTTACGAGCGCCACGCCGAGGAACCGAAAGCCGCTGACGAGTGTGCGCGCGAATATGAGCAGCGCCGCGCAGAAGCCGGCGTGGATCGCCGCCCCAACGGTCATCTCGAGAAGGGCATCCCACTGTCGGTTTGAGACCGCGAGGAGATAGCTGATGACGCGGGAGAGCACGATTCGGTGCTCGTTCTGCGGCACCAGGAAGTCGCCGGCGTGAAGGGTGCCGAGCGACCGCGGGATGAGGAGGACGCGCCCCACCGCGTCCCATTCGTCCATATACGGGACGTCGCTTCCGTAGGCGCGAATGAGCTGCAGCTTCGAACCGAAGGCGAGGCCGGTGGCGGCGAGGGCGAGTCCAACCAGGAGCCAGCGTCGATTCGCGGACATTGAGCGAAACGTGAAGAGCCGACCACGTACGGTCAAGAAGACCGGAACGTGCGCGGGAG
>Ga0265318_10002306_pt1 | contig 10248 bp, 8 predicted proteins | sample 4821metaG_FD_192431 | JGI IMG/M metagenome (GOLD analysis project Ga0265318, IMG submission 192431) | Rhizosphere microbial communities from Carex aquatilis grown in University of Washington, Seatle, WA, United States - 4-8-21 metaG | ecosystem: Host-associated > Plants > Roots > Rhizosphere >... | reverse complement strand
CGTGAATCGGAATTCTTTCGCGCAACACGCGCGCTGTGAATGCCGCGCTCAACAGCGTCCGGTTGGCGGCGACAAACCAGCCGGCCTCGGCGAGGCGCTGATGCTGCGCGACGAAGTAAGGGGCCGGCACGCAGTCGCCGTCGCTGAAAATAATGTAGTCGGCCTGCGTTGCGGCAAGCGCGCGGTTGCGAATCGCGGCTGCGCGAAATCCCTGGTCTTCATGCCATACGTGGTTTACCGGGAAACTTGCGTGCGCCTTGAATTCATCGACGACCTCGCGCGTCGCCGCGGTAGAGCCGTCATCCGCGATCACCAGCTCGAACCCGGCACCGCGCTGCGCCTGATAGCCGGCGAGCACCGCCGTCAACGCGTCCGGGCGGTTGTAGGTCGTGACGATAACAGCTATGCGCATGCGCAAAGGCAATGAGCAATGGGTGATGAGCGATGGGAGAGCGGCAAGCCTACGACCCATTGCCCATTACTCATCACCCATTCCCCGTTTTTCTTGCAGCAGCGCGAGCTTCAGATAGCGGTAGTACGCGCCCTCGGCGTTCGAGACGGCGAGCATGAAACCCTCCCGGCCGTCGAGAAATCCGCGCCGCAGCACGTAGGTGCGCACGAACGTCCACGCGCCGTGCAACACCGCACCGGCAAGCGAGCCGGTTTTTCCGCGCTCGAACTGCATCGCCGCACCGGCGGTCGAGTACGCATTCATCTTGTGCAGGGCGTCGTCGAGATCGACGATCGCTTCGTGCATCAGCGATGCGGACAAGGTGCCGGTCGCGCCGTCGACGATCAGGCGTTCGTGGACGAGATCGGGTGAAAAGCGCGCGGCGCCGCGCCGGAACAGGCGCGTGACGTAATCCGGCCACCAGCCCGAATGGCGCATGAACCGCCCGCAATAGCTCGAGAGCCGCGGCAACCGGAACGCCGCGTGATCGCCCGGAGCCCGGACCGCTTGCTCGATTTCGGCGCGCAATTCGGGCGTGATCCATTCGTCGGCGTCGAGCGACAGTATCCAGTCGCCGGTGGCGAACTCGATTGCACGATTTTTCTGCGGCCCGAAGCCTTGCCAGTCCGCGCTGATTGTCACCTTCGCGTTCAATGAGCGCGCGATGTCGGCGGTATCGTCGGTGCTGGCGCCGTCGAGCACGATGATTTCATCCGCCCATGCCACCGATTCCAGGCAGCGCGCGATGACGCGGCCTTCGTTCCGGGCGATCACAACGACAGTCAGGCTCATGCGGCACGCTCGGCAATTTTTGCGGACGGCGGCAGCCCGGCGAATAACAAGCCGCTCGCCCAGGCGAACAACAGGCCCTCGGTGTAATCCATCAGCCACGAATTGAACAGGCAGCCGATGGCGAATGTGATGACCAGGCCGCGCGCTAGCAACTGTTCGTGCGCAGGCGGCAAATCCCGCGCATCGCGCCATACGCAGTAAAACAGATACAGCATCGCCAGCACGCCGATGCCGCCAAGCTGTACCGCGATGTTCAGATATTCATTGTGCGGGTTGGTCGTCGGCGCCATCGCGGTGCCCGCCACGCGATCGGCGTAGGCCCTGGGAAAACTGCCGGTGCCGGTGCCAAGCAGCGGATGTTCGCGTACGATGCCGAGACTGTTCTGGTAAAAGCCAAGGCGTAATCCGATGGAAGAATCCGTCGCCTGGCCGGGTTGCCAGTTTCTAAACTCGTCGAGCGCGAGCGCGTACCGGTTGTTGCCTGCCGCGGCTCCCAGCATCAGCGCGCTCGCGAGGAGGGCGACGCCGGCGGCCGCCCCCAGCGTGGCGCGCCAGCCCCAGATCGAATGCCCCAGGTAGAGTCCCAGCGCGACCAGTATTAACTGACCGGTGCGGCCTTGGCTCATAAACGCGACATTGATGACTGTTAGTGCGGCGAGCGTCCACCACCACCGGCGCTGCCGGACAGAGCGCGCGGCGCGCGCAAGCTGCGCGAAGACCAGGGCGCCGAATGCCAACAGTACATTTTCGGTAAGGTAATACTTGAAGACCGCAGGGTTGGGGTGGCCGGGCAGGTCCGGGAAATCGTGCCTGACGACGCCAGTCCAAAGCACATAGGAAAGAATCAGCGTTAATGCAATGGCCGACGCAAATGCGAACCAAGCGTATTGTCGTGCGCGGTCGGTGTTGAACACCGTGACAAATATCGGAACGAAAGCCAAGTCCGAGTACTTAACCAGGTAATTCAGTCCGTCTCCTGGATTGCGCGTGCCGTAAGTCGACCCTGCAATTAGCAGTACGAATAACGCGAGCGCGGCGAGCGCGACTCGATTGCGCGTGATCTGCGCGAATTTATCGCGATAGTCTGCTGAACAGATCCAAAGTATCAGCATTGACCCCAGCAGAATGTAGTTCAGAGGCGGTCCCGAAATCGGCAGCGTGAACCCGAGTGCAATCGCACAAGCGCGTGCGCAGGATTCGGCGCGGGTTGTGAAAGTGGGAAAGCGCATGGCAGGCGGTAAGACCGGCGCCCATTCTACGGGATTCGCGCGGCACCAGCGAATGCGGCGGCCGCGGCGGCGTTTTTATTCGCGGCGGTACTCAGGCAGCCAATGCGCGAGGTCGCGGCGCACCTGGTCGTCGTCCGCGTGCGTGTGCTGTCCCAGCCAATCGAGCAATTGCGCAAGCCATTGCCCGTTTTCCTGGCGTGCCTTCGCAATGCGCAACTTCGCATGCGGTGTCGGCAGCGTGTCTTCGTCCGCGGCCAGCAGTTCTTCGTAGAGTTTTTCCCCGGGCCGCAGCCCGGTATACACGAGCTTGATGTCGTCTTCGCCGAATCCCGACAGCCGGATCAGGTCGCGCGCAAGATCCGCGATCAGCACCGGCTCGCCCATGTCGAGCACGAAAATCTCGCCGCCGTTGCCCATCAGGCCGGCCTGCAGCACGAGCTGGGCCGCCTCGGGGATCGACATGAAATAGCGCCGGATTTCCGGATGCGTGATCGTCACCGGTCCGCCCGCCGCGATCTGCTCGCGGAATTTCGGGATCACGCTGCCGGTGCTGCCGAGCACGTTGCCGAAGCGCACCATCACGAAGCGGGTGCCGTCCGTGCGCTGCAGCGACTGGCAGACCATTTCGGCGAGGCGCTTGGTCGCGCCCATCACGCTGGTCGGATTGATCGCCTTGTCGGTCGAAATCAGCACGAATTTTTCGACGCCGCCCTGCGCGGCCGCGGCGGCGACCACGTGCGTGCCGCGAACGTTGTTGAGCACCGCCTGCCAGGAGTTTTCACTTTCCATCAACGGCACATGCTTGTAGGCGGCGGCGTGAAAAATCACCGACGGCCGGTGGCTGCAAATCACGTGTTCGACGCGCGCGCGGTCCTTGACGTCGCCGATCGCGCATACCAGCGGAATCGCCGCATGCAGCCGGCGGAATTCCTGTTCGATGCAATACAGCGCGAACTCGTTGAGTTCAAAGAGGACGAGCGCACGCGGCTTGAATCGCGCGATCTGGCGGCACAGCTCGCTGCCGATCGAGCCGCCCGCGCCGGTGACCATGATCACGCGGTCGTTGATCCACTCTTTGAGGCCCGCGGTGTCGAGCACCACCGGGTCGCGGCCCAACAGGTCGTCGAGCTCGACGTGGCGGATCTGCGAGACCGTGACCTTGCCGCTGACCAGATCGTCATAGGACGGCACCGTCATGACCTGCATGCCCGCATCGGTGCAGATTTTTACGGCGCGGCGCCGCATCGTATGCGACGCCGCCGGCATCGCGATGATCGCGTGCCGGACGCCCAGGCGCTGAACGTGCCGCGGGACATCGCTGATCGCACCGAGTATTTGCACGCCCTGCAATTGACGGCCGGCCTTGGTCGCATCGTCGTCGAACACGGCGGCGGCGCGCCATTGCGGGTTGCGCGCGAGTTCTTTCAGCAATGTGACTGCCGCTTCGTCGCCGCCGACGATGATCACGGGTTCACGTTCGGCCCGGGTTATGGCGCCGAAGCCCTGTTCCTTCCAGACGCGGTACGCAAACCGGCTGCCGCCCATGATCATAACGAGCAGCACGGGGTCGAAAAGCAGCACCGAACGCGGGATCGGGATCTGCAACATCAGAAACAACGCGGGCAGCGCCAATGCCGCGACAATTACCGCCGACACAATGCGTTTCAGGTCCGGCACGCTCGCGTAGCGCCACAGTCCCCGGTACAGACCGAATATCCAGAAAATCGCGGCCTGCAGCGGGACCACCCACAGCAACGACTCCAGCATTATGGTTTCGTAGAGCGGCGGCATTTCCAGATTGAAGCGCAGCCCGAACGCGATGATCCACGTCGCCGCCGCCGCGACGACGTCGTGCAGAAACGCGAGCGCGGTGCGCGGGTTAATAATTTTGAGCATGGCGCGCAAAATATTTTTCCAGCGCCACGGCGAGGCCCGCATAGAGCAATGCGACGACCGCCAGCAATGCCGCCTGCAGAACCGGGTCCTGGCGCATCCCGCCGAGTGCGGCGCCACTGCATGCCAGCATCAACGCATATTCCGCATAGGCCGTCTTGCGGTGTCCCCAGCCGCTTTGCACGAGACGCTGGTAATAATGCTCGCGGTGTGCCTGCCACACCCTGGCGCCGCGCAGCAGGCGCTTGGCGAGCGTCAACGACGCGTCGACGATGAACGGTGAAAATATCACGAGACCGAACCACCATGGCCAGTCGCCGCGTTGCCAGCCGGTGAGGTCGAGTACGGCGGCGAGGCAGCCGAGCGGAATCGCGCCAACGTCGCCCATGAACACGCGCGCCGGCGGAAAATTGAACAACAGAAAACCCAGCGCCGCCGCGGCGACGGACAGAGTGACGGCCGCGAATGAGAAATCGCCGCCCGCGAGCGCCGCAACGCCGTAACCGCCGAACCCGATGACCGCCATGCCGCCGGCCAGTCCGTCCGCGCCATCCATGAAATTGTAGAGATTGATCATCCACGCGGTAGCGAGTGCCGCAATCGCCAGCATCCACCAGTCGTTTCCGCGCAACACGGCGGCGACGGCGAGCACGGCGCTCGCGAGGTGAATCAACAGACGCCAGGCGACGCCGACGCTTTTAAAGTCGTCGAGCAACGAGACGCCGGCCAGCAGAACAAGCGCGATCAACAGCAACGGATCGATCGCCGGGCTTGCGTAGCCCCACGCCGCGGCAATGCCCGCGATTATGCCGACGCCGCCCAGGCGCGGCGTGGGCGTGGCGTGCAGCGAACGCGCGTTCGGCAGATCGAGTGCGAGAGATGCAACGCGGCCGCGCAGCAGCAGCGCGACCAGCGAACCGCTCACGATCAATGCGATCAGGGGCGGCACGACGACGGCATTTAAGATGGAAATCAAGTTCGAATATTGGCGGCGGGCCTTCGATAATACCATTCGGCCGTCGGGCGCAGCCCTTGCGTCAGGGTGTAGCGCGGCTGCCAGCCAAGGTCGCGCCGGATCCTGCCGCTGTCGATTTGCAGCGAGCCGAGCAGGCGCGTCACGGTGCCGGATTTTCCGCATGCGGCGCCGGCGATTTTGAGCAGGGCCGGCGGGACCGCGAACAGGCGCGCCGGTTTGCCGAGTGCGGCGGCGATGCCGCGCGCAAGCCCGGTCGTCGATACGTCATTGTCTGCCACCAGATAGGTTTTGCCCGCGGCGGCGGGATGATCGAGACACAGAACAATCGCGTCGATGAGATTGCCGAGGTAAATCAGGCTGCGTTTATTGGCGATGGACCCGAGGGGCAGGGGCAGGCCGCGGTCGATCGCCCGCATCAAGCGCAGGATGTTGCCTTTGACGCCCGGTCCATAGACGAGGGGCGGTCGCAGCACGACGGTTTCCAGCTTTGCCGCCGCGGCGACTCCGGCCAGCGCCCGTTCGGTTTCCCATTTCGATTGTCCGTACGGATCTTCCGGATGCGGCACGCTTTGTTCGTTGTAAGGCGCGTCGGCGGTCGCCTCACCATTCACCTTGATCGAGCTCAGAAAAACGAAACGCCGCACGCCGTTGTCGGCGGCCGCCTGTGCGAGGCGCCGCGTGGCCTCGACGTTGATCCGCCGGTATTCGGCGAGCGGGTCCGCCGCCGTGTCGTGCATGACATGCGTGCGCGCGGCAAGATGGACGACGCAATCCACGCCCTGCAACGCCGCGCGCCAATCCAGGTCGTCGCCGATATCCGCGTGAACGACCATGTCGCACCCGGCGAGCGCGCCCGCCGGTTCATCCGGTCCGCGGGTAACTACGCGCAGCGCCTTGCCGGCGCCATGCAACGCCGCGCACAGCGCCTGGCCGATGAATCCGGTCGCGCCGGTAACCAGAACGGTTTGCAATTGCCTCGCCGAAGAATTACTTGTGCCAGACCGTGCGATTGACGTAATCGGTGTAGCTCAGAATGATGCGCAGCACTTTGTGCGACACGTTCGGAACCGCATAATCAGGCGGGATGCGCATCAGGCGCGCTTCTCCCCGCGGTTGGGTCAGCGCCACCGCCAGCGCGGCCAGCACGGGTTCGCGCTTGAGTCCCGTCATGATGACCGCGGCTTCCTCCATCCCCTCGTGGCGCTCGTGCGTGTCGCGAATATTGAGCGCCGGGAAATTCAGGATGGCCGATTCCTCGGTGATCGTTCCGCTGTCGGACAGGACGGCGCGGGCATTGGTCTGGAGCGACAAATATTCCGTGTACGCAAACGGCTTGTGCAATTCCACCAGCGGGTTCGTCTTGACGCCGAGCGCATCCATGCGCTTGCGGGTGCGCGGATGCGTCGAAAAGATGATCCGGTTGCCGTGAGTCTCGGCAATGGCATTCAGCGTGCCGAGCAAATCGCGCAGGCGGGTTTCGTCGTCGACGTTTTCTTCGCGATGCGCGCTGACCACGAAAAATTCGAGCGGTGTCACGCCGAGCCGTTTACAGACACCGGATTGCTTCACCTTCGGCAGGTAATGGTGAATGACTTCGTACATCGGGCTGCCCGTCGTGATGCAGCGATCGGGCGGCAGTCCTTCGCGCAGCAGCAGTTCGCGCGCGCGATTGCTGTAGGGGAGATTGACGTCGCTCAAGTGATCGATGACGCGGCGGTTGATTTCCTCCGGCACGCGCTCGTCGAAGCAGCGGTTGCCGGCCTCCATGTGGAACACCGGGATTTTCCGGCGCTTGGCGGCGAGCGCCGCGATGCAGCTGTTGGTGTCGCCAAGCACGAGAAAGGCGTCGGGCTTCTCCTTCTCCAGCACCGCGTCGATTTTGATCAGCGTGTTGCCTATCGTCTCGGCCGCCGTCGCGCCCGCCGCGCCGAGAAAATGGTCCGGTTTGCGGATATCGAGATCCTTGAAAAAAATCTCGTTGAGCTCGTAATCGTAATTTTGCCCGGTGTGCACGAGCACGTGGCGCGTGTGCCGCTCGAGGCACGGAATCACGCACGCGAGCCGGATGATCTCGGGCCGCGTGCCGACCGTCGTGAGCACTTTAATCTTGTTCATCTAAGATCCTCGTCGACGCGAGCCCGCGGGGACTGGTCGCGCTTTACGGTTTGGGGATTTCTTGCGGCCGGCCGGCCGGGGAGTCATATCGACCGCTTTGGGCGCCGCCGCTTTTTTCAGCTCGCTGATTGCCGACGACAGACGACGTTTCAAGTTGTTGTCGTCAACGTTAAGTTTGCCCCGCTTTGGATGGTCGCCAAAGCGCCTGTTCGGGGACGGGGCGAACCACTCGCTGTCAAACGGAAGCTTGACCCGATTGCCGATATCGAACTTTGTGTCGAGGCTAAGGCCCGCATGAGGATCGCTGCTTTCGATTTTGATCTCGCCAGGATGGCAATTATTCACGTCCACTGAAGTGCCGTACGCGACCGATACAAAGACCTCGGATGAGCCATCCGGCAATTCGTATTCTTCAACGTCGATGACCAAAGCCGGCCGTTCCTTCGGGCCGGGTTGCCGAATCCTGTCCTGCGGGAAACGACATTGCACAATATCGCCGGCTTTGGGCGGGGGGTAATATTTCGTCATTCGGAATCAGAACAAAGATTCCTTTCGAACCGGCTTTCCTCGAGGTTTCGGGACTTGCGAACGAATATCCAGAAGCTGTCCAGCGGTCAGCGGTGGATAGGGCTGCTCGCCATCTCCCGATCCGCCCCGCCCCCCTTTAAGTATTTCATCGCGCAGCCGGGCGACGGCAAAGTGCAGGGTCTGGGTTTCATTGAACCCCAGCGTTTTTGCCACCGCGCTGAACGTCTCGTGGCTCACGGTGGTTACCGTGTCGTCCTTGAATTTTAAAAGGAGCGTCTTACGTTTGGTTGCCGTGGATTTTAACGTCGCAGACATGGGGCTGCTCCTTTGAACGCCATTCTAGAATATATAACCAGTATATATTTTGAACTCTCACAATGCAAGGCCGTCGGCCGCTTGAATAGCTTTTGCCGGGACAAAATCGACAAGCACCCAATCCCGGGATATGCGTGGATGTCTGATTACGGGGATGACGCGCCTCAAATGTGTCGCGGTCAGTGCTTCGAGTTTGCGTGTACTCAGACTATTTCAGCGTAAGTATCAGGATTCGCGGCATCGAAGATCTCCTGGGTCCAGAACAGCGTGATGAGATCGGTCGCGCCGGTGTTGGTGATATTGTGAGTGTGCAGCGTCGGCATGTCCACGTACTGCGGCTGCGCTCCCGACACGCGAAAGTCGACGATGTTGCCGCTGATCAGCCGCCGCACGCGGATCAAAGCTTCGCCCTGGACGACCAGAAAACGCTCGAGCTTGCGGCGGTGGTAGTGATTGCCGCGCGTAATGCCCGGTTTCGTCGTCGACATGAAGCACTGTCCGCCGTGCAGCGATTTCACCGCTTCGAACAGGCTGCCGCGCGCATCGGTGCGCATGTTGAGTTCGACGGGATAGTGCTGCGGAAACAGGTACGAGCGGTAGCTGTTGAAGAGATCGAGGGCGAGCGGCGATTCAAACTCGGGAATCAGCTGCCCGGCATACTGCGCCGCCACCCGCTGCAGCATTGCGAGCGCGGCGGAAACCCGGATCGGCGTCCCGGTCAGCCTTGCATCGCCGCTCCGCTTATCACGGACGATCGCGAAAATTTCCTCCGCGACGCGCTGGGCGTGCAGCAACTCCAACTCGGCGTCTTCAATGATCCGGGGCGTTTCGCCGTGCGCGATCTGATGGCAAAACGTCGCCATTGCCGAATTGTAATGGGGGCGGCCGCCTTCGCCGAATACGTGCGGCATGATCAGGTTCGTGAAGGTGGTGCGCGATGTTGCGGCCCACGCCGCAAGCTTTTCGGCCGCGATGCATTTCGATCGGGCGTAGGCGGTTGGACGCATGTAATGCATCGAGTTCGCGAATATTACGTGCGGCGCGGCGCCGGCGCTCGTGCAGGCGTCTGCCAGGAGGTCGGCCAATCGAATATTGGTCTCGCGGACCAATCGATCTTCGCCGCGATTGGCGCCGGCGAGATGCACGATGGCATCGACGCCGCCCGCGAACGTCCGGAGTTTCGCTGAATCCGCAAAAGTATCGCGGCCGGCGGCGACCACGGTTACGTCGGGCACCGCGTGCAGGAACGCGCGCAGGTGCCATCCCAGAAATCCGTCTGCGCCGGTGATGCCGATGCGGGTCAAGGCGGATTACCGGCCGTACGCCGTCACTTGCTGCTGCGCCGGTGGCGCACCGCGGCGCGTATCTCGGGCAGCGTGCGCAGCAGGCGTTCCACCTCGCGCACGTTCAGGCGGCGGGTATTGTGCGAGGTGTAGTCCTCGATTGCGGCTTCCCCGCGGTCGCCCTCGGTGAAGTATTTGGCGTAGTTCAAATCGCGCGCATCCATCGCGATGCGAAAGTAATCGCCGCGGTCCTGCGCCTGCCGCAGTTCCTCGCGCGTGGCCAGGGTTTCGAAAACCTTTTCGCCGTGACGCATACCGATGGTTTTGACCGGAAGGCGCGAGCCAAAGATTTTTTTCAGGGCCGAAGCGAGGTCCGCCACCGTGCATGCCGGCGCCTTGCGGATGAATATATCGCCCTGCCGCGCGTGCTCGAATGCGTACATCACGAGATCGGTCGCTTCCGGCAGCGGCATGAGGAAGCGCGTCATGCCCGGCTCCGTCACCGTGATCGGCCGCATCTTGAGAATCTGGCCGACGAACAGCGGAATCACCGACCCGCGCGAGTACATCACGTTGCCATAACGCACGCACGCAATCACGGTGCGCCCGGGCCCGCTGCTGCGCGCGGAAGCCTGCGCGACTTTTTCCATCAGCGCCTTGGTGATG
>Ga0265318_10002303_pt1 | contig 10252 bp, 6 predicted proteins | sample 4821metaG_FD_192431 | JGI IMG/M metagenome (GOLD analysis project Ga0265318, IMG submission 192431) | Rhizosphere microbial communities from Carex aquatilis grown in University of Washington, Seatle, WA, United States - 4-8-21 metaG | ecosystem: Host-associated > Plants > Roots > Rhizosphere >... | reverse complement strand
GCACTATGATCCGCCCGTGAGCTCACCCACGATGAGAGCGATTGTGCGTGCGGAATACGGACCCCCGGAGGTGCTTAGGGTGATCGAGATGGAAAGGCCGACGCCCGGGCCCGACGAGGTCCTGATCAGGATCCGCGCGGCATCCGTGAACCCGCTCGACTGGCACTACATGCGGGGGATCCCCTACGCCGTGCGCCTGCAATCCGGCATACGCAGGCCAAAGGACAGCCGCCTCGGCCACGATGTCGCGGGACAGGTCGAGGCGGCCGGCCGGAACGTAACGCGGTTCAAGGCGGGCGACGAGGTGTTCGGAACCTGCAGGGGGGCCTTCGCCGAGTTTGCGTGCGCGTCCGAGAATTCGCTCGTCGTTAAGCCGCAGAACGTGACGTTCGAGCAGGCCGCAGCCGTTCCGGTCGCAGCCTTGAGCGCCCTCCAGGCCCTTCGCGACAAGGGCGGGATCCGTCCGGGACAGAAGGTCCTGGTCAACGGTGCGTCGGGGGGCGTGGGAACATTCGCGGTGCAGCTGGCGAAGGGGTTCGGCGCGGAGGTGACCGGCGTGTGCAGTTCGCGCAACGTGGACATGGTCCGGTCGATCGGCGCCGACCACGCCGTGGACTATTCCCGGGAGGACTTCACGAGGGCCGGGCTGCGGTATGACCTCATCCTCGACACCGTGGGGAACCATTCCCTTTCGGATCGCAGGCGCGCGCTGACCAAGACGGGGACGCTCGTTCTGGTGGGAGGCTCCGAAACCGGGCGCTGGCTGGGCCCGCTCGCGGGGATGCTGAAGGCGGCCGCGCAGGCGCGGTTCGTGAGCCAGAAGCTGCTCCCGTTCATGGCGCGCCTCAACCGGGATGACCTGATGGCGCTCCACGAGCTCGTCGGGGCCGGCAAGATCGTGCCGGTCATCGACTGCATCTACCCGCTGAGTGACGTCCCCCAGGCCATCCGGCATCTGGAGGGTGGGCACGCCCGGGGAAAGATTGTGATCACGGTGGCCGGACCCGGCGGGGCCTGACCGCGCCGCGTCCGGGTCTTTGGGGGCGGCTCCCGGACCGAAAGGGCACGCAATGAGCCTCACGCACGGACTCCGTGCTTGACGAGGGGGCCGGACAGGACGCTGCATGGGGCTTCCTCCAAACGGATGCCCCCCTCGGGCTACGGGCTTTTTCACACCAGGCCATGAACCGACGAAACTTCCTCAAGCTGTCCCTGGCGGCGACGCCGCTGGCGCTGACGGCTCATGCGGCTGAGCTTGCCTCGGCACGCGAGGAGCGCACCGACAGGGGCTTTCGGGTGGGCGCGAACGTGGATCGGCACGGGGAGGAGCTTCTCATCATGGGCGGGCAGTTCGACCTCAAGGTCTCGGCGAAGGACACCGCGGGAGGGTTCTGCCTATACGACACCGTCAGGCGGTCCAAGGGAGGCCCCGCCCTTCACGTGCATCACTTCCAGGACGAGTGGTTCTACGTGATCCGGGGGGAATTCGTTGTCCAGGTGGGCGAGGAGACCCTGCGCCTGCATCCCGGCGACTCGGCCCTCGCGCCGCGGAAGCTCCCGCACGCCTTTGCCAAGGTCAGCGAGGACGAGGGCCAGCTGCTGATCCTGTTCCAGCCGGCCGGCAGCATGGAGGACTTCTTCCATGAGATGGCCAAGCTGGGCCCGGGCATCCCGAGGAACCAAGAGAGGGACCTGAAGGAGCTCTGGGAGCGGTACGGGATGGAGATCGTGGGGCCGCCGCTCACGTTCTAGATGACGTGGGGCGGACAAGCGGGACTCGAGCCGGGCGCGTCTTCCACCCGGAGTCATGGGCTCACGTCGGCGGGCCCCAAACGCCACGAGAAACTTGCATAATCATCCGAGGCGCGGAGGGTTTGCGCACCACCGGTCTCTTCTTCCCTGAAATCCTGACTCCCGTCCATGTCCAAGCCCATCTGCTACTCCACCAAGGCGTACTCCGCCGCCAGTTCCACCTCCCCGCTCGGCGCTGCGGTCATCGAGCGGCGCGTCCCGACCGCCTCCGACGTTCAGATCCACATCCTCTATTGCGGCGTCTGCCACTCCGACCTCCACTTCGCACGCAACGAGTGGCACTTCACCCAGTACCCCGCGGTGCCGGGCCATGAGATCGTCGGCAAGGTGACCGCCGTGGGCAGCGGCGTGAAGAAGATCAAGGTGGGCGACACGGTCGGCGTCGGATGCCTTGTCGACTCGTGCCGCACCTGCCCGAACTGCCGCGCGGGCCTGGAGCAGTTCTGCGACAGCGGCATGGTCATGACCTATGGAAGCATCGACAAGCATCTCGGCACCCCGACGCTCGGGGGCTACTCCCAGAGCATCGTCGTGACGGAGGACTTCGTGCTCCGGATGCCTTCCAACCTGAATCCGGCAGCCGCCGCGCCCCTGCTCTGCGCGGGCATCACGACCTACTCCCCGTTGCGGCACTGGAAGGTCGGCCCCGGCCAGAGGATCGGGATCGTCGGCCTGGGTGGCCTCGGCCACATGGGCGTCAAGTTCGCCAAGGCATTTGGCGCACACGTCGTGCTGTTCACCACGTCACCCGGCAAGGTCGCGGACGGCAAGAGGCTCGGCGCTCATGAGGTGGTCGTCTCCACGGACGAGGCCCAGATGGCCGCGCAGGCCGGAAGCTTCGATCTCATCCTGGACGCCGTTTCAGCCACCCACGACATCAACGCCTACCTCAACCTGCTGAAGCGCGACGGCAACCTCGTGCTGGTCGGCGCGCCCGAAAAGCCGCTGCCCGTGGGCGCCTTTCCCCTGCTGTTCCGGCGCCGGTCTCTGTCGGGCTCCCTGATTGGCGGGCTGCCCGAGACGCAGGAGATGCTGGATTTCTGCGGGAAGCACGGCATCACGAGCGACATCGAGCTGATCCGCATGGACCAAATCAACACGGCCTACGAGCGCATGCTGAAGAGCGACGTGAAATACCGCTTCGTGATCGACATGGCCTCGTTGGCCTAGATTCCGAGGCATCACGCCCACTGGCCCGGAACCGCACGGTTCGGAAAGATTCCCGTTCGCCATCGGCATGACCGAATCGCGGCGAGGTTGCGGTGGATGCGCACGCGCTGGGCCTGTCACCCACAGGACCGCGCTCGCCTCCCTGTGACCTTCGGCAATCGAGGCGATTCGAGCGCCCCATCACTCCATTCCCGAGAGCGCAGACCCAGCGGGTGCCTGGCACGAGCCGTGACACTAAGGGCCAGACACCAGGACACACCCGTTCCATAATGGCTGGATTCGGGGCGAACTCGTTGTAAGAACGTTGCGCATCAAGACGACGCCAATCCCCTGGCTGCTCTGCATTCTCGCGACGGCACCGATATCCGTGGCACAGGCAGACCCGGGACCTCCGGTCGTACTCGGCAACGAGCAGGTCCGGGTAAGGGCCTGGATCGAGGACGGGCGGCTGCATGAGGAATATCTCGCCTGCGCCGCGGGGCGGTGGATCGTGTTGGCTACCGAGGCGGAGGGCGGATCCGCCGGGCCGAGCGCCGTGTATGAGACCGACCGCAACGTCAAGCGAGGCACGGTCACGGGCCTCGCCTTGAAGGGAAATGAACTGGTCGAGGAGTTCGCAGTGGGCGCGCTTCGCGGGATTCGCAGGGTGAGTCTCTGCCCCCACGGCCCCTGGCTTCACGTCACCACGCTCTTGCAGGCGGCCCCAGGCGCGAGGATCCATGAGTTTGTCGACAGGTTCAGGTCCACGCTCCGGCCCGACTGGAGCTTCGCCGCCTCCGTCGGCGGCTTCGTCCCAGACCCGCAATATAAGGCTCCTCTGATCCTGGTCCAATCGGCCCGCACGGCCTTTGCCGTGGTTCCGGACGTCGACGCTTTGGATCCTGCGACCCTGCGGCAATGCAATCACGCGCTGGATCTCGATATTCCAGCCGGCCCCGTGCTGGGCGTCGGTTTCGTGCCGGCTCGCCAGGCCTATCATTCGGTCTATGAGCCTGATACGCGCCGGACCTGGTCGGTCGCGATTCCGCCAGCGAACTCCTACTACCTTCTCGTCACTGCGGATGCGGAGCCTGCCGAGGCGTATCGGGAGGCGGTGAGACTTCATTGGCGCTCGTTTGGGCGGCCCAGGCAACTGGAGGCCGCGGTTCAGCAGGTCGGCACGGACACGCCTGCCGGCGTGTACTCGTGGCTCAAGTCCCTGGGCCCTGTTGAACAGCAGGTGGCCATGGACAAGCGGATCAAGGGACTTGCCCTGTGGGACGAATGGCGAACGGAGGTCTGGGACTCCCAATCGGTTCAGAATTGGCTCCTCGTGCCGCTGGACGGCGGCGGAGTCGGCGGCGGCGTGCAGACCCGTCGCTGGGGCCCGGGACCCTCGGTCTACCTCACCGCGTGGTTCAACACGCTTCGAACCTCGTTCGCCATGGCCCTCTATGCGCGCCGCGCCGGCAACGAGGCCTTGATACGCCGGGCCCGGCAGACCGTTGAGCTTGCCCTCATGGCCCCGGGCCGCGACGGCGCCTTCAAGTGCATTGCCGTCCCGTCCGGGAACGGGGGCCCGGTTCTCTGGGCCGCCGGCGACGGGGCGGGCGACAGCACCGCCGAGGGGTATCTGGGATACGATATGAGCTGGACGGCATATTGGCTCCTGCGCTGGCGCTCGGCAGGCCTTCCCGAGAGCGGGGCCATCCTGCCGCGGTGCCGTGCCCTGGCGAAATTCCTATGCGATCGGCAGCAGGGTGATGGTATGCTGCCGACGCGATTCGCCGAGGACGGCTCGGTCACCGTTGAGCTTTCCCGAAGGCTGAAGGCGGAGACCGGCCCGCTGGCGCTCTTCCTCCTTGAACTCTATGCGCAGGATCCAGACCCCCGATGGCTGGAGGCGGGCGAGCGGGGTCTGGCCTTTCTCGATGCGAACGTGGTCCCGCAGCGCCAGTGGTACGATTTCGAGACATTCTTCAGCTGCAGCCCGCGTGCGCCGACCTTCGACGAGCGAAGCCGGCAGTGGCCGGCCAATGATCTGGCGCTCGGCCAGGCGGTGGCCGCATATCTATCGGCATATCGCGTGACGGGCGACCGCCGCTACCTTGAGAGGGGCGAGCGCCTCCTGGACTATCTGCTCCTGTATCAGCAGTGCTGGACCAATCCCCTGTTGGATAACCTGAGCGGCCCGGCGACGCTCCTCGGCGGCTTCACCACCCAGAATTCCGACGCCGAATGGTCAGACGCGCGGCAAAGCCAGTTCGGAAACATCCTGCTCGACTACTACCGGGCGACGGGAACCGTCGAATACCTGGAGCGGGGTGTTGCGGCGCTCAGGGCGCAGTTCCCCGTCTCCCCGTGCGAGAACTGGGCCCATTCGGGCTACGGCGAGAAGACAGGGATTAGCAGCTTCCACTGGGGAACGGGCAGCGGCATGGCGGGGATAGAGATTGAGGAGAGCTATCTTCGCGACGCCGTCGTCGACGCAGCAGCAGGACAGGCCGTGGGCGTCAACGGCCTGAACGTGACCGCATGCACCGTGGGCGGAGGGGAAATCCACGTGGGCTTCTCCAGTCCATTCACGTGGAGGCGCCCGCCTGTATTCGTCTTTCACCAGTGCAGCCCAACCCAGACCTACCGGATCTTCGCCAACGGCTCCGAGCTCGGTGCCTGGAAAGGCGACGCACTGGAACGAGGAATAGGGGTCCCCGGCGGCCGTTATTAGGATGATGAACAAGGTTGTTGTTCAGCTCAAACCAAAGGATACCGAACACATTCCGCAACCAGCCAGACCGACTTTGAGGGTAGCCCCAATAAAGTAACGCTGATCATCCGCGTTCCGGAATCTTACCACGTGCGCGAAGACGTTATAATGAAGACACTACAATTGGTGACCATGTTGGCCGTGTTATTTATACCCGACACTTGGGCTCTTGCCGAAGACAGTCAGGACTCCAAGGCGATTGATAAGTTCCGAGTCCTTCTGGAAGACTCGCTGCAAAAGACGTCGATCGGCAGCGAAGACGTTAAGACGTTCTATGAACATACGTTGCCTTTTTGGAGGGAACATCTGCAAGACTACCTACAGAATCCGGATCGATACCAATCGCTCTTGTCTCTCTATTGCAAGAATCAAGCTCTATATCGACCCGCTCTCATTGTCTCGGATATTGACAAGTACAAGGCGGAGATTGAGAGGTTCAAGAACCTCGATGCACGCGACACCACGCCGTCGAAGGCGGTACTATTTGTCGGCAGCTCCAGCATCGTCCTGTGGGAGACTGCGGCGGCGTTCCCGTGTTACCCTGTCATTAATCGGGGTTTCGGCGGTTCAACGCTGATTGACGTGAATCATTTCTACAACGAGGTCGTCAAAAAATACGCGCCAGCGGTCATTGTGCTCTATTGCGATAGTGACATTTATCTGGGTGCGGTCCCGGCAATGGTGCTGAAACGTTTCCAAGATTTCTCTGGCCGCGTCGGAAGGGATTTCCCCGATACCAAGCTCATCTTCCTGTCGATAAAGCCAACGCCAACGGACGTCTTCTGGGGCAAAGACGTGCGGGAAAACGGAGTGATTGCGAACGGCTTGATCAAAGAATTTGTCGCGAGTCAGAAAAACCTGCGTTTTGTGGATGTGGCGACCCCTATGTTTCGAGACGGAAAGCTCCGTCTGGATATTTTTCTGCCGGATGGAATGCATCTGAATGCTCGTGGTTACAGTATCTGGAATCCAATTGTCGCGGAGAATCTGTCGAACATTTATCCGCCAGTAAGTGTTCCTGACCATAAACCGTCGGTCGCGGGCTCTAATTGAACAAGGGTCAGTTGTGCCGAAGTCACGTTGCTCGCCGTCTAGCCCCCATCTGGCGCCGCTTCCGAGTCTCGGCTATATGGTGACAGGGTAACGTCCGGGCGCAGTTCACCACCGGTCCTGACTGAAACTCAATGGCTTCGTGTGGCGGTCAAATCGACACGCAGCCGATTGTCGCGGGCTCCTGGCGGGTCGCCAATCGGCGCTGATGCAAAAGGAACGGCCTGATTTCCGGATCGCGCCCGTTGCGATCTCCGAGTGTTGGTCGGCTGCATACGCCCATTTCTAAATTGACATTACTCGAAGTGCGGCCACCTATGCTATCGCTGATCCGCACAGCCTGGAAGACATAAGTAAGGCGAATGGAATCACTTAAAAAACTGACCGATGCCGAGTACACCCGTTGGCTGACCGAGGAAGTCCAACCGTTCGATCTCCCGTTGCGTGCCTATCTAAGTCGGTCACTACCGTCTCAGGCCGATGTGGATGACCTGGTTCAGGATACCTATGTTCGCCTGCTGAAAGCAAAGGGAAAGGGCTCGATCCGACATATCAAGGGCCTGTTCTTTGCCATTGCGCGTAATTTGGTGCATGATTTTTTCCGCCAAAAGAATGGTGCTAACGTTGTTCCCATCACGGAAAATGGCGCAGTTCCCGTCTTCTTAGGTAATGACGAGAGTTTGGTCGAGGGGGTCTGTCGGCGGGAGGAATTGGCGCTTCTAGGCGATGCATTCAATTCCCTTCCTGAACGCTGCCGTGAGGTGATCATGCTCCGAAAGATCAAAGGACTCTCCCAGAGAGAGATTGCCGAACTACTCGGCATTGCGGAGCATACGGTTGAGTCGCTCGCCGCGAAAGGGATGCGCCGCTGTGCCGACTACCTGCGCGCAAGAACCGATAGACAACAGCCATGATCCGGAACCCCGAGTCCACTGATTTCGGACTACCTCAGTCCACGGACCCTGTCGCGCAATCTGCGGCGGAGTGGGTGGCCAGGCGGGATCGCGGGTTGACCGCAGAAGAGGTGAGAGCTTTCGCGGAATGGCTCGACGCGAATCCGCGCCATTCGGTGGAATTCGAGCGGATTGCCAACACCTGGAAGAGACTCGACGCCGTCGGTGCCGTGCCGGGCTTGCCCGCCGCGGCCGATTGGCTCGAAGTGCGCGCCAGGGCCCGGAGAAAGCGACGCCGAACGTGGGCTGCAGCAGCGGGCGTTGCCGCGGCAATCGTGGCGGCTTTCGGGTTGTGGAGATTCGCTCGTCCTCACGGCCCAGCCGGACCCAAGAACGGGGATTACATCGTCCTTGCTAGCACCGCGCGGCACGTGACGATGCCCGACGGTTCCATGGCGGAGTTGAACGGCGACAGCCGCATCGAGATGGACTTCACTCCGGCGGAGCGCCTGGTCAAGCTCGTGCATGGCGAGGCGCACTTCAGCGTAGCTAAGAATCCCGCCCGCCCATTCATCGTTTCGGCCGGGCCGATAGCGGTGCGCGCTGTCGGCACTGCCTTTGACGTGCGTAACGCTGCAGATTCTATTGAGGTACTCGTGACTGAGGGCCACGTGCTTCTGCAGGAACCGGCGCATACGGCCGGGAAGCAGCCACTACCGGAAGAGCCTCTCGATCCAGTGTCCGCTGGGCGGCCTTTAGGCGCTGGCGAACGGGCCGTTGTACGGGCGTCGGCCGCCGGCCCGGTCAAGGTATCCGTCGAGTTGCCGTCCAAGAGTGAGATCGACCAAACATTGGCATGGGAAGGGACACAGCTTGCGTTTGACCGCACGCCGCTTGGTCAAGTGGTTGCCGCATTTAACCATTTCAATTCGCGCCAGTTGGTCCTTGCAGACCCCAAGGTGCGGAGCCTCACGTTGTCCGGTGTATTTCGTGCGGACAATCTTGACGCGTTTATCAATCTGCTGCGCGCCAGCGTGGACGTGGTCGCCGATCCCCAAGACGATGGCCGCATCCTCCTTCGAACGGCGCCTTGACTGCGCGCTGACCGCGGGAAGGCGGGCGGGACCGGTCCGGGCTTGCCATTGGCCTAGGGCCCTAACAGAAGATTTTCAGCGAAACCCGTAACGGAATTTCCTGAAATCCAAGTCTTGTGGTTGTAAGGCGCATTCCATGCGACGCCTGACACCCAAGAATGCCTGAGAATGTTCCCCAAATCTTGCGGCCCCCGGTCGCGATGGTGTTGCCGATTGCTCGGCGTCGCCATCTTATTTACGACCGGAACCGTCTTTGGGGCGCAAACAACGGTGGATGTCGAGAGCGCCAATCACGCGTTCGATATCCCCGCCGAAGATGCCGAAACGGCCCTCCGCGCCTTTGCGGAGCAGGCCGATACGCAGTTTGTCTTTTCTGCGGACAAGGTGAAAGGGGTACGCACGAATGCGCTGAGAGGCAGCTATGCGCCACGAGAGGCGCTCGACCGCCTTGTGTCTGGCACGGAGTTATTCGTCGTGCAAGACGACAGGACGGGCGCACTCACGGTGGATCGGAATCGCTCCCGAGCGATTTCGTCAACCTCCGCAACACCCCAAAATGAGACCAATGTGAAAACCTATACGCAGACCCGTAAGACCTTGCTCGGTTGGCTTGCCGCACTATTCGTGGCCACCGTTCCGGCTTCAGTAAATGCCCAGGAGGTGACGCCTGTCGCTCCTCCTTCTCAGCAGACTCCTCCTGAGGAAACAGCGAAGCTTAGGGATGAAGCGGTCGTTCTGTCGCCGTTTGTCGTTTCGACCGATAAGGACAACGGGTATATTGCCAGCAACACGCTGGCCGGGAGCTTCCTCAATACCCCGCTGGCCGACACGCCGCTGGCCGTTTCTGTATTAACGAAGGACTTCATTGAGGATATCGGTGCGTTGAAGATCAGCGATGCGATCGAATATGCGACGGGCGCCGGCAACGACATCGGCGGCGGCGGCTACCAGGTCGGTGCCACGACTGGCAATGGTTTGATAGAAAATGATTATAATTTCATGATTCGTGGGTATCGCCTCGTGCAGACGACGCGTGATTTCTTCCCCACGATTCTTCAGGGGGATGCGTTCAATCTCGAGCGTATCGATATTTCCCGCGGACCGAACTCGACTTTGTTCGGCGTAGGCGGTGCGGGGGGAATCGTGAATTTTACGCCCAAGAGCGCCCAAATTGGGCAAAGCATCGACGAGCTGGACTTGCGAGTGGAGAGTTATGATTTCACTCGAGAGGCTCTGGATCTCAATCGCACGCTGATGAATAATACACTGGCCGTACGCATCAATCTGATGAACCAGAAGGCGAATGGCTTTTTCGACTTTGAGACCGACAATGAGGAAAAGGGCGCGGTCGCGGTCACTTGGAGGCCGACCAATTCATTGACGATACGGCTCGATGGCGAATTTGGCAAAACGCACCAGAATAAGGTGCGGCCATGGGGGCCCTTCGACAACATCACTCCCTGGATCAAAGCTGGCAGCTATTTTTC